>Ga0182749_1001513_pt1 | contig 18188 bp, 21 predicted proteins | sample eDN3rd37CKraftMG_FD_128875 | JGI IMG/M metagenome (GOLD analysis project Ga0182749, IMG submission 128875) | Enriched Miracle-Growth compost microbial communities from Emeryville, California, USA - eDNA 3rd pass 37_C Kraft MG (version 2) (version 2) ...
CGGCTTCGATGTCGATCACCGGCTTCTCCTGCTGGTTTCTTCCGGATGCCCGGCGCCAGATGGCGTAATTCCCGGCATAAGCCTCGATGCATCCCCTGCGGCCGCAGCGGCAGAGCGCGCCACCCGGTTCATGCACCATATGGCCGAATTCGCCGGCGGAGGAGCGCGTTCCGCTGAACATCTTTCCGTTCAGCATTAGCCCCATTCCGATTCCGTGCGAGAGCAGGATCGCTATGAAGTTGTCGCTGTACCGCTTGGGATTGAGCCAGCGCAGCGCCACCGCCATCATATTGCAATCGTTCTGGACCGTTGACGGCACGCCGAATGTGTCTTCCAACCCCGGCCCGATCGGCAGGTCGCTCAAGGGCGTGATGGGAGACCATAGAAGCTCACGCTCGGCGGAATCGGTAATTCCCTGCACAGCGCAGGCGATGCTGAGAAATCCGGGCCGGTCGCGGGCAATATCCTCGACAGCGGCGATGGTCGTGTCGAGCAGGTCCCGGCGACTGATATCGAGGGTGGAGAGACGGTGCTTGCGCTCGTCGATGACCCCGCCGCGATAATCCGCCAGGACAACCGAAAGGCTGTTGAACGACAGATAGAGGCAAACCACGGATGCCGCGTCCGGATTGAGGCTGAGCGCCACCTGCGGCCGGCCACGGCGCATGGGCACGGACTCTCCTTGCCCCACCTCCCGCATCGTGCCCTCCTCGATGAGGCCGGAAGCGATGGCGGAGATCGTGGAATGGCTAAGCCCGGTAAGCCTCGCTATCTCGGTGCGCGAAGGCTGGCCGGACTGTCTTGCGGCGGCGATCACCAGCGCGCGATTGCGCTTGCGCATCTCGTCATGTCGTATGCCCGCAGTCACATATCCTCCCTGGACCCGGCATTCTGCCAGTCTTGCACTTCAGTCGATATTGACATGGGCGGGGACCTGCGTCATTCTTTTTTTCGAGGCTCGAAAAAATGGGCCTTCCGGCATCGCAGCCGGGACGGTGCCGAGGCAAGCTCGATGCAGTCCCGGAATCGCGCGGCCGGGAAGCATAGCTTCTAGGTATTTTGGATTGGACTTTCCACGGGAGAGGAATGTCAAATCCGCCGCACCGGCGCAAGCCAAACCGAAGTCGCGCCACCCGGCGCTGGGAGGAAATCATGAGGAATACCGCAACCGCCGTTCTGGCGGGAATTGTCCTTTCCCTGTCACTGTCGACCGCGGCGCTTGCCGAAGGCAAGACGATCGGGGTCTCCTGGTCGAATTTCCAGGAGGAGCGCTGGAAGACCGATGAGGCCGCGATCAAGGCACAGATCGAGGCGGACGGAAACACCTATATCTCCGCCGATGCCCAGTCCTCGCCCGCCAAGCAGCTCACCGACGTCGAATCCCTGATCGCGCAGGGCGCCAACGCGCTCATCATCCTCGCACAGGACGCCTCCGCGATCGGGCCGGCGGTGGAGAAGGCGGTCGCCGAAGGCATTCCGGTAATCGGCTATGACCGTCTCATCGAGAACGCCGACGCGTTCTATCTCACCTTCGACAACAAGGAAGTGGGCCGCATGCAGGCGCAGGCCGTGTTCGAGGCAGCGCCCGAGGGCAATTACGTCTTCATCAAGGGTTCCTCGGCCGATCCCAACGCCGACTTCCTGTTCGAGGGACAGATGGAGGTCCTCAAGGAAGCGATCGATTCCGGCAAGATCAAGAATGTGGGCGAAGCCTATACGGACGGATGGCTGCCCGCCAATGCGCAACGCAACATGGAACAGTTCCTGACCGCCAACAACAACGAGGTCGACGCGGTGGTCGCCTCCAATGACGGTACGGCCGGCGGCGCCATCGCCGCGCTGGAGGCGCAGGGCCTTGCCGGCTCCGTGCCGGTTTCCGGCCAGGACGGCGACCATGCAGCCTTGAACCGGATCGCACTCGGCACGCAGACGGTCTCCGTTTGGAAGGATGCGCGTGAGCTCGGCAAGGCGGCGGCGCAGATCGCCAACCAGCTTGCCGGGGGAACGGCGATGGATCAGGTGGAAGGCGCGACCAAGTGGGCCGAAGGCCCCAACAAGGTCGAGATGAACTCCGTGTTCCTGAAGCCGGTGCCGATCACGAAGGACAATCTGAACGTCGTGATCGATGCGGGCTGGGTGTCCAAGGACGTGGTCTGCCAGGGCGTGCAGCCCGGCTCGGTCGACGTCTGCGGCTGAAAAGCGGTATAATTGCGTAGGCGCCGCGGTTCAGCGACCGCGGCGTTTGCGCACCGGGTCCCGGCGGTGGCCAGCCCGGGCGGGAGGAGAGCAGCATGATTGACATGACCTCCAGCGCGCCCTCGCAGGGAGCAACCGCCGTGAGCGGCAGCCTGCCTCAGCGCTTCCTCAGGGCGACCGAGCTCGATACGCGCATGCTTGGCATGGTATGCGCGCTCGCGGTCATCTGGATCGGCTTCCATATCATCTCCGGCGGCCTGTTCCTCACGCCGCGCAATCTCTGGAACCTCTCGGTTCAGTCCGCCTCGGTCGCCATCATGTCGACCGGCATGGTGCTCGTGATCGTCACGCGCAACATTGACCTGTCGGTGGGTTCGCTCCTCGGCTTCGTCGGCATGATCATGGGCGTGACCCAGACCGAAGTCCTGCCGCAATGGCTCGGCTTCGGCCACCCGGCAATCTGGATCGTCGCGCTCATCGTCGGTGTCGCGCTCGGCGCGCTCATCGGCGCGCTCCACGGCTACATCATCGCCTATATGGGCGTGCCCTCCTTCATCGTGACGCTGGGCGGGCTGCTCGTCTGGCGGGGTGCCGCCTGGTGGGTCACCAGCGGGCGTACGGTCGCGCCGCTCGACGCGAGCTTCCGCCTGATGGGCGGCGGGCCGGACGGCGCCATCGGCTCCTTCTGGAGCTGGGTTGTCGGCTTCATCGCCTGTGTCGCGCTGGTGCTCATGCTCGCCTATGGCCGCAAGCAACGGCGCAAGTTCCACTTTCCGCTGCGGCCTTTATGGGCGGAAGGCTTTCTCGCCGTCGCGGGCTGCGCGTTTATCCTGGGCGCCGTCGCCGTCGCCAATTCCTATCCCTGGCCCGCGGCCATCGTCCGGCGCTATGCCGAAGCGAACGACATCACCGTTCCCGAGGGCGGGCTGTTCATCGCGCATGGTATCGCGATCCCGGTGCTGATCGCCGTCTGTGTCGGCATCGTCATGACGTTCCTCGCGAACCGGACGCGGTTCGGCCGCTATGTCTTCGCCATCGGCGGCAATCCGGAAGCGGCGGTGCTCGCCGGCATCAACACCCGCTGGGTGCTGATGAAGGTCTTCATCCTCATGGGCATGCTCGCGGGCATCTCCGGCGCCATCTCGACGGCGCGCCTCAATGCAGCCACCAACGCCATGGGCACGCTCGACGAGCTGCTGGTCATCGCCGCAGCCGTCATCGGCGGCACGTCGCTCGGCGGCGGCATCGGCACCATCGCCGGCGCCATGATCGGCGCCGTCCTCATGCAGTCGCTCGCCAGCGGCATGATCCTGCTCGGCGTCGACACGCCGCTTCAGAATATCGTGGTGGGCATCGTGCTGGTGATCGCGGTCTGGCTCGACACGCTCTACCGCAAGCGCGTGAAGTAACGGGAGGGCCTCATGGACAGCAGCACACCCCTCGTCGAAATGAAGAACATCTCGATCGCGTTCGGCGGCATCCACGCCGTGGAGAATGTTTCGGTCGATCTCTTTCCCGGCGAGGTCGTGGCCCTTGTCGGCCACAATGGAGCCGGCAAGTCCACGCTGATCAAGATCCTTTCGGGTGCCTACAAGCGCGACGCCGGCACCATCCTCATCAATGGCGAGGAGGCGCAGATCAACAATCCGCGCGACGCCAAGAAATACGGCATCGAGACGATCTACCAGACCCTGGCGCTCGCCGACAATGTCGACGCGGCGGCCAACCTGTTCCTCGGGCGCGAGCTCAGGACGGGCTGGGGCACGCTGGACGACGTGGCCATGGAATCGGAGACCCGCAGGGTCATGGGGCGGCTCAACCCGCGCTTCCAGCGTTTCAAGGAGCCGGTGATAAACCTCTCCGGCGGCCAGCGGCAGACGGTCGCCATCGCCCGCGCCATCTATTTCAACGCGCGGATCCTGATCATGGACGAGCCGACGGCCGCCCTCGGTCCGCAGGAAACGGCGCAGGTGGGCGACCTTGTGCGCCAGCTTAAGGCCGAGGGGATCGGCATTTTCCTCATCAGCCACGACATTCATGATGTCTTTGATCTGGCTGATCGTGTCGTCGTCATGAAGAATGGGCAGGTGGTGGGAACCGGATCCACGACCGAGATCACCGAGGACGAGGTCCTCGGGATGATCATCCTCGGCCGGTGTCCGCCGGGCGCGGTTCCCGGGCCCGGGGCATTGCACGTCGCAGCTTAGGATTATCCGCCGTTTCTGGCGACTTTCAGCTCTTCCTGCGTCGAAGGCTCGACCGATGTCAGGAGGTCGCCCGTCCCGTCGATCTGCCACTTCACCTCGGCATCCTTCTGCTCCAGGGCCGGATCGACGGCGACGCATTTTGCGAGGATCTGCGGAAATTCCTCCATGTGGCGCTTCATTTCGGACGGCAGAACAGCTTCGCACTCGGCGGAATTTTCATAGGCCGGCGCGGGGGCCGGCAACTCCTTGCATTGGCCGAGATCATCGCTGCAGCCGATGAGCAGGAGCAGGAAGGCTGCGGTTTCCATGGCTTTGTCCTTTCACCACGGAAAACCTTCGGCCCCGCAATGAGGTTCCCGGGCGGGGCCGAAGGAGAGATCAAAAGAGATTGATCACCAGAAGAACGCCGACAATGGCGGCGAGCAGCAGGATCCCCAGCCGGAAATACCCGAACGGACCATAGTTCGGCCCGGGCGGGAGCGGGTCCTGCGGCTCCACGTTTCCCATCGACATGCGGGCTGCATCCTCGATGCTGTTGAGCACCTTCATGAGGTCTCCTCCTCGCTTGCCGCATGCATTTCCGTCAGCCCGCTCTGCGGAAGAAGCCGAACAGAAGCGACACGACCAGAAGGACAAGGAAAATGTAGAAAAGGATCTGCGCTATGCCGGCCGATGCACCGGCAATGCCGCCGAATCCGAGCGCGCCGGCGATAATCGCCACCACCAGGAAGACAAGAGCCCAGTATAACATCAAGATACTCCCGTGCTTTCTGGAAGACCGTTGGGGTCTTCCTTCCTTTCGGGGAGGGGAACGCCGGGTCGGCAATGTTGGTTCCGAAATGGAAAAAGCCGCCCGACGGGCGGCTTTCCTCCTTCTCCCGGTAAACTTGCTTACGCCGCCGCGGCTTTCGCCTGATGGTCGAAGAACAGCGCCTGGCTGATCAGCGCCTTCACCATATCCGGATTGAACGGCTTGGTGACGAGGAAGGCGGGTTCCGGCCGCTCGCCCGTCAAAAGCCGCTCGGGGAACGCGGTGATGAAGATGACGGGCACCGGCGTCGTGCTCAGGATCTCGTTGACGGCATCGATCCCGGAGCTGCCGTCGGCCAACTGGATATCGGCGAGAACCATGCTCGGCCGGGTCTTCTCGAAGAGCGCCGTCGCCTCCTTGTGCGTGCGGGCGGTGCCCACGACACGGTGTCCGAGACTTTCCACCAGCTCTTCGATGTCCATCGCGATGAGCGGCTCGTCCTCGATGATCATGATGTCGGTCGCGACCTGCCGTGAGATCTCATCGCTCGCCTCGGCGAGCAACTCATTGAGTTCATCTTCGTCGACATCCATGATTTCCGCGGCTTCGGCGATGTCGAAGCCCTCCACCGCCACCAGAAGGAAGGCTTGGCGCGGCTGCGGCGCGAGCGCGGAAAGGTTGGTGACCGCGCGCTGTTCCCATGCGGATGTCGGTCGCACCTCGGGAACGCGGATCTCGAAGGTCCCAAAAAGCTTCGTGAACAGCTTGAAGAGCGCGATCCGATCCGAAGAGGCTTCCGGGAAGATGGAGGTGTCGGCGATCAAGGCCTCCAGGGTTGCGGCCACAAGCGCGTCGCCACTGCTCTGCGAACCTGAGACGGCTCGCGAGAAGCGGCGCAGATAAGGCAAGTGGGGGGCGATCCTCGCTGACAGACTCATGCTTTTTTGATCTCCTTGGGAAGAGAATGAATCTCTAGAATTAAGCCTAAAGATATGGTTCTCAACGTGACCCGTCCAAAAAAGTTCCCGCCTGCCTGGAACTTTTTTGGACGCTTCCCGTTAGACCCGGAATTGTGATCTTGTGGGCGCAGGCGCGAAAATGACGAGAATGTTCAAGGATGTGGGGCAGGACATCGATGACGGGAAAGGTATGACGTACCAGAAGCTCGACAAGGGCCGGAGCGACAGCAAGCGCAATTCCGCTGCCGACCCCATGGGGCCGAACTCTGAAATAGGCCGTAAGCTCAGACAATATTACGACGAGTTGATCTCCGAGGAAGTTCCAGACCGGTTCAGTCAGCTGCTCAACCAGCTGCAGCAGCAGGAACAGCAAGGATCGACGGCGAAAGAGGATTAACCTATGTCGGCGTCACCGAGTTTTCGCGACGGTCTTCTGGCCGCAGTTCCAACCTTGCGCGCATTTGCGGTTTCGCTCGCAAAGAATGCAGACCGGGCCGATGACCTGGTCCAGGAGACGCTGGTAAAAGCGTGGGACAAGCAAGACAGTTTCCAACCGGGCACGAATCTGAAGGCCTGGCTTTTCACAATCCTCCGCAACGAGTTCTACTCGCAGATGCGTAAGCGCCGGCGGGAGGTGGAGGACAGCGATGGAAGCATCACCGCAAGGCTGTCCATCCATCCCGCCCAGGACGGCACTTCGGATCTGAACGATTTCCGCCGCGCGCTCGAGCTTCTGCCAGAGGACCAGAGGGAGGCGATCATCCTGATCGGAGCCTCCGGCTTTTCCTATGAGGAGGCCGCTGAGATCTGCGGATGTGCCGTGGGCACGATCAAGAGCCGCGTGAGCCGCGCGCGCAGCCGCCTTCAGGAGATCCTGGCGATTTCGGGCGAAAGCGACTTCGGGCCGGATCCGGTGACGGCGCAGGTGACCAATTCAGCCGCCGTGCTCTAAGCGGGTGCGCTCGATGGCGGTCAGGATTGCGCTGATAAGCTGATCCCCGGCGTAAGGCTTCAAGACAACCGGAACATCGGGGAATTCCTCAAAAAAGGCTTCGCCGCCGGAGTAACCGGTGGCGAAGACGAACGGAACTTTCAGTCCCGTAAGGCGCCGCGCCAGGTCCGCCGTCCACTCTCCACCCACCTTTGCATCGAGGATGGCGACATCCGTGTCGAGCATCTGCGCTTGGGCTCCGACCGAATCCAGAGCTTCCTGGGAAAGCTTTGCTAGTGAGCTGATCGTCGCAACCCTGGCCGCACCAAGATCGTAACAGAACTGTTCGATGTCCATCGCGATCAGGGCTTCCTCTTCCACCAGAAGAACCTTCAGCCCGTCGAAAACTTTCTTGTCCAATGAGGTACCCTGAGCCGCCGTTAGACCGACCCTGTCTCATCTATGGGGTAGCCTGTCATTTAAAAAAGACATGATAGCACAGCAGGATCAGGGCAGGCGCGAATATTGTCGTCGGCGCTCCTCCGACAGCGCCCATTCGAAGCCCGGAACGATGTTGCGGACAATGGCGAAGAACACCAGCAATGCCGGTATGGCGACGAAACCGCCGATCGGTCCCCACAGCCAAAGCCAGAATGCGATGGCGAGAAACACCAGGAACGGGTTGAGCGTCATGCGCCTGCCGATGACGCTCGGTGTGACGAATTGAGCTTCCGTGCCGTGGATCAGGAGAAAGATGAGCATGGGCAGGGTGCTTGCCCAGAACGTGTCGAAGCTCGCGAACCCAACGCCCAGCAGGATCACCGCCATGCTGATCGGGCCGATATAGACGACGAAGTTGAGCAGGCCGGCCATGGCGCCCCAGAGGGGCGCGGATGGCACGCCGACCAGCCAGAGGGCGATGCCCACGGCGAAGCCCAAGCCGATATTGATGATGGTGATCGCCAGCAGATAATGGGAGACGAGTTCCTCCACGTCGCGGAAGATATGGGCGACTCGCCAGCGGAGTAGCCGGCCCGAACAGAGCCTCAGCACCGTCAGGCGGGTCTCGTTGCGGGTGGCGATGAAGAAATAGAGGCTTGCCAGAAAAATCAGGATCTGGGCGACGAGTGCCGGTGCGAGCACGACCACGCTCTCCACGGGTGATCCTTCGTCGACGGAAACCGTGACATTCGATCCGCCCGTAACGCTGCGAAGCTCCTCGCGGATGCTCTGGACGGTTGCGAGCGGTTGCGAAAAACTGGAAAGCTGAAGTTGAAGCTCGCGCCATATCTCCGGTACCCGCCCCGCCCAGGACGTCAGCGGCGCTGCAACGGCGGCAACCAGGAAGCCGACAAGGACAATGAAGATCACGACCGCCAGGGCGGCCGAGAGGCCCGGCGGCATTTTCCTCTCGTCCAGCCTCTCCGCCACGGGGCTCAGCATCAGCCCGACGACAATCGCAAGCGAGACCGGGGCTGCCAGGAAGCGCATCGCATGCAGGCCCGCGAACAGTGCCACGATCGCGAGGGTTATTACGGCCACCTGCGCCCCCCGCGCCAAAACGACATCCATGGTCGACTTCGGCGGGGAACTCGCGGCAGGCGGTTTTCTTCTCTTCAACGCGTTGTGCATGCGGCGTTCCGGCGTGGGGACTGCCTCAACGGCAACGCGTGACGTTGGTTCCAGAAGCACGCCGCCGCGCCCATGCCGCCAAGGAACCTAGGCGGGGTTCGTGCGTTCCGCCGTGGTATTTCTAAAAGGAGTGGACCATGGCGACAGGCGCACGAGGACCAAGGGACGATGTCCAGCAGGGCGGGAATGACTCCCAGGAAGCACGGAATCTCGAAGCGGATATCCAGCAGCTTCGGGACGACATCGCCCGGCTCAAGGATCACCTGATGCAGGTGGGCAACCGCTCTATGTCCCGCGCGCGCCGCGCAGCGTGGGAGCAGGCCGATCAGCTCCGTGACAGCGCGGAAGAGCTGCAGGACGACGTTATAGAGGCAGTGCGGGAAAAGCCCCTGACCGCACTCGCCCTGGCGGCAGGCGCGGGCTTCCTTCTCGCCATGATGATGCGCCGCTAGGTGCGGTGAGGGGATGTTCGCCCAACTCATCGCCCTGCTTGCCACCGGCGAAGCGGCAGCGGTCAAGCGGCGGATCAAGACTGCGGTTGTTTTTTACGGGGTGGCCGGCCTTCTCGGTCTGCTCGCCGTTATTTTCCTAGTGTTGGCAGCCTATCTCGCCGCCGCGGCACGATGGGGATCAATTGCCGCCGCAGTTTGGTTTGGTGTTGGACTGCTGGTGCTGAGCGCCCTGGTGTTCATCGTCTACAGGATAACGGCGCGGTCGCGCCGGCGGGCGGCGATGGGCAAGAGGGCCGAAAGCATGATGGTAGGCGCTTCCGCGCTTGCGATGTTGCCCAGCCTCATGGGCCGGAAGCGCGGTTGGCTCGGGGCCCTCACCGTACTGGCCGGGTTGGCGGGTTATGCCGCCTACACCGAGTTGCGGAGAAGGCGACGAGACGAGGAGTAGAGCGCGATGCGTTCCGATTGAATCAGAACGCGCGCTCTAACGATTTGAGTTAGCCGCATGATCTTGTCCGAAAAGTCTGCAACTTTTCGGGATCATGCTCTAGCCGGCGAGGTCAAGAAAAAGGAAAACAAGATCGATGGAACAGAAAGTGCCACCCAAAAAAGCGCGCCAGGGACGGGAAGGAATACCGGTCCTTATTTTCCTGATCGGCGGGCTTGTGCTGGCAGGCATAATCTGGGTGATTGCCGAGGTTTACGGCGTCTTCCTCGACGAGCAACAGCCCGTCGAGATGCCCCAATCGAGCGATCAAGTTCCGCTCGAGCAGTCTCAGGACTGAGCGCCAGGCCCCGCGCCGGTGCGGTGTGGGGCTTTACTCAGCCGGAACAAGCACCTGCAGCGCCTTTGGCCAGAGCTCGATGTGATTGTCGCGCTCCAGAGGATAGAGTTCGCCGTCGACGGCGCTCCTGAACTGTCTGCCGGCCGAAAGCACCCTGAGGTGCACTTCGTCAGCCTCGTGGATCTCCACCTTGTCGTTCTCGCGCCAGCGGCCGAGCGCCATATTGATGAAGAAGGCCAACAGATCCCACCTGTCCTGCGCGCGCGTGATGTAGATGCCGAGCACGCCGCCGTCGGGCTCGTCCGCATAGGGTAGGTGCCCCTCTCCGAGCAGGTTGTTGGTGATCCCGATGCCCGATGTGCGCGCGAGCAGCTCCGTGTCGCCGAAGGTCAGCTCGACATCCAGATTGTGCGGGTTGCGGAAGGTCGCTATGCCCGCGCGCGCGGACGCCAGGAGCTTGCCGAGACGCCCCTTGAATGGAATGCGTGAGCGCAGGTGCACCAGCTGCGGATGCATGCCGACCGAGAACTGGTGCACGAAAGGCCTCCCGTTCACGCGCGCCATGTCGACGCGCCTTACATTGCCGCCGGCAAGGGCGGTGATCGCCGCGTCGATGTCGAGGGGGATCTTGAGGCTGCGGGCGAAGAGATTCATGGTTCCGGCAGGCAGGATGGCGAGAATCTTGTCGGACCCGGCGATCAGGCCCGCCGCAAGGGAAACGGTGCCGTCACCACCGCCGACAAGCACGATATCCGCATCCGCTTCTCCGCAACCGTCGCGGATCGCGCCCACGATCTTTTTTCCCTCCACCACCACCACGTCGATCGCGTAGCCGGCCCCGGTGAACACTTCCGTCAGGCGGGCCGAAAGAGCGTCCAGGTTCATGGTGCTGAGCGTTCCGCCACCGCGGTTCAGCACGGCACGGATGCGCATGAAAAGGGTCCTGTGCAGGGTTGGCCGTCAATCCAGGACAATGAGCAGCGCACCCCTTCTGTTCCCCGGCTCCGGCAGCGCCGATCACGGAACTGTTTAATCGCCCGCACGTTGTAGAAAAGTGGTGGCCGCACACCCGCTCCTCACTGCCAGGTTCGGTCGGATGCGCGGCCATGTACAGCAAAACTGCACATGGAGAGCTTAACATGATCCGCACACTTTTGGCGACCACCGCGATTGCCACACTGCTTGCCGGCGGTGCGCTCGCCCAGCAATCGACGCCTCCCACGACGGCTCCGTCGGCTGCACCAACGGAAACCCAGAGCGAACCGAGGGTGATCCACGCTGAAGGACATCTGGCGTCCAATCTCATCGGCGAATCGGTCTACAACGGCACCGGCGAGGACGCGCAGGACATCGGCGACGTTACCGACCTCGTGATCAACAATGACGGCAAGGTCGAAGCCATCGTCGTCGGCGTTGGCGGCTTCCTCGGAATCGGCCAGAAGGACGTGGCGCTTGAATACAGCCTCGCCCAGTGGTCCGATCAGCCGGACGGCGAGCGTCGACTCGTCGTGGAAACCACCGAGGAAGCGCTGAGGGCGCAGGAAGAATTCGATCGTTCGGCGTTCGAGCCGATGCCTGCCGACGCGCAGGTCGGCCAGACGAAGCCCGCCACGCAGGAGGACCTCGCAGCCGCTCCGGCCCAGGAAGAAGGGGCTGAAGGTGGTGCCGGCGGTTCGACCGCGATGGCGCCAACCCCGGATGCGGGCGACACGGCTGACGATACGGCCGCGAACCAGCCGGACAACCAGGCCGGTGGGGCTGCCGGTGGTGCCGCTGGCGGTGCCGTAGCGACCGCTCCGACCACCGGGGGCGCCGACAACCAGCCGGCGCAGCCCGCCGACCAGCAAGCGGCCCAGAACGAGCAGATGGGCGCGGGCGAGGCGGCGACCGACCAGACCCAGACCGGCGCGATCGACCGCAGCACGCTGCAGCAGGCCGCGCCCGACCAGCTCACCGCCGAGAAGCTCGTCGGCACCATCGTCTACGGCGCCAATGAGGAAAACATCGGTGAGATCGGTGATGTGGCCCTCACGCAAGACGGCAAGGTCGATGCGGTGATCGTGGATGTCGGCGGCTTCCTCGGCGTTGGCGAGAAGCCGGTCGCGATCGGCATGGACGATCTGAACTTCATGGCCGACGAGGACGGTGACCTCTACCTGTTCACGAACTTCACGCAGGAACAGCTCGAGGCGCAACCCGCCTATGATGAAGCCAAATACGCGCAGAGCCGCGACGAGATGCGCATGCGGGCGCAGTAACGGCGTATCCACGCTCGCATCGCACCGAAGGCCCCGCACCCGCGGGGCCTTCTTCTTTGCGCGTCGGCCCGAAAGCCGGAGTCGGATTTCGCAGGCCTGTAGACTGTCTCCTCCGGGAAGACAGTGCATCTCCGGTGGCGTATCTTTCGATGTGGCGGAGGCTGGACCATCTCTCTCCCAACGACGGGGGCAGAATGCACCGTCCGCCAAGGAGGCTACCATGCTCAACGCAATCGAAGGCATCCACCACATCACGTCCATGGCGCGCGACGCCAATGAGACCAACCGGTTCCACACCAAGGTGCTCGGCCTGCGCCGCATCAAGAAGACGGTCAATTTCGACGCGCCGGATGTTTATCACCTCTATTACGGCAACCGCGCCGGCCAGCCTGGCACGGTCATGACCTACTTCCCGTTCCCGAACATCATCGACGGTGTGCGCGGGGCAGGCGAGGTGGGCACTACGGTGTTCTCCGTGCCGCAAGGCAGCCTGGATTTCTGGGCGAAGCATCTTGCCGACAATGCCACGGGCGGCATCCGCAGGGAGCAGGCCTTCGGCGAGGACCGCCTTTATTTCGACGGGGTCGACGGCGACGGCTTTGCGCTCGCGGCAATAGCCGGCGATGCGCGCGAACCCTGGACGGATGCCGGCATTCCCGCCGAGCACGCGATCCGCGGCTTCCACTCCGCCACCCTGCTTTTGAACGACGCCTCGGCGACCCGCGAGCTCCTGCAGCTCATGGGCTTCAGCGAGAAGGGCAGCGAGGGAAATACGCTGCGCCTCCAGCGTGAAGGCGGAAACGGCGCGGTGACGGTGGATCTTGCGACCGATCCGTCCGCGCGGCCCGCCCGCCAGGGCGCCGGCTCGGTCCATCATATCGCCTTCGCCGTGCCCGATGCGGCAGCGCAGCGCAGCGTGCGCGAGGCGCTCGTCAACGAGGGCTTCCAGATCACGCCCGTGATCGACCGCGATTATTTCCTGTCGATCTATTTCCGCACACCCGGCGGCGTCTTGTTCGAGATCGCTACCAACGAGCCCGGCTTCGCGCGCGACGAGGACCCGGAGCATCTGGGCGAAGCCCTGAAGCTGCCGCGCCAGCACGAGCATCTGCGGCCCTATCTGGAAACCCATCTTCCGGCCATCGGGGGCTAAATCATGACAGTCGATGCCTACAGGCATTTCTTGGCGCCGGCCGGCCCAGGCCGGTCGCTCCTCTTCCTCTTTCACGGCACGGGCGGCGATGAGCGCCAGCTCCTCCCGCTCGCCCGGGAGATCGCGCCCTGGGCGGGCATCGTCGCGCCCCTCGGGGATGTGAGCGAATACGGCGCCCCGCGCTTCTTCCGCCGCACCGGGGAGGGCGTCTACGATATGGACGATCTTGCCCGCGCGAGCGAGAAGATGGCGGGTTTCATCCGCGCCCATGTAGCGGCCGAGAAGCCGAGCGCCGTGCTCGGCCTCGGCTATTCCAACGGGGCGAACATCCTCGCCACCGTCATCTTCGGCGATCCTTCGCTGTTCGACGCAGCGACGCTGATGCATCCGCTCATTCCGTTCGAGCCCCGTTTTGCCTCGGGCGACGTGAAGACGCGGCTCCTCGTCACGGCGGGCCGGCGCGACCCGATCTGCCCGCCGCAGTTGACGAACAGGCTCGTCGCTCACCTTGAGGCAGCCGGCGTTCCGACCGAGCTTGTCTGGCACGAGGGCGGCCACGAATTGCGCCCGAACGAAATTGATGCTTCTAAGGATTTCTTTGCCGCCTATGCCGGCAGCGGGGACCGGGAAAAATGAGCGATTTGCAGATCGAGCTTGAGGAAAACGGCAACAAGGGCCGCTATGTGCACGCCGCCGGCGGCGTCGAGGCGGAGATGACCTTCGTCAGGATCGGTGAGAAGCAGATCATCATCGACCACACGGAGGTGCCGTCGCAATTCCGCGGCCAGGGAGTGGGCGAAGCCCTGGTGGCGCGCGCCGTCGAGGACGCGCGCAAGAACGGCTGGAAGATCCGGCCGCTCTGTCCTTTCGCGGCGTCCCGCTTCCGCCGCCACCCCGAATGGGCGGATGTCCTGGCGGCCTGAACGGCGCGCCTCATATCCGCCGATACGCGATCGTGAGGCGATTTCCGGCGAAAGCGCCTCGCCTTTGCCGTCTTTGATGCTATCTTATCCTAGAACATGATCCCAAAAGTTGCAGACTTTTTGGACAAGATCATGTGGCTAAATCCAACCGCTAGAGCGCGCGTTCCGATTCCATCAGAACGCAGCGCGCTCTAGGAGGCGCGTCGCTAACCGCGCGGCCCGCCGTACGATCTGGAAGAGAGATGGCGGAGCATTACTCCATAGACGGCCTGCGTCCCGGACTGCTCAACCGGCTCCGGCGGACGCGCACCGCGGTCCGCGGCGTGATCCTGGTCGAGCGCCTGTGGCCGGTCATCCTGCCGCTCCTCGTCACGATCAGCCTCTTCCTGAGCCTTGCCTGGCTCGGCGTCTTTCGCATCCTGCCGGATTGGGCGCGCCTCGGCATTCTCGGCGTGCTTGCCCTTGGCGCTCTTGCCAGCCTCTGGCCGTTGCGCGGGTTCCGCATGCCGACCTCGGGCGAGATCGACCGCCGCATCGAACGGGCCAATCTTTTGGAGCATGCGCCCGTCTCCGTCCAGTCGGACCGGCTCGCCCATGGTGACGATCCGTTCGCGGCCGCCCTCTGGCGCGAGCACCAGAAGCGCATGGCCGAGCGTCTTTCGCGCCTCAAGGGAGACCTGCCGCAGACGTCCATTCCCGAGCGCGATCCTTTGGGCCTGCGCGCCCTGGCGGCGCTCCTCTTCGTCACCGCGCTTGCTTTCTCCACCGGCCCCTATGGCGGGCGCATTGCCGATGCCTTCCAGCCGCCCGCGGGCCAGCAGACGGCGCCTGCGCGCGTCGATGCATGGGTAACGCCGCCTCCCTATACCGGCCGCGCGCCGATCTTCCTCACGGCCGATGCCAATGTGCAGCAGCACGCGTTCACCGTGCCCCAGAACAGCACGGTGGCGGTGCGCGTCAGCGGCGGCTCCGGCGGGGAGACCCTCGGCTTCGTGGATGCCTCCGGCGCCGAGCAGCCGCTCTCCCCGGAAGGGTCGGAAGAAGGCGCGGCCCAGGAGGCTTCGGCCGCCCCTTCGCCGCAAGGAGGCGCGCTGCGCTTCTCGCATGTGCTCTCCGCCGATGGGTCGGTCGTTCTGCGCAGCGGCGGCCGCGAGCTGCAGAACTGGAGCTTCTCCGTCATTCCGGACGCACCGCCGCAGATTCGCTTCGTGGAAGATCCGAAGCGGGCCGCGAACGGCGCCCTCGAACTCGCCTATGAGATCAGAGACGACTACGGCGCCACCAAGGCCGAGGCCGAGTTCGCGCTGACCGATAGTGACCCCGAGGCGCGCCCTCTCTTCGAAGCGCCGGAAATGCCGCTTACGCTGCCGCGCGGCGGCGATCGCACCACCGCCAAGGCCTCGCGCGACCTGTCGGAGCATCCGTGGGCCGGATCCGATGTGAGGCTCACCCTTTCGGCGACGGACGCCGCCGACCAGACCGCCCAGAGCGAAACGAAGACGTTCCGGCTTCCGGAGCGGCCCTTCACGAATCCGCTTGCCCGGTCGGTCATCGAGCAGCGCCGCGTCCTCGCCCTCGACGCCAATCAGAAGCGCCGGGTCCTCTCCCTCATGGACGCCGTGCTTCTCTGGCCTGAAGAGACCTTCGCCGACGCCACCCATTTCCTTCTCATCTCCGCCGCGCGCTCCAAGCTCTCCATGGCCGAGAGCGACGATGCGCTCCGCGATGTGGTCGCCCAGCTCTGGGAGATCGCGCTCATCATCGAGGATGGCGACATGACCGCCGCCGAGAAGCGGCTGCGGCAGGCACAAGAGGAGCTCAAGCAGGCGCTGGAGAACGGCGCCAGCGACGAGGAGATCGAGCGGCTGATGAACGAGCTGCGCCAGGCGATGCAGGAATTCCTGCGCGAGTTCGCCGAGCGCGCCATGCAGAACCAGCAATTCTCCGAAATGCCGAATGGCGAGATGATGAACCAGAACGATCTGGAGCGCATGCTCGACCAGATCGAGGACCTCGCCAAATCCGGCGCGCGCGACCAGGCCCAGGACCTGCTGTCGCAGCTGCAGAACATGATGAACAATTTGCAGATGGCCCAGCCGCAGCAGGGTCAGCAGGGCGGCCAGCAATCCCAGATGCGCCAGCAGATGGATCAGCTGGGCGATCTCATGCGCCGCCAGCAGGAGCTCATGAACGAGACCTTCCGCCTCGACCAGCAGCAGCGCGGCCAGCAGGGGCAGATGGGCGAACAAGGCCAGATGGATCAGCAGGGTCCAATGGGTCAGCAAGGCCAGATGGGCCAGCAGGGTCAACAAGGTCAACAAGGGCAGCAAGGTCAGGGCAACCAGCGCGGTCAGGGACAGGGAATGTCACCCGAAGAGCTCGCCGACGCGCTGCGCGGCCTGCAGGAGGGCCAGGGCGGCCTTCGCCAGGAGCTGGAGAGCCTGATGGAAGGGCTGCGCGGTCTCGGGATCCAGCCCGGCGACGGTTTCGGCGAAGCCGGGGAAGCCATGGGCCAGGCCGAGGGTGCGTTGGGTGAAGGCCAGGGCGAGCGCGCCGTGGGCGAGCAGGGGCGTGCCCTCGAAGCGCTGCGCCGCGGCGCTCAGGACATGATGAACCAGATGCAGGCCATGCAGCAGGGCGACCAGGGCGGCCAGGGGCAGCAAGGCTCCCGGCAAGGCACGTTCGGCCGCGATCCGCTCGGGCGCCCACGCGCGACCACCGGGCCTGACTTTGGCGACGATGTCGAGGTTCCCGACGAGATCGACACGCAAAGGGCGCGCGAAATCCTCGACGCCATCCGCCGCCGTCTCGGCAACGCGCTGAGCCCGCAGCTCGAACGCGAATATCTCGAACGCCTCCTGGACATGCGCTGACGGCCATTGGTGTTTCGCCCTTCCCAGTATCTGAAGCTCTGCGCCTGCCCGCCATGTTCAGGCATGGATCCTCGGGTCAAGCCCGAGGATGACGAAGGCGTGGGGCGTTCCCGCTAATCGCCAGCGCTGGAGAGTTGCAGAATCCCTTTCCTCCTCGTCATCCTCGGGCTTGACCCGAGGATCCATGCCTGAACATTGAAGCGTCACCGGGGATGGAGGAAAGGGCAATTGGCACACGTGCCTTTCGCGTTAGCTCCCAATCTGTTCCGGGCCTTGTGCGGAGCATTGTGGATTATAGTCTGCTGGACATGACCGGCTATGTCTACATGACCGCCAGCCAGAAGCGGGGCACGATCTATATCGGTGTAACGAACGACCTCAGCCGCCGCGTGTTCGAGCACAAGTCCGGTGAGGGTTCCGGTTTCACGCGCCGCTACGGCGTCCAGCGCCTTGTCTGGTACGAAGAGCATTTCGACATCCGCGATGCGATCCAGCGGGAAAAGACGCTGAAACGCTGGCCGCGCCAGTGGAAGATCGATTTGATCGAGAAGATCAATCCGGAATGGCATGAGCTGATGCGCGGCATCGGCTGGTGATTGGGGGCTTGCGGCTGGTCCCTGGGGTGAGTTTGGAAGCGCCGGCGTTCACGATCATCGTTCAGGCATGGATCCTCGGGTCAAGCCCGAGGATGACGAAAGAGGAGAGATTGCCGCAACTCTCCAGCGCTGGCGATTAGCGGGAACGCCCCACGCCTTCGTCATCCTCGGGCTTGACCCGAGGATCCATGCCTGACCACCGAAGCGTCACCGGCGATCGAGGAAGAGCGCTATTGGCATCGCCGGTCGACTAACCGACCCCGGGTGTGGATAGATTCCTCCCCTCACCCCCTGCCCCTGAAAATAATTCGCCTGCAAAAACAATCCACTACCTCAAAATCCGCAAATTTTCTTCCCCTGATTTTATCCACCCCCCTCCGGCCCTCCCTTATCATCCTCCCCATCGCTCTTGCGGGAACCGGTCCGGACCGGGGATCAGGGAGAGCGGCGGAGACCTCCCTCTCCAGGGTAC
>Ga0182749_1001516_pt1 | contig 18157 bp, 18 predicted proteins | sample eDN3rd37CKraftMG_FD_128875 | JGI IMG/M metagenome (GOLD analysis project Ga0182749, IMG submission 128875) | Enriched Miracle-Growth compost microbial communities from Emeryville, California, USA - eDNA 3rd pass 37_C Kraft MG (version 2) (version 2) ...
CACCGACCTGATCGGCCACGGCGCCAACATGGTCACCGGCGACTACAGCCGCGGCGCCTCCGGCTTCTGGATCGAGAACGGCCGCAGGACCTATGCGGTGAGCGAGGTCACCATCGCCGGGCATCTCGCCGACATGTTCCGGCACCTGACGCCGGCGAACGATCTCGTCTTCCGCTACGGCATCAACGCGCCGACCGTGCGGCTGGAGGGGCTGACCGTTGCCGGCCAGTGATCTCCTGCGCGATCTGGAGGCGGTCGTGCGCGAGGCGGGTACGCTCGCCCGCGTCACCGCGACGCGGGGGTTCCGGCACTGGACCAAGGGCGCCGACCGCTCGCCGGTCTCGGAGGCCGACATCGCCGTCAACGACTTCCTGCGCGAGCGGCTGACGCGGCTCCTGCCCGCGGCCGGCTGGCTGTCGGAGGAGACGGAGGACGATCCCGCGGCGCGCGCCGGGCCCGCGGCGTGGGTCGTCGACCCGATCGACGGCACCCGCGCCTTCATCTCCGGCCGGCCGGACTGGACCGTCTCGGTCGCCCTGGTCGAACACGGCCGGCCACGGCTGGCCGCGCTGTACGCGCCCGTCACCGACGACATGTTCCTCGCCGCCGCCGGCGCCGGCGCCACCGGCAACAACACGCGGCTCGCGGCCACCCCCGGCGACAGTCTCACAGGCGCCAGGATCGCAGGTCCCAAGCAGTACCTGCACAGGCTGGAGCGCCTCACCCCCACCATCCTGCCGCAGCCCAAGGTGCACTCGCTCGCCCTGCGGCTGACCCGGGTCGGCGCCGGCGATCTCGACGCCGCCTTCTCGTCGGGCGGCAGCCACGACTGGGACCTTGCGGCGGCCGACCTTTTGGTGCACGAAGCCGGGGGTTTGCTGACCGACTTCGCCGGCCGCCCGCTCAGCTTCAATCGCCCGCACATCGTGCATGGCGCGCTGGTCGCAGCCGGTCCCGCCCGCCATGGCGCGCTTCTGCAGCTCGTCCGCGACCGCATGCCGGAACTCGCGTAGACTGGCTTTGCACTCTCGTTGCCGGGCAGTAGCCAAGGAAACTTCATGTCCGAACCCCAGAAACAACTGCTGCACCTCGTCATCGGCGGCGAATTGACCGCGCTCGGCGGCACCGAATTCAAGGATCTCGACAAGGTCGACATTGTCGGCGTCTACCCGAACTACGCCACCGCCTACGTGGCCTGGAAGGCCAAGGCGCAGCAGACCGTCGACAACGCGCACATGCGCTACTTCATCGTCCACCTGCACCGCCTGCTCGATCCCGACGCCGGCAAGCCGGGGCACTGACCGGCGTGCGTCTGCCGACCTCAAAGGACCTCGTCTCCTCCCCCGCGTTCCAGGTCGCGGTGGGAACGCTGGGCGCGTGGTATCTTCGCCTCGTCTGGGGGACGAGCAGCAAGGTGCTCGAACCGCCGGACATCTACGATCGGGTCATCACGCCGGCGATCATCACGATGTGGCACGGCCAGCATTTTCTCATGCCGTTCCTGAAGAAGCGCGACGCTTCGCATCGCGCCAAGGTCCTGATCTCGCGCCACCGCGACGGCGAGGTGAACGCGATCGCCGCCGAACGCCTCGGCATCGGCACCATTCGCGGCTCCGGCGCGCACAACGGCGAATTCCACCGCAAGGGCGGCGCCACCGCCTTCACCGAGATGCTCGATGCGCTCAGGCAGGGCTACAACGTCGCCATGACCGCCGACGTGCCGAAGATCGCCCGCGTCGCCGGCATGGGCGTCGTCAAGCTGGCGCAGCACTCGGGCCGCCCGATCTATCCCGTCGCCATCGCCTCGAGCCGGCGCAAGGAACTGAACAACTGGGATCGCACCGCGATCAACCTGCCGTTCAGCCGCATCGCCATGGTCGCAAACCAGCCGATCTGGGTGCCGGCCGATGCCGACGCCGCAACGCTCGAGGCGCGACGGCAGGAGGTCGAGAGCGAGCTCAACGCGCTCACAAGGCGCGCCTATGCGCTCGCCGATGGCGGGAGCGCGGCCGCGTGAGCGAGAGCATGCCCGCGGCGCTGCGGCTCTACCGCTTCCTTTTGGCGGCAGGCGAGCCACTGACTGCGGTTCTCCTGGCGCAACGGCTCAAGCGCGGCAAGGAGCTCGACGAGCGCGTCGGCGAGCGCCGCGGCGAGAGCACGGCGGTGCGGCCGCCCGGCCCGCTCATCTGGTTGCACGGCGCCAGCGTCGGCGAATTGCTGGGCGTGCTGTCGCTGATCGAGCGGCTGAGCGCGCGCGGCCTCAACGTGCTCGTGACCTCCGGCACCGTCACCTCGAGCGGCATCGCCGCGCAGCGCATGCCGCCCGGCGTCATCCATCAATTCATGCCGCTCGACGTGCCGCGCTTCGTCGAGCGCTTCCTCGACCGCTGGCAGCCGCAGCTCGCGCTGTTCGTCGAATCGGACTTGTGGCCGAACGCCTTGATCGAGACCGCGCGCCGCAAGATCCCGATGGTGCTGGTCAATGCGCGGCTGTCGGAACGTTCGTTCCGTCGCTGGCTGAAGCTTCCGGGCTCGATCGGCCACCTGCTCGAGCGTTTCGATCTGTGCCTCGCGCGCACGCCGCCGGACGCCGAGCGCCTGACCGTGCTCGGCGCGCGCAACGTCTTCGTCAGCGGCAATCTCAAGCTCGACGTGCCGGCGCCCCCGGCCGACGAGGCATCGCTTGCGGCGCTGAAGGGCGCGATCGGCGCGCGCCCGCTGATCGCCGCCGCCTCGACGCATCCGGGCGAGGACGAATTGCTCATCGGCGCGCACAGACGTCTCAAGCCGGCGACGCCGGGCCTGCTGACGCTGATCGCGCCACGTCATCCGGAGCGCGGGCCGCAGATCGCGGCGCTCGCGCGCAATGCCGGGCTCGCCACGGCCCTGCGCTCGCAGGGCGCGCTGCCGGATGCGACGACCGATGTCTATGTCGCCGATACGATGGGCGAACTGGGCCTCGTCTATCGCCTGGCGCCGGTCGTGTTCATCGGCGGCTCGCTGGTACGTCACGGTGGGCAGAATCCGATCGAGGCGGCCAAGCTCGGCGCCGCAATCCTGCACGGACCGCATGTGTGGAATTTCGAGGAGCTCTACGAGGCGCTCGATGCCGCGCACGGCGCCGAGCCGGTCGAGAACGGCGACAAGCTCACCGCGGCCTTCGCCGCGATGCTGGCGCAGCCGGCGGCGCGCGCGCGTCTGGCGCAGGCCGGGCGTACCGCGGTCAACGCGCTCGGCGGCGCGCTGGAGCGCACGATGCAGGCGCTCGAACCGTATCTGACGAAGCTGCAGAAGCGGCTCGATCAGGCGAAGGACACCGCCCATGCATGAGCCCGGCTTCTGGTGGCGCAAGGCGGGGCCGATGGCGGCCCTCCTGTCGCCGCTGGCCGCGCTTTATGGACTGGTGGCGGCGCGGCGCATGGCGCAAGGCGGCGCGCGCGTCGGCGTGCCGGTGATCTGCATCGGCAATTTCACGCTCGGCGGCGCCGGCAAGACGCCGACCGCGATCGCCGTCGCGCATATGCTGCAAGCGGCGGGCGAGCGCGTGTTCTTTCTGACGCGCGGCTACGGCGGCAGCAACGCCGGACCAAAGCGTGTCGACGTGCATGCCGATACGGCGGCGGCCGTGGGGGACGAGGCGCTGCTGCTCGCGCGCGCGGCGCCGACCGTCGTCGCGCGCGACCGTGTCGCCGGCGCGGCTATCGCCAAGGCGGAAGGCGCGAGTGTCATCGTCATGGATGACGGATTGCAGAACGGTTCTCTCAGGAAGGACTTCGCCCTCGCCGTCGTCGACGGCCGTCGCGGCATCGGCAACGGCCGCGTCTTCCCGGCCGGGCCGCTGCGCGCACCGCTCGTGGCGCAACTCGCGCGCATCGATGCGCTGCTCGTCGTCGGAGACGCAGAGGCCGCGCGCGGCGTCGCCGGAGCGGCCGCCGGTCGCAAGCTGCCCGTTTGGCACGGCCGGTTGGCGCCGCATCCGGAAACGGCCGGCGCCATCGCGCGTCCGGTGCTCGCCTTCGCCGGCATCGGCGATCCGGAGAAATTCTTCGCGACCGCGACCGCGGCCGGCATCGATGTCGTCGCGCGCCGCGCCTTTCCCGATCATCACCGGTTCACCGCCGAAGAAGCGGCGGAATTGCTGATGGCCGCCGACAGCGAGGCGCTCGCCTTGCTCACCACCGAGAAGGACCGCGCGCGCATGACCGGCGATCCGGCGCTTTCCGCACTGATGGAGCGCGCGCACGTGCTGCCGGTGACGATGGAGATCGAGGAGAGTGCGGAACTCGCGGCTGCGCTGACGAAGGCGCGCCGGCGTTAGCGTGTTTCGCTCTTGAGCCGCTGCAGCACCGCTTCCGGCGAGACATAGGCCTCCTGCAGGTCGACGCTCCAGTATTTGAGCTCTTCCAGCGGGATCGGCACGCCGGTGACGGCGCAGCGCACATAGGCGCCGGGGCGCACGACGCGAAAATCGCCATCGAGGTATTTCACCTCCGCTTCGCCGTTCATCGACGAGCGGTCATAGCGATTGAGCAAGGCGGCCTCCGGGTTTGCGTCCGGACGACAAGATAGTCATTCGGCGCGTGCGGCGAAACCCTAGCCGAACAGGCTTCCCTGCCCGCCGGCACCGCCCTCGCCGCCCCGGTTGCGCGGTTTCGGCCGGGACGCCGCGGGAACCGGCGCGGCCGGTCGCGCCTCGCCCTCGGCGATCGCCGCGATGCGGCCGTCGGCGAACTCGATCTCGAGCCGCGCCCCGCTCGGCACGGCCGCGGCACTGTGCAGCGGCTGGCCGGCGCCATCGCGCACCAGCGCGAAGCCGCGCCTGAGCACCTCGCGATACGAGAAGGCGGCGAGCAGGCGCTCGGCGCGCTCGACGCGGGCGGCGCGCTGGTCGAGATAGGTGCGCATCGCGCGCCGCGCCGCGGCGCTGCAGGCGCCGACGCGGTCGCGGTGCCGCGCCAGCCGCGCGCGGTGCGCCTGCGCATTGGCGAGAAGGCTCGCGCGCAAACGGCGATTGAGATTGTCGTAGCGTTCGCGGCGACGCTCGACCTCGCGGCGCAGAAGCTGCGGCGAAAGGCGCGAGGCGACGCGCGAATACTGGGTGTGATGGATCTGCGCATTGGCGCGCAGCGCCCGCGGCAGCCGCTCCGCCAGATTGTCGAGCTGCTGGCGCGGTTGCGCCAGGATGTCCTTCGGCAGCGCGCGCGTGAGCAGGTTGAGTTCCTTGCGCCGCTGCTCGATGCCGCGTTGCCAGCAGGCGAGCTTGCGCGTGCCGAGTTGCCTGAGCTGCAGGAGGAGGTCCGCGCGCACCGGGACGGCCTTTTCCGCCGCAGCCGTCGGCGTCGGCGCCCGCCAGTCGGCGGCGAAGTCGATGAGCGTGAAGTCGGTCTCGTGGCCGACGGCCGAGATCAGCGGGGTCATGCTGCCCGCCGCCGCTCGCACCACGATCTCCTCGTTGAACGACCACAGGTCCTCGAGCGAGCCGCCGCCTCGCGCCACGATAATGAGGTCCGGCCGTGGCAATGGTCCGTCTTCGGGCAGCGCGTTGAAGCCGTCGATGGCGGCGGCGACTTCCGCGGCACTGGTCTCGCCCTGCACGCGCACCGGCCACACCAGCACCCGGCGCGGGAAGCGGTCGGCGAGCCGGTGCAGGATGTCGCGGATCACGGCGCCGGTCGGCGAGGTGACGACGCCGATGACCTCCGGCAGGAACGGCAGGAGCTGCTTGCGCGCCTCGTCGAACAGGCCTTCGGCGGCGAGCTTCTTCTTGCGCTCCTCCAGGAGCTTCATCAGCGCGCCGATGCCGGCCGGCTCGAGGCTGTCGATGACGATCTGGTACTTGGACGAGCCGGGGAAGGTGGTCAGCCGCCCGGTGGCGATGACGTCGAGCCCCTCCTCCGGCTTGATCCGCATGCGGCCATAGGTGCCCTTCCAGATCACCCCCTCCAGCACCGCCTTGTCGTCCTTGAGGCGGAAATAGCAGTGCCCGGACGGCGAGGCGCCGCGGAAGCCGGAGATTTCGCCGCGCACGCGCACATAGCCGTAGGCGTCCTCGACGGTGCGCTTGAGCGCCGCCGACAATTCGGAGACGGTCCATTCGGCGATATTGGCGCGGGGGGCCTCGGCGGCCTCGGCGCTGATTCTCGGGCTGGCCATGGGTCGCGTATACGCCCTCGGGACGGCCCGCGGAAGCATGCCGGGCGCCGCCGGGACGGAGCTGTCGACAGCCGTCCCCCGCCCCTTGTCCCGGCCTCTCCCGACCGGTACCGAAAGGCCGGACTTGAGACGACCCTTGGCCCCGATCTTGGGCGGAGACTGAATGAACATCCTCATCCTCGGTTCCGGCGGCCGCGAGCATGCGCTGGCCTGGAAGATCGCCGCGAGCCCGCTCTGCACCAAGCTCTACTGCGCGCCCGGCAACGCCGGCATCGCCCAGGTGGCGGAATGCGCCGCGGTCGACATCGCCGACCACAAGGCGGTGATCGCCTACGCCCGCGAGAAGAAGATCGACTTCGTCGTGGTCGGACCCGAGGCGCCGCTCTGCGCCGGCATCGTCGACGACCTGGAAGCCGCCGGCATCAAGGCCTTTGGTCCCGGCAAATGGGCGGCGCGGCTCGAAGGCTCCAAGGGCTTCACCAAGGACCTGTGCCGGGCGAACGACATCCCGACCGCCGCCTACCGGCGCTTCAAGAATGCCGGCGACGCCAAGGCCTATGTGCGCGAGCGCGGCGCGCCGATCGTGGTCAAGGACGACGGGCTCGCCGCCGGCAAGGGCGTCGTCGTCGCGGCGACGGTCGAGGAGGCGGAAGCGGCGATCGACATGATGTTCGGCGCCGGCGGCGGCAAGCGCGCCTGGGAGATCGTCGTCGAGGATTGCCTCGTCGGCGAGGAGGCCTCGTTCTTCGCGCTGTGCGACGGCGACACCGCCATCCCGCTCGGCTCGGCGCAGGACCACAAGCGCGTCTTCGACGGCGACAAGGGCCCGAACACCGGCGGCATGGGCGCCTATTCGCCGGCGCCGGTGATGACCGCGGAGATGAACGCGCGCGTGATGCGCGAGATCGTCGAGCCGACATTGCGCGCGCTCAAGGCGATGGGCGCGCCGTACAAGGGCGTACTGTTCGCCGGGCTGATGATCACCGCGAGCGGGCCGCAGCTCATCGAATACAATGTCCGCTTCGGCGACCCGGAGACGCAGGTTCTGATGCTGCGGCTGCGCTCGGACCTGCTGCCGGCGCTGATCGCCGCGCGCGACGGGCAACTGAAGAATTTCTCGCTGCGGCTGTCGGACGAGGCCGCGCTCACCGTGGTGATGGCGGCGAAGGGCTATCCCGGCGACTACGCCAAGGGCACGGTCATCGAGGGGCTGACCGAGGCCGCCGAGGTCGAGGGCGTCGAGATCTTCCACGCCGGCACCAGGGCCGACGGCAGCCGCATCCTTGCGAACGGCGGCCGCGTGCTCAACGTCACCGCGCGCGGCGCGACGGTGCGCGAAGCGCAAGCGCGCGCCTATGCCGCCGTCGATCGCATTCGTTGGCCCGATGGCTTCTGCCGCCGCGACATCGGCTGGCGCGCGGTGGAGCGGGAGAAGAAGTAGCATCGCGTCGTCATCGCCCGCGAAAGCGGGCGATCCAGTACTCACCGGCGAGCGCGGTGGCTACTGGATGCCCCGCTTGCGCGGGGCATGACGGGCTCAGTTTAATGACCTGCCGGAGATCTCCATGCACCCCGTCCTGCGTCTCTACGAAGATGTCCTGTCGAGCGCCGATAACGTCGAGTTCCGGCTGCCGCCGCTGCCGCGCTTCATCTACGTCGTGCATGGTGCGGCGACCATCGGCGGCACGTCGCTGCGCGAAGGCGAGGCCTGGCAGGGCGAGGACGCGGTGACGGTGACGCCGTCGGCAGAGGGCGTCACCTGCTGGCGCTGGGAACTGGCGCGCGGCGACCAGGGCGCGACGACGGCGAACGCGCCGGGCATGAGTACGCACGAGAAGCTCTCGGCCTTCCTCGAGACACTGCCGAAGGGCGATCTGCTCATGCGCGGCGACAGCGTCGCCTTCCCGCCCGGCGGCTGCGCCTATCTGCACCGTCATCAGGGTCCCGGCATCCGCTGCCTGGTCGAGGGCGGCATGCGCATCGACACGCACGGCCGCTCGACGAGCTACGGCCCGGGCGGCGCCTGGTACGAGTCGGGCCCGGATGCAGTGTTCGCGCAAGGCGCCGCCGAGAAGGCGTCGCGTTTCATCCGCGTCATGATCCTGCCGCGCGCACTGCACGGGAAGAGCTCGATCGAGTACGTCAACGACGAGGACAAAGCGAAGCCGAAGGCGCAGCAGTACAAGGTCTACGCCGACGCGCCGATCGCGTTCGGGGTGAAGAAGTAGTCGCGCGCGATGGCAGAGGCCGCCGCGCTCGCGCTCATCAAGCTGCTGCTCGGCATCGGCATCTTCGCCGTCATCGGCTATGTCGGCCGCTTCTACGACAAGCGCATCGCCGGCGTTCTGCTGACCTTTCCGATTCTCAACGGCATCGGCATCCTCACCGGCGCCGACCCGCTGGCGGTGGCGAACTCGATCTATGTCGTGGTCGTGTTCAACGGCCTCCTGCTGTTTGCGACCATCGTCTGGAACGACCGTCTGCCGCCGCTGCCGCAGCACCTGCCGGCCGACGTCAAGCTCGCCGCGCGGCTGATCGCCTGGACGGTGCTGTGGGCGGCGGGCGCATGGACGATCGTGACGTTCCGCGACCGGCTGCCGGGACCCGCGGGGTTGCTCGCATTCCAATGCGTCCTCGCCGCCGCCGTCGCTGCATTCGCCTGGAAGACGCCGCGCCGCCCCGCGCGCGCGGCGGGCGACGGCGCCACGCCCGCGGATGGGCATCTGCGCGCGTTCCTGAGCTTCTGGTCGAGCCGGACCGGACGACGGCGTCTCGCGCTGTTTGCGCTGTGCTGCGTGCTGCTGCTCGCCGCAGCAACGCGCTGGGAGTCGAAATGGGTCGGCATGCTCAGCGCCCTGCCCCTGCCCGGCCTGTTCGCGGTCGCCACGCTGTCGCTGGTCGAGGCGCGCGACGACTTCGCCCGCATCGGCGACAGCGTGCTGTTCGGGCCGCCGAGCGTCATCGTCTTCAACTGGGTCTATGCGCAGATCGTCGTGCATTTGACAGGCCCGGCGGACGCGGCGATCGGACTGGCCGCGCTCGTCGTGCTGATGACGGCGAATGCGGCCCTGATCGTCTGGATTGTTCCGCGGATTTCCGCTTATCTCGACAAGCAACGCGCATCGTGATGTTCCGCTCATGACCAGTATCGATCGGCAGCAGGCATTTTCGGGCACCAAGGAGGCGGCGCCGGCGCTGGCGCTGGATGCCGCGCGGCTCGAGCGCTACCTGAAAGACCGGGTGAAAGGCTTTGCCGGGCCTCTCGCCGTCAAGCAGTTCAAGGGCGGTCAGTCGAATCCGACCTACCTGCTGGAGACGCCGGCGCGGCGCTACGTGCTCAGGCGCAAGCCGCCGGGCAAGCTGCTGCCGTCGGCGCACGCGGTCGACCGCGAATACCGCGTCATCAGCGCGCTGCACGCGCAGGGCTTTCCGGTAGCCGAGCCGTTCGTCTATTGCGCCGACGACAGCGTCGCCGGCACCGCCTTCTACGTCATGGATTTCGTCGACGGCCGCGTATTCTGGGAGCCGCAGATGCCGGGCTCGAACCCGGCCGAGCGCGCCGCGATCTACGATGCGATGAACGCGACGATCGCGCAATTGCATTCCTTCGATCCAGCGGCGATCGGCCTTGCCGATTTCGGCAAAGGCGAGAACTACGTCGCGCGCCAGGTCGACCGCTGGTCGAAGCAGTACCGCGCTTCCCAGACCGAGACGATCGAGCCGATGGAGAAGCTGATCGACTGGCTGCCGCGGCACATCCCGCCGGCGCAGCCGGTGCGGCTGGTGCATGGCGACTTCCGGCTCGACAACCTGATCGTTGCGCGCGAGACGCCGGACGTCGCCGCCGTGCTCGATTGGGAATTGTCGACGCTCGGCGACCCGCTCGCCGACTTCACCTATCACCTGATGGCCTGGCACATGCCGCTGTCGGAGAGCGCCGCCGGCACCGCGACGCTCGTCGGCCACGATCTCGGCGCACTCGGCATTCCGTCGATGGCGGATTACGTCGACGACTACGTCGCGCGCACCGGGCTCGATCCGCGACCGCATCTTGCGACCTACATGGCCTATAATTTCTTCCGCATCGCCGCCATCCTGCAGGGCATCATCGGTCGCGTGCGCGACGGCACCGCGACCAGCGAGCACGCGCCGGCGAAAGCCTCGATGATCCGCCCGCTCGCCGAAAAGGCGTGGGAGTTCGCGCGGGCCGCCGGCGCGTGAAGCGGCGACCGCATGCATGGTCAACGAATGCTTGCCGACCACCCCCGGATTCCGGGACTGCGGGTTCCATTACGTTGAGAGCTGCCGCTTACGGTCCGCTCCGAAGTCGGGAGTGGGATGTGAGTATCAGCAGCATTGGAATCCAGACCGTGACAGCGACGACCGGCACCCGCGGGCAGGAGCGGCAACCGCAGCAGCAGAGCGCCAGCAACGACAATCACCCGCCGGTCGCGGCGAAAAGCGGCACGCCGTCGCCGACGGTCGGCCAGCACGTCGACAAGCGGGTCTGACATCAGCGCCGGTCGCGGAAAAAGTCCTTGAGCAGCCCCGCGGCCTCGCTTTCGCCGATGCCGCCATAGACCTCCGGCCGATGGTGACACGTCGGCGCGGCGAAGAAGCGCACGCCGTGCTCGACCGCGCCGCCCTTTTCATCGGCGGCGCCGAAATACAGCCGCCTGATGCGGGCAAACGACATCGCCGCCGCGCACATCGTGCAGGGCTCGAGCGTCACGTAGAGGTCGCAGTCGATCAGCCGCTCCGAGCCGAGCGCGGCCGCGGCCTGGCGGATCGCCAGCAACTCGGCATGCGCGGTCGGGTCCCTGTCGGCGAGCGTGCGGTTGCCGGCCCGCGCCACCACCTCGCCGTTGCGGACGATGACGCAGCCGACCGGCACCTCGCCGCGGTCTTGCGCCGCGCGTGCCTCGTCGAGGGCTGATTTCATGAATGAGGGCGGTGCCATATTCCCCGTCATGGCCGGGCATAGCCCGTCGAAAGACGGGCGTAAACGCCCTAATGTCCCGGCCATCCACGTCTTCTATGCCGATCCGTGTATAAAGGCGTGGATGCCCGGCACAAGGCCGGGCATGACGAAGGACGAGAATGCCCGACAAACCAACGCCCGAAGGCGACCGCATCGCCAAGGTGATCGCCCGCGCCGGGCTCGCCTCGCGGCGCGAGGCCGAGGCCTGGATCGCGGCCGGCCGCGTGTCGGTCAACGGCAAGCCGATCAGCTCGCCGGCCCTGAACGTGGGTCCGCGCGACCGCATCGCCGTCGACGGCCAGCCGCTGCCCGGCCGCACGCGCACCCGGCTGTTCCAGTGCAACAAGCCGCGCGGGCTGGTCACCACCCATTCCGATCCGGAGGGCCGGCCGACGATCTTCGGCGCGCTGCCGAAGCATCTGCCGCGGCTCATCAGCGTCGGCCGCCTCGACATGAACACCGAAGGGCTGCTGCTGCTCACCAATGACGGCGGGCTCGCCCGCGTGCTCGAACTGCCGGCGACCGGCTGGGTGCGCCGCTATCGCGTGCGCGCGCTCGGCCGCGTGACACAGGAGACGCTGGACGGCCTGAAGAAGGGCGTCACCGTCGAGGGCATTCACTACGGCCCGATCGAGGCGACGCTAGAGCGCCAACTCGAGTCGAACTGCTGGCTGCAGGTCGCCATCCGCGAGGGCAAGAACCGCGAGGTGCGGCGGGTGATGGAGTCGCTCGGGCTGACCGTCAGCCGCCTCATCCGCGTCGCCTTCGGCCCGTTCGAGCTGCCGCCGATCGGCGAGTGCGACGTCAAGGAGGTCGAGACCGCGGCGCTGAAGAAGGCGCTCGGGCCGGAGATCGTCCGACAGGCGGAGGCGGATTTCGAGGCGCCGCTGGAGGCCCCCGCTCCGTTCGTTCCCGCGAAAGCGGCACCCCAGAAGCGCGCGGACAAGCGGGCCGGCCCAGCCGGGTCCCCGCTTTCGCGAGGACGACCGGGCGAGAAGCCGCGCGACCTCGAGCGGCCTGAAACCGGTCGCAGCAAGCACAAAAAGCGCCGCCGGCCGGACCGCTCGGGCGGGCCGCGGCCGAAATATCCAAGGTCTACATAATGCGCGTCGTCGGCGGCCGACTGCGCTCGCGTCCGATCGCCGGGCCGAAGGGGCCGGGCCTGCGCCCGACCGCCGACCGGCTGCGCGAGTCGCTGTTCAACATCCTCGCCCATGCCTATGGCGATCCGGTCAGCGGCGCGCGCGTGCTCGACCTGTTCGCCGGCAGCGGCGCGCTCGGCATCGAGGCTTCATCGCGCGGCGCGGCCTTCGTGCTGTTCGTCGACGACGGCGTCGAGGCGCGGGCGCTGCTCAGACAGAACAGCGAGACGCTGGGGCTCGGCGGCACGACACGCATCTTCCGCCGCGACGCGACGAAGCTCGGGCCGGCCTATCCGATGGAGCCGTTCTCGCTGGTGTTCGCCGATCCGCCGTACGGCAAGGGCCTGGCCGAGAAGGCTTTGGCTTCGGCGCGCGACGGCGGCTGGCTGAAGCCGCAGGCGCTGGTCGTGGTCGAGGAGTCGGCCGCAGCCGCGTTCAAGCCGCCGGAGGGTTTCGAGGAGGTCGAGCGGCGGGCCTATGACGATACGGAGTTGGTGTTTCTGCGCTACGCAGCAGCTTTTTGACGTCTCCAGCGCCCACGCGGCGTTTGGTCGGCGGGTCGCAACACACCCTCATTTCGAAGATCCTGCGCGGCCCATCGCATATCGTATTGCCAAGTGTAAAAACCTTCGCCGCATCTCCGTAGATCGCCTTCATGATGATCCCAGATATGTTTTGCAACATCGAGCAGACTAGCGTCACCCTTGTGTGCGTCGATCGCCTCAAGGACCCATTTCTTCAAATCATCTTTGTATTGCATAAGCACCTCCAAATCCGATCTGCTATGCATATTAGGCTACTTACCGTCTCCCGAACAGCTTCTCGATATCGCCGAGCTTCAATTCGACATAGGTCGGCCGGCCGTGATTGCATTGGCCGGAATTCGGCACGGCCTCCATCTCGCGCAGCAGCGCGTTCATCTCCTCGGGCTTGAGGCGGCGACCGGAGCGCACCGAGCCGTGGCAGGCCATCGTCGCGGCAACGTGCAGCAGCCGCCGCTCGAGCGGCAGCGAGTCGTCCCACTCGGCCATGTGCTCCGCGAGGTCGCAAACGAGCCCGCGCACATCGATCTGTCCGAGCATGGACGGGGTTTCGCGCACCGCCACCGCGCCGGGGCCGAAGCTCTCGACTGCGAGGCCGAAGCGCGCGAGTTCGTCGGCGCGTGCGACGAGCCGCGCGGCATCGCCTTCGTCGAGCTCGACGATCTCCGGGATGAGCAGGATCTGCCGCGCCACGCCCGAGGCATCGAGCGCGGCTTTCAGCCGCTCGTAGACGATGCGCTCGTGCGCGGCGTGCTGATCGACGATCACGAGGCCGTCGCGCGTCTGCGCCACGATGTAGTTTTCGTGGATCTGCGCGCGCGCCGCGCCGAGCGGATGATCGAGCAGTTCCGGCGCCGGCGGCGCCTCGGCGAGCGCGGCCGACGGCGCGCCGACGTCGAAGGCCGCCTGCGCGGCTTCGGCAAAGCCGAGCGCGGTCGCACCCACGGTCGGGGCAAAGCCCGGCGGCCGCGCCGGCGAATGCCGCCAGTCGTAGCCGCCACGCGGCGGCGCCGCGGCCGGACGGAAGGTGGCGATGGTGGCGCCGCCGCCGGTCGTCGCGGCGCGCTGCGCGTCGCGCGCCAGGGCCTCTTTCAGCGCACGCACGATGAGGCCGCGCACCAGCGCACCGTCGCGGAAGCGCACCTCGGTCTTGGCCGGATGCACGTTGACGTCGACCTCGTGCGCATCGAGCGTCACGAACAAAGCGAGCAGCGGGTATCGGTCGCGCGGCAGGTAATCAGCATAGGCCGCGCGCACGGCGCCGACGAGGAGCTTGTCGCGCACCGGTCGGCCGTTGACGAACATGAATTGGCCGAGCGAATTCGCCCGCGACAGCGTGGGCAGGCCGGCGAAGCCGGTGAGGCGCACGCCCTCGCGCTCGGCGTCGACGGCAATGGCGTTTGCGCGAAAGTCGGCGCCCATGACGTCGCCGAGCCGCGTCAGTTCGTCGGCCGCCGGCCCCCAGGTCACCGGCGCGCGCTCCTCGCCGGCGAGCGTGAAGGCGACGTCCGGCCGGCTCATGGCCAGCCGGCGGACCACCTCGCGCACGGCTTCGGCCTCGCTGCGGTCGCTCTTGAGAAACTTCAGCCGCGCCGGCGTGGCGTAGAAGAGGTCGCGCACCTCGATCGTGGTGCCCCGCGTCAGCGCGGCCGGGCGAATCTCCGATTTGACGCCGGCGTCGACCGTGAGCGCCCAGGCGTGCGGCTCGGAGGCGTGCCGCGTGGCGATGGTCAGCCGCGACACCGCGCCGATCGACGGCAGTGCCTCGCCGCGGAAGCCGAGCGTGCGGATGTCGAGCAGGTCCTCGCCGGCGAGCTTGGAGGTGGCGTGCCGTTCGACCGCGAGCGCGAGGTCGGCGCGAGTCATGCCCTCGCCGTCGTCGGTGATGCGGATCAAGCGGCGGCCGCCGCCGTCGGTCAGCACGTCGATACGCGTCGCGCCGGCGTCGAGCGCATTCTCGACCAGTTCCTTGACCACGCTCGCCGGGCGCTCGACCACCTCGCCGGCGGCGATGCGGTTGACGATTCCTTCGGAGAGCTGGCGGACGGGCATTTCTCTTCCTTCGCCTCCCCCGCGCGCAGGGAGAAGGGAAACGGGCGGCGATTCGGTTGTTCGGCGAGTTTACCCGGCCGGCTATGGCCGCCGCGAGGCGCGGTGGGGGGTGCTCCCCGTTATCCCGGGGCAGTCGGCGACTGGATCGCCCGCTTTCGCGGGCGATGACCGGGGGAGTGTCAGTCGAAGCCCGGCTTCCGCTGCCGCATTGCCTTGATGCCAGAGCGGCGCTTCTTCTCCTCCAGCCGCTCGCGCTTGGCCGATTTCGGCACCCTGGTCTTACGCCGCACCGTCGGCTTCACCGCCGCCTCGCGGATCAGCGCGAACAGGCGCTCGCGCGCGTCTTCGCGGTTGCGCGCCTGGTCGCGGTACTGGCGTGCGTCGATGACGATGACGCCTTCCTTGGTCAGGCGGTGGCCGGCGAGGTTCATCAGGCGGATGGCGACGTCGTTCGGCAGCGACGGCGAACGCCGCGCGTCGAACCGCAACTGCACCGCCGACGACACCTTGTTGACGTTCTGCCCGCCCGGACCGGAGGCGCGCACGAACGTCTCTTCCAGTTCGGACTCGTCGACGGAGATGCTATCGGTGACGCGGATCATGGCTCGGCCCGTCATGCCCCGCGAAAGCGGGACATCCAGTATACATCAATGTTGCCGGATACTGGATCGCCCGCTTTCGCGGACGACGACTCACTGCATCAGATACTTCTTCGCCAGCACCTTACCCTCTTCCACCGCCGGCTGGTCGAAGGCATCGATGCCCATCAGGTGCGCGGCGATGATGGTCTCGAGCATGAAGTGCATCATCAGTTCGCCGAGCGCGGTCTCGTCGAGCGTCTCGACGTGGAAGGTGCGCACCGGGCAGCCGTTCTTCGCCAAGGTCTCGGCGATGGCGCGGCCTTCGGCGGCGGCGAGGTCGCCGATCGTCTTGCCGGCGAAGCCGGGCTCGCCGGCGAGCTTGGCGAGCGCGCCGTCGATGCGGGGCCCGCGGCCCTTGCTGCCGACCGTGAGCACGGTGAACAGCTTGTCGCGCGGGCCGGCGATGAACAATTGCACCTGGCTGTGCTGGTCGACGGGCCCGAGCGCCGCGAGCGGCGTCGTGCCCTTGCCGTCCTTGCCGAGGCTTTCCGCCCAGAGCTGCACGTACCAGTGCGTGAAGCGCTCGAGCCGGTCGGCATAGGCCATCAGCACGCTGATCGATTTGCCCTTGGTCTCGGCGAGCGCCACGTTGAGCGCGGCGCCGATTGCGGCCGGCACCTCGGCCGGCGCCTTTTTGGCGAGCACGGGCGCGAGGACCCGCCCGGCGCCCTGCCGGATGGCGCCGATGTCGAGGCCGAGCGCCGCCGCCGGCGTCAGGCCGACATTGGTCAGCGCCGAATAGCGGCCGCCGACATTCGGATCGTGCTCGATGAGCGCGACGTTGTGCTGCGTCAGCAGGTCGCGCAGGCCGTTGCGCTTGCCCGCCCTGGCCGGCTCGCTGATGCCAAGCATCGCGGTCGCCAGATCGACGCCGGCCGCCTTCAGCGCCGACATCGCAGCGATGCTCTGCATCAGCGTCTCGGCGGTGCCCCCGGATTTCGAGATGGCGACGAAGCGGCTGGTCGCGAGCGGCAACCGCTGCAGCATCGTCTCGAACGACAGCGCGTCGAGATTGTCGATGAAATGGATGCGCGGCCCGTCTCGCAAGGCGCCGACGCCCGGCACGTTGAAGCCGGCGAGCTGGGCGATGGTCTGGCCGCCGAGCGAGGAGCCGCCGGTGCCGAGGATGACGAGGTCGCTCGCGCCGGCCGCGAGCCGCGCGGCTGCGGCGCGGATCGTGGCGAGATCGTCCTGCTGCTCCGGCAGACGCAGCAGCGGCAGCGTCCCCTCGGTGTAATGCTGCCGCAGGCGGTCGAGCGCCCCTTCGGTGCGCGCCAGCGCGCCGGACAGCGCCGCGTCGGCGACGCCGTGCGTGCCGATGGTCCTTTCCAGGGCGCTGTCGATATTTTGAATGATGGACATGGGCAAACCTTCGGGCGTGTCATCGTCCGCGCAAGCGGACGATCCAGCATACCCGGGCGATTATGATGGATTGTGAAACGCCGCACGAGGGGGCGCGGCGTACTGGATGCCCCGCGTGCGCGGGGCATGACAGCGGTGGGTTCAACGCCCGGCTCAGTCCGGGGTTCCGCTCGACGTCAGGCCCTTCGGCTGGCCGGCGACCGTCACCAGCATGCCGTTGCCGTAAAGACGCTTGGCGACGCGCTTAGCGTCCTCGATCGTAACCGCATCGATCAGCTTGTCGCGACGGTCGATGTAATCGATGCCGAGATTGTCGAGCTGGATCTGCGTGAGCTGCGCCGCGATCTTGCTCGACGAATCGAGCGACAGCGCATAGGCGCCCTTGAGGTACGACTTGGCCGCGGCCAATTCCGCGGCGGTCGGCCCCTCGTCGGCCATGCGCTTCGTCTCCTTCTCGATCACCGCAAGCGCGTCGGCGGTGCGGTCGGAGCGCGTCGCCGTGCCGCCGAGCACCACCGCCGCCCGGCGGAACCAGACGAGATTGTCGGAGACGCCATAGGCGAGCCCGCGCTTCTCCCGCACCTCGCGATACAGCCGCGACGAGAAGCTGCCGCCGCCGAGGATGTGGTTGACGATATAGGCGGCCATGAAATCGGGATCGCTGCGCTCGATACCGTTGCCGCCGAAGGTGACGACCGCCTGCGGCACGTCGACATTGATGACGATGCGGCGGCCGATGCCCTGCGGCGTGGCGTTCGGAATGGCCTTCAGCTCGTTCTTCGCCGGCAGGCCGGCGAAGGCGCGGTCGATCAACTCGCCCGCGGCCCTGGCGTCGATGTCGCCGACGATCGACAGGGTCAATTCGTTGCGCGCGAAGGTGCGGCGCACATAGTCGCGCAGGTCGGCGGTGGTGATGAGCGGCACCGTATCGAGCGACCCGCGCGCCTCGCGGCCGTACGGATGATGCGGGAACGCGGTGTGCCACCAGCTTCGGCTGGCGAGATTGTTCGGATTGGTGGTCTCCCGCCGCAGCACGGCCAGCACCTGGCCTCGCACGCGCTCGATCGCGTCGGGGTCGAAGCGCGGCTTGCTCAGCGCCAGCCCGAGCAGGTCGAAGGCCTCGTCGCGATGCTCGTTGAGCGTGCGGATCGAGCCGTGGAAATAGTCGCGGCCGACCTGGAAGCTCATCTCGATGGCGTGGTTCTCGAGCCGCTTGTGGAAGGTCGACGAATCGAGATCGCCGGCCCCCTCGTCGAGGAGATCGGCGGCGAGATTGGCCGTGCC
>Ga0182749_1001524_pt1 | contig 18091 bp, 14 predicted proteins | sample eDN3rd37CKraftMG_FD_128875 | JGI IMG/M metagenome (GOLD analysis project Ga0182749, IMG submission 128875) | Enriched Miracle-Growth compost microbial communities from Emeryville, California, USA - eDNA 3rd pass 37_C Kraft MG (version 2) (version 2) ...
AAGGCTTAGCCCCTATCCCCCGGCCGGGGCAAGGCGGCGAATCTCGCCGCCGCAGATAATCTTGTGGACAGCAGCGCCGGAACAGGGAGCGCCGGAACGCACCGCCCCCCGCGACGGGTCAGGGCCGCGGCGTCGCGGTGTTGGCGGGCGGCGGCGGGGGCGCGGCCCTGCGTGCTTCGGCCTTGCGCGCCTCCGCCCCCGCCTTCGCGGCGGGCGCGGCCTCGGCCTTCACCGGCGCCGGCTTTCCGGCCCCGGGTACAGGCTGGGGCTGGGACGCGGCGGCATTCGCATCGACCGACCCGGTCGCCGCGAGCGGCACCGCCGGGGGCGGCGCGGGCGCGGGCGCGGCCGTCTGGTCGAGCGCGCCGGCCGGGCGGGCGAGCGACGTATCGATCGTCCGCGTGCCCCGCTGCGCGCCCGCGAGCACCGACAGGCCGATCGACATGAGCACGAACAGGGTGGCGAGCACCGTCGTCGCGCGCGTCAGGAAATCGGCGGCGCCGCGCGCGCTCATCAGGCCGGAAGGGCTGCCGCCCATGCCGAGCCCCCCACCTTCCGAACGCTGCATGAGGATGACCGTCACGAGCATCGCGGCGATGATCGCATGGACGACGAGCAGGAAGGTGAACAACATCTCTTGCGGTATCTTTCGAAAATATCGGTCACGCCGGCGAAGCCGACGCCCCGCCTTCGCCGAAGCCGCGCCCGACGATCTGGCGCCGCATCTAGCGAATCAACCGCCTTCCTTCAACCAGCCGCCGCCGCGCCGGCGATGATCGGCACGAAATCGGCCGCGAGCAGGCTCGCGCCGCCGACGAGCGCGCCGTCGACATCGGGCACCGCCATCAGCTCGCGCGCATTGGCGGCCTTCACCGATCCACCATAAAGGATGCGCACCCCGGCGCCCTCCTCGCCCAGCAGCGCGGCCAGCCGCGCGCGGATCGCGCCATGCATCTCGGCGACGTCGGCGATCGAGGGGGTGCGCCCCGTGCCGATCGCCCAGACCGGCTCATAAGCGATCGCTAGCGTCGCGCCCGTCCCTTCGCGCGGGACCGATCCGTCGAGCTGACGGGCGACCACGGCGAGCGCGCCGCCCGCGTCGCGCTCGGCCTCCGTCTCGCCGACGCAGACGATCGCGACCAGCCCGGCGGCGATCGCGGCCGACGCCTTGGCCCGCACCTCGGCATTGGTCTCATGCTGGTCCTGCCGCCGCTCGCTATGGCCGACGATCGCCAGGCGCGCGCCCGCCTCGACCAGCATGGCGGCCGAGACGCAGCCGGTATGCGCGCCCTTCGCCGCCTGATGGCAATCCTGCGCGCCGATCGTCAGGTCGGGCCGGCGCGCGACGGCGGGCGCGATCAGCGTGAACGGCGGGCAGATCGCGACGTCCAGCCCGTCATGCTCACGCGCGGCCCCGGCGATCGCATCCAGTTCGGCAAGCGCGCCGAGCGATCCGTTCATCTTCCAGTTCCCCGCCACAAGCTTGCGCAACGCCATCGCCCTTCCCCTCTTTTAACGGAGCCGCTCTAGCCGCGCCGCGCTTGAAGCCGCAAGCCCGCCCCTCTATGGCGGTCGTTCCTTCCCGCTGGCCCGATGGACCGTCGATGATCGCCTTTTTCCGCCGTTCGCTCAGTTCATGGTTCGCGCTGGCGCTGTTCGGCATCGTCCTGCTCGCCTTCATCGTCACCGGCGTCGTCACCAAGGAGATGGGCTCGATCGGCGGCGGCGGGGGCGGAACGATCGCGAAGATCGGCCGCGAAACGATCGACGCCAACGAGGTTTCACGCCGCGTCCAGCTCGCGATCGAGAATGCGCGCCAGCAGACGCCGGGGCTCGACATGGCGGCCTTCGTCGCCGGCGGCGGCGTGGAGCAGGTGATCGGCCAGTATCTCGACGAGCACACCGTGGTCCTCTGGGGCCGCAAGCACGGCATCGGCGCTAGCGACCGGCTGGTGGACGGCGAGATCGCCAGCATCCCGGCCTTCGCCGGGCCGACCGGCCGGTTCGATCCGCTGATCATGCGCGCGATGCTCGGCCAGCGCCATATCAGCGAGCGCGACCTGCGCGAGGATATCGCGGCGGGCGCGGTGCGCCGGCAGCTTCTGATCCCCGTCGCGGCGGGCGCGACCGTGCCCGACGGGCTGATCGTTCCCTACGCCTCGCTGCTGCTCGAAGCCCGCGAGGGACAGGTGGGCATCGTGCCGGCCGCCGCCATCCCGGCCGGCCCCGCCCCCACCGACGCCGAGATCGCCGCCTGGTACAAGGGCCATCTCGCCCGCTACACGGTGCCCGAGCAGCGGGTGCTGCGCTACGCCCTCTTCGGCCGCGAGCAGGTGAAGCCCGCGGCGCCGACCGAGGCCGAGATCGCCGCCTTCTACCAGCAGAACCGGGCCGCTTATGCCGCGAAGGACGCGCGCACCCTGTCGCAGGTGATCCTGCCCGACCGAAAGGCCGCCGATGCCTTCGCCGCGAAAGTGAAGGGCGGCGCCAGCTTCGACGAGGCCGCGCGGCAGGCCGGCTTCACGCCGCAGGACACGAAGCTGGGCGAGATCGGCCACGACGCGCTGGCCGGCAAGGCGTCGCGCGCCGTCGCCGATGCCGCCTATGCCGCGCCCGCCGGCGGCATCACCGCGCCGGTCAAGGCCGATCTAGGCTGGTATGTCGTCAAGGTGGACGCGGTGAAGGCCGTTCCCGCGCGCCCGCTGTCCGCCGTCCATGCCGAGATCGCCGACGCGCTGACGAAGCAGAAGGCGGACGAGGCGCTTTCCGATCTGGTGGGCAAGATCGAAGATGCGGTCTCCAACGGATCGAATTTCGACGAGGTCGCCAAGGCGCAGGGGCTGAACGTCGTCACCACGCCGCCGCTGCTGGCCAACGGCACCGCGCCCGACCAGCCCGGCTACAAGGCGCCGCCCGAAATGCCGCTGCTCCTCAAGAGCGGTTTCCAGGCCAGCATCGACGACGATCCCAGCGTCGAGACGATCGGCGCGGGCGCGCAATATGCGCTGCTCAAGCTCACGAAGGTCATCCCCGCCGCCCCCGCGCCGCTCGCGCGCGTGCACGACGATGTGGTGCATGACATCCAGGCGCAGCGCGCGTCCGACCGGGCCAAGGCGATCGCCCAGGCGGTCCTCGCCAAGGTGAAGGCGGGCACGCCGATGGCGCAGGCGCTCGCCGCCTCCGGCCTCAAGCTGCCGCCGCCGCAAAAGGCCGCCGCGCGCCAGATCGACCTGCAACGGAACGGCCAGAAGGTGCCGCGTCCGCTCGTCCTGCTCTTCACGATGAAGCAGGGCGATACCGGGATCGTGTCCGATGAAACCGGCTCCGTCTGGTTCGTCGTCCATCTCGATCAGGTCGTTCCCGGCGACGCCGCCACCCAGCCGCAGCTTGTCGCCCAGACGCGCGACGAGTTCGCGCGCATGGTGGGCCAGGAATATGCCGAGCAGTTCACCGCCGCCGCCGCGCAGGAGCTGGGCGTGAAGCGCTATCCCAAGGCGATCGCGCAGCTAAAGGCGCGGCTCGCCGGCAATGGCGGCGGCGCGGCCGAGCAGTGAGCCCCGACGCCGATATCCCCGACGCGGACGCGCTGGCCGCCGCCGAGCTGCGTGCGGGGCGCCCCGCTCTGGTGTGGCGCCGGCAGGTCGCGGACATCGACACGCCCGTCGCCGCCGCGCTGAAGCTGATCGAGCCCGGCCGCGGCGATTTCCTGCTCGAATCGGTCGAGGGCGGGGCGACGCGCGGGCGCTATACGCTGCTTGGCCTCGCGCCCGATCTCGTCTTCCGCGCGGAGGGACGGCGCGCCGAGGTGAACCGCCGCTGGCTCACCGACCGCGCCGCGTTCGAGCCCTGCGCGCCCGACGCGCTGGCGGCGATGCGCGCGCTGGTCGAGACGTGCCGCATGGCGGTGCCGGCGGGGCTGCCCTCCGCGCTCGCCTGCCTCGTCGGCTATTTCGCCTATGAGACGGTGGGGCTGGTCGAGACGCTGCCGCGCCCGGCGCCGAGCCCGCTCGCGCTTCCCGACATGCTGTTCGTGCGGCCGACGCTGATCCTGGTGTTCGACCGGCTGGCCGACGAGCTGTTCCTCGTCGCCCCGCTCTGGCCGGAGGAGAGCGGCGCCGATCCCGACGCCGCCGTCGCGCGGGCGCATGAGCGGATCGAGACCGCCGCCGCCCGCCTCGCCGCCCCGCTGCCGCCGCGCGCGCGCGGCGACGCGCCGCCCGCCGCCGCCGCGCCCGAGCCGGTGCTCCCCCCCGGCCGCTATCGCGAGATGGTGCTGAAGGCGAAGGACTATATCGCGGCGGGCGACATCTTCCAGGTCGTGCTGGCGCAGCGCTTCACCGCGCCCTTCACGCTCCCCCCGTTCGACCTTTATCGCGCGCTCCGGCGGGTGAATCCCTCCCCCTTCCTTTATTATCTCGATCTGCCGGGCTTCGCGCTGATCGGCTCCAGCCCCGAGATACTGGTGCGCGCGCGCGACGGCGAGGTGACGATCCGTCCCATCGCCGGCACCCGCCCGCGCGGCCGGACGGCGGCGGAGGACAATGCCAATCGCGACAGCCTGCTCGCCGATCCCAAGGAGCGCGCCGAGCACCTGATGCTGCTCGATCTCGGCCGCAACGATGTCGGCCGCGTGGCGGAGGCGGGGACGGTGAAGGTCACCGACAGCTACACGGTCGAGAAATACAGCCACGTCATGCACATCGTCTCGAACGTGGTCGGGCGGCTGGGCGCGGGCAAGGACGCGCTCGACGCGCTGTTCGCGGGCTTTCCGGCGGGCACCGTCTCGGGCGCGCCCAAGATCCGCGCGTGCGAGATCATCGCCGAGCTGGAAGCGGAGACGCGCGGCCCCTATGCGGGCGGCGTCGGCTATTTCTCGCCCGACGGATCGATGGATTCATGCATCGTGCTGCGCACCGCCGTGGTGAAGGACGGGGTGATGCACGTCCAGGCGGGCGCCGGCATCGTCGCCGATTCGGACCCCGCCTATGAGCAGCGCGAGTGCGAGGCGAAGGCGGGCGCGCTGGCCGCCGCCGCGCGCGAGGCGATCGAACGCGCGGGCGAGGCCGGATTCGGGCAGTGAGGCGACCGCGGGCGGGATTCCCCGCGCAACGGGCCGTTCAGCCCTGATCCTCATAGGCGAGCTGCAATATCCCCCAGTGCCGCCCATGGACATGGATCGAGGCGATCACCTGTTTCAGCAGGATCACCGCGCCGCCCGCGACCGGCCGGCGATAGGCTTTCAGCCAGAAGGGCTGGATCGTCGCGCACTGCACGCGCTGGTCCTCATAATCGAACATCTGGCGGTCGCGCGAATATTCCGCGTTCCAGATCGGATCGGCGCGGCGCGGCAGCGAGCGTTCGGGCATCTGCACCGCGCCATAGGTGTTGCGATCGGTCAGCGTCATCCCGAAGAATCCGGGCAGCATCCGCGCCCGTTCCTGGTGCGGGCGCGCGGCGGCGATGCAGAAGGGGGTGCCCGGATGGTCATATTGCGCCGGATCGCTGCCTGAAACGGGCCGGTAATCGTCCGACAGCAGTTGATCGAGGGTGATCCGCCCGGCGGCGATATCGCCTTCCAGCGTCGCCGCGATGTCCCGCGCGGCGGCGACCGCGAAGTGGACATAAGGAGTATCGGGAATCTCGACCCCGGTTTCGGCCATGAGCTGGAGGAGGGCGTTGGTATCGTCGCTGACGCCGCTCAGCAGCCGGCTCAGCCGCACCAGATCGTTGGCGTTCGCGCTCGACGTGCTGGTGAGCGCGTCCAGCCCCTGGCGGATGCCCGAAACCGATCCCACGATCGATTCGATGCTTTCCGACACCGCGTCGCTATTGTCCGAAAGGCCGAGCATCAGGGCGGACAGGCTGCCCACCAGCGTCTCGATCTCGCGCGTGCCCTCATGCGCGGCGCGTGCCTTGTCGACGCCGCTGCCGATCCGCGAGAGCATCGCCCCCGCCTCGCCGGTGAGCGCGCGGATCGAGGCGTCGATCTTGGCGGTGGCGGCGGCGGTCTCCTGCGCGAGCTTCTTCACCTCGCTCGCCACCACCGCGAAGCCGCGCCCGGCATCGCCCGCGCGCGCCGCCTCGATCGTGGCGTTGAGCGCGAGCAGGTTGGTCTGTCCCGCGATCCGGCTGATCGCCTCGGTGACGTGCGAGACGCTGGCCAGCGCGGCGTTGAAGCTGCCGAGGCCGGCGTGAATCTGGCTCACCTGCTCGATCAGCTCGACCACGTTGACGGTCGCGGCGTCGAGCCGGCGGCTCGAATCGTCGATCACCCGGCGCGCGGCGGACGATTTCTCCTTCGCGTCGCGCGCGGCGGCGAAGACGCTCTGCTGATCGCGTTCGAGCTGGTCGGCATCGTCGCCGATACCTTCCACCGTCCCGGCCTGCTCGGTCACGCGACCCGCCAGCGCCGCGATGTCGGCCTGAAGGTCGAGCGTGCGGATGCCGAGATCCCCCGACAGCTTCGCCGCCTTCATCACAGCCTGCTCGATCGCCATGGGCCTTCTCTCCGTAATCGCGCGGAGATTGCCCCGAATTGGCTAAGAAGCCGCTAATGATCTCCGGCGGGAGGGAGCGCGCGACGCACGCGGGCCGCCCCCTCCCCCATCGCGATCAGGCCGGTTCGAGCAGCTTCTCGCGCGCGATCTTCTCGCGCCAGACGAGGGGCGCGGTGTGATGCACGCTCTCGCCGGTCGCGTCGACGGCGACGGTCACGGGCATGTCCTTCACCTCGAATTCGTAGATCGCCTCCATGCCAAGATCCTCGAACGCCACGACCCGCGAGGCCTTGATCGCGCGCGCGACCAGATAGGCGGCACCGCCCACCGCCATCAGATAGGCGGCCTTGTGCCTGCGGATCGCCTCGATCGCCACCGGCCCGCGCTCGGCCTTGCCGACCATCGCGATCAGGCCGGTCTCCGCCAGCATCATCTCGGTGAACTTGTCCATCCGGGTGGCGGTCGTCGGGCCGGCGGGGCCGACCACCTCGCCCGCGACCGGATCGACCGGGCCGACATAATAGATCACCCGGCCCCTGAAATCGACGGGCAGCGCCTCGCCCTTCGCCAGCATGTCCTGGATGCGCTTGTGCGCGGCGTCGCGCCCGGTGAGCATCCTGCCGTTGAGCAGCAGCCGGTCGCCCGGCTTCCACGTCGCCACCACCTCCGGCGTCAGCGTATCGAGATCGACGCGGATCGATTCCTTCGACGGCGTCCATTCCACCTTCGGCCATTCGTCGAGCGAGGGCGGCTCCAGATAGGCCGGCCCCGATCCGTCGAGATGGAAATGCGCATGGCGGGTCGCCGCGCAATTGGGGATCATCGCGATCGGCTTCGACGCGGCGTGGGTGGGATAATCGAGGATCTTGACGTCGAGGATGGTGGAAAGCCCGCCCAGCCCCTGCGCGCCGATGCCGAGCGCGTTCACCTTGTCGAAGATCTCGATACGCAGCCGCTCGATATCGTTCCGCGCACCGCGCTGCTTGAGCTGGGCCATGTCGATATCGCCCATCAGCGATTCCTTGGCGAGCGTCATCGCCTTTTCCGCCGTGCCGCCGATGCCGATGCCCAGCATGCCCGGCGGGCACCAGCCCGCGCCCATCTTCGGCACCGTCTCGACCACCCAGTCGACGATGCTGTCGGACGGGTTGAGCATCGCGAACTTGCTCTTGTTCTCCGATCCGCCGCCCTTCGCCGCGACGGTCACGTCGACGTGCGCGCCGGGCACCATCTCGACGTTCAGGACGCAGGGCGTGTTGTCCCTGGTATTCTTCCGCCCGAAGGCCGGATCGGCGACGATCGAGGCGCGCAGCCGGTTCTCCGGATGCAGATAGGCGCGGCGCACGCCCTCGTCGACGACCTCCTGGAGCGAACGCGCGCTCTCCAGCCGGCAATCCTGCCCCCATTTGATGAAGACGGTGACGATGCCCGTATCCTGGCAGATCGGGCGATGCCCCTCGGCGCACATGCGGCTGTTGGTCAGGATCTGCGCGATCGCGTCCTTGGCCGCCGGCCCCTGCTCCGCCTCATAGGCGGCGCCCAGCGCGCGGATATAGTCCATGGGGTGGAAATAGCTGATATATTGGAGCGCATCGGCAACGCTCTCGATCAGGTCGGCTTCCTTGATGATGGTCGTCACGGTCCTGCCTTCGGATTGCTGTCGGCGCGGCTTCTAGAGCAGATCGGCGCCAAGGGGGAGAGGCCGCGTTTCCTCCCCGATCGGCGGCGGCGCCCGGCGAGGGAGCGGCGAAAATATTTTTCGGCGGCGGTTTTTTCCCTTGCGATTTTCGAAGTCTAGGAAGGCCCGCGCGTCGCAAGTCCGTTCCGGGCCCGATCAGGCCGGCCGCCGCGCGTCGCCCCGCCCCGCCCCGTCACGGAGGGCTTGTGCCCGAGTCCGGCTTGAGCCACTATCCATGGTGTCGGCGTCAGGGGATCGACACCAGATTGAGTTTCGACTGCCGCCTCCCCATATAGGTGGGGCGGCCCGGCCGGGCCTGTGGTTGCAGGGCCGAAGGGATATTCGCGGTCGCAATTCCTCCCCCCGATGCTACCCTCGGGGGATGAATGCCCCCGAGTCGAACGGAACAGGAACAAGGGCAACGAAGATGGACCTTTCCAGCGCTGGCGAAACGAGCGGCAACGATATGGCGACGGTTCTCGAATCCGCCGCCCCGGCCCCGAATCCGGACAGCGTGTCGACGCAGGGCGCGCGGCCGCTGCCCTATCCGGTCGAGGTCGATCACGGCCGCGACGCGCTGCTGACCGATTTCGGCAAGGAAACGCTGAAGGACCGCTACCTGCTGCCCGGCGAGACCTATCAGGATCTCTTCGTGCGCGTCGCCTCGGCCTATGCCGACGATGCCGATCATGCCCAGCGGATCTACGACTATATCTCGAAACTGTGGTTCATGCCGGCGACGCCCGTATTGTCGAACGGCGGCACCGGGCGCGGCCTGCCCATCTCCTGCTACCTGAACTCGGTGGACGACAGCCTGAACGGCATCGTCGACACCTGGAACGAGAATGTCTGGCTGGCGTCGCGCGGCGGCGGCATCGGCACCTATTGGGGCGCGGTGCGCGGCATCGGCGAGCCGGTGGGCCTGAACGGCAAGACCAGCGGCATCATCCCCTTCGTCCGCGTCATGGACAGCCTGACGCTCGCCATCTCGCAGGGATCGCTGCGGCGCGGGTCGGCGGCCTGCTATCTCGACATCTCGCATCCCGAGATCGAGGAGTTCCTGGAGATCAGGAAGCCCAGCGGCGACTTCAACCGCAAGGCGCTGAACCTCCATCACGGCGTGCTCCTCACCGACGCCTTCATGGAGGCGGTGCGCGACGGCCGCGAGTGGGAGCTGAAATCGCCCAAGGACGGATCGAGGCGCGGCAGCGTCGACGCGCGCGCACTGTTCCAGAAGCTGGTCGAGACGCGTCTTGCGACCGGCGAGCCCTATATCGTGTTCATCGACAAGGTGAACTCGTCGATGCCCAAGCATCATCGCGACCTGGGCCTCAAGGTCTCGACGTCGAACCTGTGCTCGGAGATCACGCTGCCCACGGGCCGCGACCATCTCGGCAACGATCGCACCGCGGTCTGCTGCCTCTCCTCGCTCAACCTCGAAACCTGGGACGAGTGGAACGGCGACAAGCGCTTCATCGAGGATGTGATGCGCTTCCTCGACAATGTGCTCAGCGACTATATCGAGCGCGCGCCGGAGGAGATGGCGCGGGCCAAATATTCGGCGATGCGCGAGCGCTCGGTGGGCCTGGGCGTCATGGGCTTCCACAGCTTCCTCCAGGCGCGCGGCCTGCCCTTCGAGGGCGCGATGGCCAAGTCGTGGAACATGCGGATCTTCCGGCATATCAGCGCGGCGGCGAACGAGGCGTCGATGCTGCTCGCGACCGAGCGCGGCCCCTGCCCCGACGCCGCCGATCAGGGGGTGATGGAGCGTTTCTCCTGCAAGATGGCGATCGCGCCGACCGCGTCGATCAGCATCATCTGCGGCGGCACGTCGGCCTGCATCGAGCCGATCCCGGCCAACATCTACACGCACAAGACGCTGTCGGGCAGCTTCTCGATCAAGAATCCCTATCTCCAGAAGCTGTTGCAGACAAAGAGCAAGGATTCGGACGCGGTGTGGAACTCGATCCTCGAAAAGGGCGGATCGGTCCAGCATCTCGACTTCCTGACGCCGGAGGAGAAGGACACGTTCAAGACCAGCTTCGAGATCGACCAGCGCTGGCTGATCGAACTCGCCGCCGACCGCACGCCCTATATCGACCAGTCGGCCTCGCTGAACCTGTTCATCCCGGCGGACGTCGAGAAATGGGATCTGCTGATGCTGCATTTCCGCGCATGGGAACTGGGCATCAAGTCGCTTTACTATCTGCGCTCCAAGTCGATCCAGCGCGCGGGCTTCGCGGGCGGAGTGGAGGCCGACAACACGATCGACCTTCGCCAGATCGAGGTCGAGGCGAAGGATTATGACGAGTGCCTGGCGTGCCAGTGAAGCGCGCCTTTTCCCCGGAATGCGTGTTTTCACGCCTGCCCCGGCACCATTGATTTAACGGAGCCCCATCATGCCCCTCCTCCAGGCATCGCGCACCTACAAGCCCTTCGAATATCCCTGGGCGTTCGAATATTGGAAGCGCCAGCAGCAGCTCCACTGGCTGCCCGAGGAGGTGCCGCTGGGCGAGGATTGCCGCGACTGGGCGCAGAAGCTGACCGATCATGAGCGCAACCTGCTCACCCAGATCTTCCGCTTCTTCACCCAGGCGGACGTCGAGGTGCAGGACTGCTACCACGAGAAATATGGCCGGGTGTTCAAGCCCACCGAAGTCAAGATGATGCTGACCGCCTTCAGCAACATGGAGACGGTGCACATCGCCGCCTATTCGCACCTGCTCGACACGATCGGCATGCCCGAGACCGAATATTCGGCCTTCCTCCAATATAAGGAGATGAAGGACAAGCATGATTATCTCTCGACCTTCGGCGTGGATACGGACGAGGACATCGCCAAGACGCTCGCCATGTTCGGCGGCTTCACCGAGGGATTGCAGCTTTTCGCCAGCTTCGCGATGCTGATGAACTTCCCGCGCTTCAACAAGATGAAGGGCATGGGACAGATCGTCTCGTGGAGCGTGCGCGACGAGACGCTGCATTGCGAAGGCATCATCCGCCTGTTCCATGCCTTCGTGAAGGAACGCGACTGCATGACGCCGCAGGTGCGCGACGACATCATGGATATGTGCCAGAAGACGGTGCGCATCGAGGACGCCTTCATCGATCTCGTCTTCGAGATGGGGCCGGTCAACGGCATGACGCCCAAGGACATCAAGAAATATGTCCGCTACATCGCCGACTGGCGGCTGGGACAATTGGGACTGAAGCCGATCTACATGATCGACGAGCATCCGCTGCCCTGGCTCGCGCCGCTGCTGAACGGCGTGGAGCACGCCAATTTCTTCGAAACCCGCGCGACCGAATATTCCAAGGCCGCGACGCGCGGAAGCTGGAACGAGGTGTGGGACGCCTTCGATCGCCGCAAGGCCGCGAAGGGCGCCCCCGCGGCGAACGAGGACGGCGCCGCGGAGGACATGTTCAGCCGATCGGGCGTGGCGGCGGAATAAGCGCGCGCGGGAGCGAAACCGCGCGCCTAGCCGATACGGGTGCCTGTCCGGATCGTGCGCCGTCGCTCCCTTTACGGGATCGGGCGCGGGCCGCGCCCGCACTACGCGCCGCATGACTTTGGTTTGACGCGCCGGGCAGAACCGCGCAAGGATTTCGGCGGCGCCGGAATCACCGCCAGCCATCGATAGACATCGCTGCAAGGGGAGCGTGCATGACCAGCGGAGCGGGGGCCCTGCTTCTGTTCGGCGCGACGGGCGATCTGGCGCGGCGCATGCTGCTGCCCTCGCTTTTCGCGCTGCATGCCGACGGGCTGATCGCGCCCGACCTGCTCATCGTCGGCACGGCGCGCAGCGCGCACGACGATGCGGGCTTCCGCGCCTTCGCGGGCGAGGCGCTGGAACGCTTCGTGGCGCCCGAGCAGCGCATGGCGGAACTGGTGGAAAGCTTCCTCCACAGGCTGCGCTATGTCGCGCTCGACGCATCCGATCCGGGGGGTTTCGCCAGGCTGGCCGACGCGGTGGACGGGGCGGCGACGCGCGACCTCGCCATCTTCCTCTCCACCGCGCCCCAGCTTTTCGGGCCGACGATCAGCGGGCTGGCAGGCGCGGGGCTGGCGGGCGAGAATGTCCGCATCGGGCTGGAAAAGCCGCTGGGGTCCGACCTCGCCTCCTCGCGCCAGATCAACGACGCGGTGGCCGCCGCCTTCCCGGAATCGCGCACCTTCCGCATCGATCATTATCTGGGCAAGGAGACGGTGCAGAACCTGCTCGCGCTGCGCTTCGGCAACAGCCTGTTCGAGCCGCTATGGAACGCGCAGGGGATCGAGCATGTCCAGATCACCGTATCCGAGACGGTGGGTCTGGAGGGCCGCGTCGGCTATTTCGACGGATCGGGCTCGCTGCGCGATATGGTGCAGAACCATATGCTCCAGTTGCTCGCTCTGGTCGCCATGGAGCCGCCCGCCCATTACAACGCCACGTCGGTGCGCGACGAGAAGGTGAAGGTGCTCCGCTCGTTGCGCCGGATCGACCGGACGACCGCGGCGACGCATAGCGTGATCGGGCAATATGGCCCCGGCGCGGTGGGCGGGGTGGCGGTGCCCGGCTATGCCGAGGAGCTGGGCCATCCCAGCAACACCGAAACCTTCGTCGCGCTCAAGGCGCATGTCGACAACTGGCGGTGGAAGGGCGTGCCCTTCTATCTGCGCACCGGCAAGAGGATGCCGACCCGCCAGTCGGAGATATTGATCCAGTTCCGCGCCGTCCCGCACTCGATCTTCGCCGAGCGGGGCACGACGCTGAGCGCCAACAAGCTGGTCATCCGCCTGCAACCGGAGGAATATATCCGCCTGCTGGTGATGGCGAAGGAGCCGGGGCTGGACCGCGACGGCATCCGCCTGCGCGAGGTGCCGCTGGACCTGTCGCTCACCACCGCCTTCGCGGGGCACCGCCGCCGGATCGCCTATGAGCGGCTGCTGCTCGACCTGATCGAGGGCGATCCCACCTTGTTCGTGCGGCGCGACGAGGTAGAGGCGCAATGGGAATGGATCGACGCGATCCGCGACGGCTGGACGGCGAACGCGATGAGGCCCAGGCCCTATGCGGCGGGCACATGGGGCCCGTCGGCGGGGATCGCACTGACGGAACGTGATGGAGTAAGCTGGCATGATTGAGGCCGAGTGGTGGGAATATGACGACGCGGCCGAGCTTGCCGAGGCGGTGGCCGGCGATGTCGGCTTCATCATCGAAAGCGCGCTCGACGCGCGCGGCCAGGCGCTGGTGGCGTTTCCGGGGGGCCATACGCCGATCCCGATCTTCGCGAAGCTCGCCAAGGCGAAGCTCAAGTGGAAGAACGTCACGATCATCCCCACCGACGACCGGCTGGTCCCGGTGAGCGATCCGCTCTCCAACGCCGCGCTGATCGCGCGCACCTTCCTGCCGCTCGGCGCGCGCGTGCTGCCCGTCGTCAGCGAGGCGGCGACCGACTATCGCGCGGCGGGCAAGGCGGCCGACGCGCGGCTTCAGGACCTGCAATGGCCGCCCGATCTCGTCTGGCTGGGCGTGGGCGGCGACGGGCACACCGCCTCGATCTTCCCCGGCCCCGATCTTGACGAGGCGCTGAACGCGCCCAAGGCGCGCCGCGCGGTGGGCGTGATGCCCGATCCGCTGCCTTCGGACGCACCCGTCGCGCGCGTCACGCTCACCCGCGCGGCGATCCTGTCGGCGCGCGCGATCACGCTGGTGCTGACCGGCGCGGACAAGCGCAAGGTGCTGGAAAAGGCGATCGCGGACGGCCCCCTCGCCTCCGTGCCCGTCGGCCGCGTGCTGGCCGAGGCCGAGCAGGCGATCGACATCCACTGGTGCCCCTGATGCCGCTCCATCCCGTCGTCGAGGCCGTCACCGCGCGCATCGTCGAGCGCAGCCGCCCGACGCGGGATGCCTATCTCGACCTGATCGCGCGCGAGCGGGAGACGGGCGTGGACCGGCCGAACCTGTCGTGCGGCAATCTCGCCCACGGCTTCGCGGCGGCGGGCGAGGACAAGGCGGCGATCCGGCGCGGCGCGGCGATGAACATCGCCATCGTCACCGCCTATAACGACATGCTCTCCGCGCATCAGCCTTATGGCCGCTATCCCGAGCAGATGAAGCTCTTCGCGCGCGAGGCAGGGGCGACGTGTCAGGTGGCGGGCGGCGTGCCGGCGATGTGCGACGGCGTGACGCAGGGCCAGCGCGGCATGGAATTGTCGCTGTTCAGCCGCGATACGATCGCGCTGTCGACCGCGGTGGCGCTCAGCCACGGCATGTTCGAGGGTGCGGCACTTCTAGGCATATGCGACAAGATCGTGCCCGGCCTGCTGATCGGGGCGCTGCGCTTCGGCCATCTGCCGACCGTGTTCGTGCCCGCCGGCCCCATGCCCTCGGGCCTCGCCAACAAGGAGAAGGCGCGCGTCCGCCAGCTTCATGCCGAGGGCAAGGTGGGCAAGGCCGAGCTGCTGGAGGCGGAGGCCGCCTCCTATCATGGGGCGGGCACCTGCACCTTCTACGGCACCGCCAATTCCAACCAGATGATGATGGAGGTGATGGGCCTGCACGTGCCGGGCGCCGCCTTCGTCAATCCGGGCACGAAGCTGCGCCAGGAACTGACGCGCGCCGCCGTCCACCGGCTGGCCGCGATCGGCTGGGACGGGGCGGATTACCGCCCGCTGGGCCGGCTGGTGGATGAAAAGGCGATCGTCAACGCGGCGGTGGGCCTGCTCGCGACCGGGGGATCGACCAATCACGCCATCCACCTGCCCGCCATCGCGCGCGCGGCGGGGATCGCGATCGACTGGCGGGATCTGGACGAGCTTTCCGCCGCCGTGCCGCTGGTGGCGCGCGTCTATCCCAACGGATCGGGCGACGTGAACCATTTCCACGCGGCGGGCGGCATGGCCTTCACCATCGCGACGCTGCTCGACGCGGGGCTGCTCCATCGCGACGTCCTGACGCTGTGGGACGGCGGGCTTGCCGCCTATGCGCGCGCGCCGGAGCTGGAGGGCGAGAGGCTGGTCTGGAGCGATACCCCCGCCGCGAGCCGCGACGAGGCGATATTGCGCCCCGCCTTCGCCCCCTTCCAGCCCGACGGCGGGATGCGGCTCGTCCAGGGCAATCTCGGCCGCGCGATCTTCAAGACCAGCGCGGTCGATCCCGCGCACCACACGATCGAGGCGCCCGCGCGCGTCTTTTCCGATCAGGACGAGGCGGTGGCCGCCTTCAAGGCGGGCGGACTGGAGCATGACGTGGTGGTGGTCGTGCGTTTCCAGGGCCCGCGCGCCAACGGCATGCCGGAACTGCACAAGCTCACCCCGTCGCTGGGCGTGTTGCAGGATCGGGGATTCCGCGTCGCGCTCGTCACCGACGGGCGGATGTCGGGCGCGTCCGGGAAAGTGCCCGCCGCGATCCATCTGAGCCCCGAGGCGCTGGGCGGCGGCCCGCTGGCGAAGCTGCGCGACGGCGACAAAGTGCGCCTGTGCGCCGAGCGGGGGGAGATCGTGGCGCTGGTCGATGCCGCCGAATGGGCCGCGCGCGCGCCCGCCGATCCGCCGCGCGCGACGGCCGGCACCGGCCGCGAGCTTTTCGCCCTGATGCGCCACGGCGCCGACAGCGCCGAGCGTGGCGCGTCGGCCATGCTAGCGGCGGCGGGACTGTAGGCGCGACGCATGTTGACCGACGGGAGCCGGAAATGAACGATCCCTCCTCCGTGATGATGCTGGCGCCGGTGATCCCGGTGATCGTGATCGACGAGGTGGCCCATGCCCGCCCCCTGGCCGAAGCGCTCGTCGCCGGCGGGCTGAAGGCGCTGGAGGTGACGCTGCGCACCCCCGCGGCACTCGACGCGATCGCCGAGATGGCGCGGGTGGAAGGCGCCGTGGTCGGCGCGGGGACGGTGCTCAACGAGGCGCAGCTCGACGCGGCGATCGCGGCGGGCGCGCGCTTCATCGTCAGCCCCGGCCTCACCGAGCCGCTGGCGAAGGCCGCGATCCGCGCCGCCGTCCCCTTCCTCCCCGGCGTCTCGACCGCGGCCGACATCATGCGCGGGCTCGACCTGGGGCTCGATCATTTCAAATTCTTCCCGGCCGAGGCGAGCGGCGGCATCCCGGCGCTGAAGGCGCTCGCCGCGCCGTTCGGGCAGGCCCGCTTCTGCCCGACCGGCGGCATCACCGCCGCGAGCGCGTCCGACTGGCTTGCCCTTCCCTCGGTGCTGTGCGTGGGGGGAAGCTGGATGGTGCCGCGCGGCGCGCCCGACGGCGCCGCCATCACGGCCATGGCGGGCACGGCGGCCGCGCTGCACCTGCACTGAACGATTGTTGCACCTGCGCCACACTTCGAGAAATCGTGGAATGAGGATCACATAAAGCCGGTTGTGCAGCGCAGCAGAAGCCGTCACATATTCATCCGACGCCCGGATCACGGCCCGCCCCAGAGGCCGGAGCAGGCGTCGACCGCAGGCCGGAACCCGCTTGAACCTGTTTGAAAGGCGATTCCGATGCGCTCATTCCTCCTGCCTTCCTTCCTGCTGATCGCTGGCGCCACCGTCGCCACCCCCGCGCTGGCCGACGATCCGACCGCGCCTCCGGGCGACTTCACGATCACCGGCAGCGCGGCGATCGTCTCGCAATACCGGTTTCGCGGCATTTCGCAGTCGGACAACAAGCCCGCGGTGCAAGGCGCCTTCACCCTGTCCCACAAATCGGGCTTTTATGTTTCCGTCTGGGGCTCCAGCGCGTCAGCCGGCAACAGCGTCGTGAATATCGGCGGCAGCGAGATCGACGTCTATGGCGGCTATACCCATGCGCTCGGCGCCAGCGGGCTGACCGTCGACGCGGGCCTTTACGGCTATATCTATCCCGGCGCGTCGGCGGGCAATTATTACGAGCTTTATGGCTCGCTCTCCAAGACCTACGGGCCGGCGACGGCGAAAGTGGGCGTCAATTTCGCGCCGGGCCAGAAGGTGTTCGACGCCGCGCCCACCAATCACAACACCTATGTCTACGGCGAATTGAGCGCCGCGCTGCCCGGAACGCCGGTCACGCTGCATTCGCATCTCGGCCATACCGGCGGCGGCTTCGACTATACCAAGCAGTATCTCGATTATTCGGTGGGCGCATCGTACAAGTGGAAGGCGCTGACCTTCGACCTGTCGTGGGTCGGCACCAACATCTCGCACGCCGACACGCGCCGCGCGCCCTTCCTCGACCAGACGGGAAACCCCTCGCCCTTCCAGACCTATCGCGCCGCCAAGGGCGTCGTGCTCGGCTCGGTCACGGCGAGCTTCTGACGGCCGGACCGTGGGAGGAGGCCGCGCGATGCCGCCCCCTCCCACGCCGGCGATGGGCTTAGCTATTTCTTAGCCTGCCTGCTTCAGGGTGCCCGCGCGATATCGCCGGACGGATTTTCACGACCATGCACCATGCGCGCGCCATGAACGGGACGGGCCAGCCGACCGAGCTTGCCCGGCTGCACGCCGCGCTGACGCTGATCGAGGGGCTGGCCGGGATCGACGCCGGGCCCGGCGTGGCGGCGCGCGCCGAGCAGGAAAGGATCGCGCGCGATGCCTATGGCGCCGTCCCCTCGCTGATCCGGCGCCGCTATGACGCGATGGCGGGCGAGACGGCGGCGTTCGCGGCGGCCGGCCTCGCCGCCTTGCTCCGCCAGAAGGACGGGGGGGGCGACGCCCCCTCCCCGGCCGCCGCGCGCCTCGCCGCCGAAATGCGCGCCGCGATCGCCGAGCTGGAGCGGCTGATAGGAGCTTAGGAGGCCGCGCGTTCCCAGCGCTCCAGCCCGCGCGCGAGGTCGGCGATCAGGTCGGCCGGGTCCTCCAGCCCGATATGGAGGCGCACCGCCGGGCCCTCCGCCTGCCAGGTGGTCGCCGTGCGCAGCGACGCCGGATCGACCGGCAGCGCCAGGCTCTCATAGCCGCCCCA
>Ga0182749_1001527_pt1 | contig 18082 bp, 13 predicted proteins | sample eDN3rd37CKraftMG_FD_128875 | JGI IMG/M metagenome (GOLD analysis project Ga0182749, IMG submission 128875) | Enriched Miracle-Growth compost microbial communities from Emeryville, California, USA - eDNA 3rd pass 37_C Kraft MG (version 2) (version 2) ...
CCTGATCGACAGGCTTCTCGGCTGGTTCTTCCGCGGCTTCAATCGCGCGTTCGGCGTCAGCTCCCGCGCCTATAGCGGCGGCGTGCGCGGTATCCTGTCGCGCAAGACGCTGATCATGGGCCTTTATCTTGTCCTCGTGGGCGCCACGGTCTTCGTCTTCAACAAGGTCCCGGGCGGCTTCGTGCCGGCGCAGGACAAGCAGTATCTGGTGGGCTTTGCGCAGCTCCCAGACGGCGCGACGCTCGACCGCACCGAGGAAGTGGTCCGGCGCATGGGTGAGATTGCTCTGGAGCAGCCGGGCGTGGAAAGCGCCATCGCTTTCCCGGGCCTGTCGATCAACGGCTTCACCAACAGCTCCAACGCCGGCATCGTCTTCCTGTCGCTGAAGCCCTTCGAGGAGCGGACGACACCGGAGCTTTCGGGCGGCGCCATCGCCATGCAGCTCAACCAGAAGCTCGGCAGCATCCAGGAAGCCTTCATCGCCATGTTCCCGCCACCGCCAGTGCAGGGCCTCGGCACCATCGGCGGCTTCAAGCTGCAGATCGAGGACCGCAACGGCCTTGGTTACGAGGCGCTCGACGGGGCGACCAAGGCCTTCCTCGCCAAGGCGTATCAGACGCCGGAGCTTGCCGGCCTCTTCTCCAGCTATCAGATCAACGTCCCGCAGCTCTATGCCGATCTGAACCGCACCAAGGCGCACCAGCTCGGAGTCGCGGTAACGGATGTCTTCGAGACGCTGCAGATCTATCTGGGCTCGCTCTATGTCAACGACTTCAACCAGTTCGGCCGCACCTATTCGGTGCGTGTGCAGGCCGATGCTCCCTTCCGCGGCCGCGCGGAGGACATCGGAAAGCTGGAGGTGCGGTCGCAGTCAGGCGAAATGATCCCGCTTTCGGCGCTCCTCAATGTCCGGGAGAGCTCCGGACCGGAGCGCGCGATGCGCTACAACGGCTTCCTCACCGCCGACATCAATGGCGGGCCGGCGCCGGGCTACTCGTCAGGCGAGGCGCAGGCGGCCGTGGAGCGGATCGCCGCGGAAACGCTCCCGCCGGGCATCAGCTTCGAGTGGACCGATCTCACCTACCAGCAAATCCTTGCCGGCAATTCGGGTGTGATCATCTTCCCGCTGGCGCTGCTCCTGGTCTTCCTGGTGCTCGCGGCTCTCTACGAAAGCCTGGCGCTGCCGCTCGCCATCATCATGATCGTGCCGATGAGCATTCTGTCGGCGCTCACGGGTGTGTGGCTCACCGGGGGTGACAACAACATCTTCACGCAGATCGGCCTTATCGTGCTGGTCGGCCTTTCCGCCAAGAATGCGATCCTGATCGTCGAGTTCGCGCGCGAGCTCGAGTTCGCAGGCCTCACGCCCAGGGAAGCGGCGGTGGAGGCGGCACGGCTCCGGCTGCGGCCGATCCTCATGACGTCCATGGCATTCATCATGGGCGTGGTGCCGCTGGTCTATTCCACCGGTGCGGGCGCGGAGATGCGGATAGCCATGGGCATTGCCGTGTTCGCGGGCATGATCGGCGTCACCGCCTTCGGCATCTTCCTCACGCCGGTCTTCTACGTGGTTCTGCGCGCGCTGACGGGCAATCGGCCGCTGAAGCACACGGGCGAAGCGACCGTGCCGGCTCCCAGCCACGCGGATGATTCCGCCAAGATCCTGGCGACACATCCGCTTTGACGAAAAAAGAGCGCGGGCCTCAGGGCCTGCGCTCTTCATTGCGTAATCGGCCTTTCCGCCCGCACGCGGTCTACCAACGCTAGAGCGCGTGTTCCGATTCCATCGGAACACGCGCTCTAGCAGTTTGATTTAGCCGCATGATCTTGTCCAAAAGTCTGCAACTTTGGGATCATGCTCTAATCATCCGAATCCGGGATCTTGAGCATGTGGCCGCAGGCCTTGCAGTGAACCGCGTCCGGGTCATGGCGCTGCAGTCCGCATTGCGGGCATGGGTACCAGACCTTATGCGGCCGGAAAATGGCCTGTCCCAGCCGGATGAAGAGGGTTACTCCGGCCAGCATGATCACCACCGCCGTGAGTTTACCCCACGGTCCCGGCAGCACGAGGTCACCATAGCCCGTCGTGGTCATGCTGGTAACCGTGAAATAAAGGGCATCGATATAGCCGGTGAACCCTGAATTCTCCCGGAAGAAGAAGGTGTAGATGAAACCTGTCACCACGAACAGGAAGGTGATCAGATTGATCACCGACTGCACAACCTCGCGCCATGAGCCATAACCGCGCCGGACCAGTGGCCGCCAGAACACGCCGCTGCGCGACAGGGACCACAGGCGCAGGACGCGCAGAAATCCCAGATTGGCGAGCCACAATGGGAAGAGCAGCGTAAGCAGGATGAAGATGTCCACTATGCTCGTGGGTTGTCGCAGCCAGCGTGGGATATCGGTGGATGCCAACGCCCTGGCCGCGATGTCTAGGATGAGGAGCGCTGCGATCGAATAATCGATCCAGAGGAAGGATGGACTCTCGCGGATCACCGGGCTGGCGACGAAGAAAGCGACAATCAGCAGGTCGATTATCATCACGGCGTATTGGAAGCGCAGGGCGCCGAGAGAATGGCCGTGATAGAGCAGGCGGAGCCGCTCGCGAAGCGCATCAAAACGGGCGGGTGGCTGGGTTGCTATGGCTGGGCGCTTGTCCATTACTGCTCGAAACGGGGTTGCAACGATGGTTCTGCTTCGGCGAATCCGTAGCGCCCGACTATACCAGCGATGCAGATGGAAAGCGCGAATCGCAATCCGCGAGGGCAACCATCCGCGAGCGTGACAGTTCATCTCAAGCGGAACGGCGCGCGTTGACCCGAGTCGATTGCCCGCGGCGCGTCCGCTAATCCCCCGCTAGAGAGCATTGCCTTTCGCTCGATTGGAATGCGCGCTCTAGCCATTGATTCAGCTGCATGATCTCATCCGAAATGTCTCCACGTTTCGGGATCACGCTCTAGACAGAGGAGTTTCAGATGAACGGCGAATTTTCATCGAAAGTGGCTCTGGTCACCGGCGCGGGTTCGGGGATAGGCGCGGCAATTGCTCAGGAACTCGCCGCAGAAGGTGCAAAAGTGGTGATCGCGGATCTGGAGCAGGACGCGGCGGAGCAGGTCGCACAAAAAATCCGCTCGCGTGGCGGCCAGGCGAAGGCTTTCGCCGTGAACGTGGCCGATGCGGAGGCGGTCGAGCAGATGGTGGAATTCACCAGCCGGACCTTCGGTGCTCTCAATCTTGCCGTCAACAACGCGGGCATCGGCGGCCCCAGTGAAGCCACGGCCGACTACCCGCTGGACGGCTGGCGCAAGGTGATCGACATCAACCTCAACGGCGTTTTCTACGGTGTGAAATACGAGATTGCTGCCATGTTGAAATCCGGCGGAGGCGCGATTGTCAACATGTCGTCAATCCTCGGTTCGGTGGGCTTCGAGCACGCCTGCGCCTATGTCTCGGCCAAGCATGCCCTGGTGGGGCTGACAAAGACCGCAGCGATGGAATATGCGACGCAGGGAATTCGCATCAATGCCGTCGGGCCGGCCTATATCGATACACCGCTTCTTTCGAAGAACCTCGACAGCGATGTCCTTGGCGAGCTTGCCGGCCTCCATCCGATCGGGCGGCTCGGCAGGCCGGAGGAGGTTTCGGCGCTAACCTGCTTCCTTCTTTCGGATCGGGCAAGCTTCATAACGGGCAGCTATCACCTGGTGGATGGCGGCTACACCACCAGGTAACGGCGTCCTTTATGACCTCAATCCAGCTGGAACAAATCGCGGCAGGTCGTCCTTCTTGATCGTGCGCAATTTGCTCCGGGCCAGGCAGATGCTAGGCTGGCGCGTGTGTTGGAAGCCATAGGCGGACTTCCCATGACCATCCGCAACCTCGAACATGCTGTCGGGCCGAAATCGGTGGCTGTCTTCGGCGCATCGGTCCGTGAAGGATCCGTCGGCCGGATCGTCGTGGAGAACATCATCGCGGCAGGATTCGAAGGGGAGATCTGGCCGGTCAATCCGAAGTACCGGGATGTTGCAGGTCGGCCATGTCATGCCCGCGCGAAGGATCTGCCCACCGCTCCGGACATCGCCGTCATCGCAACTCCGCCGGATACCGTTCCCGGCATCATCCGCGAACTCGGGGAAAGGGGGACGCGGGTGGCAGTGGTGATCACAGCCGGCCTGACGCGGGAGAACGGCCTGAAGCAGGCCATGCTCGATGCGGCGAAACCTTACCTCTTCCGCATCATCGGGCCTAACACGGTCGGCCTGATCGTTCCGCCGGCAAGGCTCAACGCCAGCTTCGCCCACATGAATCCCGAGCCCGGCGGCCTCGCCCTCCTCTCCCAGTCAGGAGCCATCACAACCTCGCTTATTGACTGGGCGGCCGACGAAGGGATCGGCTTCTCCCATATCGTTTCCCTCGGCGACATGGCAGACGTGGACGCGGGCGATTATCTCGACCTGCTTGCGGGCGACGCCAAAACGCACGCGATCCTGCTCTACCTCGAAAGCATTCCGAACCCGCGCAAGTTCATATCGGCAGCCCGCGCCGCCGCGCGCATCAAGCCGGTGATCGCGGTGAAATCGGGCCGCCATACCGCTGGCGCGAAGGCAGCCGCCACGCACACCGGCGCTCTTTCCGGCTCCGACAACGTGGTGGACGCCGCGCTAAGCCGCGCAGGCATCCTGCGCGTGCGCGACCTCGCAGAACTTTTCGATGCCGCCGAGACAGTCGCCCGCTTTCCAAGAATCGACAGGTCGCGTGTGGGCATCGTCACCAATAGCGGGGGAGCGGGCGTGCTCGCCGTCGACAGGCTGGCCGATCTCGGAGCAGAGCTGGCTGAGTTGTCGCAAACGACGCTTCAACAGCTCGACAAGGCATTGCCGGCCAACTGGTCGCGCGCCAATCCCGTCGACATCATCGGCGATGCGCCGCCGGAGCGCTATAAGGCCGCGGTTTCGTTGGTGGCCGCCGATCCGGATGTCGACGCGCTGCTGGTGATCAACTGCCCGACGGGCTTGGCCTCGCCGGCCGAGGCTGCGCAAGCGGTGGCGCGGCTCACCAAGGCCGGCATGATCGAAAGCAAGCCTGTCCTTACCTGCTGGCTCGGAGAGAAAACCGCCCGCGAGGGCCGCCACATCCTGCAGGAGGCCGGCGTGGCGAGCTTTGAAACGCCGGCAGCAGCCGCCGCGGCGGTATCGTATCTGAGCGAGTGGTCGCGAGCGCAGAAGGCGCTGACGCGCGTGCCGTCGAGCAGCGGCGAGGATGTTCGCGTCGACCGCGAGACGGTGGTCGCCATTTTCCGGCAAGCGGCCTCAGAGGGTAGGCGTATGCTTACCGAGCCGGAGGCGAAGGCCGTCATCGGCGCCTATGGAATCCCCGTGCCGGAGACGATCGTGGTGCACGACGCCCCTGAGGCGGGCAAGGCGGCTGAACGCCTGCTCAAGCACTCGCGCGTTGTGGTCAAGCTGCTTTCGAAGGTGATCACCCACAAGTCCGATGTGGGCGGCGTGATCCTCGACATAGAAACGCCACAGCAGGCCGAGGAGGCGGTGCGAGAAATCGAGGGCCGGTTGCGCCAAAGTGGCGACGAAAAGAAGATCGACGGCTTTGTCGTGCAGCCGATGATCACACGCAAGCGGGCTCAGGAACTGATCCTCGGCACCAGCCGCGACCCGATCTTCGGGCCGGTGATGCTCTTCGGCGCAGGTGGAACGGCCGTGGAGATCCTTGACGACACGGCCATTGCCCTCCCGCCGCTCGACAGCGTGCTTGCGGGCGATCTCATCGACCGCACGCGAATCGGCCGGTTGCTAGCCGGCTACCGAGACCGGCCGCCGGCCGACCGCGAAGGCATCGTTCGGGCGCTCAATGGCCTGTCGCAGCTCGTCGTCGATTTCCCCTGCATCGTCTCGATGGACGTAAATCCGCTTCTGGCCGACAGCGAAGGCATCGTCGCACTCGATGCACGGATCGAGATCGAACCGGAGAACGTGGAGGCTCCTGCCCCGAACCCTGCGCTTTCCATCCGGCCTTATCCGGCCGCCTGGGAGAAGGACGTCGTCCTCAAGGGTGAGGAATACTGCCTGCGCCCCATCAAGCCGGCGGACGTGTCGCTCTATACGGCCTTCCTTGAGAAAGTCTCCCCGGAAGACATTCGACTGCGCTTCCTGGCTCCGCGGCGGCACTTCCCCGACGAGATGTTGCTGCGGCTGACGCAACTCGATTATGAGCGGGAGATCGCCTTTGTCGCCTTGTCGAAAAACACAGGCGAACTGGCCGGTATCGTGCGGCTTTCGTCGGATCCGGACAAGGAGAGAGCCGAATACGGCCTCCTCGTCCGCACCGACCTGCAAGGTCGCGGCTTGGGCTGGACTTTGCTCAAGCATGTGATCGACTACGCGCGGGCGGAGGGGATTGCGGAAATCGAGGGGTTCATCCTCAGCGAGAACGTGAAGATGCTCGCCATGGCCGAGGAATTCGGTTTCCGCCTGACGACGCATCCGCAAGAGGCGGGCGTCACGGTCGCATTGCTCAAGTTGCACTAGAAATCACGTCGTCAGATGCAGCCGCTTCCGCTGCCAGGGAGGACTACAATGACCATCAAGACAATCTTGAGCGCGATCGCCGCCGATCAGTCCGACAGCGATCTGCAACTGGCGATCAGGCTATGCCGGCAGGCAGATGCGCATTTGACGGTGCTCGTACTTTCGATCGCGGTGCCTCCTCCCGCCAGCGAATACGCGGCCGTGCTGAGCGAGGGCTGGCTGCAGGACCGGCAGGAAGAGATCGACCGGCTCCATGCGCGCGTGCGGGAGGTGACCGCGATCGTCGCGGACAGCGCGCTTTCCGCAGAGCTGGACGGCGAATATGCGGAAAAATCCTGGACCGATGACATGGTCGGCCGGCGCGGGCGCTACGCCGACCTTACGGTCATCGGCCCGGAACTCGCCGACGACGAACAGCTCAAGGCCATGGTCCTGAAGGGCTCCCTCTACGAATCCCAAATCCCCGTGCTGCTCATCCCGCGAGCCGAAGGCGCGACGTTGCAGCCGAAACGGGTGCTGCTTGCCTGGGACAGCGGACGCGAGGCCACGCGCGCCGCTCGCGAGGCCCTTCCCCTTCTCAGCGGCGCCGAGGAGGTTCATGTCACGATGATCAATCCGAGCGGAGTCGATATGGGGGAGGAGATCGAGCCCGGAGCAGACATTGCGGCCTATCTTGCCCGGCATGGGGCCAAGGTGACGTTGGATCGCCTGCCGGATGGCGGCAAGCCGGTCGCCGACACTTTACGCATGCACGCCGTCGACATCGCGGCGGACATGATCGTGATGGGGGCCTACAGCCATTCGCGGCTGCGCCAGCGGATCTTCGGCGGCGTGACCCGCTCCATGATCGACCATGCCGAGTTGCCCGTCTTCCTCGCGCGCTAGATCGACAAGGCGCGGGCGGACGCGTCAGCCTTTATGCCGGATGGCTTCCATCAAGGAAATGACGTGGCCCGCCAGCATCGATTCCTCGTCGGCCGGGATCACCCGCACCTCGACAGCACTGTACGCGGCACTGATGAGCACCTCATGGGCTTCATTCGCGTCATGATCGATCTTCACCCCAAGCCATTCAAGGCGTGCGCAGATGGCGGCGCGAATGGGGGCCGAGTGTTCGCCTATCCCAGCGGTGAAGACCAGCCCGTCGAGGCCGCCCAGCGTGTTCACCAATGCCGCAACTTCGCGCGCGGCGCGGAAGGCGAAAAGTTCGAGCGCTTCGCGGGCGCGCGGATCGTCGCTCTCGGAGAGCACGCGCACGTCGCTGGAGATGCCGGAAACGCCGAGAAGGCCGGACTCTTCATAAAGCAGATGCTGAAGCTGCGCAGGAGAATGCCGCTCCTCCTGAAGCAGGTAAAGGAGCACACCCGGATCGATCGCGCCGCAACGCGTGCCCATCACCAGGCCGTCGAGCGCGGAAAAGCCCATCGTGGTGTCGACGCTTCTGCCGTCATGAAGCGCGCATAGGCTCGCACCGTTTCCAAGATGCGCGACGACGATGCGCCCGGCCGCGCGTTCCGGAGCCATCTGCTCCAAGCGGGAGGCGATGTACTCGTAGGAAAGCCCGTGGAATCCGTAGCGCCGGATGCCCCGGGCCTCGAAACGTCTCGGCAGGGCATAGCGGCTGGCCATTGCATCCATCGTGCGGTGAAAGGCCGTGTCGAAGCAGCCGATTTGCAGCAGATTCGGACGCACCGCAGCGAGAGCGCGGATCGGGGCCACGCTGCGCGGCTGATGCAACGGCGCAAGCGGTGTCAGCTTTTCCACCTCATCGATGACGTCCGGCGTCAGCAACACCGGATCGCTGAACCGGCTGCCGCCGTGAACGATCCGGTGGCCGACGGCTGCCACCTTTCGACCGGCCTGATCCTCGGCCCAGAAGAGCAGTTTGCCGATGAGATCTTCCAGGCTGCTGCCTGGCAGTTCCTTCTCCAGAAGCGTTTTCCCATCCGGCGCCATTGCGGTCAGTGACGGCACATCGCCGAGGCCGACCGCACCGCGGGCAATGGAGCGCAACTCCTTCGAAGAGCGAGCCTCATAGAGGCCGAATTTGAGGCTCGACGAGCCGGCATTGAGAGCAAGGACGACGCTTGGCATCAGTCACCGGCTTCGGCGGCCGTTTTGTACGGCCATCCCCAATCGCGGATCTCCGGCATGTCTTCGCCGTGCTCGCGAATATAGGCGGCATGCTCGGCGAGCTTCTCGTTGAGCCGCGCGACCAGTTCGCCCGTCTTGCCGTCCAACCGCTTCACGCGGGTGGCCGCGGCTATCGCGAGATGAAACCGGTCGAGCGAATTCATCACCACCATGTCAAAGGGCGTTGTGGTCGTGCCCTCCTCGCGGAACCCGTGCACGTGCATGTTGTCGTGGTTGGCGCGCTTATAGGTCAGCCGGTGAATGAGATATGGGTAGCCGTGATAGGCGAAGATCACCGGCTTGTCCCGGGTGAACAGCGCGTCGAAAGCATGATCGTCGAAGCCGTGCGGGTGCTCGGTCGCCGGCTCCAGCGTCATCAGGTCGACCACATTGACGACGCGGATCCTCAGGTCGGAAAAGGCAGAGCGCAGGATGTCCACCGCCGCCAGCGTCTCCAGCGTCGGCACGTCGCCGGCGCAGGCCATCACCACGTCCGGCTCCTCATCCCGTGATGCCGTTCCCGCCCATTCCCAGGTGCCCGCCCCTGCCCTGCAATGAATTTCGGCCTCCTTTGCGCCCAACCATTGCGGCGCCGGCTGCTTGCCCGCCGTGATGACGTTGACGCGGTTATAGGTCTTCAAGCAGTGATCGGTCACCCAGAGCAGGGTGTTGGCGTCGGGCGGGAAATAGAGGCGGATCGTATCCGCCTTCTTGTTGGCGACGAGATCGGCAAAGCCGGGGTCCTGATGGCTGAAGCCGTTGTGATCCTGCCGCCAGACATGGGAGGTGAGCAGGTAATTGAGCGATGCGATGGGCTTGCGCCACGGAAGCTCGCGCGAAACTTTCAGCCATTTGGCATGCTGGTTGAACATGGAATCCACGATGTGGATGAAGGCCTCATAACAGGAGAAGAGCCCATGCCGGCCGGTGAGCAGATAGCCCTCGAGCCAGCCCTGGCAGAGGTGCTCGCTCAACACCTCCATGACGCGGCCGTCGCGCGACAGGTGCACGTCATAGTCCTCGATCCGCTCCATCCAGACGCGATCGGTGACATCGAAGACCGCATCGAGCCGGTTGGACGATGTCTCGTCCGGCCCCATCAGCCGGAAATTGTCCATGTTAAGTTTCATCACATCGCGCAGATAGCTGCCCATCACGCGCGTCGCCTCAGCCTTCGCCTCGCCCGGCCAAGGGACGTCGAGGGCGTACGCCTTCCAGTCCGGCAGGGCGAGCTCACGCTTTAGAAGCCCGCCATTTGCGTGCGGGTTGGCGCCCATGCGTCTGGATCCCGAAGGCGCGAGGGCGGCAAGTTCCGGCCGGAGGCGCCCGTTCTCGTCGAACAGTTCCTGCGGCTTGTAGCTCCGCATCCAGTCCTCCAGCACGCGCCGGTGCTCGTCGTCGCCTCGTGCATTGGCGACCGGCACCTGGTGCGAGCGCCAGAAGCCCTCGACCTTTTTGCCGTCCACCTCCTTCGGTCCGGTCCAGCCCTTGGGGCTGCGCAGCACGACCATCGGCCAGCGCGGGCGCTCTCCCGTCCACCCCGGATCGCGCGCCTGCCGCTGAATGGCAGCGATGCGGTCGATCCCCGTGTCGAGCGTGCGGGCCATCAGCGGGTGCATTGCGGCAGGCTCGCTGCCTTCCACGAAGAACGGCTCATATCCATAGCCGTCAAAAAGAGCACGCAGCTCCTCATCATCCATCCGGCCAAGGATCGTGGGGTTGGCGATCTTGTATCCATTCAGGTGAAGAATGGGCAGGACGGCGCCGTCGCGCGCCGGATTGAGAAACTTGTTGGAATGCCATGCCGCGGCGAGCGGGCCGGTTTCCGCCTCGCCGTCCCCGACAACGCAGGCGACCAGCAGTTCGGGGTTGTCGAAAACAGCGCCAAAGGCATGCGCCAGTGCGTAGCCGAGCTCTCCCCCCTCATGGATCGAGCCCGGCGTTTCCGGAGCCGCATGGCTCGGAACGCCGCCCGGAAAAGAGAACTGGCGAAACAGTTTTCTCAGCCCTTCGGCATCCTCCGTCACCTCCGGATAGATCTCGCTGTAGGTCCCTTCGAGATAGGTGTTTGCCACCATCGCAGGGCCGCCATGCCCCGGACCGCAGATATAGAGCACATCGAGGTCGCGCATGCGGATGACCCGGTTGAGGTGCGCGTAGATGAAGTTCAGGCCCGGCGTGGTTCCCCAATGGCCGAGAAGCCGCGGCTTGACATGCTCCGCCCTGAGGGGCTCGCGGAGCAGCGGATTGTCCATCAGGTAGATTTGGCCAACCGAAATGTAGTTCGCCGCTCTCCAGTAGCGGTCGATCGATTCAAACTCCGAAAGCGCCGGCGCCCCGGTCTCCGTTCTGGCATCTTGCATCTGAACGCTCCTTTCGGGGGAATTTGGAGCGGAAGCGCGCAACGGAAAGGCTTCAATGCCAGACGTGAACCAACTTCAAATGCGAATTGAGCGATCACTCGGCTTGAAGTTGGTTCTCCTTGAGGATCATCGCGCCGATGGCGTCATTTGCTTCGGCCTGGGTCGCATAGGAAAGCGCGCTTTCCTGCACGGTGGAAGGCGAAGCGGCAGCGGAAGCAGCAAGAGTCTTCTCGACTGGCTTCGGCTGCTCCGATTGCGTCACCAGATGTGCGCTTCGTTTCTCATAAAATGCGTTGCCCCCGGCAACGAGCACATAATGCATGTTCTTGTAAGGGAATTTGAGCCCCGCGGTGTGGAAGAACATGGCGTTCTTCACTCCGGGATGCCTCTCGCCCTTAAGCACCGCAGCCGCGGCGCTCTGCACCTCCGGCAGCGCCTTGGAATTCATCGGTCGGGAGAGCACGCCAGGCGCAAACTGACCCTTTTGTCCCACGACTCCACAGATCGTATCGGGGTATTGGCCCGATTTGACCCGGTTCATCACAACGGTGCCGACGGCGATAAGCCCGTCACGGCTCGACCTGTTGGACTCGAAGAACATGGCCCGCGCCAGGCATTCCCGGTCGCTTAGCGTATAACCGTAGCTTGCCCTGGATGACTTGATGTCGCCGACATTCTGGACGCACCCGGAAAGCGCCAGCATTGCGGTGACAATCCCCGGAAAAATCAGCGCTCCCGCGCCTTTGGAGCTCATGACAAGCATTGCATCGTCACCCCCTCTCATTGGTGATGGTGCAAGAATGGGGAACTTAACGGCGATAAAATGGCATTGAAGCCGCTTCAGCCCGCGTGGGCGCCAACGAACGGCAAGCAAGCCCATGGCGCGGATACCTGCGCTCGCTGTCATCCAGCACCGGAACCTTGCCTGTTGCACAACCGTTTTCTACGGAACGCTTCATTGGAGGCAGTGTTATGACACCGAAACCCCGTACATCCCTTTGCGTCGCCATGGCGCTTGCAATGGGATTAGGATCAGTAGCGCCGGCATCCGGCGCACCATTTGCGCCGCCGCGGGCACCTGAGGCCGCCTCTCAGGTCATACAGGTTCAGGATGACTTCCGTCTGCGCATCCTTCGTGACCGCGACCCTGACCGGAATCGCTGGGACCGTGACGGACGGTGGGACCGTGACAGACGCTGGGATCGCGACCGGTTCGAGCGCCGCGGCGACGCCGTGTATTGGCGTGGCCATCGCGGTTTCCGCGAACGGCGGCCCGGCTATCGCGAATACAATGGCTGGTGGTTCCCGGCCGCAGCCTTCGCGCTAGGTGCGATCATCGGTGGCACCATGACTCAGCAAGCCAGACCGGCTGGGAATGCCCATGTCGAGTGGTGCTACAGCCGCTATCGCTCGTACAGGGCATCGGACAATACGTTCCAGCCCTATAACGGCCCTCGCCGGCAGTGCATCTCGCCCTATAGCTGAGGTGAACGGGGTCCGCGCATCAGCGCGGACCCCCTATCCTACCATTCCGCATAAGTACCGTCGGGATGGGTCCAGTCGGCGTCAGGCAAGCGCCAGTCCTGCTGCTTGGCGGCGATCCCCTCGGTGTCGAGCACGATGCCGAGGCCAGGTGCATTGTTCATCGGGAAGACGCCATCGACCGTCATCAGCGGTTGGGGATCTTTGAGATAGTCATGCAGGTCCGCCTTGGGCAGGCCGGCAAATCCCGCATGATAGTGCAGTCCGAGGCTCTGCTCCTGGATCACTACATTCGGGCAGCAGAACGCCACCTGCAAGGACGCCGCCAGCGAGATCGGCCCGTTCGGGCAATGCGGCGCAACCGCCACATCGTAGACCTCGGCCATCCGGGCGATCTTCTCCAGTTCGAAGAGGCCCGTGATCGATACGTCCGGCTGAATGATGTCGATTGCGCCCGTGTCGAGCACCCGCTTGAACTCCCAGCGCGAATTGAGCCGTTCGCCCGTCGCGACGGGGATCGAGCGCACGGCGCGCGCCAGCATCTTCAGCGTTTCCTCGTTTTCCGGCGTAGTGGCTTCCTCGATCCACATCGGGTGGAACTGCTCCAGCTCGGCCAGAAGCGGTTTCAAGGCCGCGCGGTGGACGCGCCCGTGCAGATCAAGGGCGATGTCGAGCTTGTTGCCGAAGGCATCGCGCAGCGCTCCCATCCGCGCAGCGGCGGCATCGATCGTCTCCCGCTCTCCGACATGGCCGAGCGCCGGCGTGGCGTTCATCTTGACCGCGGTGAACCCCTCCTTCATGCGCTTGCGCGCATGCTCCACCACATCGTCCGGGCTGTCGCCGCCGATCCACGCATAGGCGCGGACGTGATTGCGCACCGCGCCGCCCAGGAATTCATGGATGGGCATTCCGGCCCGTTGGCCCTTGATGTCCCAAAGCGCCTGCTCGATCCCGGCGGCGGCCGTCGCCAGCACCGGCCCGTGGCGGAAAAAAGAGCCGCGCCGCAGGCGCTGCGCGATATCCTCTATGCGGGAGGCATCGATGCCAATGATGTTTGCGGCCATGTCCTCGATCGCCGCCACCACCGCACGCGCGCGTTTCGGGATGATGGATTCGCCCCAACCAACCAGACCGTCATCCGTGGTCACCCTGACGAAGATCCACCGCGGCGGAACGCGGAACGTGTCGATGCTGGCGATGCGAACCATCAGAGTGCTCCCGATATATCAAAACGGACCCTCAAGCCCGCAACTGCCTTCCCGCCGCCTGCAGCATCTCACCGCAGGGTCGCGCTGCTTTCCGGATCGAAGAGATAGAGGTGCTTCGCATCCGCGCGGAATGTCACGGTGTCGCCTGCCTTGACCTGCTGCTCGCGTGGCACGCGCGCAGTCAGTTCCCCGCCCTCGACAACGAAGTGCACATATTGCTCCGAACCGAGCATCTCGACCGCATCCACGGTGCCGTTGAGCAGGATGTCCGCCGTCTCGTCTCCATTGTGCGTGAGGGCAAGGCGTTCGGGACGGATGCCAATTGTAACCTTAGCCTTTCCATTCCGGGAGAGAAGTTCGCGCTGCGTGTCCGTCAAGCGGATACGGCCCGCCGGCACCGGCTCTGCTTTCCCGTTCGCGCGCGAGACCGGACAATCGAAGAAGCCCATCGCAGGCGTCCCGATGAAGGACGCGACGAACTTGTTGTCCGGATTGTCATAGAGCTCGTCGGGCGTGCCGACCTGATGGATGCGCCCCTCAGCCATGACGACGATGCGGTCGCCCATGGTGAGCGCCTCCACCTGGTCGTGCGTGACGTAGACCGCTGTCGCCGTCACCGTGCGGTGGACTTTCAGGATTTCCGTGCGCATCTGCACGCGCAGATGCGCATCGAGGTTCGAGAGCGGCTCGTCGAGCAGGAAGACCTTCGGATCGCGCACGATCGCTCGTCCGAGCGCGACGCGCTGGCGCTGCCCGCCCGAAAGCTGGCGCGGGCGGCGCGCCAGATAGGGCGCGATGTTGAGCATTTCCGATGCCCTGCGCACGCGCCGGTCGATCTCGTCTTTCGGCATCTTCCGGCGCTTGAGGCCGAAGGCCATGTTCTCATACACCGACATATGCGGGTAGAGGCCGTAATTCTGGAACACCATCGCAATGTCGCGGTCGCCCACGTCGATATCGTTGACGCGGCGGTCGTCGAAATAGAGATCGCCGGCCGTGATCTGCTCCAGCCCGGCGATGATGCGCAGCAGCGTCGTCTTGCCGGAACCCGAAGGCCCGACGAGGACGATGAATTCGCCATCGTTGATTTGCAGATTGCAGTCACGAAGAACGGGCATGTTGCCATAGTGCTTCTCGACATTGCGCAGCACGATCTTGGTCATTCGGGATTTCCTGGTTCTGTTCTGTCGCCGAAGGACGATTGGAATGGATCCGGCCTGCGGCTGATGCTGCGGCCGCCATCGACGGGCAGCGCCGCACCAGTGATGAAGGAGGCTTCAGCGGAGGCGAAGAAGGCGACCGCCGCCGCCACCTCCGCCGCATGGCCCTCGCGCCCGAGCAGAGCGGCGGTGGTGGGCGTGGATCGCTTTGCCGGTGCGCCCTCCGCTAGCGTCTGCTTGAAGGAATCCGTCGCGATCACACCGGGCAGCACCGTGTTGACCCGGATGTCGGGCGCAAGCTCCACGGCCAGCGCCCGGGTCAAGGCTGCGATACCACCCTTGCTCGCCACGTAGGCGGCGTAGGTAGGCACAGGCAGTCCGGCCTGGATGGAGCCGATATTGATGATCGCGCCCGAACCCTGTGCCCGCATCGGGCTGGCCGCCGCGCGGCAGAGGGCGGCCGTGGCCGTCACGTTCACGGCGAAAATCTGCTCGAATTCCTCTTCGGAGGCGTCCGTGAAATTGCGCCGCTCACCGTGGAAGGCCGCGTTGTTGACGAGGATATCGAGACGGCCCCAGCGCTCCAAAGCGGCCGGAACCAGCCGATCGCGATCCTGCTTCCTCGCAAGGTCCACGGCGACGGTTTCGACCTCCGCCCCTTCCGAGCGCAGCGCTTCGGAAGCAGCGGCCAGACGCTTGCCGTCCACATCCGTCATCAGGATTCCTGCGCCCTCGGCAGCGAGCCGCCGGGCCACCGCAAAGCCGATGCCTCCCGCGGCCCCGGTAACAAGCGCGACCTGGCCAGCGAACCGCCCCTCGGCCGGCTTTTTCGAACCATTCTCAGGCACCGGCGACTGCTCCCGAAGTGAGCCCGCGCACCATCGAGCGTTGCACGGCAAAGAAGGCGATCATCAGCGGCAGAGTGGTGATCGTCGCGGCGGCCATCATGCCACCCCAGTCCGTCTTGAACTGGCCGGTGAAGGTGAGCACCAGCGCCGCCGGCAGCGTCTGCTTCTCCATCGTGGTGATGAAGGTCAGCGGATAGATCAGGTTGTTCCAGGCTTCCATGAACACGAAAGTCCCCGTGGTCAGGATGCCCGGCATGATGAGGGGCACGACGACCTTGAGCAGGATCTGCCATCTCGGATAGCCATCGACGCGGGCAGCTTCCTCGACCTCGATGGGCACGGCATCAACAAAACTCTTCATCATCCAGACCGCGAAGGGCAGGCCGAAGGTCGTGAAGCCCACCACCAGGCCCGTGCCGCTGTCGAGAAGCTGCGCATTGAGCAGAAGCAGATAAAGCGGCGCCAGCACCACCACCATGGGCAGCATGCGGAAGGCGAGGATCGTGTAGCCCACCGTTCCGGCGAGCCTGAAGCGCGCCCGCGACAGGGCATAGGCCGCGGGCGTCGCGATGACGACGCAGACGACCGCCGTCAGCAGGCAGCTCACCACCGTGTTGATGAAGAAGGACACGAAGGGAAGCGAAGTGCCGGCGAGGCCGACATAATTGGCTACCGTCGGCGCTGCCGGCCACAATGTCGGGTCGAGCTGCGTTGCCTCCAGTTCCGTCTTGAACGAGGTCGAGAGCATCCAGTAGATCGGCGCCAGGCTCCAGAAAAGCGCGAAGCCGATCGCCACCCAGCGGACGATGTTGCCCGGCGCCAGCCATGCGGCGCCGGAGGTTTGAAAGGCGGGATTCATCGTTTTTCCATCCGCAGCGCACGCATGTACATCCATGCGAGCACCATCAGCATCATGAGCCAGATCACGCCGACCGCCGAAGCGTAGCCGAATTCGAAACTCTCGAAGGCGAGCCGGTAGACGTAGACGACGAGCGTGCTGGTCGAATAGCCGGGACCGCCCTGCGTCATCGCCCAGATCTTGGCGAAATCGTTGAAGTTGGAGATGATCATCAAAAGGCTGCTGATCAGCAGCGGGTTGCGCAGGAACGGCAGCTTGATGTGCCAGATCATGCCCCAGATGCCCGCGCGATCGACGCGCGCCGATTCGATCACCTCGTTGGGAATCGCCGACAGCGCGGCGCTGACGAGCAGGAAGAAGAACGGCGCCATCGCCCAGATATTGGCGACCATCACGGCAGGAAGCGCCAGCATCGCCGAGTTGAGCCACGGCACCGGCGCATCGATGATGCCCATCGACAGCAGCACCGCGTTGATGATGCCCCCGTTCTGCAGGTACATGTAGCGGAACAGGAAGGCCACGACGACGAAGGGCACCGCCCAGGGCGCGAGCAAGAGAGCCCGTATGGCGCGGAAGCGCGCGCCGCCCAGATTTTCCGTCAGCAAGGCCAATGCGAGGCCCAGCAAGGCTGAGATGCCGACGCTTCCGAAGGTGTAGATCGCCGTGTTCGCGAGCGACTGCCAGAAAATGGGATCGCTGGCGAGCTTGGCGTAATTGGCCGCGCCGACATAGTTCGCCGGGCTGAAATCGAGCAGGTTATAATCCTGGACGGAAAGTATAATTGTATAGACAATTGGATAACCGACGACCACCGCCATGACGATGAGCGTCGGCAGCACCATCCAGTCAAGCCAGGGCTCGCGCCGGGCTTGGGGCCGGGCGCGAGTCATATTCATTGCAACGTCGGCAGTCATTACTGCGGCAACTGCTGCTGGATCGACGCTGCGATCTGGTCGATCGGTTGCGAGCCGGTGACCGCCTCCTGCACGCCGGCCATGATGGCGGTAGCGGCAGCAGCGAAATCCGGTCCGTAGGGCTGTGCGGCCAAGGTCGGGATGATCTCTTCCGAGAATGCCTTGACGACCGGTGAAGCCAGCACCGCGTCGAGCTCGGCGTTGCCCGTCTCCTTGATCGAGGGCAGCGAGGAATTGACGCTCGTCGTGTAGTTGGCGATCGCATCGGGCGAGGTCGCCAGGTACTCGATGAATTTCCAGGCCGCGTCCTTCTGCTCGCTGGAGGCAAACATGATGAGCTGGTGCCCTCCCTCGAAGGTCGTGGCCTTGCCGGCGCTGGCGGGCAGAGTCGTCACGCCCCAGGTCTTGTAGAAATCATCGTCGGACATGCCGCTGGCGCCCTGCATGACGCCCTTGAGCAGCACCTGGTCCCAGATGAAGGCGACGTTGCCCTGGGCCGCGAGGGGGCGGAACTCGCCGATACGGCGGCCCGGATCAATGTAACCTGCCTGCGCGATCTCGCGCATCCAG
>Ga0182749_1001528_pt1 | contig 18067 bp, 16 predicted proteins | sample eDN3rd37CKraftMG_FD_128875 | JGI IMG/M metagenome (GOLD analysis project Ga0182749, IMG submission 128875) | Enriched Miracle-Growth compost microbial communities from Emeryville, California, USA - eDNA 3rd pass 37_C Kraft MG (version 2) (version 2) ...
CCGACGTGCCGGTCTGGCATCCGGACGTGCGGGCCTGGGAGGTGACGGGCCGCGACGGCCGCTTCGTCGGCCTGTTCTACGGCGACTACTTCGCCCGGCCGTCCAAGCGCAGCGGCGCCTGGATGGAAGCGATCCGCGAGCAGGAGAATCTCGACGGCGAGGTGCGCCCGATCGTCGTCAACGTGATGAACTTCGCCAAGGCGGCGGAGGGCACGCCGAGCCTGCTCAGCTTCGACGACGCCCGCACCCTGTTCCACGAGTTCGGCCATGCCCTGCACGGGCTGATGTCCGACCTGACCTATCCGGCGATCGCCGGCACCAATGTGGCGCGCGACTTCGTCGAGTTCCCGTCGCAGCTCTACGAACACTGGCTGGAGCGGCCGGAGATCCTGCGCCGCCACGCGCTGCACTACCGCACCGGCGAGCCGATGCCGGAGGCGCTGCTGCAGCGGGTGCTGGCGGCGCGCACCTTCAACCAGGGCTTCGCCACGGTCGAGTTCATCTCCTCCGCCCTGGTCGACCTCGACTTCCACGCCGAAGGCGCCGACGCCTCCGACCCGGCGGCGTTCGAGCGCGCGACGCTGCAGCGGATCGGCATGCCCTCGGCGATCGTGATGCGGCACCGGCCGCCGCATTTCCAGCACGTCTTCGCCGGCAGCGGCTATTCCGCCGGCTATTACAGCTACCTCTGGTCCGAGGTGCTGGACGCGGACGGCTTCGGCGCCTTCGAGGAGGCCGGCGACATCTTCGACCCGGAAACGGCCAAGCGGTTGGCAGAGTTCGTCTATGCCGCCGGCTACCGCCGCGACCCGGCCGAGGCCTACCGCGCCTTCCGCGGCCGCCCGCCGGAGCCCGCGGCGCTGCTGAAGAAGCGGGGCTTGGCCGAGGCCGCGTGAGGGGATCGGGTTCGATACCGCCTTATTGTCATTGCCGGGCTTGACCCGGCAATCCAGGGGCCACCGAGAGCAGCTCTTGAAAGCCCCTGGATCCTCGGGTCAAGCCCGAGGATGACAGTTGAGGGGGCGGGGCAGGGCCTACGCCCGCTCCTCCGCCCAGATGGCATCCAGCCCCTCGCGATAGCTCGGATACGCCAAGTGCACCCCGAGCTCGTCGATGATGCGGTCGACCTTCAGCCGCTTGCACTCCGCGTAGAATTCGCGGCCGAGCGGCGACAGGCCGGCCTGCTCGAACGGAATCAACGGCGGCGGATTGATGCCGAGCAGCCGGGCGGCATGCTCGATCGGGTCATTCGGGCTGGAGGGGTGGCCGTCGGCGACGTTGTAGACCGCGCCGGGATTCGGCTGGCGCATCGAGGCCATCAGCACCGTGCCGATGTCGTCGACATGGATGCGGTTGAACACCTGGCCCGGCTTGTCGATGCGGCGGGCGCGGCCGTGCCGCAGCTGGTCGAGCGCGCTGCGCCCCGGCCCGTAGATCCCGGCCAGCCGGAACACCTGCACTGCCACGCCGGTGTCCTGGAACGCCGCGAACCAGGCGCGCTCCGCCTCCAGCCGCTTCCAGCCGCGGGGCGAGCCGGGGGTCGGGTCGGCCGATTCGTCGATCCAGGCGCCGCCGCGGTCGCCATAGACCGAGGGGGTGGAGAGATAGCCGACCCAGCAAAGGTCCGGCAGCGCCCGCAGCGCCTCGGCCAGCGCCGGCACCGCCGGGTCGCCCGACTCCTCCGGCGAGATCGACTGGATGAGATGCGTGGTCCCGGCCAGGGCGGCGAGGTCCAGCGGCTGGCCCGGGCCGAAGGCTTGGGCGTCGAAGCCTTCCTCCTGCAGCCGCGCCAGACGGTCGGCGTCGCGCGTGGTGCCGGCCACCTGCCAGCCGAGGTCGCGCAGCCGTCGCGCCAGCCGGGTCATGCTGTAGCCGAGGCCGAAGACGAAGAGCCGGCCGGGTCGCAAATCGTCCATCGCGTGTCGCGTCGCTGTTGCCTTCCGGGGGAAGCCTATAGCAATGTGCCGGCCGGGACGTCGACGGTGCGTCCCGCGACGCCCCCGGGATGCTCGATGCAACGGGGTTCCATCGGACGGATAGATCCAAGCGATATCCGCGCGTGCCGCCCACCGTCCGCTGCCGGTCCTTCGGGCCCGGCCGTGCCGGCATGGCGGGAAGCCAGGAGGGCATGATGGCGGGCAAGCTGGGCGTGATGATCTGCGGCCATGGCAGCCGGGATCAGGGGGCCGTGGACGAATTCGCCGCCGTGTCCCTGCAGCTGCGCCGCCGCCTGCCGCAATACGAGGTCGATTACGGCTATCTCGAATTCGCCCGGCCGATCATCCGCGACGGGCTGGACCGGCTGCGCGCGAAGGGCGTGACCGAGATCCTGGCGATCCCGGGCATGCTGTTCGCCGCCGGCCACGCCAAGAACGACATCCCTTCGGTGCTGAACACCTACCAGGCGCAGCATCCCGGGCTGACGATCCGCTACGGCCGCGAGCTCGGCATCGACGTGAAGATGCTGCGCGCCGCTGGCGAGCGGGTGCAGGAAGCAGTGGAGATCGCCGATGCCCGCCGCGAGGACGGGCCGATCGGCCGGCACGAGACCATGCTGGTGGTGGTCGGCCGCGGCGCCTCGGACCCCGACGCCAACTCCAACGTCGCCAAGGTCATGCGGATGCTGTGGGAGGGGATGGGCTTCGGCTGGGGCGAGACCGCCTATTCCGGCGTCACCTTCCCGCTGGTCGAGCCGGCGCTGGAGCATGCGGCCAAGCTGGGCTACCGCCGCATCGTCGTGTTCCCGTACTTCCTGTTCACCGGAATCCTGGTCGACCGGATCTACGACGCGACCGACGCGGTGGCGGCGCGGCACCCCGAGATCGAGTTCGTCAAGGCGCGCTACCTGAACGACCACCCGCTGGTGCTGGAGACGCTGGAGGACCGCATCGCCGAGATCCTCGAAGGCACCGGCAACATGAACTGCCAGATGTGCAAGTACCGGATGCAGGTGCTGGGTTTCGAGGCCGAGGTCGGCCTGCCGCAGGAGAGCCATCACCACCACGTCGAGGGCATCTCCGGCGGCCCGGCGCACCACCGTGACCACGGGCACGATCATGGTCACGGCCACCACCACGGCGATCACGGCCACCATCACCATCATCACGACGACGGCCATCACCACCACGATCACGACCATGGCCACAGCCATGAGCATGAGCACGGTCACGATCACGGCCATGGGCACGGTCACGGCCATGGGCACCACCACCATCCCTACCCCCATGCCGACCATCCGCTGGGGCCGAAGAGCCTGAAGAAGGCCGGGTGAGGGCAGGTGGCTCGGTCGTCCTCGTCTCCCACAATCACGTCATCCCCGCGAAAGCGGGGATCTCCCGACGCAGTCGATTCCAAAGAGATTCCCGCTTTCGCGGGAATGACGGCGGGGGGTGAGGGGGGTGGCGCCGGCCCGTCCCGTCGCTACGACTATCTGCGCGACCCGGACGCGATCTACCGGCAGTCCTTCGCCACCATTCGGGCCGAGGCGCGGTTGGAGCGGTTTCCGCCGGATGTCGCCGGGCTCGCGGTGCGGGTGGCGCATGCCTGCGGCATGGTCGAGGTGGTGGACGACCTGCTCTTCACCCCCGACGTCGCCGCGCGCGGCCGGGCCGCGCTGGCGGCCGGCGCCCCGGTGCTGGTGGATTGCCGCATGGTCGAGGCCGGCATCATCCGCGCGCGCCTGCCGGCGGAGAACGAGGTCGTGTCGCTGATCGGCGACCCGTCGCTGCCCGAACTGGCGCGTCGCCTCGGCACCACCCGCTCGGCCGCGATGGTCGAGCTGTGGCGCGACCGGCTGGACGGCGCGGTGGTGGCGATCGGCAACGCCCCGACCGCCCTGTTCCGCCTCCTGGAGCTGCTGGAGGAGGGGGCGCCGAGGCCCGCCGCCGTCCTCGGCTTTCCGGTCGGCTTCGTCGGAGCCGCCGAATCCAAGGCGGCTCTGGCCGCAAGCGACGTGCCGTTCCTGACCCTGCCGGGCCGCCGCGGCGGCAGCGCCATGGCCTCCGCGGCCGTCAACGCCCTGGCACGGGAGGGCATCTGATGGCCGCGCCATGGCTCAGCGTGATCGGCATCGGCGAGGACGGGCTGGACGGCCTCTCTCCGGCCGCCCGCGCGCTCTATGACGGCGCCGAGATCGTGGTCGGCGGCAAGCGGCACCTGGCGATGGTGCCGGAGGACGGCCGCCGCCGCATTCCCTGGCCGCCGCAACTGGTGGCGCTGGTGCCGGAGATCGAGGCGCTGCGCGGCCGCCGGGTCTGCGTCCTGGCCAGCGGCGACCCGATGTGCTTCGGCGTCGGCGTCACCCTGTCCCGCCGCATCCCGATCGCCGAGATGGTGGTGCTGCCGGCGCCTTCGGCCTTCAGCCTGGCCTGCGCCCGGCTCGGCTGGCCGCTGGCCGAGGCCCGGATGGTAACGCTGCACGGACGGCCGCTGGAGCTGGTGGTGCCGCACCTCCAGCCCGGGGCGAAGATCCTGGTGCTCAGCGCCGATCGCACCACGCCGGCGCGCCTCGCCGACCTTCTGCGCCGCACCGGCTGGGGCCGCAGCGGCTTGGCCGTGCTGGAGCGGATGGGCGGGGAGGGCGAGCGCACCACCCGTACCACCGCCGCGGAGTGGAGCGATTGCGAGGTCGACGACCTCAACACCATCGCCATCGACTGCGTCGCCGGGCCGGAGACACGGGTGTTGTCGGCGGTGCCGGGCCTGCCGGACGACGCCTTCGCCCATGACGGCCAGCTGACCAAGCGCGAGGTCCGGGCCATGACCCTGGCGACGCTGGCGCCGTCGCCCGGCCAGGTGCTGTGGGATGTCGGCGCCGGCTGCGGCTCGATCGCGATCGAATGGATGCGCAGCGACCCGCGCTGCCGCGCCGTGGCGGTCGAGCGCGACGATGACCGCCTGGCTCTGATCGCGCAGAACGCGGCGGCGCTGGGCACGCCCTTCCTCAGGGTGGTGCGCGGCGAGGCCCCGGGCGCGTTGGCGGAGGATCTGCCGCGGCCCGACGCGGTGTTCATCGGCGGCGGCATCACCGCGGAGGGCGTGGTCGAGGCCTGCTGGGCGGCGCTGCCGCCGGGCGGCCGGCTGGTCGCCAATGTGGTGACGGCGGAGGGCGAGGCGGCGGTGATCGGCCATCGGTCCCGGCTCGGCGGCAGCCTGTCCCGCATCGCCGTGTCGCGGGCCGAGCCGGTCGGCGGGTACCAGGGCTGGCGCCCGCTAATGCCGGTGACGCAATGGGCCGTCACGAAGCCGTGGGGGCCCGCATGACCGGCACCCTCTACGGCCTCGGCGTCGGCCCGGGCGATCCGGAACTGGTGACGCTGAAGGCGTTGCGCCTGCTGCGGTCGGTACCGGTCCTCGCCTATCCGGCGCCGGATGTCGGCGACAGCTTCGCCCGGTCGATCGTGGCGCCACACCTCCCCGGCGGCCAGACCGAGATCGCCGTCCGCGTGCCGATGCGGGTCGACCCGGCACCGGCCCAGGCGGTCTATGATGCCGCGGCCGTCGAGATCAGCGGCCATCTCGACGCCGGCCGCGACGTGGCGGTGCTGTGCGAGGGCGACCCGTTCTTCTACGGCTCCTTCATGTATCTGTTCGACCGGCTGGCGGAGCGCCACCGGGTCGAGGTGGTGCCGGGCGTCTCCTCGCTGACCGCCTGCGCCGCCGCCACCGGCCTGCCGCTGGCCGCCCGCAACGACGTGCTGACCGTGCTGCCGGCGCCGCTGCCGGAGGGGGAACTGCGGCCGCGGCTGCAGGCCGCCGAGGCCGTGGCGATCATGAAGCTCGGACGCCACTTCAAGAAGATATCACAATTGCTTGAAGAAACTGGATTGTATGATGATGCTCGCTATGTCGAGCGGGCCTCGCTCGGGCATCAGCGCGTGCTGACGCTGGCCGAGGTGGATCCCGAATCCGTGCCCTACTTCTCGATGATCCTGGCGCATCGGCGCGGGGCGGCGTGGCGATGACGGCACTGATCACCCTCACCGCGGGCGGCCTCGCCACCGCGCAGCGGCTCAAGCCGCTGCTGCCGGGGGCGTCAATCCACGCACCGTCCTGCCGCGTCACCGGCGCCGATGTCGCCTTCGGCAAGCTGGCCGACCATTTGCGAACCCTGTTCGCGGCGAGCGAGCCGATCATCGGCCTGTGCGCCGCCGGCGCTCTGGTCCGCATCCTGGCCCCGCTGCTCTCCGACAAGCGCACCGAGCCGCCGGTGCTGGCGGTGGCGGAGGACGGCAGCGCCGTGGTGCCGCTGCTCGGCGGCCATCACGGCGCCAACGACCTGGCCCGGCAGGTGGCGCAGATCCTGGGCGTCGCCCCCGCGATCACCACCGCCGGCGACCTGCGCTTCGGCGTGGCGCTGGACGATCCGCCGGCCGGGTGGCGGCTGTCGGAAGTCAGCGATTACAAGAGTTTCGCCGCCGATCTTCTGGCCGGCGAGTCCGTCCGCCTCGACGGCGACCTGCCCTGGCTGGCGGAGGCCGGACTGCCGCTCGACCCGGCCGCACGCAGGGCGATCGTCGCCAGCATCCGGGCCTTGCCGGCCGATCCCGACCGGCTGGTGTTCCATCCGGCACGGCTGGCGGTCGGCGTCGGCTGCGAGCGCGGCGCCGAGGCGGCGGAGATCGAGGCGCTGATCCGCGACACCCTGGCCGAGGCTGGCCTGGCGCCGGGGGCCGTGGCGGCGCTGGTCTCGGTCGACCTCAAGGCCGACGAGGCCGGGCTGCAGGCGGCGGCGCGGGCGCTCGGCCTGCCGCTGCGGGTGTTCGATCCGGCGAGGCTGGAGGCTGAGACGCCGCGCCTGGCCAACCCGTCCGACATCGTGTTCCGCGAGATCGGCTGCCACGGCGTGGCCGAGGCGGCGGCGCTGGCCGCTTCCGGTCCCCAGGGCCGCCTCATCGTGAAGAAGCGCAAATCCCGCCGCGCCACCTGCGCCGTGGCCGAGGCGCCGGCGATTCTCGACCCCGAGCGGATCGGCCGCAAGCGCGGCACGCTGGCGCTGATCGGCATGGGGCCGGGCCGGGCCGACTGGCGGGCGCCGGAGGCCGACCGGCGGATCGCGGCGGCCACCGACCTGGTCGGCTACGGCCTCTATATCGACCTGCTCGGCGCGGCCGCCGCCGGCAAGGCGCGGCACGACTACAAGCTCGGCGAGGAGGAGCTGCGGGTGCGCGCGGCGCTGGACTTGGCGGCGGAGGGGCGGGACGTCGCCCTGATCTGCTCCGGCGACGCCGGCATCTACGCCATGGGCAGCCTGCTGTGGGAGCTGATCGAGCGCGGCGGCCGGCCGGACTGGCGCCGAATCGAGGTCACCACCGTGCCCGGCGTGTCGGCGATGCAGGCTGCCGCGGCGCGGATCGGCGCGCCGCTGGGCCACGATTTCTGCGCCATCTCGCTGTCCGATCTGATGACGCCGTGGCCGGCGATCGAGCGGCGGATCGCGGCAGCGGCACAGGGCGACTTCGTCGTCGCCTTCTACAACCCGGTGTCGCAGCGCCGCCGCTTTCAGCTGGCGCGGGCCCGCGAGATCCTGCTGGCGCACCGCCCGGCGGCGACGCCGGTGGTGCTGGGCCGCAATCTCGGCCGCGAGGGCGAGACCTTGACCGTGACCACGCTCGGCGAGCTGACCGTCGAGATGGTCGACATGCTGACCCTGGTGCTGGTCGGCTCCTCGGAAAGCCGGGCGCTGGTGCTCGGCGACGGCACCCCGCGCGTCTACACGCCGCGCGGCTATGGCGACAAGCCGGAGGCGCAGCGGGCATGACCGTGCATTTCATCGGCGCCGGCCCGGGCGACCCGGACCTGCTGACGCTGCGGGGGCGCGACCTGATCGCCCGCTGCCCGGTCTGCCTCTATGCCGGCTCGCTGGTGCCGGAGGCGGTGGTGGCGCATGCCCCGCCCGGCGCGCGGGTGATCGACACCGCGCCCCTGCATCTCGACCAGATCATCGCCGAGATCGAGGCTGCCCACGCCAAGGGCCAGGACGTCGCCCGGGTGCATTCCGGCGACCCGTCGCTCTACGGCGCGATCGCCGAGCAGATCCGCCGGCTGAAGGCGCTTGGCATCCCCTACACCATCACCCCCGGCGTGCCGGCTTTCGCGGCGGCTGCCGCGGCCCTGGGCACCGAGCTGACGCTGCCCGATATCAGCCAGACCGTGATCCTGACCCGGACCGCGATGAAGGCCTCCGCCATGCCGCCGGGCGAGGAACTGGAGACGCTGGGCCGGTCTGGCGCGACGCTGGCGATCCATCTGTCGATCCGCAACATCCCGGCGGTGCGGCGGGCGCTGGAGCCGCATTACGGCGCCGACTGCCCGGTGGTGGTGGTGTACCGCGCCACCTGGCCGGACCAGCAGATCATCCGCGGCACCCTGTCCGACATCGGCATCCGGGTGCGTGCGGCGAAGATCACCCGCACCGCGCTGATCCTGGTCGGCCGCGTGCTGGGCGACACCGAATTCACCGACAGCGCCCTCTACGACCCGGCGCACGTCCATGTGCTGCGCCCCAAGCGCGGCACGAAAGTTGCGTCTACCTGACTTTGACGTTCTGACCTGGAGACCTTCGATGAGACTTGCCAAGACCCTCGCCGTGACCGCGCTGGCGACGCTGCTGCCGGTGGCGGCCTTTGCCCATCCGGGGCATGACGTCGTCGGCTTCTCGGCCGGCTTCGAGCACCCGTTCTCCGGCCTCGACCACATCCTCGCCATGGTCGCGGTCGGCATCTGGGCCGGCCAGGTCGGCGGCCGCTATGTCTGGCAGGCGCCGCTGGCGTTCCTGACCCTGATGGCCGTCGGCGGCGTCGCCGGCATCCAGGGTCTCGGCCTGCCGATGGTCGAACTCGGCATCGCCGGGTCGATCATCGTTTTCGGCGCCCTGATCGCCCTGGCGGTGCGGCCGGTGGCCTGGGTCGGCATGGCGGTGACCGGCGTCTTCGCCGTGTTCCACGGCTACGCCCATGGCGCCGAGATGCACCCGGATTCCTCGGCCCTGACCTACGGGCTCGGCTTCATCGCCACGACCGCGATCCTGCACGGCATCGGCATCGGCGCGGCGCTGGGCCTGAACCGGCTGCGCTTCGCCCCGGTGGAGCGCGCGCTCGGCGCCGCCATCGCCGTGGCCGGTCTGGTCATCGCGGCTGGTTAAGCCTTCAGCCAGTCCAGCGCCCCGGCGACGTCCGGCACGGCCGGGCTCGCCGGGGGTGCCGGGCGCCGGATCATGACCACCGGGATCGCCGCCTCGCGGGCCGCCGCCAGCTTCGCCGCCGTGGCGTCGCCGCCGGCATTCTTGGCGACGGCGGCGCGGATGCCGTGCCGGGCGATCAGGGCGCGCTCGCCGTCCAGCGTGAACGGCCCGCGCTCGCTCAGCAGCAGGCAGTCCGGCGGCAGGTCCTCGGGGGAGGGCGCCTCGATCGAGCGCAGCACGAAGCGCAGCTCCGGGCAGCGCTTGAACGGCGCCACCTCCTGCCGGCCCAGCGTCAGCAGCACGGCGGCGCCGGCCGGCAGTGCCCCGGCCAGCCAGTCGGCCGCCTCGGCAGCATCGGCGACATCGATCCAGCGGTCACCGGGGACCGGCGTCCAGGCCGGGCGTTCGATCCGCAGCAGCGGCACGCCTGTCTCGGCGCAGGCTTCGGCGGCATTGGCGGAGATGGTCGCGGCGAAGGGATGGGTGGCGTCGACCACCCGGTCGATCCGCTCGGCCCGCAGATACGCCGCCAGCCCGTCGGCGCCGCCGAAGCCGCCGACCCGCACCGCGCCCGGCAGCGCCGCCGGCGCCCGGGTGCGCCCGGCCAGCGAGGTGATCACCTCCCAGTCTCCGGCCTCGACCAGGGCGCGAGCCAGCGCCGCGGCCTCGCCGGTGCCGCCGAGGATCAGGAGGCGCCTACCAGCCATGTGCGGCTCCCACCAGCCCGCCTTGGCGATCGAACACCAGGATCTCGACGGCGACGCCGCTGTCCTCGACCACGCCTTGCGCCGTCGCCTGGGCACGGCGCGCCACCATATCGGCCAGCGGAATGCCGGCGCCGGAGGCCAGGTCCAGCACCTGCTTGGCCGTGTTGGCCCGCCGCGCCTGCTCGACCATCCCGGCCGGGGCGCCGGCCTCCGCCAGCCGGTCACCGAGCCAGTCGAAATCGACTTCGCTGCGGCCGGAATGGAGGTCCAGGAAGCCTTGCGCCAGTTTGGTCAGCTTGCCGAAGCCGCCGCCGATGGTCAGGCGCGGGATCGGGTGCGCCTTGAGGTATTTCAGCAGCCCGCCGGCGAAGTCGCCCATGTCGAGCAGCGCCGTGTCCGGCAGGCCGTAGCGCGCCGCCACCGCGGCCTCGGACGTCGACCCGGTGCAGCCGGCGACATGGATCAGGCCCAGCGCCCGGGCGACATCGATGCCGCGATGGATCGAATGGATCCAGGCGGAGCAGGAGAAGGGCACAACCACGCCCGTGGTGCCCAGCACCGACAGGCCGCCGAGGATGCCGAGCCGCGGATTCCAGGTCTTCCGCGCCAGCTTCTCGCCGTCCGGGATCGAGATCTCGACCACCACGTCGCCCGGATCGCCGTGCTCGGCGGCGATCCGGGCCACGGCCTCGGTCATCATCCGCCGCGGCACCGGGTTGATCGCCGGCTCCCCGGGCGGCACCGGCAGGCCGGGCAGGGTGACGGTGCCCACGCCGGGCCCGGCCTTGAACGCGACGCCCGACCCGGCTGCGCCGCGCCGCACCTCGGCGATCACCAGCGCGCCATGGGTCACGTCCGGGTCGTCGCCGGCGTCCTTGACGATGCCGGCACGCGCCCAGCCGGGGCCGTGCCCTTCCAGCGCCAGGGCGAAGGACGGGGTCTCGCCGCGCGGCAGGGTGATCGTCACCGGGTCCGGGAAACGGCCGGTCAGCAGCGCGGTATAGGCGGCAGCGGTCGCGGCGGTGGCGCAGGCGCCGGTGGTCCAGCCGCGCCGCAGCGGTCCCTCAGGTTTGCGGGCCATACGGGTTTCGATACAGGAAGCGTCGCAAGCTGCCTAGCGGCCTTGCCGCATGGCTTTTAAGGTTCCGGTGATGGTTGATCTTCCCTTGTCCTTTCCGGCCTTCGAGCCCGGCTGGGTCTGGCTGGTCGGCGCCGGCCCCGGCGACCCAGGCCTGCTGACGCTGCACGCGCTGCACGCGCTGCGCTCGGCCGATGTCGTGGTCTATGACGCGCTGGTGTCGGAGGCGATCATCGGCCTGGCGGCGCCGGGCGCACAGCTGGAATTCGCCGGCAAGCGCGGCGGCAAGCCGTCGCCGAAGCAGCCCGACATCACCGCCCGGCTGATCCAGCTGGCCCGGGCCGGCAAGCGCGTGCTGCGGCTGAAGGGCGGGGACCCCTTCGTCTTCGGCCGGGGCGGGGAGGAGGGGCTGGCCCTGGTCGAGGCCGGCATCCCGTTCCGCGTCGTCCCCGGCATCACCGCGGGCGTCGGCGGTCCGGCCTATTCCGGCATCCCGGTGACGCATCGCGACACCAACCACGCCGTCACCTTCCTGACCGGCCACGACGCCAGCGGCGACGTCACCGCCGGCGTCGCCTGGGACGCGATCGCCCGCGGCTCCCCCGTGATCGTGGTCTATATGGCGATCAAGCACATCGCCCGGATCGCGGCCCATCTGATCGAGGGCGGCCGGTCGCCGGACGAGCCGGTGGCGGTGATCAGCCGGGCGACGACGCCGCAGCAGCGGGTGCTGGAGACCACATTGGCCCGGGTGGCGGAGGATGTCGCGGCCAACGGCATCGAAGCCCCGGCCGTGGTCGTGGTCGGCGAGGTGGTGCGGTTGCGCCAAGCCCTCGACTGGCTCGGCGCGCTGGGAGGCCGGGAACTGACGCCCGATCCGCTCGGCACCCGCGCGACGGGCGAGGCGGCCTCCTAGCCATGCCCGCCCCCGCCCTGATGATCGCGGCGCCGGCCTCCGGCAGCGGCAAGACGGTGGTGACGCTCGGCCTGCTGCGGCATCTGCGCGACCGTGGCGTCGCTGTCGCCTCGGCCAAGTCCGGGCCGGACTACATCGATCCCGCCTTCCACGCGGCGGCGAGCGGCCGGCCCTGCGTCAATCTCGACGCCTGGGCGATGCGGCCGGAGACGCTGGACACGCTGGCGGCACGGCAGGCCGAGGGCGCCGAGCTGCTGGTGGTCGAGGCGGCGATGGGGCTGTTCGACGGCGCCCCCGGTCCCGGATCCGTCGGCGACGGCTCGGCCGCCGACCTCACCGCCCGCTTCGGCTGGCCGGTGGTGCTGGTGCTGGATGCCGGCGGCCAGGGCTTTTCCGCCGCCGCGGTGCTGGCGGGGTTCAAGGGCTTCCGCGACGACGTCCGGATCGCCGGGGTGATCTTCAACCGGGTCGGCAGCCCCCGGCACGAGGCGATCCTGCGCCGCGCTGCCGATCATGCCGGCCTGCCGGTGCTCGGCCTGGTGCCGCGCCTGCCGGCCCTGGCGCTGCCCTCCCGCCATCTCGGCCTGGTCCAGGCCGGCGAGCATGCGGCGCTGGAGGCGTTCCTGGCGGCGGCGGGAGAGGCGGTCGGGGCGGCGGTGGATGTGGAGGCGCTGCGCCAGACTTGCTTCGAAGCCCAGCAAAATATCCTCCCCCTCCCCCCCTCCCGCAAGGGGAGGGGGAGTATTGAGAGACTCACCCTCCTACCCCTCGGCCAGCGCATCGCCGTGGCGCAGGACACGGCCTTCGCCTTTGCCTATCCGCATCTCCTGGCCGCCTGGCGCGAGGCGGGGGCGGAGATCCTGCCGTTCTCGCCGCTGGCCGATGGGGCGCCGGATCCGTCGGCCGACGCGGTCTACCTGCCCGGCGGCTATCCCGAGCTCCACGCCGGCCGGCTGGCGGGCAACCGCCGCTTCCTCGACGGGCTGCGCGCGGCGGCCGGGCAGGCCCGGGCGGTCTATGGCGAATGCGGCGGCTATATGGTGCTCGGCGCCGGGCTCACCGATGCGGAGGGAAACCGCCATGCTATGGCCGGGCTGCTGCCGGTCGAGACCTCCTTCGCCGAGCGGCGGCTGCACCTGGGCTACCGCCGGGCAGCACTGGCCGCTGCGACGCCGCTCGGCGCCGCCGGCGCGGCATGGCGCGGCCACGAGTTCCACTACGCTTCGATCCTGGCCGAAGGGCCGGGCGAGCCGCTGTTCGAGGCCTGGGATGCGGAAGGCACGCCGCTCGGCCGGCTCGGCCGGCGCGCCGGCTCCGTCTTCGGCTCCTTCTTCCATCTGATCGACCGGGCATGAGCATGGTTCCGCATGGCGGCGATCTGGCCGCGGCCGAGGCCCGCTGGGGCCGCCCCGCCGAGGGCTGCTGGCTCGACCTCTCCACCGGCATCAACCCGGTGCCGTACCCGATCCCGCCGATCGATCCCGCCGCCTGGCAGCGGCTGCCGCAGCACGACCGGCTTCATCGTCTGCTGGACGCCGCCCGATCCTGCTACCGCGCCCCGGCCGACGCGCCGATCGTCGCCGCGCCCGGCACGCAGATCCTGATCCAGTTGCTGCCGCGGCTGCGCCCCGGCGCCCGGGTGGCGATCCTGGGCCCGACCTATGGCGAGTACGCCGCCTGCTGGGCCGCGGAGGGTGCTGCGGTGGCGGCTGCCGGCTCGCTCACAGAGGCCGCGGCGGCCGAGGTCGTCGTGCTGGTCAATCCGAACAATCCGGATGGGCGCGTCGTCGAGGCCGAACGCCTGCCGGCCCTGGCCGGCGAGCTGGCGGCGCGCGGCGGCCTCCTGGTGGTCGACGAAGCTTTCGCCGAAGTGACACCGCAGGCCAGCGTGGCGGCCGAGGCCGGACGCTCCGGCCTGTTGATTCTCCGATCGTTCGGTAAATTCTTCGGCCTGGCCGGACTCCGGCTCGGCTTTGCCCTCGGCCCGGCGGCCGAGATCGAGCGCCTGGTGCGCTGGCTCGGGCCCTGGGCGGTGCCAGGACCGGCGATCGAGACCGGTATCGCCGCCCTGTCGGACCGGACTTGGCAGGACCAGGCGCGGGCGCGCCTCTCGGCCGATGCCGCGCGGCTGACGGAGCTGCTCCTGGCCCATGGCTTCGCCGATCGCGGCGGCACCGACCTGTTCCGGCTGGCGGAGCATCCGGAGGCTGCGCGGGTCTGGGACCGGCTCGGCCGCGCCGGCATCCTGGTCCGGCCTTTCCCGGACCGCCCGGCGCTGCTGCGCTTCGGCCTGCCGGGCGACGAGGAAGGCTTCGCCCGGCTCAACGCCGCTCTCGGCTAGGAATTCTCGGGTCTCCCGGGCCGCGGCCAGGCGTTCCGGCCCCAGTTGCCGACATAGGAGGCCAGGACCAGCGCGACGCCGGTGCCGATCCAGCTCGACTGGCCCTGCAGGTGGAACCAGACGACGAAGGCGGCGAGGCCGGCCGAGGCGGCGAAGAGGAACAGGGCGGGGAGGCGGCTGCCGATCCTGATGTCGGCCGAGCCGGACATCTCGACGCCCGGGCCGGTCAGCGGCGTCGTCCGCCGTGGCGAATCCTGCTGCTGCAGTTCGACCGTCACCCGGCCCCGCCGGACCCGGCCGGTGCGGCGGCCGCGGCCCGAGGTGATCGCGACCAGGATCATCGACACGACCATCGCCGCGACCGCCCAGTCGAACGCGATCACGATCGTCAGTCCGGTCGCGGGGCGATGCTCGTGCCAGTACAGTTGGCGGGCGATCAGGGTCAGCCCGACCGCGAAGGCGGTGAACACGCCCCCGACCACGAGCATCGCGTTGGGCATGCGGGGTTTGGTTCGCTTCGGCATGCCGCGACCATAGTCCTGCCGGCTGCCGGCGCAACCGGTCCAAATCTATTTTAAACTTAAAGCATTTCGTGATTAGATGGATGCAATCGCTTCCGCTCGACGGGGGCGCATGAAAGACTGGCGTCGCGACCGGCGGCCACGCCGGCGCGGCGGAAAACGGGGGAGAGCATCATGGCGAGACGTGGTCCGGCCCTGCTGGCGGCTGTCCTGATGACGACCGGGCTGATGGCCCTGCCGTCCGGCGCGCAGGCCGAGGAAGGCAAGCTCAAGATCGGCTTCATGGCCACGCTCTCCGGCCCGCCGGCGGCTTTGGGCCAGCACATGCGCGACGGCTTCCAGCTCGGGGTCAAGGAGCTGGGCGGCAAGCTCGGCGGGCTGCCGACCGAGGTGGTGGTCGAGGATGACGAGCTGAAGCCCGACGTCGCCGTGACCAAGGTGCGCAAGCTGCTGGAGAGCGACCAGGTCGACATCGTCGTCGGCGTCGTCTTCTCCAACGTCATGATGGCGATCGCCAAGCCGGTGACCGATGCCGGGAAGATCCTGATCAGCCCCAATGCCGGGCCGTCGCCGCTGGCCGGCAAGGGCTGCAGCCCGTATTTCTTCTCGGTCTCGTACCAGAACGACCAGAACCACGAGGTCATGGGCAAATACGCCCAGGACAAGGGCTGGACCAAGGTCGCCTTGATCGCCCCGAACTATCAGGCCGGCAAGGATGCGCTGGCCGGGTTCAAGCGCTTCTACAAGGGCGAGGTGGCCGAGGAGATCTACACCCAGGTCAACCAGCAGGACTTCTCGGCCGAGCTGGCGAAGATCGCGGCGGCCGAGCCGCAGGCGGTGTTCGTGTTCATGCCCGGCGGCTCCGGCGTCAACCTGGTGCGGCAGTACCGCCAAGCCGGGCTGGCCGAGCGCATCCCGTTCCTGTCGGCCTTCACCGTCGACGAGACCACGCTGCCGGCCACCAAGGACGCCGCGCTGGGTCTCTTCGCCGGGGCGCAATGGGCGCCGAATCTCGACAACCCCGCCAACAAGGCCTTCGTCGCGGCCTTCGAGAAGGAATACGGCTACGAGCCGGCGCTCTACGCCGCCAACGGCTATGATGCCGCCAAGCTGATCGACGCCGCCATCCGCCAGGCCGGCGGCAAGACCGATGCGGAGACGTTGAAGACCGCGATCCGCGACGCGAAATGGCAGAGCGTCCGCGGCGACTTCGCCTGGAACAAGAACAACTTCCCGGTCCAGGACTTCTACCTGACCGAGGTGGTGAAGCGCGACGACGGCAAGTTCGTCACCAGCCGGGTCTCGACCGTGTTCCCACATTACGGCGACGCCTACGCCGACCAGTGCAAGATGGATTGAGGCGGGGCGGCGCGCTCCTCATGACCCCGCTGTTTCCCCCGCCGTCATTGCGAGGAGGCGAAGCCGACGAAGCCATCCAGGGGCCACGCCAAACCGCCCTGGATTGCTTCGCTGCGCTCGCAATGACGGTGTTTGTGGACAGGATGGCCCTGCAGCCATGAGCACCACCCTCCTGGTCGTCCAGACCCTGAACGGGCTGCAGCTCGGCGTGCTGCTGTTCCTGATCGCGGCCGGGCTGACGCTGGTCTTCGGGGTGATGGACTTCATCAACCTGGCGCATGGCGTGCAGTACATGCTGGGCGCCTATTTCGCCGCGGCCTTCTACGGCATGACCGGCCATTTCCTGCTGGCGCTGCTGCTGGCGCTGGCGGCGGCGCTGCTGCTGGGTCTGCTGCTCGAAATCCTGGTGTTCCGCCACCTCTACGGCCGCAGCCATCTCGACCAGGTGCTGGCGACCTTCGGCCTGATCCTGTTCTTCAACGAGGCGGTGCGGGCGCTCTGGGGTTCCTCGCCGCTGAGCTATCCGATGCCGGAGGCGCTGTCGGGGTCGGTCGCGCTGATGCCGGGGCTGCTGTACCCGGTCTACCGGCTGGTGGTGCTGGCGGCGGGGCTCGGCGTCGCCCTGCTGCTATGGGTCCTGATCGCGCGCACCCGGGTCGGCATGCGCGTCCGGGCCGGGGCCAGCAACGCCGACATGGTCTCGGCGCTCGGCGTCAACATCCGCCGGCTGTTCATGATCGTGTTCGGCGTCGGCACCATGCTGGCGGGCTTCGCCGGCGCCCTGGCCGGGCCGATCTTCGCGGTCGAGCCGAACATGGGCGACAATTTCCTGATCCTGGCCTTCGTCGTCATCGTCATCGGCGGCATCGGCTCGATCAAGGGCGCCTTCATGGCCTCGCTGCTGGTCGGACTGGTTGACACGCTCGGCCGGTCCTTCGCCACCGACCTGTTCCGGCTGGTGCTGGCGCCGGCCGCCGCCAACCAGGTCGGGCCGGCCCTGGCCTCGATGCTGATCTACCTCCTGATGGCCGCGATCCTGTTCTGGCGCCCGGCCGGGCTGTTCCCGTCTCATGGCCAGTGATGTCGTGACCGGGGCAGGGACCCCGGCTCCCTCCGCGGTGCGCGCGGTCTGGCCGGCGTTGCTGATCTTCGCCGTGCTGGCGCTGGTGCCGGTGGCGGCGCCGCTGCTCGGCGGCACCTATCCGCTGACCGTGGCCGGCGGGATCATGATCTTCGCCATCGCCGCCGTCAGCCTCGACCTGATCCTCGGCTATGGCGGGCTGGTCTCCTTCGGCCACGCCGCCTTCATCGGCCTCGGCGCCTATGCCGTCGGCATCCTCGCCGATGCCGGGGTGGAGGAGGGGCTGGTGCTGCTGCCGGCGGCGATGCTCGCGGCCGCGCTTTTCGCCCTGCTGACCGGCGCGGTGTCGCTGAAGACCCGCGGCGTGCACACCATCATGATCACCCTGGCCTTCGGCCAGATGGCCTATTTCACCATGACCAGCCTGTCCGCCTATGGCGGTGATGACGGGCTGACGTTGTGGTCGCGGCCGCTGCTGGCCGGCTTCAAGGTGCTGAACGACCGGTCGGCCTTTTACTACGTCGTCCTGCTGCTGCTGGCCGGCGCCTGGGCGCTGTGCCGCGCCGTCACCCGGTCGCGCTTCGGCCGCGTGCTGCGCGGCTGCCGCGAGGACGAAGAGCGGATGCGCGCCCTCGGCTACGACCCCTTCGCCTATCGCCTCGCCGCGACCGTCATCGCCGGCGCCATCGCCGGGCTGGCCGGGGCGCTGCTGGCGGTCCAGGCGGAGTTCGTCAGCCCGGCCTACATGTCCTGGCAGCGCTCGGGCGAGCTGATCGTGATGGTGGTGCTGGGCGGCATCGGCAGCCTGCACGGCGCCATCGTCGGCGCCGCCGCCTTCCTGCTGGCGGAGGAGCTGCTGTCCGGCGTCACCGAGCATTGGCGG
>Ga0182749_1001530_pt1 | contig 18056 bp, 15 predicted proteins | sample eDN3rd37CKraftMG_FD_128875 | JGI IMG/M metagenome (GOLD analysis project Ga0182749, IMG submission 128875) | Enriched Miracle-Growth compost microbial communities from Emeryville, California, USA - eDNA 3rd pass 37_C Kraft MG (version 2) (version 2) ...
CGAAGACCTCCAGCCGCACATCATGGAACACGCCAAGGCCCTCACCGACGTGATCGTGCCGCGCCTGGTCGCGGCCATGGGCGGGGCCGATCGGATCGAAGCGTTCGGAAAATGCGCCGTGACCGGGACGGACGGCGAGGTCGAGCACGCCGCCGGCCTGATCCACACGCTGCATTTCGGCAATGTCTTTCGCATCGCCGCCGGCGGCGATTCCTTTCTTCCGTTCACGAACAAGCGCGCCGGTGCCGGCACAGCCCTCACCATTCCAATGACCCACAAGGACGCCGAGAGAAAAGGGAGCCGGGCTCATTTTCTGACGGTGGAATTCACCATTCCCGACGCGCCCGCCCATGACGAGATCGTCATCGCTCTGGGCGCCGCGAGCGGTGGGCGGCCGCACCATCGCATCGGCGATCGTTTCAACGACATGCGGATCATGGGAGTCGATCAGGCCGGCCGGCCGCTGCCGGCCGGGAGCGACAACATGCAACCCTCCGGCTCTTGAGCCCTGGGGCAATAACGGCCGACACCGGCGATATCGGGAACTGAACCAACGGAGGAATCGTCATGGACAGAAGACAATTTATGGCCGCTGTCAGCGGTTTTGCACTCATGGCCGCTGCGCCGTCGATGGTGCTGGCTCAGGATGCCCAGCCGGTCGCCGGCGGCACGCTCAACGTCGGCTTCATCAGCGACGTCCGCACGCTCGACCCTCTTCAGTCCACGCAATGGACGGAACGCCAGATCCTGTTCCTGATCTTCGACACGTTGATCGAGACGGAGTCGGATTTCTCGCTGAAGCCTGCATTGGCCAAGAGCTGGGAGTTCTCGGACGACGGCAAGCGCGTTGTCCTTAAGCTGCAGGAAGGCGTGAAGTTCCACGACGGCACGCCCTTCAACGCCGAGGCCGTAAAGTGGAACCTGGATACGCGCCTCGACCCGAACGGAAACTCCTCGCAGCGCAAGCTGCTCGAGGGCATCACGAATGTCGAGGCGGTCGATGAATCCACCGTCGCCATCGACATGGCGGAGCCTTATCCGCCGCTGCTTGCACTGTTCGCCGATCGCGCGGGCCTCATGGCCTCGCCGGCGGCCGCCAAGAAATACGGCGACGACATCGGCTCCAATCCCGTCGGAACGGGTCCGTTCGTCTTCAAGGAATGGGCCCGCGGTTCACGCATCGCGCTCGCCAAGAACGAGGACTATTGGCAGAAGGGGATGCCGTATCTCGACGCCATAAACTTCCACGACATTCCGACGAACGTGGTCGGCATCCAGCGCATGGCGATCGGCGAGCTGGATTTCATCAGCCAGCTCGATCCGCTGGACACGCGCCTGGCCAAGGCCAGCCCCGACATCGAGCTCGTCCCGTCGAAGGGGGGCGTCTGGTATTCCTTCCAATGGAAGTGGGATGCCGAGCCTTACAACAATCCGGAACTGCGCAGCGCCATCGCCCATGGCCTCAACCGCGACCGCATCAACCAGATCATCTGGGCCGGGCAAGGCACCATTTCCGACGGCTTCACGCCGAACGGCCTCTGGTGGACGCCGACCGACCTCGTGCACTACGAGTATGATCCGGAAAAGGCGCGCAAGATCGTGGCGGATGCGGGCCTCAAGGGCACCACGCTCAAGCTGGCGGCGCCCAGCGGCGATACGTTGCGGCGTTTCGCGGAATTGGCCAAGGAAGACCTTGACGCGATCGGTCTCAATATCGAGCTCGCGCCCGTTCCGCAGAGCGAATACTATGCCAAGGCGGTGTCCGGCGAAATCCGCTTCACGCCGATGCGCTGGACCCAGCGCGCGGACCCCGACGGCCTCATCCAGTACCTCTTCTCCAGCAAGGGGACCGCGAATTCCACCGGCTACAAGAACGCCGACGTGGACAAATGGATCGACGAAGCGCGGGTGATTTCCGATCAGGCGCGCCGGAAGGAACTGTACGAAAAGATCCAGCACCAGATTTCGGCCGACCTGCCCTATCTGCCGGTTGGATTCAGCGTGGAGTTCAACGCGCTGCGCAAGTCCGTCCAGGGTTTCACGCCGATGCCGGATGAAATCCCGCGCTTCCGTTACCTCTGGAAAACACAAAGCTGACCTTTATCCGGCCGCGGCGCAACGCGCCGCGGCCACGCCGCTCCCGGCGGCGCAGATACACAGGATGAATGAGAACGCCATGACGGCCACCCATCCGATGTCCATCGACGTCACGGTCCATGAAGCGGACGACGGCAGGCGTTCCACGCCAATCCGGCCGGCGGCGAGCCGGATCTGGGCGGGCCTTGCCGAAGCGGCGCCCGGGGCTGCCGACGCGGCGTTCCGGGCGGTTCACGGATCACGCCGGGATGGGTCGCGGTTGCGCGTGAGCGCGCGCGAAATCGCATGGCCGGCGCCGTCACGATGGGTCGCTCATCCGTTCATGATGCGTTGAGGTCAAGATGTTCGCGCTCGTTCTTTCGCGAATAGCCGTCATGGTTCCAAACGTCATCATTCTGACGTTTCTGCTGTTCGCGTCGGTCACTTCCTTTCTCGGCACGCCCGCGGCGATCATGCTAGGAGAGGATGCCTCTCCTGAATCGGTAGCGGAATTGAACGCCCGGTTCGGCTTCGATCAGCCGATCCTGACGCGATACTGGAACTGGATGAGCGCCGCGCTCTCGGGCGATCTCGGCCGGTCCTATTCCACCCAGCAGCCGGTCGCCCGGATGATCACGGATGCGCTCCCGCTGACGCTCGAACTTGCGCTGTGGGCGATCCTGATCGCCTTCTTCGGCGCCGCGCTCATCAACTCCGCGACCTTCATGAAGAAGTCCGTGGACAGGTTCACCTCGGCCGTCAGCATCGTCGGCATCACCGTGCCGAACTTCTTTCTTGGCCTGCTGCTGATCTACCTGTTTTCGGTCCAGCTTCGCCTGCTGCCGACCACCGGCTGGTCGCCCTGGTCGAACGGCGCCGTGCAGCATCTTCTGCATATGATCCTGCCCGTCGCCACGCTGTCCACCTTCTACTTCAGCTCGTTCTCGCTGGTCTACAAGGCCGAGTACCAGGCGGTCGAGAACAGCCTCTTCATCCGGGCCGCACGCTCCAAGGGACTGTCCGAGGCGCGCATTTCCTACCGGCACATACTGCCGAACAGCATCCTGCCGCTGATCACCTATGCGGGTCTTTCCCTTGGGCAACTGGTGGGAGGGGCGGTCGTCACCGAGACGGTCTTCTCGATGCCGGGCATGGGCCGTCTTCTGGTCGATGCGATCTCGGCTCGCGACTTTCCCGTGATGCTCGCCGTGGGAATGGTGATCATCGTCGGCGTGATGCTCCTCAACCTCGTGGCGGACGTGACCTACAGCCTCGTCAACCCGCTCGTACGAACGTCAGCGTAGTTTCGATGAGAAAGCCTCCCTTTCGCCTGATCCTTGGCCTGGTTCTTCTGGCCGTCATCACCCTGGTCGCGGTGTTCGCGCCGTTGATCGCGCCGTTCCATCCGACGGTCACCACGGTGAACGTTCTCGCGCCGCCTTCGGCGGAAAACGTCCTCGGCACGGATCAGCTCGGCCGGGACGTGCTGTCGCGTGTCATCTACGGAACGAGAGTGTCGTTGCAGGTGGGCGCAGCGGCGGCGATCGTGGCGGTGCTGATCGGCGCGCCGCTCGGCCTCATTGCCGGCTTCTTCCGCGGATGGATCGACTTCTTCCTCGTCCAGATCATCGACATCTTCATTGCCCTGCCGGGCCTCGTGCTCGCATTGATCATTACCGCGATGCTCGGGCCTTCGGTCGTCAATCTCGCCGTCACCCTCGGCGTCGTCACGGCGCCGACGGTCGCCCGGCTGGTCCGCGGCCAGGTTTTCGTTGTCCGGGAGATGGTGTTTGTCGAGGCGGCCCGCGCCACCGGCGCCAGTCCTTTCTGGATCATTCGTCATCACATCATGCCGAACACGATGCGCGTGGTGTGGGCGCAGTTCGCGATCAACGTGGCCTTTGCGATTTTCACCTCCGCAAGCCTGAGCTTTCTTGGTCTCGGCGTGCCTCCGCCGGCTCCCGACTGGGGCGGCATGGTCCGCGACGGCTCGATGTTCCTGCCGATCCTGCCGCTGCTCAGCCTGGGTCCCGGTGCCGCCGTCGCCCTCACCGTTCTCACCTTCTATCTCGTCGGGTCGAGCATGAACGAGGCCGCGTCCCGCAATGATCGCTGATTGGAGCAGGGAAATGAGTTCTAGCCAGGTTGAGCAGCCGCTGCCGGCCTTCATCGAACAGCGTCTGCGGGAGTTCGCAGGCGAGGAAGGGGCCGCGAGGGCCCGGGGATGGATGCGCCCGGCCGAAACGCTGATGCGGGTGGAAAGCTTGCGCTGCTTCAAGGCTTCGCGCGTCAGCTTCGCCGACATGCTGCTGCGCAGGATCGTTCGCGGACGCTGGCAGATAAGGATGATCTCGGAGAAGTGTGAAGACGACGGCGCAGCCCGGTTCGTCTATCGGATCGACGCGGAAGGCCACTCCCTCACCTATATCGCCAGGGCATATCCGTGGGACGGGGTCGAGAAAGTCGGTCGCCGCTCGGATGGCGCCAATCGGGACATGTTCGGTGCGCTCTTCGTCAACCTAGCCAGCGATCGACGGATCGAACGGGAATTCGAGACGTTCGATATCAAGGCTGAAGGCCAGATGCGGACGGATTCCGACGTCATCGGCTGGACGCCGGCCAATCGCAGCAGCCGGCATTTCGACGCGGTCGTCGATGCGCTGTCCCGCGGCGAGCAGCCTGCGCCCGAACTCGGCATCGGATACCTCATGCGAAACGGCGGCTTCCAAAGCAGCGGCCGGAACGGCACGGTCTCCTATCAGGGCATTCCCGAGGGGCACCCGTTGGCGCACCCGTTCTTCGCGGATCTCTTCGCGATCTACCTGGTGCGCCTCGTCTCGATCGATCTCGTCAACGCGGTGGCAAGGCGGCGCAATCCGAACGCGGCACAACTCGACATATCGATTGCGCGTCGTCTCGGGATAGGCAATTCGTCGGGGCAGGGCATGTGCGTCGCCCTTCAGCGCTGGCCCCATTGGGTCGCCACGTGGGTGACGGTGCGCGAGGCAGCGCTCGGCCATGCAAAAAGCCTGCCTGTCGACGGCGGAAGTATCTCGATCGTGCGCGATTCGATCGAGAAGGTGATCCGGATCTACGAAAGGACCGATCCCCAGACAGAGGACTACGTCACGCCGAACGAAACCATCATCGGGAATTTGAAACGCATTTCGGCCGAACTGGGCCAGGAGCGTTTCGGGTACTGGGGCGATGTCGCGGCCTACGTCGCGGACACGATGGACGGTGAGACCAGGGAGCAGTTCCACAGCATTCTGCTCGACGTGGTGCCGGACTTCTGCGATGCCATCGCTCCCTATTTCCAGGTCGGTTCGGCCCGCAGGCGCCTGCTGCAGCCGGCGATGACCGTCGCCGGATTGCGCGACATCCTTCGCAGGAACTACCCATGGGCGCTCACCTCCGACCGCACGCTTGCGGAAAGCCACCAGCACTTCTGGTATCACTCGATCGACAACGGCGAGCAGAGGCGTGGCGAGCGGATCATCGACCCGCACGAGCATTTCGAATCCTTCATCGACCACATCGGGCTCATGCAGAGGCTGGCGGCCGTGCTCGTCAGCCGCGACGACAAGGAGCGCGTCGGCGACGTTCTGCTCGATCACCCGGATCTGCATTTTGCCATTTCGCGCGTGCAGTACCTCGACGGCCTGCCTTATGCCGAAATACGCGATCCGCTCGCGCACCGCGATTTCGTCCCCGCCGATCTCATCCGGTTCTTCCTCGCCTCGCTCGGCATTCGCGGCGCGACGCCGCTCAGCATCCGCTACGTGAGAGGGACTTTCTTCCAGGATCAGCCGCTCCCTTCGGATTTCTCCGATACGGCCGGACCGGGCAGCGGCGCCCGCGAACACGAGAAGGAGGCAGCCCTGTGAGCACGGCACTGTCTGTAGCCTATTCCGAACTGACCCGCGTCCTGCCGTGGTCGCTGAGGGCGCTGGGATATGCGTTCGGAACCGCCGACCGCGGCGCGCATCTCATCGCAACGGGCGCAGCCTTGAATCCGGCGGTCCTCGACGAGGTTCGCCAGGCCGGGCAACGGCCCTCCCACCGGTTCCGTTACCGGAAATCGAACCGGCTTGTGACCCTGGATGCCGCGGGTATTTCGCTGCTGGAAACGGGGCCGGTCGCGATGGACGGTCTGGCCGCGCATGTCGACAGGTCGGGATGGACCCTGTGCCGGATCGCGGGAGCAACCGAACTCTCCCTTCTTCCAGCCGTCCTGGTCGGTGCCATGGACTACGATCTCTGTTCGATCGGTGTCGTGGCCGGGGACGACACCCTTGCCTGGCACCTGGCCGAAGCTGGTCCCGGAGGATCGCTTTATTCCGGCCGGGGGCGGGAGTCCCTTGCCGCACTGCTCGGCGGGAACAGGGAGGTTCCGGAACTGGTCGAAGGCGCCGAGCTGACGCCCGGGTCCGTGCTCCTTCTGGTCGGCAGCGGCACGCCCGAGCTGAGGCCATCCGACCACGCTGCGGTGCGGCCTCGGGAAAAAATTCACGCTGCATACGGGAACGGCATTCCCGTATCGCGGCAGACGCTGGATTCGTTTTACGCGCTCGAGGTGCTCACCTGGGCTCCGACTTCGGAGCGCTCGCGCGCGCAGGCGGGGTTCACCGTGGCATCGGCGCCAGGCTCATGAGCGGACAAAGTGCAAATCCGGTGGTCGAGGTCAAGGGCCTCGACATCGCCTTCGGCAAGCACCAGGTGGTGCATGACGTCGACCTTGCCATCGATCCCGGCGAGACGCTTGCGCTCGTCGGCGAGTCCGGGTCCGGCAAGAGCGTCACCTCCATGGCGATCATGGGGCTGCTCCCCGCCAACACCCGCGTGACCGGCTCGATCGTTCTCGACGGCCGGCAGGTCGTGGGTGCCTCGACGGAGACGTTGCGGCGCGTGCGCGGCAATATTGCCAGCATGATCTTCCAGGAACCCATGATGAGCCTGAACCCGGTTCTGCAGGTGGGCACCCAGATAAAGGAAATGCTGCGCCAGCATCGGCCGTTGAGCGACGCCGAAGCGCGCGAGGAGGGGATCAGGCTTTTCGATCGCGTTCGTATTCCCGATGCGCGACGGCGTTTCAACGACTATCCCCACATGTTCTCCGGCGGGATGCGGCAGCGGATCATGATCGCCATCGCGCTGGCGTGCTCGCCGAAGCTGCTCATCGCCGATGAGCCCACCACGGCGCTCGACGTGACCATACAGGCGCAGATCCTCGACCTGCTGAACGAGGTTCAGCGCGATACCGGCACCGCGATCCTGTTCATTACGCACGACATGGGCGTGGTGGCCAATATTGCCGACCGGGTCATGGTCATGCGCGAGGGGCGCGCCGTCGAGACGGGAACGGTAAAGGACGTTTTCAAGCGCCCGCGCGAAGACTACACGAAGATGCTGATCGATGCGGTTCCCCGCCTGGGCCAGGGAGCGACCCGTCCCCATCGGGCATCGACAGGGGAAGCGGACATGAAGCCGGTTCTGAGCGTGCGCAACCTGGTGACCCGGTTCGACGTGCGTGGCGGTGCGCTTCGGCGCAAGGTGGGGCGGGTTCACGCCGTCGAAGGTCTCAGCTTCGACATCCTGCCGGGCGAAACGCTTTCGCTGGTGGGCGAATCCGGATGCGGGAAGTCGACCACCGGCCGCAGCGTCTTGTTCCTCAATCCGCCGGATACCGGGGAGGTGATCTTCGAAGGCCGCCCGGTTGCGCGCAACAGCCGGTCGGACCTCGCCAATCTGCGCCGCAACGTGCAGATGATCTTCCAGGACCCCTTCAGTTCGCTGGACCCGAGGCAGTCCGTGGGAGCGATCCTGACCGAGCCTCTTTTGTGCCACGGCCTTTCGACAAAGGCGCAGGCGCTGGAAAAGGCGAAGTATCTGCTCGGGCGTGTCGGTCTCGATCCGTCGATGATCACCCGTCTTCCGCATGAGTTTTCCGGCGGCCAGCGTCAGCGCATCTGCATTGCGCGCGCCCTGATGCTCGATCCGAAGGTCATCATTGCCGACGAGGCGGTTTCGGCGCTGGACGTGTCGGTCAAGGCCCAGGTGATCGAGCTCCTGCTCGGGCTTCAGGATGAGCTCAAGCTGTCCTATCTCTTCATCAGTCACGACATGGCGATCGTGGAGCGCGTCAGCCACCGCGTCGCAGTGATGTATCTCGGCGAAATCGTGGAGATCGGGCCGAGCAGCGAGGTGTTGGGCAAGCCAAAGCATCCCTATACCCAAAAGCTGATGTCGGCGGTGCCGGACCCCGAGCCCGCAGTAGACAGGCACAAGCTGATCGGCGGGCCGATCATAGAGTTGCCGTCTCCGCTGCGCCCCCTCGATTTTATTCCGCCGACACGCGCGCTTCGCACGGTCGGGCCGGATCATTTTGTCATGGAGTGATCGGTTCCGAATGCGGCGCCGCTTCCCGCATAGTGCCTTGTGAATGAATCCGAGCGAGGTGCAGCAAGCCTCCTCAACACATCTGGGAGAACCCGATGAACACACATCCTGGTCACCTTCGGATCGGCGAGAAGGCGAAATCCTTTCTACGCCAGGAGAAAAAGCTCCTGATCGACGGCAAATGGGTGCCGGCCCGATCCGGGAAGGTTTTCGACACCTACGATCCGGGCACGGGGCAGGTGATCGCGCAAGTTCCGGAGGGCGACGCCGCCGATGTCGACGATGCCGTCAAGGCTGCCCGACGAGCGTTCGAGGGGCCGTGGCGCCGCATCAGCCCCAGCGAGCGGGGGCGCCTCATCTGGAAAATTGCGGATCTGCTGGAAAAGAATGCCGACGAGCTTGCCGAGTTGGAGGTTCTCAACAACGGCAAGCCGCTCTCCAACGCACGGAACTCGGACGTCGTCCTCAGCGCCGATATGTTCCGCTACATGGCTGGCTGGGCCACCAAGATAACCGGGGAAACCCTCTCGATCTCGACGCCGGGGACCTACCACACCTTTACCGTGCGCGAGCCCATCGGCGTCGTCGGGCAGATCATCCCCTGGAACGCGCCGCTCCTGATGCTGGCATGGAAGGTAGCCCCGGCGCTTGCCACCGGTTGCACGATCGTGCTCAAGCCGGCGGAGCAGACGCCGCTCACGGCCCTTCGCTTCGGAGAACTGGCCCAGGAAGCCGGCATCCCGGACGGCGTGATCAATATCGTGACCGGCTTTGGACCGACGGCGGGCGCGGCGATGGCTTCGCATCCCGATGTCGACAAGATCGCGTTCACGGGTTCCAGCGAAGTGGGCCGCATCATCGTCAAGGCCGCAGCCGGCAACCTGAAGAAGGTGTCGCTCGAACTGGGAGGAAAGTCTCCCGTCATCGTCTTTCCCGACGCCGATCTTTCGCTTGCAATCCCCAGGGTCACGCAGGGCATTTTCGCCAACAGCGGCCAGGTTTGCACGGCGGGATCACGGCTCTTCGCACATAAGAAGGTGTTCGACCGGATCGTGGACGGCATTGCTCAGCAGGCCGGAAAGATAAACGTCGGTCACGGCCTTGACGAGGGAGTCCAGATGGGTCCGGTCATCTCTCCGGTCCAGTGCGACCGCGTGATGGGCTACATCGAGCAGGGCAGGGCCGCGGGCGCAACGGTGGCTGCCGGCGGCACGCGGATCGGGGAAGAAGGCAACTTTATCGCCCCCACGGTATTGACCGGCACCCGGCCCGACATGGCGGTGGTGCAAGAGGAGATCTTCGGCCCCGTCCTGTGCGCCATGAGCTTCGACGACGACGATCTGGAACACATCGCCAGGCAGGCGAACGACACCGTCTTCGGCCTTGCCGGCAGCGTCTGGACCAGGGACCTGAGCGTCGCCCACAAGATGGTGCGGCTCATCCGTGCCGGACGCATCGGCGTCAACATACACGGCTCGGTTGACGCGGCCATCCCCACGGGCGGCTTCAAGCAGTCCGGCTGGGGCCGGGAGAAAGGACATGAAGGTTTGAATCTCTACACGGAGACGAAGTCGGTCATCATGTCGCTCTAAAAGGCTGCTGGAGTCGTCTTTCGCGGTTCGCCGGCGCCGTCTCGACCGGACCTGGCCGGGTCCATGCCTGCCGGACGTTGTGCTAGGCGGCCGGGCTATTGCGATGTCCGGCATGGCGACGAGGCGATTGTGTCGACGGAGGTTTCGTTGAAATTCTCTCCGACTGGTGACAGCTTCCGGGTATCGACGAGCAGCGAGGTTCCGTTGAACGCTTTGGATCGACCGCTGTCGCGTGTTCTGCGTGACGTGGCCAGCCTCATCAATTCCAGCGTCGACCTCGACACGACGCTGCAGCATCTGGTCGATGCCGCCTGCCATCACAACTTCTGGTCGATGGCGGCGGTGATGAGTATCGACCAGGCCGACGGGAATGCCGTGGTGGTGACCCGGCACGACCCGAGCCAGTTGACGAAGACCTATCGCAACCGCTGGACGCTGGCGACCAGCCCGTCCCTCATAGCTCTGACACGCAACGATCCGGTCGTCATTCGCGATGCGCAGGAAAGCGTGGAGTTCCCCGGCTATCGGGAAGAGGCGATCCAGCGCGGCTATCGCACGGTCGTCGTGTTGCCGCTCGGCTGCCGGGACATGGAAGGCCGCGCGATGGTGCTTTCGGTGCAGTCGCGCGAGGTGGTCGACCTGTCGGCTGCCGACCTCGCTTTCCTGGAGACGATCGTTCATCTCGGCGCCATTGCCGTGGACAAGGCTCACCGGTTGAGAGCCGAGCGCCTGGCGGCGGAGCAGCTTCAGAAGGCGCTCGCTGCGCATTCCTCGCTGATGCACCAGGTGCTTTCCGACGGCTCCGTCGCATCCGCGGCGGCCATGGTCGAAACCATTCTGCCCAACCCGACCGTCGTGGTGGATCTGACCGCCAATCTGGTCGTCGCCGGCCGCTCTCCGAAGCCCGATCTCATCGACGCGACCCGTTGGCGCGAGGAGATGGACAACGGCATGAATCGTCAGTTCCTGCGTCTCGCGCGCGACGTTTCAGGCAAGGCCGGGCTGGAAATGCGCAAGCTTTACCTGAACTGCGACGGTCATCACCTCAACCTGCCGGCGGCTGTGGAGCCACTGGTGGTGGACGGCGAGACGGTAGGGGCGCTGGTCGTCTTCTCGCTCGAAGCCGACTTCAGCGATCTCGACCATCTTCTCCTCAAGAGCGCGCGGTTTGCACTGAGCGTCCAGTTGATGCGCAGCCACTTGCGGTTCCAGACGGAATCCCAGACCTCCAGCGACTTGTTCACGGAAATCGTCTCGGGCAACTGGCGCAATGTGGACGATTTGACGGTCCGCGCGCGCAGGCTCGGCATCGAGGTGAACGCACCGGCCAGGCTGGTCGCCGTCGGCCTGCCGCAAGGCGCCGTCAAGCGCGGCAAAACCATATCGGAACTGCACCGTTCCATCATCCGGCTGGCCGGGCAACTGGCACCGCAGGCGACCACGGCCGCGCTGGAAGACATCATCCTGTGCCGTGTTCCCGATGCGCACCGCGATGCGGACGCGCAGGTCAAGGCTTTCGCGCGCAAGCTGATCGAGGAAACGCAGTGGCTGACCGAGAGCAAGCCGATCGTCGTGACGGGAAAGATCTGCGCCAGCCTCCACGATTATCCCCAGGCGTGGCACGAGTGCGAGCGCATGATCCGGCTCGCCGTCCGGTTCAACCGTACGGGCCTGCTCACCCCCCAGGATTTCGGCCCCTTTCCGCTGCTGCTTTCTGCGGCCGACAGCAAGGAAGTCCAATCGTTCGTGGATGTGACCATCGGCGCGGTCGTGCATCACGACGAGGTGCACGGGACCGACTATGTCAAGACTCTGGCTGTCTTTCTCGAGCACGGCTGTCGCAGCCAGGCCTGCGCGGATGCGATGGGCCTGCACGTCACGACGCTGCGCTATCGCCTGAGCCGTATCCAGGAAATATTCGGCATCGAAATCGATACCCCCGAGCGCCGGTTCGCGCTGGAACTGGCAATCCGCCTTAACGAGACCATCGCTCGGGAGCAAACCGCCTAGGGTCGGCTCTGCTTCGTGTCCTAGGAGCCTGATTGCCGCCTCTCCTGCGTAGCGCAGGAAGACCCTCCCTCGTCTGCCTCTATCCTTTCCCCCGACTGGAGAGGCATGGCGTATGAAGGTCACGAAGGAAGAAGAGCGGAGTACCATCGATCCGGTGGAACTGCGACGGACGTTCGGCACCTTCGTAACGGGCATCACGGTGGTGACGACGCGCGATCAGGACGGTCAGCCGCGCGGCATGACCGCGAATTCCTTCACCTCCGTCTCGCTGGAGCCGCCGCTTCTGCTTGTCTGCATAGGAAAGACAGCGAGCAGTTTTCCTGCGTTCAGCAGTTCCGAAAGCTTCGCCGTCAACGTGCTCCACGATCGCCAGCAGGACGTGGCGAACCTCTTCGCCTCCAAGTCGGTATCCAAGTTCGACACGATTGCCCACACGGCGGTCCATACCGGCGCGCCAGTGCTTTCCGACAGCCTCACCTGGTTCGACTGCACGGTGCATGACCGCGTCGAGGCCGGCGATCATGTGATCCTGATCGGACGGGTGCGCGCCTTCGGCACCACTCCTGCCGCTCCGCTCGGATTTTGCCGTGGGCGGTATGTCTGCGTGGAAGATCCGATGCCGCCCGGCTGGACGCCCTCCCATCGGATGATAATCGGCTATCTGGTCGAGCACGAGGGACGCATCCTGCTTCGCAACGACGGCGCGGGAGGATGGGAGCTGCCCACGGCGACCCGCCGCAAGCCGGGTGATACGCTCAGCCTCGAGGGCTCCGGCGTGGTCGCGACGCTCACCGACAACGCGTTTCTATATTCGGTTTTCGATGTCGCGGACCAGCAGCCCGGTTACGTTGTTTATCGTGGCGCCCTTGCCGGCTGGTCCGGCGAAGTGCCTGACCTGTCACCGTCTTTCGGGTTCTTTGCGCCCGAGGAACTGCCCTGGGACAGCATTCCCGTCCGGCAGATCCGCGCGATGCTGCGCCGCTACCTGCAGGAACGCGCGGATGCGCGCTTCGGCATCTACGTCGATTCCAGCGATGGGGGCCGTGTCGCGATGATAGACGGCGCGCCGCGCCCCTGGCGGGCGATGAACGGCGCGGTCGCCGATCACGAAATCGCGGAAGGATGAGACGATGGACCTTGCGACGAAGGTGATCGAAGGGCTCCGCCAGAATCTTTTCGCTGCCGGCGGGCGCGTCGCGCTCCGGCGCCATGCAGGACCCGTTCGCGAACCGTTCGCGCCGGTGCCTCGCCCGACGATCCCCTGAAATATCCGAGAAGGTCATTGCCATGAAATTTTCCGTTTCCCTGAACATGGAGAGGTTCAACCCCGGCAAGGACATGCGCCAGGTGGTGGCTGAAACGCTGGAGCTTGTGCGCATGGCCGATGCCGGCGGCTTCGAAACCGCCTGGTCGCCCGAGCACCACACGATCGAGTTCACCATCGCGCCGAGCCCGTTCCAGCTGCTTGTCTGGTGGGCCGCCCACACCGAGCGGATCAGGCTTGGCACCGCCACCATCGTAGCGCCTTACTGGTCCCCGATCCGTCTCGCGGGGGAGGCCGCGCTTTGCGATCATCTGACGGGAGGACGCCTCGAATTCGGGATTGCCCGCGGCGCCTATCAATACGAGTTCGACCGCATGGCCGGGGGGATTCCGCAGCAGGAAGGCGTCGCCTACATGCAGGAACTGCTGCCGGCCGTTCAGAAGCTGTGGGCTGGCGACTATGCCCATGAAGGGAAGTATTACCGCTTCCCGCTGGCAACTTCGGTTCCGAAGCCATTGCAGAAGCCCAATCCGCCCATCTGGGTGGCGGCGCGCGATCCCGGCACATTCGACTGGGCGGTCCGCAACGGCCACAACATCCTTTCCACCCCGCTATCGCGGCCGGTGGCCGAAGTCGGCATTCTCGGCGACAAGTTCAGGAAGGCGCTTCGGGATCATCCCGAGGTGCCGAGGCCGCGGTTCATGATGCTGCGCCGGACCTGCGTATACGAGCGGCCCGAAGACTGGGAACTGCCGGTCCGGTACAGTTTCGACTACGGCCGCAGCTTCGAGAACCTGTTCCAGAACATCGGCACGGTGAAGAACGGGTTTCCCGAGGCGGTCTCCTACGAATCCGTGGGCAACCGTGGCGACTACGATCCGCAGTCGATCCGCGACAATCTCGTTTTCGGCACTCCGGACGAGGTGATCGAGAAGCTGATGGTCTACGAGGCGGCTGGCGTCGACCAGTTCTGCCTCGGCCTTGCCTTCAACTTGCCGTTCGAGTTGCAGAAGAAATCGCTCTCCCTGTTCATCAAGGAGGTGATGCCCGTCTTCGCCGCCCGCGAGAAGGAGGCGGCAAGGGAAAAGTCACGGGTGACCGCTTGACGGAACGTGCAGCGCCATGATTGTCGAGGAACGCATCTACAAGATAAAGCCCGGCCGGCTCGCCAGGTACATGCAGCTCGTGAGCGAGGAAGGGCTGGCGATCCAGCAACCGATCCTGGGCAACCTGATCGGCTATTTCCGCACCGAGATCGGGCCTCTCAATCATGTCGTGCATCTGTGGGGCTATCGTGATCTGAACGACCGGGCCGAACGCCGGCAGCGACTTGCCGCCGATCCCGCGTGGCAGGCCTTTACCGTCAAGCTCACCGAGAACATCGACTCGCTCGAAAACCGGATCCTGATCCCGACCGATTTTTCACCCTTGCGATAGGATCGGTACCCGGCTTTCGGGTCGCTCCATGCCGAGGGCGCTCAAGACCTGATCGGTCGTCATGACCCAGCCGTAGTTGCGGGCAAAGGCGTCGAGCGCGGCCTGCCGGCCGGGGAGGTGGTTGGAGGAAACGGCGTCAGCCACGACAATGGTGGGATATCCGAAATGGACGGCGTGGCGAGCGCTGTCTTCGACGCACATTTCGGCTATCGTTCCCACGAAGACCAGGCTGTCCGCCTCGATCTGCCTGAGCGTCGAGGCGAAATCCGTGGCGTGGAAGGCGCTGAAATAGATCTTGTCCAGCACGATCTCGTCGCCCAGCGGCGCGAGTTCGTCGATCACCTCGGCGGCGTCGCGCACACCCTCGATATCGCCGTAGGCGCGCATGAAGCCTGGCACGCAGGCATGGGTCGGCGCATCGATCAGCCGGATCCAGTCCAGCTTGCGGGCGAGGGGACGATACAGCGGATCGGCAACGTAGCGCGTGAAGACCACGGGCTTGCCCGCATTGCGAAATGCCGAGATGAGCTTGCGGATCAGGGGGATGGTCTCGCGTGCCGAGGGAACTTCCATCGGCGCATCCTTGCGCACGAAGTCGTTCTGCATGTCGACGACGACGAGGGCGGGCTTCCTGAGTGAGTCCAGCACGCGTTTCTCCGTCCGGGCGCCTCCATGCCCATCCGGGCTCCGGGGAGTTTATAATATCCGGCTCATGGGGCGTATGCTGCCGTTCGTAGCATTGGGGTGCCTGGGTATCCTTGGCAACGGGGGAAGACGGTGGCCTCAAATCTATCTTCATTGATCGATAATCGTGGCTTTGGGGTGCGAACGACAACGGCACACGAAGCCAAGAGCGGAGGAGAAGCGTGACAGATCGCATCACGGTCGATGGCGTATACAAGATTTTCGGCAAGTCACCAGAACTGGCATTGAGCCAGATGAAATCGGGCGAGACGAAGGAGACCGTGCTTCGCCGGACCGGCCAGGTCGTCGGTCTGAGCGATGTATCCCTCGCTGTGCCCGCAGGGTCGATCTACATGATCATGGGCCTCTCCGGCTCCGGCAAATCCACCCTTGCGCGGTGCATCAACCGCCTTATCGAGCCCGACGCCGGGCGCATCCTCATCGACGGCGAGGAGATCACCGGTGCCGGCGAGGCGCGCCTGCGCGAGATCCGCCGTACGCGCATTTCCATGGTGTTCCAGCACTTCGGCCTGCTGCCCAACAGGACCGTGGCGGAGAATGCCGAGTTCGGCCTGAAATTGCGCGGCGTTCCGGCCGGCGAGCGCCGGAAAAAGGCGATGGAGGTTCTGGAGGTCGTCGGGCTGGCTTCCTGGGCAGGCCATCTTCCCGGTACGTTGAGCGGCGGTATGCGCCAGCGTGTGGGACTGGCCCGCGCACTGGCCACCGATGCGGACGTGCTGATCATGGACGAGGCCTTCAGCGCGCTTGATCCGCTCATCCGCAGCGAGATGCAGGACGAGCTGCTGCGCCTGCACAGGACTTTCCAGAAGACCATCCTGTTCATCACGCACGACTTCCAGGAGGCGTTGAAGCTTGGAACCCGTGTCGCCATCATGGCGGACGGGATGGTGGTGCGCGAAGGCGTGCCTCAGGACATCGTGACCAATCCCGGAAACGATTACGTCGCCGCCTTCACCCGCGACGTCGATCGGGCGCGCCTGTTCGACGCCAGCTCCGTTATGGTGGAAAGCAGCCCGCTCAAGCTCGGCGACCGTGCGGCGGCAAAGACCCTGAACCGCGATGGCGAGCCGATCTTCGTCGTGGACGATTCGATGCGGGTTCTGGGCGTCGTCGGGCCGCAGCAGCTGACGCGCGTTGCCGGGGGCGCCGCCGTCCAATCCCTGATGACCAAGGACTACGAGACCGTAAGCGATACGACAAAGCTGTCGGCCGTCGCCAACCTCTATCACCGGGGCAGACCGATCGCCGTGGTCGACGAGGACGGCCGGTTCATGGGCCGTGTCGATCCCCTCCGGATCCTGTCCCGTATCGGCGCCCCGGCGGCGACGCCCTCGCAATTCCGGGGGGTGGATGCCTGATCATGTTTGATGTGGATAACCTCTATGTCGTCCCGTTGGATCAATGGATTCAAGTCGGCGTCCGGTGGCTCGCGATGCATTTCCGGCCGCTGTTCCAGACCATCAAATGGCCTGTCGAAACCCTTTTGACGACGATCGACAACGGGCTTCAGGCGATTCCTTTCCCGATCCTGATCGTGGTTTTCGCGCTTCTCGCATGGCGCGCCGCCTCGCGCGGCGTGGCCCTGTTCACGCTGATCTCGCTGATCGTGATCGCTTTCATCGGCCTCTGGTCCGAGGCGATGACCACCCTGTCGCTCATCGCCACGGCAATCGTGGTGTGCGTGATCCTCGGCATCCCCATCGGCATCCTGTGCGCGCGCAGCGACCGTGCCTGGACCATCGTGCGGCCGGTGCTCGACGTCATGCAGACGACACCCAGCTTCGTCTATCTGGTCCCGGTCGTCATGCTGTTCGGGGTCGGCACCGTTCCCGGAGGGGTCGCGGTCATCGTGGCGGCGATATCGCCGCTGATCCGCTTTACCAATCTGGGGATTCGTCTGGTCGACAAGGAGATGGTCGAGGCGGGGCGTGCGTTCGGTGCTACCGACCGCCAGCTTCTGTGGGAGGTCCAGCTCCCGCTGGCCCTGCCGACCATTCTAGGGGGCCTCAACCAGACCGTGCTGATGGCGATGGTCATGTCGGTGATCGTGTCCATGATCGGAGCCGAAGGGCTCGGGCTGGTGGTCCTGCAGGGACTGGGCCGTCTCGACGTCGGCATGGCCGCTGTCGGCGGCATCGCCATCGTGTTGCTTGCCATGATCCTGGATCGCATCACCCAGGGCCTTGCCAATCAGGACAAGGCCAAGCCGACGCGCGGCATCCGGGCCGCCGTGATGCAGGCGTTGCGTCCTCGGCACGAGGACGCGGGAAGTTTCGAAACGAACCACCAGCAGGTGTGAAGGTCGCCGCGATCCGGCGGAGCCGTTCGGGAAATATCACAACAAGGGGAGATCAGATGTCAGCGAATTATGGATACCGCAAGGTGCTGGGCATGGCCTTTGCCATAGCCGTCGCCGCGGCCGCAATGGGAGGCCAGGGTTTTGCGCAGGATAAGCCGGGGGAAGGAAAGACCATTCGCTTCGCGTCCTCCGACAGCCTGGGCGCCAACTATATCCAGGATCAGGTCCTGATAGCGGGCCTCGAGAAGCTGGGTTACGAAGTGAAGCTGTCGAC
>Ga0182749_1001531_pt1 | contig 18053 bp, 20 predicted proteins | sample eDN3rd37CKraftMG_FD_128875 | JGI IMG/M metagenome (GOLD analysis project Ga0182749, IMG submission 128875) | Enriched Miracle-Growth compost microbial communities from Emeryville, California, USA - eDNA 3rd pass 37_C Kraft MG (version 2) (version 2) ...
CACAGCGGACGGCTTTAACGGGTGTCCGGTTCGTCATGGAGCCGCATCCGGCTGCGCTGATCAGGAGGCTTTCGGTCTCTCAGTCCGAAAAATCGGGGCCCGTTCCACTTCGTCCCGGTGATGGCAAAGGCAATCTGCGACAGGCTGTCATAGGTCCTGCCGTTCCAGGCAAAGCCCTCGGCCGTGACCATCACGTGTTGGGAGGCTCCGTCCCATTCCCGGACTAGGACGGTACCCAGTGTCAGGCCGATCTGCCGCTGGTCGAAGGCTTTCAGCCGGGCGATGACGGAAGATCCATCTTCTGTGATGCCGATCGCATCGAGAAGCTGTCGGGTCTCCCGGTCGAGGTCGCCGAGACGACCAGCCTGGATCCGGTAGGCAATCATCGCCACCAGCAAGTGACGTGGCAGATGCTCCGGAGGCAGCTTACGGAAGCAGCCCTGCCAGCGGTGGCGCAGGTTCCGAAGATCGAGACTGCGCAGCTGCGCAATCTCGGTCTCGACTGACACGCGGGCAATCCGCGGTCTACCCAATCGCTGCGAGCGCATCGAGCTACCCGGCGTCAGTCTTGTCGACGATACGGTAGATGCGACCTTGCTCGGTCGGCGTGGACACCAGGTCGAGGCCGAGCTTCTTGCGCACCACCCCGGCCAGGAACCCTCGGACTGAGTGCGGCTGCCATTGTGTCGCCTCGGCAAGCGTCGATAACGAAGCTCCTGATGTCGATCGCAGCATCGCCAGGATGCGACCCCGCTTGGTGGAAGAGGAAGCATCAGCCCCTGTTGCAATGGATGCCCTGGAACGGCGGGCTTTCGGATTGCGGCGTTGAATCGAACGACGAGGGCTCGATGCTCGCGATACTGAGCGGGTCGGCTTCCTGTTCCTCAATTTGACTTTAACTTTGGTCATGGGATTCTCCAGATTGCTGTTCGCGACGTACCGCGTCGCACTGCCCATGCCCCGCGATGGCTTGAGAGCCGGCGGGGCGCGATCCTGGAGAGGATTGTGATGAGCGCTAAGCTACGTTCTCTCAGACCTGCCGATCCTGTTATCATGCTGGCGGCATTCAGGAATGTATTGGCTTCATAAATCTGTTGCTCGACATCAAGAGCAATCTCGATGGCTTTGCTGATATTGCCGGATTCCGCGCAGGCTTCCGCGGCTTTTGCGACATTCGCATCCTGTTCCAATCGTTCCCGTAACTTCGCAATATGAAATTTAAGCGCAGGCTCGATGGTTTCCGTATCCATAGTCACATTCCTCCGTGCCACAACACATGCTCTGTTGTGCAGGAAAGTCCAGTCGAAACCTGAGTAATCTTGTGGCTCGGATGGATGCGATTCGGCGGTTGACGCGCAAGATCGGCCTGTCGCCGATCTACCAGGCCCCGAAGACCAGCGAGCCGCATCCGCAGCACCGCATCTATCCCTACCTACTACGGCATATGGCGATCGAGCGGCCCAATCACGTCTGGTGTGCCGACGTGACCTATATCCTGATGCGGCGCGGCTTTCTCTACCTCGTCGCCATCATAGACTGGTTCAGCCGCAAGGTGCTGTCCTGGCGGCTGTCGAACACGATGGATACTGACCTCTGCGTCGCTGCCCTTGAAGAGGCGCTCGCCCGCCATGGCAGGCCCGACATCTTCAACACCGACCAGGGAAGCCAGTTCACCAGCTTCGCCTTTACGACGACGCTGAAGGAGGCTGGTATCCGCATCTCCATGGATGGCGCGGCCGCTGGATGGACAGCGTCTTCCTCAGCGCATTCGAGACCGGAAGCGAAGCCCGCAATGGCGTTGGCTCCTGGATCGACTATTACAACCGGCGACGCCCACATTCGACCTTCGGCGGCAGCACACCGACGAGGTCTATGCTACCGCGGAAATGACGGAGCAACTGGTGGCCTAGAAACCAACCAAATCCACCTTAGCTAGGCCGCCATACTATCTCACCAGACGGGACCACCTCGGCTTCCCACGGCGCTGTTGCAACAGAAATTGATAATCGACAAAGAACACAATACCCAGTCGCGCCAAAATATCTGCGAATCGCTTATGGGCTGACCCTCTATGATAGAATTGAAGGAATCGCTGTTTCGCTGCTCTGAATTCCGTGCGGCGGATCTCCGGCAATTCGAACAGTATCTGACGACGAGACTCGGCGTGACGGAGTTTGATTTGCCGGACCGCCGGAACGTCGGGCTACGCGATGCCAGCGTGCAGCTTCACGATCTGATCGTGGGTTTCTGGTCATTCGGGACGTCGGTCCGGATTGAATTTTCGCCGCATGATGCTGCCACCTTGGGATTGAACGTGAGAGGGCAAGGTTCGGTTACCTGCGGCTTGCAGACCGCCGCCGCTGTCGGGCCCACACTGTCGTCGCCAGACCGCCCATTGAAGCTCCACTACGGAGCGGATCTTGAAAAGGTGTTCGTGCGTTTCGGCTCGGACGCCCTGAAACGCAAACTTGCGATGCTGCTGGGCGTGCCAATCAATCGTGCGCTGGAGTTCGATATCTCGACGTTCTTCAATTTGGAAATGCGGGACGGGCTCCTGGGTCTGATCAGGATGCTCGTCTATCAGGTCGACGGCCGGCGGTCGCTGATCTCACCGCTGGCACTCCGCGAGCTTGAGGAAGCCGTGATCATCCAGTTGTGGTTCGCCTCGCGCCATAAATGGAGCGAACGGCTTCACCGGAGACCGCTTGAGACGTCGCCCAATATCGTTGCGCGCATCGAGCAATTCATCGAGGCGCATTGGAGCAACCCAATCACAATAGAAACCCTCAGCGATATAACGGGGGTCAGCGGGCGCACCTTGCATCGGACCTTTGTCAAGGCGCGCGGCTATTCGCCGATGGTTTTCGTGAGGAAGCTCCGGCTGGAACATGCACGCAGGCGGCTGTGTCAGCCGGATGCCGATACCTCGGTGACGGCGGTCGCCCTGGCGTGCGGGTTTTCAAATCTCGGTCGGTTTGCAAGCGACTACCGGGCTATATTCAAGGAATTGCCGTCGGAAACTCTGGCCATGGCGGCCGCTCGGGCATAGCGTCCGGCCGCTCCGGGGGGCGATTGCCCGGTGCTGCAATCCGACCGTATGGCAGTTGAGATGTGGGGATCGGCATTCACCGGATCTTGCCTTGTGCAGCACCCGTGGTTTGCCGGACGCGAACGCATTTCCGGCGCAAGACATCCGGCGCAAGACATCCAATGCAAGACATCCGATGCAAGACATCCGGTGTAAAACGCTCGGCGGCTGCGGCCGCCGGGCCCCGTCATAGACCCGGCGACGCCGATCGGCGCGTTAGCGACGACATTATGGCATGCGGGATTACGGCATGCTGGATGACGGCGTGCGACGGCAGCGCGGCCCACGGTGCTCCATCAATCGGTGCCGACCTGTAAAGGCGCTCAAGGGCGCTCCTTGTCGTGCCCGGAGAGCTGCGGCGTTTCTGGCAGAAAATGGCCGTTGGCATTTTTCGGACAAAGCCGGTTTTTACGTTCCTCGATTATTGATCCGGGTGCTGCGCCTGATGGACGAACCTCGAAATGTCCATCGTCGTGCGACGGCACTGGAGCCTCTTTCGATGTCAAGTCTTTTGATGGTTTCGTTGCCTGGCCGGAGGGCGAGACAAGATAGCCGGCGCTACGAACTGGCCGAATCTTGTCAGCGCTTTTGATGTGGCCTCGGAACCTGCTTAAACCAAAGAGGATCGATACATGACAAGCCAGGTCATGGCCGCACCCGACGGTAATGCCGGAAACGCCCAGATTGCGTGGGACGCCGACAACGCGGCGGCCGCCTCCTCGGAGGTCATCCAGTTCATCAGCTTCGCCATCGGCGACGATCATTACGGCGTCGATATCATGGCGGTGCGTGAGATCAAGGGTTGGTCCGAGATCACCCAACTGCCGAAGCAGCCCGACTATGTCCGCGGCGTGCTCAACCTGCGCGGGGTGATCGTGCCGATCATCGACCTGCGCTGCCGGTTCGGTCAGGGCTTGACCGAGGCGACGCCGCTGCACGTCATCATTATCGTTCAGATCGGGCCGCAACTCGTTGGTCTGCTCGCCGACCGCGTCTCCGACATCATCTCGGCCGACCCGTCCAAGATCAAGCAGGTGCCAAAGGTGGTGCATAGCTACCGACTCGATTTCCTTTCCGGCATCGTCACCGTCGACAAGGCGATGATCGCGCTGATCGATCTGCCTAATCTCCTGTCGGCGCCGCCGGTCGGCGGCGAGGCGGGGCGGACCGCTGGCCTGCCGGCCGCCGCCGCACACCGCCAGTAACGCATCACAGTCCTTCGCAGTCCTCCGCGCCGTCCGTCAGTCCGGTCGGTCCTTCCCTTCCTCATCACGTCTCGTTCAGAGCTAAGGTCAAGCAACATGCTCCGCATCTCCAACGTCGCAATCGGAATCAAGCTTGCCGCCATGTCCACGCTCGGCATTCTGCTGGTCATCGGCATGATTGTCGTGCAGCTAACCGGGAACGCTCAGGTGCGGTCCGCCGATCAGGTGGCTAACATCGCGCAGGAGAACGCAAGAGACGTGACCAGCGCCGAGGCGACGGTTCGCAGCATGCAGCTTGCGGTGGGCGACATTCGCCTTGCCAGTACGCAGAATGACCTGCAACGCTCCGCAAAAGATATGGCTGATCGTTATCAGTCGACGCATCGCCTGCTCGAACCGCTGACTGAGAGGATGCGGTCTCCGGAAAACCGCGCGCGCATCCAGAAGGTCAAGCAGTTGACCGAGCGGTATGTCGGCTTTGGCCGGGAGATCGCGACGCTGCGGACCAGTGAGATCGATCTCATCGCCAAAAGCGCGGATGCCACCCAACTCAACAAGCTCAATGCCGATATCGAACGGCTGGCGCGCGAGCGTATGCTGCCGATCGCCGCCCAGATCGATACGCTGATCCAGGAGACTGTCGCCACTGCGCACAAACTTGCTGAGCGTGAACTGGCCGTCGCCGCGCAGGAGATGGCGTCGTCGGAACGGCTCGGCATCGTGATCGGCGTGATCGTCGCGCTCGTGCTGCTCGGCACCGCGGTATTCGGCTCTATCTCGATAGCGCGGCCGCTGAAGGCACTGACCAATCCGGTCAACGAGCTTGCCGCCGGCAACTTCAGTGTCGCGGTTGACGGCGTCGGACGCGGCGACGAGATCGGCCAGATTGCGACCGCGATGAGCGCCATGGTGACGCGCATCCGCTCCACCATCTCCGAGGTCAAGTCGTCAGCCCGCGAGGTCACCAATGCGTCGGCCGAGATTTCGACCAGCACCACCGATCTGTCGCAGCGCACCGAGGAGCAGGCCGCCAGCCTGGAAGAGACGTCCGCCGCGATGGAGGAGCTCGCAGCGACGGTGAGGCGCAATGCCGAGAATGCCCAGAACGCCAGCGAGACCGCGGGCGACACCCGTGAGGTCGCCGACCGTGGTGGCCAGGTGGTCGCGGAGGCCGTCACCGCCATGGCGCGGATCGAGGATTCCTCGCGCAAGATCGCCGACATCATCGGCGTGATCGACGAGATCGCACGGCAGACCAACCTGCTGGCGCTCAACGCCGCGGTCGAGGCCGCGCGCGCCGGCGATGCCGGCCGCGGTTTCGCGGTGGTTGCCTCCGAGGTCCGCAGCCTGGCGCAACGTTCCTCGCAGGCCGCCAAGGACATCAAGGATCTCATCATCAGCTCCAACAGCCAGGTCAAGGACGGCGTCAAGCTGGTGAACCAGGCCGGTTCGGCGTTGCAGGAAATCGTCGGCTCGATCCGCAAGGTCGCCGAGGTGGTGTCGGAGATCGCCTCCGCCAGCACTGAGCAGGCGACCGGGCTCGATCAGATCAGCAAGGCGCTGGCGCAGATGGACGAGGTGACGCAGCAGAACTCGGCGCTGGTCGAGGAGAATGCCGCTACCGCCAAGACGCTGGAAGACCAGGCCAAGTCGATGGACGAGCAGGTGGCGTTCTTCCATGTCGAGGCGACGCTGCAGCCTGCCATGGAGCCGGGGGTTGCCGCGCCCGCAGCCAGATCCGTAGCCAAGGCTGCGTCGAAACAGGCTCCCGCGCCGGCGCTGACACCTGCGCCCGCGGCTGCATCTGTCGCCGCGCCGCGCGTGCCGGCCGCGCGCAAGCCGGGTGCCGCCGTGCGCCAGGCCGGCGGCCCGGTCGGCCGCATGCAGTCCGCGCTCGCGGTCGCGATCCAGGACGAGGCCGACTGGAAGGAGTTCTGATCCGACACACTTCGCTGTCCGGCGCAGACCGGCCGCTTTGCGGCCCGGCCTGCGGGCCAGACCTCCGATCGGCCTCGCCTCCATCCATGTATTGAACAACCAATGTTGCCACAACGCCGTATCGAAAGCTGCGAGCCGGAGCGGGCTCCGTCTGTCGACCCGACTCGCGAATTTTCTTTCTCCGATGCCGACTTTTACGGTTTCGTCGAGCTGGCGCGCATGCACACCGGCATCGCGCTCGCCGACAGCAAGCGTAACCTGATCTACAGCCGGCTGTCGCGGCGGCTGCGCGCGCTCGGCCTCGGCTCGTTCGCCGACTATCGCGCGCTGTTGCTATCGCCCGAGGGCACCAGCGAGATCGAACACTTCATCAACGCGATCTCCACCAATCTCACCAAGCTGTTCCGCGAGGCCCATCATTTCGATCATCTGCGTTCCCATGTCGCGGCGCGGTTCGCGCAGAGCGTGAGGGCGCGGCCCTGCGGGCGGCTGCGGATCTGGTCAGCGGGCTGCTCGACCGGCGAGGAGCCCTATACCATCGCCATGGTGCTGCGCCGCGAGATGCCGGACATCGCGCGCCATGACGTGCGCTTGCTCGCCACCGACATCGACACCGAGGTGCTCGGCAAGGCCGCGCGCGGTGAATATTCGCTGGCCGCGCTCGATGACGTGCCGGCCGCCTATCGCGACCTGATCCCGCCGCGCGGCGGTAGCGGCACCGTCGTGATGGACGAAAGGCTGCGCGGCCTGATCCGATTCCGCCGGCTTAACCTGATGGAGGAGCCGTGGCCGTTCGGCGGTCATTTCGATGCCGTGTTCTGCCGCAACGTGATGATCTATTTCGACGGTCCGACCAAGACGAAACTGATCGACCGCTTCGTGCAGAAGCTCAAGCCCGGCGGCTGGCTCTATATCGGCCACTCCGAATCGCTGCTCGGCTCGCACGACAAGCTCGAACTGGTCGGCCGCACCATCTACCGGAGGTTGCCATGATCGTTGCCGCGGCGAGCGCGCCGCAGCAGCAGACGGCGCAGCGCCCGGCCGCGATCCTGGCGCCCGGCCGTCGCTTTTACGATCCAGCCAATGCGGTCTGGGTCGTCAAGGTCTATCCCGGCGACTCCCAGACCACCTCCCGCGCCGACGAGGTGCTGGTGACGGTGCTCGGCTCCTGCGTCGCCGCCTGCATTCGCGATCCGGCGACCGGCATCGGCGGCATGAACCATTTCATGCTGCCGGAGGACGACAGCGGTCAGTGGGGCGCCGACCTGATGTCGACGCGCTACGGCAACCACGCGATGGAGAAGCTCATCAATGAGCTGATCAAGCGCGGCTGTCCGCGCGAGCGCCTTGAGGTCAAGGTGTTCGGCGGCGCCAACGTCATCGATTCGCGGCAGGCGATCGGCTCCAAGAACGCGGCATTCGTGCTGCGCTATCTCGCCGACGAGGGGTTACGCTGCGTGGCGCAGGATCTCGGCGGCGATTTCCCGCGCCGTATTCAGTATTCGCCGGTGACCGGGCGCGTTGCGCGCCGCATGCTTGGCCGCACCGATGTCGAGCCGATCGTCAGCGAGGAAAAAGCCTATGCGGTAACGCTGCGCGCGCCGCAGCAGGCCGACGGGAAAATCGAACTGTTCGGGGATTTTCGATGACGCGGAGCGGACAGCCTGTGCGGGTGCTGATCGTCGACGATTCGGCGCTGATCCGGAAGTTGCTGGACATGCTGCTGTCGTCCGACCCGGCGATCGAGGTGGTCGGCACGGCGGCCGACCCCTTCGAGGCGCGGGAGCGGATCAAGGCGCTCGATCCGGACGTGGTGACGCTCGATATCGAGATGCCGCGCATGGACGGGCTGTCGTTCCTGCAGAAGATCATGACGCTGCGGCCGATGCCGGTGGTGATGATCTCGACGCTGACGCAGGCCAATGCCGATGTCACGATCCGCGCGCTGGAAATCGGCGCGGTCGATTTCGTCGCCAAGCCGACCGCCAACGTCGCGGCGGCGATGGAAGTGCTCGCCGCCGAGCTGCAAACCAAGGTCAAGGCCGCGGCGCGCGCGCGGGTGCGCCGGCGCACTCTGTCGGCGGCGGCCGCGCCGGCGCGGGCTCCTGCCGCGCCCGCGTTCCGCCACGCCGGCAAGGTCGCGTTTATCGGCGCTTCGACCGGCGGCGTCGAGGCGCTGCGGCTGGTGCTATCGAGCTTCCCGGCCGATTGTCCGCCGACGCTGATTACCCAGCACATGCCGGAGCGATTCACCGCCTCGTTCGCCAATCGTCTCAACCAGCTTTGCGCGATGACGGTGGTGGAGGCGCGCCACGAGCAGCCGGTCGAGACCGGCCACGTCTATATCGCGCCGGGCGCGCATCATCTCGAAATCATGCGCAGCAACGGTCGCTTGCTGTGCCAGCTGCACGATGAGGCACCGGCGTCGGGCCACCGGCCCTCGGTCGATGTGCTGTTCCGCTCGGCGGCGCGGGTCGTCGGGCGGCATGCGGTCGGCGCCATCCTCACCGGCATGGGCAAGGACGGCGCCGAGGGGATGCTGGAAATGCGCAGCGCCGGCGGTGCCACGCTCGGCCAGGATGAGCATAGCTCGCTGATCTACGGCATGCCGCAGGTCGCCTTCGAGCGCGGCGCGGTGATGCGGCAATACGCGCTCGACAAGATAGCAGGCGCCATCCTTGCCGCCTGCGGCGCGGAAGCGGTGGTGGCCTAGGGGGGAGAGCGAAGATGAGCACGATCATGGACGGTTCGCAGGCCCAGACAGTGCGCACGGTGACACTGCCGGCAGTGCTCGACATCGACGCCGCCGGACAACTGGTGGCGACGCTGCGTGCGGCGTGCGCCGAAGCGGCGGCGGTGCGGATCGACGCTTCGGCGGTGGAGACGCCGGCGCTGCCCGGCCTTCAGGTGGTGCTGTCGGCGTTGCGGTCCGGTGGAGCGGTGTCGATCGCCGACCCGTCGCCGGCTTTTGCCGCTGCGCTGACCGGACTGGGGCTCGACGGCGTCGCGCCCGATGTGCCGCTGCTCAATGCCGCCGCGCCGGCAACGGAGCCGCAGCCGGAACCGACGCCGGCCGCCGGCAAGCGCATCCTGACCATCGACGATTCGAAGACCATGCGCGACATGCTGATGTTGACGCTGGCGGGCTCCGGTTTCGACGTGGTGCAGGCGGTTGACGGCCGCGACGGCCTCGATGTGCTGGAGCGCGAGACGTTTGACGTCATCATAACTGACATCAACATGCCGAAGCTCGACGGTTACGGCGTAATCGAGCATTTGCGCGGCGACCGCCGCTATGACGCCACGCCGATCCTGTTGCTGACCACCGAGAGCGACCGTGAGAAGAAGGAGCGCGCCCGCGCGCTCGGCGCCACCGGCTTCATCGTCAAGCCATTCAACCCGGTAAGCCTGGTTGACGTCATCCGCAAGGTTTCTCCCTGACCGGGGAGCAGTAGGGCACGCCATGTCGAGCTTCGAGGAACTGAAGGTCACATTCTTCGACGAGACCAGCGAGCTGTTGGTGCAGCTCGAAACTGGCCTCAACGAGATGCAGAGCGGCACCGAGAACGAGGATACCGTCCATGCCATCTTCCGCGCCGTGCATTCGATCAAGGGCGGTGCCGGCGTATTCGGCTTCAGCGAGCTGATCGCGTTTGCGCATGTGTTGGAGACGGTGATGGAAGCGGTGCGCCGCGGCAGCCTCGCCGTCGCTCCCGACGTCATCGATGTTTTGCTGCGCGCCAACGACACGCTCGCCGACCTAGTCGGCTGTGCCCGCGACGGCACGATAGTCGAGGACGGCTTCGGCGCTGATTGCCGCGCCGCGCTGGAACGGCTGATCGGTGTCGAGGAGAACGGTGCCGCTGCGGGCGCCGCAGAGCCGGACGACATTCCCGGTCTCGACTTCACCCCGGTGCGCTTCGACGATCTCGACGGCCTCGGCGAGGAGCCACGCCGCTATGCGCTGGCGCTGCGCCCGAAACCGGAGATGATCCGCAAGGGGCTCGACCCGTTGTTCTTCTTCGACACACTGCGGACGATGGGCGAGTTCGATCTGGTTGCTGATCTCGACGCGCTGCCGCCGCTGTCGGAGGTCCGCTCCGATGGCGCCTACCTCGGCTGGAGTGGCGAGTTGCGCACCACGTCGCCGCGCGCCGACATCGAGGCGGTGCTGGAGCCGATCGCCGCGGATTGCGGTCTCAGGATTACCGACCTGACGCCGGATACGGTCGGCGACGAGGTCGCGGCGCTCCCCGACGAAGCGCTGTCGGTTGCCACCGAACCTGTGATCAGCGCGCCTGCTGTCGAAGCACTGGCTGCGGCCGCACCACCGCTGGCTCCTGCGGTCAATGCCGCGATCGCGAAGGAGCCGCCTCGTGCTGGCGGCGGTGCCAAGGATGTCAAGACCACTGCGGCGACGATCCGCGTCGAGCTGGAGAAGATCGACCGTGTCGTCAACATGGTCGGCGAACTGGTGATAGCGCAGGCGATGCTCGGTCAGGTCATCGAGTCGCTGCCGGAAGAGACCGACGGCCGCATCGCCGACATTCTGGCCGATCTGGTGCGTCACACCCGCGGCCTCAAGGACAGCGTGATGGCGATCCGCGCCCAGCCGGTGTCCTCGGTGTTCCAGCGTATGCCGCGGCTGGTGCGCGAACTCTCGGCCAAGACTGCCAAGAAGGTCCAGATCGAGATGTCCGGCGAGAATACCGAGGTCGACAAGACGATTATCGAGCGGCTCAGCGATCCGCTCACCCACATCATTCGCAACTCGATCGACCATGGCATCGAGGCGCCGGCCGAGCGCCTCGCCCGCGGCAAGAGCGAGACCGGCACCGTGCATCTCTTGGCCGATCAGCGCGGCGGCCGCATCATCATCGAGATCAGCGACGACGGCGCCGGCATCAATTGCGAGCGTGTACTCAAGAAGGCGCGCGACCGCGGGCTGGTCGATCCCAATGCCAATCTCACCGACGACGAGATCTGCAACCTGATCTTCCTGCCCGGCTTCTCCACCGCCGAAACGGTGTCGGATATTTCCGGTCGCGGCGTTGGCATGGACGTCGTGCGGCGCAATATTCAGGATCTCGGCGGCCGTACCTCGATCCGCTCCGAGCCTGGCCGCGGCATGACCATCCAGCTTATGCTGCCGCTGACGCTCGCGGTGATGGATGGCATGGTGGTCGAGGTCGACCGCCAGACCTATGTGCTGCCGATCCCCAATATAGTCGAATGCCTGCGGCCGGAAACGAACGAGATCCACAACCTGCTCGGCACCGCCGGTACGCTGCGGCTGCGCGGCGATATCGTGCCGCTGGTGCATCTCGGCGCGCTGCTCGGCGTCACCGGATCGCAGCCGCCGGCGGACGCCTCCGCGTCCGACGCCGTATCCGGCGTACGCGGCAGTGACCACGCCGGCGGCGTTGTGGTCATCGCCGAAGCCAGCGACGGAACCCGTCTTGGCCTGCTGGTCGACGAGCTGTGCGGCCATCAGCAGGTCGTCATCAAAAGCATCGAGGAAAATTGCGGTGCGGTGGAAGGCATCGCCGGCGCCACTATCCTCGGCGACGGCCATGTCGCCTTCATCCTCGACATCGAGACGCTATCCGAACTGGTGGCGGCTCCGGCCATGGCCGCGGCGGGACGGCGGGTGGCATGAGACGGCGAGGCCGTGGGGAGGAATTCGGCAAGCGTGCCCCGGTGCCGGCCGACACGATGGTTCGATATTGCGGAGAGGGATGACACAATGCCGATGGCAGCCACCTTCAGGGTACTCGTGGTCGACGATCAACTGACCATGCGCGAGGTCACGCGCCTGGCTTTGCAGGAGATCGGCATCCGCCATGTGCTCGACGCCGAGAACGGCCGCGTCGCGTTGCAGGCCGCGACCACGCAGCGGCTTGACCTCATTATCTCCGACTTCAATATGCCGGAGCTGGACGGGCTCGGCCTGCTACGCGCGGTGCGCGGCCATCCGGCGGTGCGTAAGCTGCCGTTCATCCTCGTCACCGGCCGTGGCGACGCCGAGCTGGTAACCAAGGCGGCGCAGGCGGGTGTCAACAACTACATCGTCAAACCGTTCTCCGCCGGTACGCTGCGTGGCAAGATCGAAGCCGTCGTCGGCAAGATGTCATGAGCGCGGTTCGGCCCGGGAGCGAGGGGATGGACATGAACACATACGCGTTCCGGACAGCCGCTATCGCTGCTGGTGACGACACGCAGCCGCTGTCGGTGGCGCGCAGCGACGCGGCGCTGCTGTCAGCGTTGGAGGCGGCGCTGCACCACACGATCGAGCGGCTTACCGCGGTCAGCGGACGGGTCACCGAGCAGGTGCTGACGCTCGGTGATGCCGCCGGCACCGGGCTGATTGTGACACTGCAGGAGCTCGACCGGCTGCAACAGGAGTTTGGTGCGCTCGGCGGCGTCCTCTCGCACTGCGTCGATTCATGGTGCGGCAGCAATACGTCGAATAAGGACGATCACGGCGACCCGATCGCCACGGTTACGCTTGCCGATCTCAAGTGTCGGCTGTCGAATCGGCTGCGCAGCGAGGTCCTGATGATGAGTACCCAAGCCGACGCTGCGTCGGAAGATATCTTCTAGCGATTCGGATCCAGATCTCTGGCGTCAACAACATGACTATGAACCGTAGCCATAACATCAATCTCCAGGGACTGACGTTCCTGGTTTCGGATGCCAATTCCTTTTCCTCATCGCTTTGTCAGAGTATCTTGCGCGGCTTTGAGGCCGGGAAGATACTTGAGGTTCATAATGGCGTTGACGCTCTTAAAGCACTCCAGCAGACCAGGATTGATCTGTTGTTGTGCGATAGCAGGCTTCCGCCGTTTAACGGCTTTGAGTTGACGCGTCGCATCCGCAAAAGCGAGGCCAGCGATTATCGCACGATCCCAATCGTGGTGTTGACTAATGATACCCGCATCACGACCATAGGTCGCGCGCGCGACTGCGGCGCCAATATAGTGATTGCCAAGCCGATGTCACCGAAGATTCTGTATGATCGGCTTACCTGGGTGGCGCAGACGCCGCGCAAGTTCATCGATGCGCCCAGCTATTTCGGACCGGATCGCCGCTTCAAGATCGAAGGTTTCCCGGGCGGTGTCGGTCGCCGTAAGTCGGATTTGGTTACTGAAATCAGTGAAGATGCAGGGCCTGCGCTCGACCAGGGCGAGATCGACAGCTTGTTCAATGTCGTACGTAGCGGATGATTTGTCATGGGTTCGTTGTTAGCTCGCGAATTTGATGTCGATACACGATTCCAGAAAATGGCAAGCCGCCCCGGCGGACTGTCGCGTCGTCAAGCGCTCAAAAATGCCGAGGTCAATATCGAGAAGATTAAGCCATATTTCATCGACTGGCTTGACGCCGAGATCGCACGATTGTCTCATCTGATCCCGGATGCAGCGGGTATTCGACGGTCTGATCTGTCGTGGCTCGATGCTCTTGAAGGCGCAAGCATTCGTATGGTCGACGTTGCCGCGACGATGAACCACCCGCTAGCAAATCTGGTCGCACATCATTTGCACATAATCTGCGAAGCTGTGCGCCGTGGTGCGCCATATTATGATGATATCGTAACTTGTCATCTAGACGCACTATGGTTGTGCCGACAAGCCTGTTACTGCGATGTCACACCGGAAAGTGTATCCAAGTTGGGCGTCGATCTGCGACGTGTGTTGTTGTTAAAATATCCGCAATTCGCGAGTGAAGTGATTCCAGTTCAAGCAGTTCTGGTTATCTGAGGGCCTAGAGTCTGTTTCTGCTGGATTGAATCGGAATGGGATTCCCTTTTGGGGCTCATTCTGATTCAACATGCTGGCTGGATTGGAGGCCAGCCTGGATGGTCCGAGCGTATTCGAACGATCTTCGGGAATGGGTTGCGGCGTCTGTCGCGTTGGGCCGCACATGCCGTGAGACGGCCGAACTGTTCGGGGTGAGCCTCTCGAGCGTGGTGAAGTGGTCGCAGCGGCGGCGGTCCTTCAGGCCGCCATACTCATTCCGCCATCGATAATACGTTACTCCGTAACGCCTATCGCTCGGAGCGCGTCTGCTACCTGCCGGCCCTGTGCCATCAGCACATCAACCTGCCGCAGCTTCGCAACGATCTCTTCCGGCTTGTGTCGTTTGTTGCTCATCGTGGTCCTCCTTCATGGTCAAAACCATAACTCAAGGTGGACCCGTTCAGTGGGGCTGGATCACCCGAATCCTGCCGCGGCGGAGAAAGAGCTGGCAGGCTCCGATGAGTTCAAGATCCCGGCAATCTGGTACGATCAGCCGGTTTACTACAAGGGCAACCGGTTCAGCGTCATCGGTCCGGAGGCCGACATCCTGTGGCCGAGTTATAGCAAAAAGCTGGACTTTGAGCTCGAATTCGGCGTGTTCATCGGCAAGCGCGGCAAGAATATCGCCCGCGAAGACGCACGCAAACATATTTTCGGCTATTGCATCTTCAACGATATGAGCGCGCGCGATGCGCAATATAAGGAGTATCCTGGCCGTCTTGGCCCGGCGAAGGGCAAGGATTTCGATACCGGTAACGTGCTCGGCCCATGGCTCGTGACCGCCGATGAAATCACTGATCCATACAATCTCGAGATGAAGGTGCGGGTCAACGGCGAGGAATGGGGCCGCGGCAACAGCGGATCGATGTATCACAAGTTCGAGGACATGATCGTACATGCCTCGCGCGAGGAAACGCTGCATCCCGGCGAATTCATCGGCTCGGGAACGGTCGGCAACGGCTGCGGTCTCGAACACGACCGCTGGATCAAGCCCGGCGACGTGATCGAATTGGAAGTCTCCGGACTGGGGACTTTACGAAATCGAGTAGTGAACTGCTTGAGCAGTTCGTGAAGCGGCCCCTTAATTGACCGGACATGTTCTCCCACTTCGATAAGCGTAAACGCGTAGTTGCTACCATGGGTGACTATAGAGAGCCTGACGTGAAGAAATGCAGGATATCTCCTTGGGGGTGATTATACAGTAGAATTTAGTAATAAGAGTGGCGTAGATCTGTAGTAATAAGTATTTTCTACTTATTTCATACCGAAAGATCTACCTTCACATAGCTCCGGCTACTCTAAATTGTTTTAGTGAGAGAATCCGGAGAATGGTTCTTGTGGAGTTATCAAATCGTCGTTTAGAGTATCAATCATCACAAATCGTAACGACGCTAGAATACTAGCGATCTGATCAGCTTATCTGACAGCAGATAATACGTTAGAGTTCAGGAATGATCATCGATACACACACGCATGTCTGGAGCTTTCCGTCATTTCACGACCTGAGTCCGTACATTAAGACAGCGAGCGACCTGATTTCGTTCCGGACGCGATATCCGGACCTGTACAACTGTAGCTTAACCGAACCGCCGGTCGATAATTCCGATGATCTCATCCTGGATATGGAAAAGAATAACGTCGCGTTGGCTCTGGTCCAGGCCCGGCCCGGCTATGTGACGAACGATCAGGTTGCCCAGTCTGTCGCTCGTCACCCGGATAGGCTGGTTGGGTTGGCTCGCGTTGGACACGATCAGGAGGCTGCCGGCTATTACGATGATCCGGGCCCGACGCGGGAATGGGCTCCCGGTGAAATCGAGCGCTGCCTGACAGACCTTAAGATGAAAGGCGTTGGCGAGATATTTATCAGGGCGCTCACGAAGGAGATCCATCCGGAATACATCGCTCGCGATCTGGAAGGACTCATGAATGTTGTCGCGAAGCACCGTGTGCCGATCCAATTTCCGACGGCCTGGACCCAGTTTCCGGGAGGATTGTTTTATGGCGATCCTCTCTGGGTGGATGAGGTCGCTTGTCGGCATCCGACCGCGCCCATTATCCTGACCAAGATGGGGCGCAGCATCGGACGCTATTTCGATAGTTCAATGACCGTGGCGATGCGTAACGTGAATGTCTACGTTGACGTGGTTGGCACCACTCCGGAGCATCTGCGTTTCGCGATCGATAAAATAGGCGCACATAGGGTGCTTTTTGGCACGGATTGGTCCGCCACATGGCGCTGGGTTACCGTGCCCGGTACCTTGCATCAGCAGCGTTTCAAGGTTCTGGATGACGCCAACCTCAATGCGGAGGAGCGGCAACTGATCTTGTGCGACAATGCAATAAAGCTGTTCAAGCTGGACAGCGAGGTCGATAGGATCAAATCCGAATCCGCCGCCACCGCACGTCCAACCTAATTTTCTTATCGAAGAGTTTCATTTCGAGAAACGGAATCAAAATGCAGAATAAGAATGCTTCGCTTGTCGACCGTCGCACATTTTCAAAAATGCTTGCTTCCTCTCCGTTGTTGGCAGCTGGAAGCCTGATCGGCGCAACAACACATGGAGCAGCGCAAGATAAATACCCGTCGCGCCCGGTGACGATTGTCCTTCCATTCGGCGCGGGCGGGGTAGGCGACTTGACCGCCCGGCTAGCGGCTTTGCAGTTGAGCGAGAAGCTTGGTCAGCAGTTTGTAATTGAAAACAAACCCGGTGCGGGAGGCATCGTTGCCGCACGCACGGTGATCGGTGCGAAGCCGGATGGATATACGCTCGGCTTGGTCGCCAACGGTACCGCGATTAGTGTTGCGCTGTTTAAATCTCTGCCAATCGACCCTGTCACGCAGTTTGAAATGATTTCGCTGATGGGGACGTTCGATTTGGTGATCGTTGCTGCCGCGGACTCGCCTTACAAGTCCCTGAACGATTTTATCGCCGCCGCTAAAGCGAAGCCGGGTACGCTGAATATTGGAACGATTTCCGTCGGAAGCGGCCAGCACCTTACCGCCGAGTTGTTCAAAATGGCTGCCGGTATCGATGTTCAAATCATTCCGCATAAAACCAGCGGGAATGTCGTCACGTCCTTGCTGCGGAACGATGTGCAGATTGCGGTCGAAATTCCCGCTGCTGTGAGCGGCGTTTTGGTCGACAATAAAGTTCGCGGTTTGGCGACGACGGGTCCGAAGCGCTCACAGGTGGCGAGCTTGGCAGGTATCCCGACCGCTCAGGAGCAGGGGATCGCCAATTTCGATGTCATTTCATGGAATGGATTCTTTGCGCCGGTCGGCACTCCGAAAGAAATAATCGCTACTATCAATACTGCTATACGAGAAACCATGTCCGAACCGGCAATCCAGAAACGATATCTTGAGCTTGGTGTTAAGGCGGAATCCAGTTCTCCTGCCGCATTGAAGGATAAGCTTGTCTCCGATATCAAAAAATGGGCTGACGTCATTCAACGCGCGGGCATTGAAAGGCAGTGAGGTGCTCCCGGTTTCTGAGACCGGGGCATAAGGTGGATCTTCCGACGAGAAGGACGATCCAATATGAAGACACGCAGACGGTTTATGGCCGATGACCTTGCCCCAGGATTTATCCATTTCTGAGTTCGCCCTGGCGGTTGGATTTGCCCGGTTGGGCGGTGGTAGCGACGGGAGCTGGCGCGGAGCCGTTCGGATAGCGCAGCGCCAGATCCCGTCGCGGATGGGAGGTCAAGGCGAACTCTGAAGGCGTCTTCCGTCCGAGTTGCGAGTGTGGTCGTACGTTGTTGTAATCGGCCTGCCAGCATCGGAGCGCGATGCGGGCTTGGGCCAGTGACATAAACAGCGTCTCGTTCAACAATATATCCCGCAGCCGGCCGTTGATGGGGTGGATGGCCCCTGCACCCGGCATCGGCGTGGCATGATTGTCAATCGGCGTTGAACTTTGACCCCGTATCGGCGTCCAATTTTGCCCCCTTCGCGCGACGTTGTTTGAGGGTAGCGCTCGACTCGTCGGAGCTGGCCGGGATTGCGGAGACGAGACGAGC
>Ga0182749_1001532_pt1 | contig 18051 bp, 16 predicted proteins | sample eDN3rd37CKraftMG_FD_128875 | JGI IMG/M metagenome (GOLD analysis project Ga0182749, IMG submission 128875) | Enriched Miracle-Growth compost microbial communities from Emeryville, California, USA - eDNA 3rd pass 37_C Kraft MG (version 2) (version 2) ...
AAAACGGCCGAGAAGAAAGCACTGATACAGAGCGCAAGATAGAAGCAATGGCTCCTCGGGCTTCCGGCGATCTGTCTGGAGACCCAGCATGTGCGTGCGGCGCTGAAAGCCCAGCGCAACAAAACCGACGCGGCCGACGCGCTCGGCCTGGCCCATATCATGCGCACCGGCTGGTTCCGGCAGGCGCATATCAAGAGCGAGGGCTGCTACCGGATGCGTCTGATCAATATGACGCGAACGGCAACCGGATACGGGTGACGCATCCGGATGGTGGCTATTTCACCTATGATTATGATGGTATGAACCGGGCGACGGCGATCAGGGAGAATGGCGCGACGCTGGTGGCGATGCTCGGCTATGACGATCTTGGGCGGCGCGCCACGCTGGCGCGCGGTGGCGGGGTGGCGACGACGAGCTATGGCTATGACGGCGCCTCGCGGTTGAGTTGCCTGACGCATGATCTGGCGGGCGGCGGCGCGCCGGCGTGCGCGGGCAACGTGGCCGGCGGCTCGGACTATCTGGCGGGCTTCGTCTCCAGCCCGGCGGGCCAGATCGTCTCGCGCACCGTCGCCAACGATGCCTATGCCTATACCGAGGCCTATAATGTGGCGCGCGGCTATGCGGCGAACGGGCTCAACCAATATACGCAGATCGCCTCGTTCGCGACGCTCAACCCGACCTACGACGCCAACGGCAACCTGACGTCGGATGGGGGAACGACCTTCACCTACGACAGCGAGAACCGGCTGACGGGGGCGAGCGGGGCGAAGAGCGCGAGCCTGGCCTATGATCCGCTGGGGCGGCTGTTCGAGACGGGGGGCGGCAGTGCCGGGACGACGCGGTTCCTCTACGATGGCGACGCGCTGGTTGCCGAATATGACGGCGCGGGCACGCTGCTGAAGCGCTACGTGCACGGCCCGGGGGTCGACGAGCCGCTGGTCTGGTACGAGGGCAACGCGGTCTCCGCGATGAGCCGGCGCTACCTCTATGCCGACCATCAGGGGTCGATCGTCGCGGTGAGCGACGCCGACGGCACGCTGATCAAGGCGAACAGCTACGACCCCTACGGCATCGCCAGCGCCAACGCGCTCGGCCGGTTCCGCTACACCGGCCAGATCGTCCTCCCCGAGATCGGCCTCTACCACTACAAGGCCCGCGCCTACTCCCCCACCCTCGGCCGCTTCCTCCAGACCGACCCCGCCGGCTACGACGACCAGATCAACCTCTACGCATTACGTCCAAAACGATCCGGTCAATGGGCGTGACCCGACAGGAACCGAAGGCGTCGTTGATGATGTGGTTGACTGGGGGAAGATGGTGGCCAGCGATATTGCGGAACTTGGGAAGGGCCTCGCGCGCGGTGACATCGGATGGGCATTGGGGGGAATGCCTCCTACGTTAGGCGGAGGCATTGCAGGTGCCGCGACTACCGCAACAACTAGAGCATCGGTGATCGCGGGTGAAGCTGCCGTATCCAGAGCAGCGGCTGCGGAATTGGGAGGGGCTGCTTCCGTTACGTCGAGGACAACCAGGGCTGGTGAACGTGCGCTTCGGATTGAGAGCGCAGGCGGTAAAGTGAAAGATGTGTCTCCAAGTCGAGTAAAAGAATTTACACCAAATACTCATCCTAATGCCCCAGCCGGAACGATGCAGAGAACGCGGTTTGAGAACCCGCAGCCCGGAAGCAAGGGATTCAAGCGTGATCCGACGCCCGTAGAGCAAAGGACCCTTACTATGCCGGAGAAGCCGGGCATCATCTGTAGGGTTACGGGCTTCACTTGCTAGAGGTTGGGTGAAAAAATGGAAGTAGACATTACTGACGCCGTTGATACGTTTCGAGAGGTATTGAACTGTTCTTGGCCTCCGCTAGCGCGATTGTCCGAAGGCGACGCAACAGGTTCTTTCCTTGATGACTGGATGCAGGCTAATTGGGAAATGGTGGTAGAGGCGTCTATAGATACCAAGCTACACGCCATATTAGAGGTGTACGGCAATGGTGCTGACTGCAATATTAAAAGTTCTAGAGTATGGAGGCCAGAAGCATCTCCCACAACTCCGGTTTACATCCGCTATGTCGGCAATGAAGATTTAGTAAATTCAATAGATGGAACGTCTCTTTCCGGAATTATGACAATAGATTATTTTGCATCGCTGAAAGATGGCTGGCCGGTGATTGAAAATCCATTCGATCATGTTGTTATCTCTGAGGCGGAATCGACCGTAATTCCGATACGTGATCTACGTTATTACATCATAGTGTGAATGCCACAGTCACCTAATCGCGCGCCCGTCTCGTCGATCGAGCCGATCTGTGCGCCGTCGCGGAAGCCAAGGGCATCAGCAGCAGGCGCGCTGGGCGGCGGTGCCGCTGGCGTGGTCGGACGTACGATCGTACGGGAGGGAGTTGCCTTTATCGCGGCTCGTGCAGGCGCAAATGCCGCCGCAGGTGCGGCTATTGGTGCTGGTCAAGCAGAGGCGAATGCACGCATCGCATCAGGTGGGCGCACCGGGGCGTCCACCGCAGACCTTGTCTCATCTGCAAAGCAGGGGGCGGTGTTCTCGGCCGCGGGCTCAGCAGCCGGCGACGTTGCCACAGCGGGAGCATTCCGAGCCGCCGGAGGTGCTGCTCGTGAAGCAGCCATCAGCAGCGCTGAAACCGAAAGGATGGTGAGCGGGCAAGGGTATCCTGGCGGCGCAAACATTAGCCTCGAGGCAGCAGGACCGGGTGGGCCTTCCCCAAGTCAGGTCGGTGCGGTAGCTGGTCAGGTCATGAGCACGGGTGTCGGCGCCGCTCAGCCACCGTCGACACCCCCTTGCGCGGATCGAACACAATGCCGTTAAGCCGCAGCAGGATAGTCATCACGGCTGCTTTGATGCCGATCGTGACGTCAATCTTGACGTGCGTGTTGGCGTTCGGAGCTATGTTCGTCCTAGGCACGCGCTACTCGTGGGAGCAAATTAGCACAGCAGCAATCGCGGCAGCCGTATGCTGGTACATCGCTTACGGCATCTGGCGTCGACGACTTCGGCATCAGGATCACGATTCCACGCGAAGAGACCAAGAAGGGCGTTGCCTTCGATGGCTATGTGCCCAAACGGCTCGAACAGGCGACGTTCACCTATCTCGATCGGGTTCGGCCCGTCCTGCTCAAGAGCAGCATCCCGGATGAAGGCTGGCTTTGGATCGGACTCAGGGGTTGCCGGATGCCCGCCAACGACATCAGTATCCGCGTGACGAAGACCACGCGCAAGCGCTTCGGACGGGACCTCTCGCCGCACCTGTTCCGCGACTGTGCGGCCACCGAAGTTGCCCTTGAGCGCCCGGAGCTTATCGGCATGACCAGGCATCTACTCGGCCACATGACGCCGGCTTCCAGCCAGAAATTCTACAATCAGGCGACCAGCTTAACCGCCTTCTCCCGTCATGCCGTCGTCATTCGCAGGCTGCGGGGAGAAGATCATGACCCGCGCAGCCATTTACGTCCGCGTCTCCACTGCCCGTCAGGCCGAGCGCGACCTGTCAATCCCCGACCAGATCGCCCAGTGCCGTATATGGTGTCAGCGGCAGGGTGTCGAAGTGGTCCAAATCTTCTCCGAGCTGGGCGCTTCGGCGTTCGACGAGGATCGGCCGGTTTTCCAGGAAATGATCCATACCGCCAAGCGGACGGACAAACCCTTCGATTTGGTGGTCGTGCATTCGCTGAGCCGGTTCAGCCGGGACTCGCTGCACTCCGAACTCTACATCCGTGAACTGCGTAAGGCAGGCGTTGAGCTGGTCTCGATCACGCAGGAGGTAGGGCAGGACCCGACCGGCGAGATGTTCCGCAAGCTGCTGCACATCTTCGATGAGCACCAGAGCCGCGAGACCACCAAGCATGTCCACCGGGCGATGCTGGAGAATACCCGTCAGGACTTCTGGAACGGCTCACGGCCGCCCTATGGCTATGGCGTCGAGATCGCCGAACGGCGCGGCAACAAGGACAAGAAGGTGCTGGTCATCGACGAGGCCGAAGCGCGCGTCGTCCGCATGATCTTCGACATGGCCACCGGCACCGAAGGTCGGCCTATGGGCGTGAAGGCCATCGCCACATGGCTCAACGAGCGCGGTATCCTGCGCCGGGGACGCCGATTCACCACCGGCGGCGTCCACGACCTCCTGACCTCCACCACCTATCACGGCCTGCATCATTTCAACCGCACCGATAGCAGCAACGGGCGTCCACGCCCGCCCTCCGAATGGGTGCCGTTCACGGTGCCCGCGATCATTGATGAAAAGACATTCAACGCCGTGCAGGCGCTGCTCCAGAGCCGGGCGCCGAAGCGGATCGCCCCTCGTATCGTCAACTCGCCGACGCTACTCGCGGGCGTGGCTCGCTGTGGGAATTGTGGCGCGGCGCTGATCCAGAACACCGGCAAGGGTGGGCAGTATCGCTACTATTGCTGCTCGACCCGGCTCAAGGAAGGCCCCTTCGGCTGCAAGGGGCTGCGCATGCCGATGGACAAGCTCGATGGGATCGTGATCGCCAAGGTGACGAAGCAGATATTGCAGCCTGAGCATCTCATGGGACTGCTCGGCGAATATCTGCGCACGGCTCTGGAGCGCGAAGACCGCAACCGCGATCAGCTGCGCCAGATGCGCCAGGACCACAAGGAAGCTGAAGCCGGCATCGCCCGGCTGCTGGAACTGGTCGAGAAGGGCCTGATGGATGCCGAGGACGCTTCGATGCGCGAGCGTCTGGTGAATCTCCGTTTTCGGCGAGATGAACTCGCAGACCAGATTTCCGATCTCACCCGCCGACTGTCTATGGCCGAGCCGGTAATCACACCGGAGAAGATCGAAAAGCTGGCATTACTCCTGCGCGACAAGCTGCATCACGGCTCACCCGATCTGCGCCAGGCTTATGCCCGGTTGCTGCTCAGCGAGGTGCGCGTGAACGATCGGGAAATCCGTATCAACGGCTCCAAAGCCGTGCTGGCCCGGAGTGCTGCAGGGGGCGTGGCCAAAACCACGCCCGCAGTTCTCTCTTTTGTTCGAGAATGGCGCACCCAAGAGGATTCGAACCTCTGGCCTCTGCCTTCGGAGGGCAGCGCTCTATCCAGCTGAGCTATGGGTGCGTGGACGTGCGCTTAACAAAGCCTTCGATGCAGGGCCAGCATTTGTTTCGATCCGCCGGAAACCCGCGGCAGCTTTTTGCGATCCGGGCGCGCAGCGCTGCCCGCGGATTGCTTCAATAAGCCCGGGCGATCGCGAATTCGACGGCTTCGATCAGCGCCGCCTTCGCCTGCCCGCCGCCGATCCCGCCCAGCGAGTCGATCGCGCGCTGGCCGAAATGACGAGCGCGGTCGAGCGTGTCGTCGATCGCGTTCGTCTCGCGCAGCAGGTGGATGGCATGCGCCAGATCCTCGTCGGAGGCGCGGCGGCCCTCCATCGCGTCGCGCCAGAAGGCCTTGTCCGCCTCGCCGCCGCGCGCGCAGGCGAGGATGACGGGCAGCGTCACCTTGCCGTCGCGAAAATCGTCGCCGGCATCCTTGCCCATCGTCGCCCCGTCGGAAGCGTAATCGAGCGCGTCGTCGACGAGCTGGAAGGCGATGCCGAGATTGCGGCCATAGGCATCGAGCGCCTCCTCCACCCCTTCGTCACGTTCGGCGACGACGGCGGCGATGCGGCAGGCGGCGGCGAAGAGGGCGGCGGTCTTGGCGCCGATGATGTCGAGATAGCGCTCCTCGCCAGTCTCGATCCGGCGCTGGGCGGTGAGCTGGTTCACCTCGCCCTCCGCGATCACGGCCGATGCGCCGGAAAGGATGCGCAGCACGCGCAGCGATCCGTCCTCCACCATCAGTTCGAAGGCGCGGCTGAACAGGAAATCGCCGACCAGCACGCTCGCCGGATTGCCCCAGATGAGGTTGGCCGTGCGCCGGCCGCGCCGCAGCCCCGATCCGTCGACGACATCGTCATGGAGGAGGGTGGCGGTATGAATGAACTCCACCGACGCGGCGAGCTTGTGGTGCCGCGCGCCGGCATAATCGAGCAGCCGGGCGCAGGCGAGCGTCAGCATCGGCCGCATCCTTTTGCCGCCGCCCGCGATCAGATGGCCGGCAAGCTCGGGAATGAGGGGCACGTCGCTCTGCATCCGCGCCAGAATCACGGCATTGACCTGATTGAGATCGGCGGCGACCAGCCCGATCATCGGATCGAGCGAGGGCGCGTGGCCGGGCCGGAGCGGGACGACATTGGCGGACATGGGGTCCGCCATTGGCGCGGGTGGCGCCTAAAGGCAAGCGCGCGGGCTTGCGTCCGGGCCGCGCAGCCAACAAAAGGCCCCGATGCGAACCCACGCACGCACGAACCGACGGGAGCCGGCATGACCGACCAGGTGCTGAAAGCCTATCGCCAGAGCATCGACAATATCGACGCGGCCCTTGTCTTCCTGCTTGCCGAGCGGTTCAAGGTGACGCAGGCGGTGGGGCGCTACAAGGCGGAGGCCGGGCTGCCGCCCGCCGACCCGGGGCGCGAGACGGAGCAGATCGCGCGGCTGCGCGCGCTTGCCCAGTCGGCCGATCTCGATCCCGATTTCTCGGAGAAGTTCCTGCGCTTCATCATCGACGAGGTGATCCGCCACCACGAAAGCGCGCGCGAGGAAGGGTAGGGGCCGCCGCGATTCGCCGGCGGGGGGCCTAGGCCACGTCGGCGGCGGGCAGGCGCAGCCGGACCAGCAGGCCGCCCAGATCCTCGCTCTCCTCCAGCGTGGCGGTGCCGCCGTAGATCTCCACCACGTCGCGCACGATGGCGAGGCCCAGGCCGGTGCCGGGCTTGCCGGTGTCGAGTCGCGCGCCGCGCTGGAAGAGCAGGGAGCGCTCCTCCTCCGGGATGCCGCGCCCGTCATCCTCGACCAGGATGTCGACGAAGCCCGGCTCGCCGGGCGCCGTTTCGGGCCGCTCGACCGTCACGAACACGCGCCCGCCGCCATATTTGGCGGCATTCTCGATCAGATTGCCGACGACCTCCTCCAGATCCTGATGCTCGACGCGCACCACGGCGGTCTTGTCGCCCGCCAGATCGACGGTGACGTGGCGGTAAAGCCGCGACACCGCGCGCTCGACCGCCTTCAGCGCCGGCCACACCTCCGCCCGGCTCTGGGCGGAGCCGCGCCGGCCCACCGCGCGGGCGCGGGCGAGATGATGGTCGACCTGCCGGCGCATCGTCGTCGCCTCGCGGATCACGGTGTCGGTCAGGTCGCCGCTGCGCGCGGTCGCCTCGTTCATGATGACGGTGAGCGGGGTCTTGAGGGCATGGGCGAGGTTGCCGGCATGGCGGCGCGCCTCCTCGGCCTGCTTCTCATTATGGGCGAGCAGGTCGTTCAGCTCCTCCACCATCGGCGATATCTCGATCGGCAGATGCTCGTCGACGCGGCTGATGCTGCCGTTGCGCACCGCGCTGATCTCGCGCCGGATCTTGCGCAGCGGCCACAGGCCATAGGTCGCCTGAAGCGCCGACATGATGATGAGCCCCAGCGCCAGCAGCGCGAAGGAACGGACCATCGTGCGGCGCAGCGCCGCGATCTGGTCGTCGAGGATGGTGCGGCTCTGCGCCACCTGGAAGCGCCATTCGACCTTCGATCCGGGCAATTTGATGTCGCGCTCGACGACGCGCAGCGGCTCGCCGGGAAATTCCTGGCTGTCATAGGTGTGGACGTTGGTGTCGAGATGCGTCGTCTCGACGCCGAGCGCGCGGTCCCACAGCGATCGCGAGCGGAACGGCTCGAAGCCCGCGCCGCTGATCTGGTAATAAAGGCCCGAATAAGGCTCCAGGAAGCGCTGGTCGGCCAGCGGGCGGTTGAAGCGCACCTCGCCCATCGGCCCGATCTCGGACGAGGCGGCCATCGCCGTCAGCACATATTCGAGCTGCGCGTCGAAATTGCGCGTGATGGCGGAGGTGAGCGTGCGATCGAGCGCCAGCCCGCCGCCCAGCAGCATGATCATGATCCACACCGCCGCGACGACGATCATGCGCCGGGTGAGCGAGCCGGTGCTGCGCGGCCGCTCCTCCTCGCCCGGCCGGACCAGCGCGGTTTCCATGCCGTCGCGCAGCCGCCCGCGCATCAGCCTCAGCAGCGGCGGAAGCCGCCACCACCTCCGCGCGCGGACATTGCCGGTCATGGCGTCAGGCCGCGGCCCCGTCCTCGGGATCCTCGAGGCTGTAGCCCAGGCCGCGGATGGTGGTGATGACGTCGGGGCCGAGCTTCTTGCGGATGCGGGTGACGAACACCTCGATCGTGTTCGAATCGCGATCGAAATCCTGATCGTAGATATGCTCGATCAGCTCGGTGCGGCTCACCACCTTGCCCTTGTGGTGGAGCAGGTAGGAGAGGAGCTTATATTCCTGCGCGGTGAGCTTCACCGGCTCGCCCGCCAGCGTCACCTTGCCCGAGCGGGTGTCGAGCCGGACGTCACCCGCCGTCAGCTCCGACGAGGCATTGCCCGACGCACGGCGGATCAGCGCGCGCAGGCGGGCGATCAGCTCCTCGGTCTGGAAGGGCTTGGCGAGATAATCGTCGGCGCCCGCGTCGAGCCCGGCCACCTTGTCCGACCATGAATCGCGCGCGGTGAGCACGAGGACGGGCATCTCCCGCCCGTCCTTGCGCCAGCGGTCGAGCACGGTCAGCCCGTCGATCTCCGGCAGGCCGAGATCGAGCACGACCGCGTCGTAGCTCTCGGTCGAGCCCAGGAAGAGGCCGTCCTCGCCGTCGGTCGCCAGGTCGATCGCATAGCCGGCCCCCTCCAGCGTCGCGCGGAGCTGGCGACCAAGATTGGGCTCGTCCTCGACGATCAGTACGCGCATTCCATTCTCCCCTGTCCGTGCCGTGCGGCCGTCCGCCCGGCGCCGTGCCCTAACGGCCGCCCGAGCGGTGGATGATACGCCCCGTGCGCCCGTCCACATCGACCCAGATCATCGATCCGTCATGCATGAATTTCATCCGGTAGACGTTCGATTCGGGATCATATTCCGGACGGCCGAGATAGTCGCCCCGCACCTGCTGCGTCACCTGCCGCTCGAGCTGGGGCAGGGGCTGGCTGCGCCCGCTGCGCACGGCATCGAAGGCCGCGTCCTGATCGCGGCGATGCACCGGCCAGGGCGCGTCCGGACCACGGGGGGGGCGCGGCCCGGACTGGGCGTCCGCCGCCGTCAGCGCAACGCTTCCCAGCACGCAGCAGAGCAGAAGGTGCTTCATCGACATGGGCTTGTGGCATAGGCTTCCGGGATTGAATAGGCCATGAATGCGGCTCCGGGCGCGCCGGCGCGGGGTGGCCGCTCCCCGGTTGAGCCCGCGCCGCCGCTCCCCTATGTGCGTGCCCATGTCCGCACCTGTGCTTTCTTTCGAGGATCTCGGCCTGGTCCAGGGATCCGGCTGGCTGTTCCGCCATCTCGACATCTATATCGGCGAGCGCGACCGCCTCGCGCTGATCGGCCGCAACGGGGCGGGCAAGACCACCCTGCTCAGGCTGCTCGCCGGGCAGATCCAGCCCGACGAGGGGCAGCGCACGATCGTGCCCGGCACGCGGGTGGTGCTGCTGGAGCAGGAGCCGTCGCTCGCCGGCCACGCCACCTTGCGCGATTTCGCGCTGGCCGGGCCGGATGCGCCGCCGCCGCACGAGGTGGAGGCGATCGCCGACCAGATCGGGCTCGACCTGTCGCGCGACGCCGCGACCGCCTCCGGTGGCGAGCGCCGCCGGGCCGCGATCGCGCGCGCGCTGGCGATGCGGCCCGACGTGCTGCTGCTCGACGAGCCGACCAATCATCTCGACATCGCCGCGATCGACTGGCTGGAGCAGTGGCTCGGCCGCTTCAACGGCGCCTTCGTCGCGATCAGCCACGATCGCACCTTCCTCACCCGCCTCACCCGCCAGACGCTCTGGCTCGACCGGGGAACGATCCGCCGCGCCCAGATCGGCTTCGGCGGCTTCGAGGCGTGGACCGAGAAGGTCTATGAGGAGGAAGCGCGCGCGGCGGAGAGACTGGACGCCAGGCTGAAGCTGGAGCTGCACTGGCTCCAGCGCGGCGTCACCGCGCGGCGCAAGCGCAATCAGGGGCGGCTGGCGAAGCTCCACGACATGCGCGCCCAGCGCGCCGCGATGCTGGGGCCGCAGGGTGCCGCCAACCTGCGCATCGGCACCGACGACGTGCGCACCAGGACGGTGATCGATGCCGAGCATGTCACCAAGCGTTTCGGCGATCGGACCATCATCGGGGATTTCACGCTGCGCATCCAGCGCGGCGACCGGATCGGCGTGGTCGGATCGAACGGCGCGGGCAAGACGACGCTGCTCCGCCTGCTGACCGGCGAGATCCAGCCCGACGAGGGCAGCGTTAAGCTCGCCCAGACGCTCGACGGGGTGGTGATCGACCAGCAGCGCAGCCTGATGGCGCCCGACAAGCGCGTGCGCGACGTGCTGGCCGACGGCGGCGACTGGATCGAGGTGCTGGGCGCCAAGAAGCATATCCAGGGCTATCTGAAGGAGTTCCTGTTCGATCCAGGCCTCGCCGACGCGCGGGTCGGCACGCTGTCGGGCGGCGAGCGCTCGCGCCTGCTGCTCGCGCGCGAGTTCGCGCGGCGCTCCAACCTGCTGGTGCTCGACGAGCCGACCAACGATCTCGACCTGGAGACGCTGGACCTGTTGCAGGAGGTGATCGCCGATTATGACGGCACCGTCCTGATCGTCAGCCACGACCGCGACTTCCTCGACCGGACGGTGACGGTGACGCTGGGCCTCGACGGTTCCGGCAAGGTCGACGTGGTGGCGGGCGGCTATGAGGATTGGGTGCGCAAGCGCGCGCCGCGCGTCGAGCCGAGGAAGGCCGCGCCGAAGGCGGCCGCATCCGGTCCCGCCCCCGCGAAGGCGCGCACCAAGCTCAGCTACAAGGACCAGCGCGACCTCGACCTGCTGCCCGCCGAGATCGAGAAGATCGAGGCCGGGATCGCGCGCGACGAGGCGGCGCTGGCCGATCCCGACCTCTACGCGCGCAACCCCGACCGCTTCGCGGCGCTGACCCGCGCGATCGACGACGCGCGCGCCCGCAAGGAAGCGGCCGAGATGCGCTGGCTGGAACTGGCGGAGAGGGCCGAAGCGCTGGGGTGAGCGGGGTGCGGGGCGGGATGGCCGGGGCGGGTGGCAAACTGTCCGGCAGCTTACGGTCATCGAAAGGGGTTACGGAAAACCCTCGATCCGGGGTTTCCGCGCATCCTGCCAATCCGACAATGTTTTTCGAGCATTGGTCCGCGATGGAGGCGAGCTATCTGCACCTCGACACGCCGCTGCCGACAATCATGTGTTTTTCGTTAGCCCAGCCACAGGCTGCCCCGTCAGGAATCCCACTTCGGGGGCACCGCTGTCCAGCATCCATTGAGTTTCGCAAATGCAGCTTCCACCCAGCGCGCTAGTGGTGTCCCCACATTTGTCTGCAACCTCACCTGACCATTCTGGAACGGCGGCGCGGTTTCCGTTTCCAGCCTGTAGGTCACGCCGTCGGTCGTCACCATGATGTCATCGCGCCCGTCCAGCCCGTATACCTGCGGACGCGGAGTTTCTAACATCGCTAGCTCTTCCAGAGCAGCCCGGCCGCCAGCGCAGGTTCTGGTGTCTGCCCAGAGCGTTTCCACGACTTGGCCATTGTCGGGCTGCACTGTTTTCCGAAACCAATAGTGCTTCGGCCCAGTGCGGCTTGTCAGCACACCAACATCGACTTGTGTTGTAACGCGGCGTAACTCAGGATGCGCGGAGAAGGTCAGCAAAGGCCGACTTTCGATGGAAACGGCCTGCAATGCCGCCGCCGCTGTCACAATCCATGCCATCATCGCCCTGCTATCCTTATTCGTAACTGCACTGATGGCTTCGTCGCAAAACGCAGGCCGTCTGTCATTCCGCCGGATGTACGGAAATCAGGTGTTTCCCGCGCATGGCGGTTTTCCGGCGCGGCGTGAATGATGGTGAACGGCAAACCATGGGCGACACGGGAAATCCGCCACGCCTCATCACGCTCGATTGCCTGTCCCGCTCCCGGCGCGCCGTCTCGGGCTCACCCCACCCGGTTCCTCACCAGATCGTCCACCACCGAGGGGTCCGCCAGCGTCGAGGTGTCGCCCAGTGCCTGCGGGGAGGTGTCGCCCTCGGCGATCTTGCGCAGGATGCGGCGCATGATCTTGCCCGAACGCGTCTTGGGCAGGCCCGGCGCGAACTGGATGGCGTCGGGCGTCGCGATCGGGCCGATCTCCTCGCGCACCCAGTCGCGCAGCGTCTTGCGAAGCGCCTCGCTCGGCTCGTCATTGGCGTTCAGCGTGACATAGGCATAGATGCCCTGGCCCTTGATGTCGTGCGGGAAGCCGACGACGGCGGCTTCCGCGACCCTGGGATGCAGGACGAGCGCGCTTTCCACCTCCGCCGTGCCCATGCGGTGGCCCGAGACGTTGATCACGTCGTCCACCCGGCCGGTGATCCAGTAATAGCCGTCCTCGTCGCGCCGGGCGCCGTCGCCGGTGAAATATTTGCCCGCGAAGGTGGTGAAATAGGTCTGGAAGAAGCGGGCATGATCGCCCCAGACGGTGCGCATCTGCCCCGGCCAGCTCCGCGCGATCACCAGATTGCCCTCGGTCGCGCCCTCCTGCACATGGCCCTCGCCATCGACGATCTGCGGCTCGACGCCCAGGAAGGGCCGCGTCGCCGATCCGGGCTTGAGGCCGGTCGCGCCGGGAAGCGGGGTGATCATCGCGCCGCCCGTCTCGGTCTGCCACCAGGTGTCGACGATCGGGCAGCGGCCTTCGCCCACCACGTCATGATACCAGCGCCACGCCTCCGGATTGATCGGCTCGCCCACCGAGCCGAGCAGCTTGAGCGACGCCCGGCTGGTCGCGCGGACGAAATCGTCGCCCTCGCGCATCAGCGCGCGCAGCGCGGTGGGGGCGAGGTACAGCGTGTCCACCTTGTGCCGGTCGACCACCTGCCAGATGCGGCTCGGGCTCGGCCAGTTGGGCACGCCTTCATACATCAGCGTCGTCGCGCCGTTGGCAAGCGGGCCGTAGACGATGTAGCTGTGCCCCGTCACCCAGCCGATATCGGCGGCGCACCAGAATATCTCGCCGGGCCGATAGTCGAAGCACAGCTCGTGCGTCAGGCTGGCCCATAGCAGATAGCCGCCCGAGGTGTGGAGCACGCCCTTGGGCTTGCCGGTCGATCCGCTGGTGTAGAGGATGAACAGCGGGTCCTCCGCGCCCATCGGCTCGGGCGGGCAGTCGGCGGGAACGGCGGCGGCCGCCTCATGATACCAGATGTCGCGGCCCGGCTGCATCGCGACCTCGCCGCCGGTCGACTGGACGACGATCACCTTCGCGATGCCCGGCGCATGCTCTGCCGCCTTGTCGACATTGGCCTTGAGCGGCACCGCGCGGCCGCCGCGCCGGCCTTCGTCGGCGGTGACGATGATCGTGGAATCGCAATCGACGACGCGGCCCGCCAGCGCCTCGGGCGAGAAGCCGCCGAACACCACCGAATGGATCGCCCCGATCCGCGCGCAGGCGAGCAGCGCGAACGCCGCCTCGGGGATCATGGGCAAATAGAGGGTGATCCGGTCGCCCTTCCTCGCGCCGGCCGCCTTCAGCACGTTGGCGAAGCGGCACACCTCGGCATGGAGCTGGCGATAGGTGTAGCTGCGCGGGCTCTGTTCGGGATCGTCGGGCTCCCACAGGATCGCCACCGCGTCGCCGCGCGCCGCCAGATGCCGGTCGATGCAGTTCGCCGAGACGTTGAGCCGCCCGTCCGCGAACCAGGAGATATGGAAATCCTCCTCCCGGAACGACCAGTCGCCGGCGATTTCCGGCCGCTTGATCCAGTCGAGCCGTTTCGCCTGTTCCAGCCAGAAGCCGCCCGGATCGGCGAGCGACAGGCCGTAAAGGCGGGAATAGCGCGCCTCGTCCACCTTCGCGCGGGCCTGCCAGGCGGGCGGTACGGGATAGATCGCCGGATCGGTCATGGGCGCTGCGAATCCTCTCTATGGTCTGCTGTCGGGCCTATCCTACAGGAAATTGTTGGGCCAGATCATCGTCCGCCACATATGCGCGACGGGCGATCCGTCGAAGCCCAGCCCCTCGGCCGGCTCGCGGAAATGGCGGCCGATGATGTCGGTGAACCGCTCCGGATCGGGGGCGGGCGTGTCGTCGAAGAAATAGATGTCGTAAAGCGTCACCAGCCGCGAGGACATGTACCAGCGGTGCGCGCGCGCCTCCCCGGCGTCACGGCGGATATATTCGGGCGGGACATAATCCGGGCCGAAGAAACGCTCATAGCTCTCCGGATAACGATAGCCGACCGACTCGTCGGCGAAATAACGCAGCGCCTGATGATAGCGCACCGCCCAGGCGACCTCCTCGTCCACATAGGGCGCGATCATCTGCGCGCCCCAATAGCCGTGATCGGTGCGGATCAGGCAGCCGTTCGATATGTCGTGGAGCAGGCAGGCGAGCACCACCTTCTCGTCATGCCCGTCATCCAGCGCGCGGCCCGCGCTGGTGAGCAGGTGGCGCGCCGTGATCCCCTGGAAACGCAGGCGGAAGAAGTCGAGCAGGCCCGGCCTTTCCGGCATGACGGGGAGGGCGGGATTGTCGCCCATCATCATCACATGATCCGCATCCAGCTTCGCCAGCAGCTCGGGCTCGACATCGGGCCGGCCGGTGCCGCGCACGCCGACGGGCGCGGGCACGATCATCCGCTCGCGCCCCTTCTGCGGCCAGTCATGATCGACGCACATCGGGTTCCTCCTCATCCTCTCGATAGCCGGCCATCCGCCGTGCGATCGCGGCGCAGGCCATCAACTGCATCTGGTGGAAGATCATGATCGGCAGCAGGACGATGCCCACGTCCGCCGCCGGAAAGAGCACGCGCGCCATCGGCACGCCCTGGATGAGGGATTTCTTGGTGCCGCAGAAGGTGATCGCGATCCGGTCCTCGCGCGGGAAGCCGAGCAGACCGCTGACCCCCCAGGTGACGCCGAGCGCCACCGCCAGGACCAGCGCGCACACCAGCGTCAGCACGCCCAGCACCGGCAGCGGCAGGCGATGCCATATCCCCTCGATCACCGCGACGGAGAAGGCGCTGTAGACGGCGATGACGATCGTGGCGCGATCGGTGACGGCGATCACCCCCTTGTTGCGGGCGATCCACGCCCCGATCCACGGCCGCAGCCCGTGGCCGACGACGAAGGGGACGAATATCTCCAGCACGATCCGGCCGATGCCCGAGAGCCGCACCTCCTGCGCGCCGTGCCCGCCCGCCAGCAGCGCGACGAGCAGCGGCGTCAGCACGATGCCCAGCATCTGCGAGGCGGAGGAGGAGGCGATCGCGGCGGGCACGTTGCCGCGCGCGATCGAGGTGAAGGCGATCGCCGACTGCACCGTCGCGGGCAGCGCCGCCAGATAGATCACGCCCGTCCAGAGCAGCGGCGGCAGCAGCCCCGGCAGCGCGCGCGCGAGCCCCAGCCCCAGCAGCGGGAACATGACGAAGGTGGCGGCAAGGATGACGAGATGCAGCCGCCAGTGCTTCAATCCCGCCAGCACCTGATCGCGCGGCAGCTTCGCGCCGTGGAAGAAGAAGAGGAGCACCACCGTCGCCGTCGACAGCCAGCCCACCAGCGTCGCGAAGCCGTCGCGCGCGGGCAGCAGGCTCGCCAGCGCGACGGCGGCGAGGATGGCGATGATGAACGGATCGGGGATCAGTCGGCGCAGCATCTGCCGCAGCGCATAGCCGATGCGGCGGCGATTGTAAGCCTGGCGCGAAAGCCCCGTCGCCTAGAGGGCGCGGACCAGCGTGCGGACCACCGCCGCCCAGGGCGGATCGGCAAGCACCTGCTGCCGCGCGCCCGCGCCGGGGGGGAGCAGGTGCAGCTTGCCCGGATCGCGCCCGATCAGCCGGCCGAACAGGAAACGCCCGGCGGGGCGGGGCAGCAGGATGTCGCGGTTGAGCGCGGTCGCGAAATCGTCGGGGCCGATCCGCTCGCACCAGAGCTGGTCGCCGGCGCGATAGTCGCCGGTCGTCGTCTCGACCAGCAGCGCGACGAAGCCGGGCGCGGGCTGCGGCGGGACGACCACCGCCGCGCGGCGCGGGGCGTGCGCGCCGCCGGGGCCGAGCAGGGCGGCGACGGGCAGGTCGGCGCGCTCGGGCAGGCGGACGAGATCGGCCGCCGCGACGCCCAGCGCGTCGGCGATCCGGTTGAGCCAGCCGACCGAGACGGTGCGCGTCCCCGTTTCGAGCCGGCCGATTGTCTGCGCGGTGGTGGGCGGCACGCAGCGATCGGCCACGTCCTGGAGGGTGAGGCCCTTCGCGCGGCGGACTTCGCGGATGCAGGTAATCATGAGAGGCGCGTCCTCCGATCCATCGGAATATTTTAACCAATCAGGTTTTTTCTCTTTCCTACAATTATTCCGATATGGCAAGGGTTCGTCGACGGGCGACGGATGGGAGGAGGCGATGGCGACGCGAATCGGGGCGCACGGGCGGCGGGTGATCGAGGCGATCGGTGAGGGGCGCAGCCTGCGCCGCGCGGCCGACGGCTGGCGCGCGGGGGCCCTGCTCGCCCCCGACAGCCTGATCGAGGAATTGCGCCGCCACGACCTTGTGCGCGAACAGGCGGGGCGGCTGGCGCTCACCGCCGCCGGGATGGGATTCACGCAACGCGCGCGGCGGCCGGAAGGCGCCAACCGCCTGCTCGCCGAACGCGCCTTGCCGGGAGACGGCGAGACGGCGGCGGACGCAGGGAAGGGGAGGCCCCGTGCGCGCGGCGTCACGGTCAATCTCGCCGAATCGCCGCTGGGCTGGCTCATGGCGCGCGGGCTGGTGAGCGAGCGGCAATATCAGGCGGGCGAAAGGCTGCGCGGCGACTGGACGATCGCCGGCCTCGCGCCGCGTGTCACGATGCGCTGGGACGTGGCCGCGCCGGGTGGGCGCCACAGGCGAGGGCCGCCTGACGCGCCCGATCCCACCGTCGCGCGGATAGCGGCCCGGCGGCGGTTCGACGGGGCGATGGCGGCGGCGGGCGCCGGGCTCAAGGATATCGCCTGGCGCGTCGCCTGCGCGGGCGAGGGGCTGGAAGCGGCCGAGAAGGCGCTGGGCTGGCCGCGCCGCGCGGGCAAGCTCGTCCTGCTGATGGCGCTCGACCGGATCGCGGATTTCCACGGGATCGGCGGGGAAAGCGGCGGAAACGGTGAGGGCCGGAAGCCGTGAAGCCTCCGGCCCTCGCCCCCTGTACGCAACGCGGGGGTAAAGGGTTGGTCCCCTGGGAACGGGGGCGCCGCCGGGTGTCAGCAGTCGCGATCGATCGCACGGCCGGCCAGCGCGCCCACGCCCGCGCCCAGCACGGTGCCGGTGGTGCGGTCGCCATAGCCGGCGATGCTGTTGCCGAGCAGGCCGCCGGCGATCGCGCCGATGATCGTGCCGCCCGTGCCATTGTCGCGGCAGCGATGATAATAGCGCCCGCCATAATAGCCACGCGGGCCGTAATAGCCGCGCGGCGCGTAATAATGGCCCTGATAGCCGCGGCCATAATAGCCGGGGCCGCCATGATATTGCGCCTGCGCCGGAACGGCGGTCACGGTCGCGGCGGCCAGCGCGGCGACGGCGGAAAGCGTGACTTTCTTCGCGAACATCAAAAATCTCCCTTGCCTCGACCCCCGAATGCCATGTCCGAATCGGTGGCGGCGGGCTTCAGTCTGCGCACCCTGTATCGTTCCGGGCGCGTGATCCTTTCCTGAACAGGCGGTTAGCTGGCGTTCAGAATCGGCGGGAGGCGGGCAGGGCAAGACGCGCCGGCGGCGAGGGGCTCCGACGTCGAAAGCGAAAAGGCGCATGGGACGGCCGCGCTCCGCCGATGCGGAACAGGCGCGGCCACCGGGGGGGGATGCCGCCCCGGACGAGCCGGGACGGGGAAGGTCAGGCGGCGATCTTCTTCGTGATCTCGCGCTTCAGGCGACGGGCGCGCAGCGACAATTTGTCGTCCGCCGTCTTGAGCAGCCA
>Ga0182749_1001534_pt1 | contig 18037 bp, 16 predicted proteins | sample eDN3rd37CKraftMG_FD_128875 | JGI IMG/M metagenome (GOLD analysis project Ga0182749, IMG submission 128875) | Enriched Miracle-Growth compost microbial communities from Emeryville, California, USA - eDNA 3rd pass 37_C Kraft MG (version 2) (version 2) ...
GCCATCAACTCCGAGGTCGAGATCGTCGGCATCCGCCCGACGCAGAAGACCACGGTCACGGGTATCGAGATGTTCCACAAGCAGCTCGACGAGGCCTGGGCCGGCGAGAACTGCGGTCTGCTCCTCCGTGGCCTCAAGCGTGAGGACGTGGAGCGCGGCCAGGTCGTCGCCAAGCCGGGCTCGGTGACCCCGCACACCAACTTCGAGGGCACCGCGTACATCCTCTCGAAGGACGAGGGTGGCCGTCACAACCCCTTCTACACGAACTACCGTCCGCAGTTCTACTTCCGCACCACGGACGTCACGGGCGTCATCACGCTGCCCGAGGGCACCGAGATGGTCATGCCGGGTGACACCACCGACATGACGGTCGAGCTGATCCAGCCGATCGCCATGGAGGAGGGCCTTGGCTTCGCGATCCGTGAGGGTGGCCGCACCGTCGGCGCCGGCACGGTGACGAAGATCATCAAGTAAGTACTGCTTACACGCAAGCGGGGTCGCACCTTCGGGTGCGGCCCCGCTTCGCGTTTTGCGTCTATCAGGGTGACATGTAAAGAATCGGCCGAGTATTTGACACGTTCTCGAGAAGTGTCAATACAGTTCTCATACTCGAACGTCATGGAGCAGTGCGATGTGTCACGTCCCACCGCTGCGAAGTGGCTCAATGAGCTCGTGGGGAGCGGTGTTCTGCGTGACGTGAAGGTCGGCCGCGAACGACTTTTCATCAACCACCGGTTCCTGAACGTTCTCACACGGGCGGAGTCGTAGGGAACATCGGGAGTTGGCTCCGTATCACGCGGCGGCGCTGGCGTTTGCTTTATGCGGGTTCTCCCCGCGCGTTTGTGTGGGCGTCAGCGGAGAGCCTCGATGCGATCGCCCTCGAGGGCGAAGAGGGTGGGCGCCACCGGCTTGCCGTCCGCGCGGTCGAAGAGCGCCGGAGCGAGCTCCCGGAGTGACGGCAGCGTGTCGGCGTCGTCGGCGCCGCACACGAACAGGTTCACGCGGGTCGGGACGGCGAACGCCAGTCGTCCGGGGATCTCGACGACCTGGCGCCGCAGGTCCGGGATGAGGGCGAGCGACGCCGTCAGGTCGCGCTCGGACGCGACCTCGAACGCGTAGCGCGTGCCGCCCCCGCCGACAGCGATGTCATCCGCGACGCGGCGGCGCAGGTTCTCGAGCGCGAGGGCGTGCAGCCGGGCGGCGCCGCCGAGCTCGTCGACCTGTCCGCGCTGCACGACCTCCCACGCGCCCGACGCGTCGGACGCGTACGTGGCCCAGAGCCCGTCGGCGAGCGGCCGCGCGTGCGGCACTGCGGATTCCGGGAACCCCGGGATCAGCGCAAAGCGCTCCGAGTTCGCCGCCATCCACGCGGCACCGGCCAGCAGGGGAACGACCAGGTCGGTGCGATGCCCCTCGTCCGGACCCTGCGGCGCCGCGGCATCGCGGTTCTTCCTACGTCCGAACAGTCCCACGTCAGCCTCCCCGGAGCGGGCGAACGCCCGCGCGTCGGCTCGACCGTAGCGCGCCGAGCACCGCGCCGCGAGGGCAGGACTGCCCCAGCGAGGGGCCGCGCGGTGGGCCTCAGGGTGGGGGAGTGGCTGGCGGGTCCGTCGTGCGACGCGGTGCGGGCAGAGCGCGCTCATCGCGCCCCAATCGACCGCGCTGGGCCGTTCAGCCGGCGAGGTAGGCCGCGAGGGACTGCTCGTGGTCGGCGGGTGTGTACCCCGTGGCCTGGAGCTTCGTGAGGTCGAGGACGCTGTATGTGGGGCGGGGCGCGATGTGGTCCTTGCCGGCGTAGTACTCCGCGGTGGTGACGGGAGTCACGCGGGCGGGGTCGTGGCCGGTCAGTTCGTACACGCGTGCGGCGATCTGAGCCCAGCTGCGGGGCTCTCCGCTGCCGGTGACGTTGTAGACGCCGTACGGGGCTCTGCTGTCGAGCAGATGCCGGATGGCGTCGGCGATGTCGGGGGTGAAGGTCAGTCGCCCGACCTGGTCGTCGACGACGGACGGATCGACGCCCCGCTCGGCGAGGGAGGCCATCGTGCGCACGAAGTTGTTGCCCTCGCCGATGACCCACGAGGTGCGGACGATGTAGTGGCGGGGGACCGTGGCAACGATCGCGTCGCCGGCGGCCTTGGTCTGCCCGTAGACGCCGAGCGGCGCGAACGGATCGTCCTCACGGTAGGGGCGGTCGGAGGTGCCGTCGAAGACGTAGTCGCTGGACACGTGGACGAGGGTGATGCCGTTCTCGGTCGCCACGCGCGCGAGCGCCGCCACGCCGGTCACATTGGCGGCCCACGCCTGCGCACGCCCGTCTGGCGTCTCGGCCTGGTCAACGGCCGTGTGCGCGGCCGCGTTGATGATCACGCCGTAGTCGCGCCACCGGCGAGCAGACGAGAGGCCCGGGTCGGCGAGGTCGAGATCCGCGCGGGTGGCGTACTCGACGTGCGCGACATCGCCCAGCGCATCCCGAAGAGCCCGGCCGAGCTGGCCGTTGGCGCCGAGGACGAGAGTCTTGCGCGGCGGCACGGGAACGGCGTCGGCGAGGCGCGGGTGCGCGCGGTCCTTGTCGGAGAGCTCGGCCTGCGCGAGCGGGATCGGCCAGGGGATAGCGACCGTCTCGTCGGCGAGGTTGACGAACGAGTACTCGGCCGTCGGTGACCAGTGGTCGTTGACGAGGTACGTGTACGCGGTGCCGTCCTCGAGTGCCTGGAACGCGTTGCCCACGCCCCGAGGCACGAACACCGCTGTGGACGGATCCACCTCGGCGGTGAATACGGTGCCGAACCCCGGGCCCTCGCGGAGGTCGACCCAGGCGCCGAAGATGCGCCCCGTTGCCACCGACACCCACTTGTCCCACGGTTCGGCGTGAATGCCGCGGGTCGTGCCGGCGGCGGCGTTGAACGAGATGTTGTTCTGGACGGGGCCGAAGTCCGGAAGCCCCAGCGCGGTCATCTTCTCTCGCTGCCAGTTCTCCTTGAACCAGCCGCGGGAATCACCGTGCACGGGGAGATCGAACACGATCAGCCCATCGATGGGCGACTCGTGGACAGCGAGCTGCTTGCCGAACGTGGTCACCGTTGTCTCACTGCCCCTTCGACGCGTAGAACGCCTCGACGCCGTCCTTGACGGGTGCCCACCACTCTTCGTGGGCGCGGTACCACTCGATCGTGTCCACCAGACCGGCACGGAAGTCCTGGAACCGGGGACGCCACCCCAGTTCGGTGCGCAGCTTCGACGAGTCGATCGCGTAGCGCAGGTCGTGGCCGGGTCGGTCGGCGACGAGATCGTAGGCGTCGCGCGGCTGGCCCATGAGTTCCAGAATGAGCTCGACGACGTTCTTGTTGTTCTCCTCGCCGTCGGCACCGATCAGGTACGTCTGTCCGATCTGTCCCTTTTCGAGGATGGTGAGCACCGCGGAGGAGTGGTCGTCGGCGTGGATCCAGTCCCGCACGTTCTCGCCGGTGCCGTACAGCTTGGGGCGGATCCCGCGGATGACGTTGGTGATCTGTCGGGGGATGAACTTCTCCACGTGCTGGTACGGCCCGTAGTTGTTGGAGCAGTTCGAGATCGTCGCTTGCACGCCGAAGGATCGCACCCACGCGCGAACAAGCAGATCGCTACCGGCCTTGGTGGACGAGTAGGGCGACGACGGGTTGTACGGGGTGTTCTCGGTGAACCGCTGCGGATCGCCGAGCTCGAGGTCGCCGTACACCTCATCGGTGGAGATGTGGTGGAACCGCGTGCCGTGGCGCCGTGCCGCCTCGAGCAGCGTGTAGGTCCCGATGATGTTCGTGTCCAGGAACGGTCGTGGATCGTTGAGCGAATTGTCGTTGTGCGACTCGGCCGCGTAGTGGACGACCGCATCGACCTGGCCGAACAGCGAGTCGACCAGCTCCGCGTCCGCGATATCGCCGACGACGAGCTTCACGCGGTCCTCCGGCAGCCCGGCCAGGGAGGCCGTGTTGCCGGCATAGGTGAGCTTGTCGAGCACCGTGACCGTGTGGTCCGTGTGGTCGATCACATGGTGGACGAAGTTCGAACCGATGAAACCGGCGCCGCCGGTGACCAGCAGATGCGCCATCAGCGACCACGCTCCAGAACCTCGAGGAGGTACGAGCCGTACCCCGACTTCACCAGCTTCTCCGCACGCTCGCGCAGCTCGTCATCCGACAGGAATCCCTGCCGCCACGCGATCTCCTCGGGCACGCCGATCCGCAGGCCGGTGCGACGCTCGATCGTGCGCACGTACTCCGCCGCGTCCGTCATGTCATCGAAGGTTCCCGTGTCCAACCAGGCCGTGCCGCGCGGCAGGATCTCCACGCTGAGCTTGCCGCGCTCGAGATACGCGCGGTTCACGTCCGTGATCTCGTACTCCCCGCGGGCCGATGGACGCAGGTTCCGGGCGATCTCCACGACGTCGTTGTCGTAGAAGTACAGCCCGGGCACCGCGAAGTTCGACTTCGGTGCGGCCGGCTTCTCCTCCAGCGAAATGGCCTTCCCCAACTCGTCGAACTCCACCACACCGTATGCCGCGGGCTTCGAGACCCAGTACGCGAAGACTGCGCCGCCGTCGACGTCGGCGTAGCGCTTGAGCTGTGCACCCAGTCCCGGTCCGTACAGCAGGTTGTCGCCCAGCACCAGCGCCACCTTGTCGTCGCCGATGAAGTCCGCGCCGATCGTGAAGGCCTGCGCCAGCCCATCCGGCGACGGCTGCTGCGCGAAGGTCAGATTCACCCCGAACTGCGACCCGTCGCCGAGCAGCCGCTCAAAGCCGGGCGCATCGTGCGGCGTCGTGATCACCAGAATGTCGCGGATCCCCGCGAGCATCAGCGTCGACAGGGGGTAGTACACCATGGGCTTGTCGTACACCGGCACCAGCTGCTTCGACACGCCCAGTGTGACGGGGTGCAGCCGCGTTCCTGAGCCGCCCGCGAGGATGATGCCCTTCATAGGGGTCGATTCTTTCATGGGCTCCACACAGGCCCCGACTTGGGGTGCGCCAGTTGCTCGCCCAGTCCGCTCCCGCGCACTCCTCATCCTCTGCCCACCGTGCCCGGTGAGGTCCGGGCAGCCCACGCGCCACGGATTGGCCAACACGCGGTGCCGACGCGCCAGGTGCACCCAGCCCCTGGGCTCGAATCGAAAGCCGGTGCCCAGACGAGATCGACGGGTAGTGAGACGGAAGTGAGGAGTGCACGAGGGTGACGGGTGAGGATCACGCGACTCGGAGGCACGTCTGGGCGAAGGCCACCGGGGCGGACGGGACATGCACGCGCGGAAAGAGTTCCTCGGGAACGAGGGTGGCTTGGATTGACGCCACGCGTGGCATCTGCGTGATTGGCGTCGTGCTGATGCACGTCTGTGTGTCGCTCTACCTCGAGGAGGTCGGGCACGCCGGGTCCGCGGCGGTCTGGCAGGAACTCATTGACGAGATGACGCCGTTCCGGATCCCGGCGCTTGCGCTGGTCAGCGGGATCTTGCTTTCGAAGCGGATTCGTCAGGGATGGAGTTCGACCGCGCTGCGCCGGTCCACAACGACGTCGGCCTGGCTGTACACCGTGTGGCTGACTATGTTTCTGCTCTTCGCGCTGGCAACGGGCGAGGGAGTGTGGACCCAGCAGGTGCCGGACGTTCAGTCGTACCTGCAGGAACTCGTGCTGCCGCGTACGGTCCTCTGGTATATCTTCGCCCTGGCCGTGTGGGCTGCTCTTCTCAGTTCGCTTCGCAACGTCGAGCCGAGACTCGTTTTCGGGTTGCTCGTCGCCGTCTCGATCGCAAGCTTCTCTTTCGCAGGAACGCCGGGATTCGACCACTACATCTCGATCGCGCAGTACGCGTTCATGTTCGCCGCCGGAGTGTACTGGCGGCACGCGATCGTGGAACGCACAGAGAGGGGCCCGGTCAGTTGGACTGCCATGCTCGCTCTCGCGGTCTTCGCGTTCTGCTGGCTGCTCAATGAGTTCGCCTACAGGACCGATGTCTCGATCGCCGTGTCGGTCCCCCAGCGGTTGAGCGCTGCTTTCCTCCTCCTGGTCGGCGCCCGCATGTTGTGCGGGATCACGGTGATCCGCGCACCGTTGGTATGGATCGGTCGGCGGACGTTGCCGATCTACGTACTTCACCCGTTGCTGATCGACTCGATTCGCCTGATCCCCGGCCACGGCATGTGGATGGATCACGACGTCATTCGCCCCGTGTGGTGGCCTCTGCTCGTCACCGTTGCGATAACGCTGGTCGCGGCGGCCTTCTACGAACTGGCCCGGCGAACTCCCGCCCGCATCCTGTTCGAGGTGCCGCAGTGGCTGATGCGGAGAGTCACTGGCAGGTGAAGCACGGCGCCGTCAGGGCCCGGATTCTGCTGCTTCGCACCACGGCCGTTGTCGGCAGGACGGCGTCCGAACCGACGGTAGCCTGTAGGGATGGCGACGAGGGGGCAGTAGGAACGTGGACGGCATCCTGGTTCACGAGTGGCTGGCGCGTACCGGCGGATCGGAGAACGTCTTCGAGCATCTGACGGAGATCTTCCCCGGTGCACGGAGATTCTGCCTGTGGAACGACAGCAACGGCCGTTTCGTTGACGTGGAAGAGACGTTTCTCGCGCGCACGCCATTGCGACGGAGCAAGGCCGCTGTGGAGCGTGCGCTCGCGGCGGCGCCCGAGGCATGCGTCGAGAGGGCGGCGGCATTCTCGCCAACCGTCTTCGCGCAAGGCATCCGGGATTGGATGGGCGGCCACGGCGTCGCCGTTTCGTAATGCGGGCGCCGTTATGGATCATGCACGTGCGAGCGCAGAGGGAGAGTCAGTGAAGCCGCTGTACATTGACGAACGCTGGGACGGCGCCCATGGGATCGGCCGGTACGCGCGCGAGGTCGTCTCCCGGTTTGACTTGGAATGGCGTCCCTTGGGGCGCGAAGGAAGCCCCTCGAGCCCGCTGGACGCATTTATTCCCGTGAAGGACGCTCAGCGGAATGCTGTCGTCTATTCGCCCGGCTATAACGTGATTCGCGGCGCGGAGACGCAGGTCGTCACGGTGCACGATCTGATCCACCGCACGGTGCATTGGCCTGGTCGGCTCAAGTACCTCGCGTACTACGACCTGATTCTCCGGCCGCAGATCCGCAAGGCCGGATTGGTCTTCACCGTCTCGGAGGTCTCGCGGCAGGCGATTGCCGAGTGGTTGCGGGATGACCGCGTGGACATCGTCAACGCAGGCATCGGCACGTCCGCTGCGTTCACCGTGGAGGGGGAGCGCGCCCCGACCACAGTGCCATATGTGATGTATGTGGGGAACATGCGCGCCCACAAGAACACGCGCGTGTTGATGCAGGCAATGGCGCTTCTGCCCGACCTGCGGCTGAAGATGCTCATTCCGCGCGCCGAGGCCGCCCAGGCACGGGAGGTCGCGGCGGGCTCGGGGATCACCGGCGCTGTCGACCTCGTACATGACGTCGACGATCAGACTCTCGCGGCTCTCTATCGAGGAGCCGCGGTCACTGCGATGCCCTCGCTTCATGAGGGGTTTGGCCTGCCGCCCCTGGAGAGCATCATGACGGGCACCCCGGTTGTGTATTGGGCGGGCTGCTCCGCGGTGGCCGAGACCAGTGCCGGATTCGGCACGGCCGTTACCTCCCCGACGGATGCGCGCGAGTGGGCGGACGCTATCGAACATGAAGCGAGGCTCGGTCGCGTGATTCGGCCGCCCCGAGACCGTTATGACTGGGACACCACTGCGGCGACGGTGCAGCGGAATCTGCTTCGCGTCATGTAGCGTCCGAGACCGACGACCAGAGTCTTCTGCCCGCCGCCTTGGAGTGAACTCCTGCATGTCAGGCCAGAGACAGAACGCGTCACGTCCACACCAGAACTCCGCCGCTTCACCGCTCGTGCGGGGTTCTCGCCCGGCCCGCTATGACTTGGCGCGGACCCGCGCCGTGTTCGAGCTGACTGACCGGTACCGGTTCACGGCGAGCGCCACCAGTGCCGCATAGAGCGGCACCGTGTGGTTGTCGCCAAAGAAGGTGGTGGTGTCGGTGAGCGCGTGGGCAGGTGCCCAGATCAGGCCACTGAGAAGTAGCCCATCGCGCAACGATGTGTCGCTCCAGAGCCGACGCTCCCCGGCGCGCGCTATCGCCCTGATCATGAGGATGATGGGCAGGGCAGCGATCGTAGCGGTGAGCGCCACATGAAGGATCCCCGCATCCGCCCAGGCTTGCAACAGGAAGTTGTGCGGGGGGAAGCCGAGATAGGGGTAATCCTCGCCGTAGAGGAGTACCCAGTGCTCCTGCATCGACAGCTCCCAACCGCCAAAGCCGAGGCCCAACAGCCAGTGCGCGGGAAACTCGATGCCGGCGAGCTGCCAGTATGCGGATCGCGTGATCAGAGTGTCAGCGGCCGCGCCGAGAAACCCCGTTGCTGCGGCGGCGAGCACTGCGCCGGTGATGATGGCTCCTGCTGCCACGAGGACTCGTGTCAGAGCTTGTCGTCCGCGGGATGCCGCGAGCACAGCGAGGGCAATGACCGGCGTTGCGACGGCCAGAAGGAGCGGCGTTTTCGAGCCCGTTGCGAAGGCACCGAGAACTGCCAACGCACACACTCCGGCCAGAGACCAGCGCTTCCACTGCGAGGCGTATGTTGCTGCCCAGCCGTAGAGAACGGCGACAAGCGCAAGGAACAGCGAGGCGATGTTGCCGTTGAGCATGGGGCCCCCGGACTTTGCCGGATCGAACACGTTGAGCCACCGGCCATCGCTTATCAACTCGACGCCGGGCTCCGAAAGATAGGGAGCCAGGGGGCTCAGCAAGTAGTTCATCTCGGCCGAGGTATCGAACCTGAACCAAATGACAAGAATGGCAAACAACACGTAGACAGGGGCAGCGATGAGAAGCGGAGCGGTCATAGACGCCGCACTCACGGACTCCACTCGCCACAGCAGGAAGAACACGCCCAGCACGACAACCGCGAGCACCGAATGCGCCACTGCCCCGATCGTGGGGGACCAGAGCGCGGATGCGGCCTGGACCAAGGCCAATGCGGTGAGCAGAGCGAGCCACGGATTCTTGAACGCGCCGAAACCGCCCGAGCGGCGCACAGCGACGGGAAGGAGCGCAAGACCCGCCAGCAGGAACCAGCTGATGTAACTAAAGGGCACGAAGCCCTGGAATGCCGCGAGCACTAGCCCCGCCGCGAGGAGGAATTTGGAGGGCACGCGGTATGACACGACCGCGATGACCGCCATGGCGAGGAGGGTGACAAGAAGGATCAGCACCGCCTCGCCGAGCGGACGGTTGACGAAGAAACTAGGCATACCGCTCCCTGAAATGAAACGCGACCGCACGGCTCTCAGCGGCTATTGGCACCATAGGCCCGTTCGACGGCTTCGGCATGCTGAGCGCGCGTAGTGAGCGGGGTGATCCCCGCGGCGAGACGCGCCAGCTGCGCTCGCGTCAGCGAATCGATGAACCGCGCCGCCTCGGCGATACCCTCGGGGGTCGGTTCGAAGAGGAAACCATTTCGTTCGTTCACGAAATCCGGAAGTCCGCCGCGGCGGGTGGCGACCACGGGCGTGCCGTGATTGAGAAGCTCCATCACCACAATGCCTGCGCCTTCCTCCCACACCGAGAGAACCAGACCTAGATCGGTTTGCGCCATGATCTGTGGCAGATCGTCCTCTGTGTACGGGCCGTGGTCGATGATCCGCGAGTCGCGCAGCCGAGCGGCTGCGGAGCGTTCCAGGACACGGCCGTAGAAGTGGAACTCTGCATCGGTTCGTCCCACTTGCTCCGCAAGCTCAAAGAGCACGTCGGCGCCTTTATGGCGCGAGAGCGTACCCAGGAAGGCCAAACGGAGATTCGGTGACGGCGTCTTTGTCGTCGAGCCAGTTTCTGCGGACGGCGTTCCCACATGCGCGACGATGCAGCGCAAGCCGTCGTAGCGGTGTTCGAAGAAGTCCTTCATCCGTGTCGAGATCGCGAGCACAGAACGGGCGTTCAGGAGAAACCGGTGGATACGCTCATTTCGCCGAGTGACCATCGTTGAAGGAAGCACGCGCGGAAGAGGGATTCCAGTCTTCCTCGATAGCCGGTATAGAGGATCGATCTGATCGAGCACGCCAACGCAGCGTTCGCATTTGCGCTTTGCCGGGCCGCCACAATTCTCGCTGCGCCAGTCCATCATCGTGATGCGTGGGCAGAAAAGGAAGTAATCGTGAAGCGTCACGACATAAGGAATGCCCAGCTCGGGCATTTCCTCGTATAGCGATTCACCGACGCCAATCGTCAGGTGGAAGTGCACGATGTCGTATCGCTCGTGTCGTAGTAACGCGATGATGGCGTCCGTACCAGTGCTGTCGTATCGAGACGATGCGACATGGACACGTCTACTCGTCGCGGGAACGCTTGTTACGCGGAATCCAAGCGCGTGCATGGTCCATCCGTCGTCGCCGGCACCGTCCAGCACGTCGACTAAGTGGCCGGCGCCAACCTGGTCCGCGGCAAGTGTGCGGATGTAGTTCGTAATGCCGCCGGGGTAGTCGACGGAGAATGTCGAGACGACATGAAGGATCTTCATGGCAATGCCTCCGCAGAGGCTCCGGGGAGCGCCCGTGCCACGACTTGGAGCTGGTAGAAGGCGACGAGCCATTCGGTCGCTGCTAGCGCCCAGCCTAGCCCGATGGGCCCGCCCAAGAGAGAGAGAGCGACCATGAGGGCCAGGCCCGTGCAGGCGCCGAGCGTGGTGGACACCGCTAGGTCACGCGAGCGGCCCAGCGAGGTGAGGCAGACGAGACCCAGCAGTTGATTCAGCAGGAAGCCGCCCGTTGCCAAGCCGAGCGGAATCGCGAGCGAGTAGCCAAGCTGCAGCTTGCCGGCAGAGAGGATCATCGCGACGAGGGGAAAAGCCATGCTCATGGTCGGGGCGCTGATGGCCGCGCCGAGGAGGGCAATACGACGGACGATGCGAACGCGCGGGGCGAGGTGCGCCGTGCCTCCGGCAGGTGCCCAGCCCTGGAGATACTGGACGACGGGTACGAAGGCGGCGGCAACGTACTGGAACAGCTTGAAGCCAAGAGCGAAGACGTCGAGCCGAGCAGGAATTAGCAGGCTGGCGATGATCAGCGGCGCGTTCGCGTACAGTGTGCCCGCCGTGGTCGCGATCAACCCGTGTCGTTGACCACGCAACGTCTTCAGGAGCGCGGGTCGGAAGCCGTGCGACCGAAATCCGCGCAGAGCGATCAGGGAGCCTAGAACCACGCCTCCCATCGAGCCGAGCAGTATGAAGGCGGCATAGACGGTAATGGAGCGTGTAGCGGCCAGTGCAGTTAAGCCGGCCAAGATACCGACGGTGCGCGGCAGGGTGTCGAGCAGCAGCATGCGCATCGGTCGTGCCTCACCGACGAAATACCAGCCTGCTCCGAGCGCCTGTACCAGATAGCCGAGAGTCGCGAGCGCGGCGGCCACGGGTGAGATCGGCACAAGCATGACGGCGATCAGCGCGGCGATCGGGGCAAACGCGGCGAAGAGGGTAAGACGCGCGATCAGGCTTCGCCAGAATGCCAGCTGTCGCTCTGACATGTCCGTCGCGGCGATCATCGTAGGTCCAGTGGCGTTCCAGCCGTAATTGACGGCGATTGCGGCGATCGCAGCGACAGACTGCGCGACTGCGAGGCCGCTCCACTGCGTACTCCCGGCGACTGCGATGATCACAGGAACAGAAACGACCCCGGTGGCGAACGTCACAATCGTGCTGGCGCCGTAAGGGCCGAGTCGGCGGGCGATGCGGTTGAACGCGAGGAACACGCCGGTAGTGCCCGTCATTCTTGACGCTGCCACTGCTGGCTCGCAGAATCCCATCGCTTCACGACTCGAGCTGGCGCGCCGACCGCGATGGTACCGGCCGGGATCTCTCCAGAAACGACGGAGTTCGCTCCGATGATTGCGCCCGCTCCGATCCGGGCACCTGGGAGGACTACCACGTTGTTCCCGAGGTGGCAATGCTCCGCGATCGTGACCGGACGATTGCCGCCGAGCGGGCGGCGGGCGGGGGGCACCTCGGGACCGTGCTGAGCCGGGCCACTTGTCGCGCCGTGCTGGTGATCGGAGATAAAGACGTTCTCGCCGAACAAGCACCCGTCGCCGATCTCGATGTGCTCGATGGCGGAGATATGCAGCCGAGGAGACGTGCTTACATCGCGCCCGATGACGAGGCGAGGGGAGAAGCACTCACCTGCATATTCACGGACGGCCTCGATCCATACCGGACCGCTTGAATAGAAGCCGGCGCCCATGGTCACCGGCCCATGGATCCGGCTCCCGACGGGGATGGCCCCACGAACGCCAAAGCGGCGGGCGTTAAGTCGCGCCAGTGCAGCGCGGGCATAGCGAATGAGGCTCATCCTGGTCTCAGCGTCTCACGTTGCCGGCGGAGAGCAATCTCTCACGGCTCTTTGTGAAGCCATTTGGGAAGGTGCGCTTGAACCACGCGAACATATCGGGTGAGGCGTACTTCGCTGCGATTGCCGCATCGCTCGCTGTAAGGCGCAGCTTTCGCAACGCCGCCGCGCGGCGCCAAGCACGGAACGCTTCACGCTCCTGAGCGGCGAACGCGGAGGGGAGAGGAGCATCATTCGGGCCGATTGCGAGCAGGTCGGCGCGGTACAGGCGCCGCAGGCGCTTCGGGATGTGCTTCCCGCTGGAGTCGACGGCGAAGCCGTACTGTGGGGAGCGTCCCACTGCACGCTGCGCCTTCAGCACCGCATCGGCGTAACGTCGGCTGAGCTCGCGGAAGGCGACGCTGTCGGTCGCCGCAGACATATCGGCGTTGAGCCGTTCGCTGATGGCCTCCGGCTTCTTCGGGTCAAAGCCGCTGAAGTGGACCAGCCGCAGTGGTTGGCGCTCATCGCCCACCACATACTGCTCGCCTTCCTTGTCGACGAAGCGCTCCAGAAGGTTCCAAGGCCCAACGTTGTAGCCGAAGTGGCGCAATGAATGGGCGCCGAAGAGGTTGCCGCCCACGTCCGTCCACTTCTGGTCGACAAAGATGCCGAGAAGCGGATAGATGAGGCACTCGCGCTGCAGGCGCCCCCACCACCAGTCGAGGAAATCGGCCCCCTCACGGCTTACCGCGCAGAAACCGAGGTTGTGGATACCCACCGTCAGACTGTGCACCTCGCTGATATAGCTCGAGGCCGGCGGGATCGGCTTGAGGAAGTGCGGAGTCAGCACGATGGCATGCTCCCGCAAGGCGGGCTCCAGATCATCGAGCGGGGCAACGACCATCATGTCCGGGTCCAGGTAGACCACCTGCTCGTACCGCTCCAGCAGCTTCTTCATCAGCAGGGGCTTGACCGCAGTCGAGAGCTCCACGACGTCGTAGATCATCGCGAGGTTGTCGTACTCAGCGCGGGAAAGCGGCATGTCATCGCGCCCATACACCGTCAACCGCGTGCGGCCCTGCTCTAGGTCCTTACGGTCCCCGTCGACGACCAGCAGCACGACATCCCGGTCGGGCTCCTGCTCACGCACGCTCTCGTACAGTGCGAGCGCCTGTGGGAGATAGTTCTGAGCGACGATCGTGCAGTAGACGCCGGGAAGATGGGAGGTCACCACGCAATTCTATGCATGGTGATGAAGTAAGCCTGGGGCGCTCCGTTCCGCTGCGCATGCGAGATGGCTCGCGGCTCTCTCCGGTTGTCAAGCTGGGGCCGTTACCATCGATGAGATGTCACCCCGCTCCCGCTACCGCTACCGCGCCACGCGTGCCGGCGATCACGAGACGTTCAAGCGTCGCCGTCGCTGGCCGTGGATCACGGCGGGGGTCGCGGTACTGGCGATCGCCATCGTCGGCGTCGTTGGTGCACTCTTCGCCCGCGAGGCGTTGTCGGTGCGCGACGACCTCATGGCCGCCAAGGAGAAGGTGTCATCGCTCACGGCACTTGTGAGGGAAGGCGACACGGATGGCATCCAGCGCGTCGCCGCGGAAGCCCTCGCGCTCACCACGCGCGCGGACGAGACGGTGCGCGGGCCGCTGTGGGATCTCACGGCCGCGGTGCCGTTCGTCGGTCACAACGTTTCTGCCGTGCGCGGCGCAACCGAGGCGACCCACATTCTGGTGCGCGACGCAGTGCCCGTGGGGGTGCGCCTGCTCGAGGCGATCGATCCGAGCAACCTCAAGCTCGAGGGCGGCGGGATCAACCTCCAGCCGTTCGAGGCCGCCCAAGCCGATCTGCCTGCCATCAATCAGGCCTTTGGTGCGGCGAAGGCCAAGATCGACCCGATCGACCTCACGTCGTTGCATCCCGTGGTTTCGGGTGCGCTCGCCGAGTTGGTCGACGTGATCGATCAGGCGGCCCCCGCGGTCGACATGCTCGAGCGCTACCTGCCCACTCTGCTGCAGATGCTCGGCAAGGACGGGGCGCGCCAGTACATGGTGCTTTTCCAGAACAACGCCGAGATCCGCGCAACTGGCGGCAACCCAGCCACGTTCAGTGTGATGGGGGTCGACGCCGGCGCGATCGAGATGCGCGAGGACTGGGCCACCGAACAGGCGTTCGCGATGGGAATCTCCGGCACGCAATACGCGGACCTGCCGCAGGAGACGCTCGATCTGTACGAATGGGACTTCGCGGGCTTCTCGCAGAACTACAGCCGCACGCCCGACTTCCCGACGACCGCCGAGATGTTCCGGTCGCTGTGGACCGCCGCGTCGGGCGAGGAGCTCGACGGCGTGATCTCGATCGATCCGCCCACCCTCGCCCTCATGCTCTCCGTCACCGGACCGATCACGCTCGACGACGGATCGGAGATCAACGCCGACAACGCCGTCTCAACGCTGCTGTTCGACACCTACGAGCGATTCGGCACCAACGGCCTCGCGGCCGACGCGTACTTCGCGGACGTCGCTGATCGCGTGTTCTCCAAGGTGACGGCGGGTGACTGGGACCCCATGTCGATGATCCAGGCGCTGCAGAAGGGCGTGGAGCAGCAGCGGATCTACGGCTGGTTCCTGCGCGAGGAGGAACAGGCGATCGCCGACGAACTGGGCATCGACGGCCGGCTGAGCACCGACAACTCCGAGCGCACCGAGGTCGGAGTGTTCGTGAACGACGCCGCGTACAGCAAGCTCGAGTACTTCTACACGCAGGACGTCACTGTGTCCTGCGACGCCGCTGCCGGCACCATGACCACGACCCTCACGATGGCGAACACCATCACCGATCCAAACCTCAACGGCTACACGCTTGGGTGGCGCAATCCGCGGCTCGGGCTGCCGCGCACCACGATGATCCTCGACGTGATGTACTTCGCTCCGCCCGGATCGACGATCACCGGGTTCGACCCGGCCGTGGGTGACTTCGCCGGGTGGGATCGTGCCGGCACCGAGGGTGGTCACGCCGTGCAGAGCGTCTCGATCGCGCTGCCGATGGGTGAGAAGCGCACGGTCAGCTTCACGAGTTCGATCCCTGAGGGCGAGCTCGGGCCCCTTTCGGTGCGGCACTCGCCGGCCGTGGGAGACACACCGGTCACGGTCGCCAACTCCTGTCAGGGTCTCTGACGTGGCGCGCGCGCTACCGTCGACGTCGGGCGTACGCCATGCGGTCGTGTGGCTGCTCGCGCTCGCGTACGGGACGTTCCTCGCTTTCGTCGTGCTCTGGCCGAGCCCGATCGACGAGCCGGTGGCGAGCCTGCTCGCGCGCGCGATCCAGGAGTTGCACGAGCGCGGAGTCCCCGCGTTCGTCGACTACGACTTCATAGAGTTCACTGCGAACATCGCGCTGTTCGTCCCCGTTGGGCTGTTACTGGGGCTGGCCATTCCAGTGCGGTGGTGCGTCCTGGCGATAGCGCTTGGCCCCACATTGTCGGCAGGGATCGAGGCCGTGCAGTCACAGCTGCTCGACGCACGCTACGCGACGGTATCCGATGTGGTCGCGAACTCAATGGGGTCGACCACAGGTGTGCTGCTCGCTCTCGTCCTGCGGGCCATCGTTGCCATGCGCGACGACCGTGTCATCGCCCGGTATGAAGCCGAGCGTGCGCTTGAGCGAGCTATGGCGCACTGAGCGGGAGACGGCCGGGCTCGCCGCTGAGCAACGCCCGCCCATGCCGTGGTCGCTCTGGCCCGCGTCCACAGGGGAGGACCCGCCGTGTTCAGGCCGTCGTCGCTGTCGCGCGTGACGACGTGAGCGCGCGAGTCGATGCATGATCGAGGAATCTCGCCGCAGCCGGTCTCGAGGTGCGGCGCCTACCGCACGACGTTCAGTTCAGGTGGGGGCCTGGGTTGGGGAGCGCTCGGAGAGGGGTCGGCCTCGTTAGGATCAGAGAACGTTTGTTCATCAACCGGGGGAGTAGCGCTTGTCGGGCGTTATCGTGCACGAGTGGCTGGAATCTGCCGGCGGCGCCGAGAACGTTGTGGAGGCGATGCGAGGCGCATTTCCTGACGCAGACCTCTGGTGCCTTTGGGACGATTCAGCCGGACGGTTCGTCGACGCACACGAAACGCTCCTCGCACGCACACCGTTGCGTCGCAGCAAAGCGCTCGCCCTGCCGACGATGCCGCTGGTCTGGCGGTCCTTGCCCGCGATAGATGCTGAGTGGGTCTTGGTCAGCAGCCACCTGTTCGCGCATCATGCGCGATTCCGCGGATCCGCGCGTCACGCTCCAAAGTACGTCTACGCGCACACTCCCGCGCGGTACATCTGGACGCCGGAGCTGGACGGCCGCGGCGATAGCGCGATCGCTCGGTCTGCGTCCGCGATCCTGCGCCCGCTTGATCGTCGCCGTGCCCAGGAAGCGACGGCGATTGCTGCGAACAGCCGCTTTGTGGCCGAGCGGATCGCGCGCACCTGGGAGCGCGACGCCGTCGTGATCTACCCTCCCATCGACACGAAGATATTCGCCCAGGAGCCACAGCTCGAGGCCGCCGACCAAGCGCGTCTGGATCAGCTCCCCCAAGAGTTCCTGCTCGCGGTATCGCGGTGGGTGCCGTACAAGCGGCTGGAGGCTGCGATCTACGCGGGGGCGGCTGCGGATATTCCCGTCGTCCTGGCGGGGCGCGGTCCGGACGAGGGACGCCTTCGTGCTATTGCCGCGGATCACCCCGGACGAGTGTCGTTTGTAGAGCAACCATCTTCTCCCTTACTCCGGGCGTTGTACCGCAAGGCGTCCGCTGTCGTGTTCGCGCCTGTGGAGGATTTTGGCATTGTGCCGGTGGAAGCGATGGCATCCGGAACACCTGTCATCGCAAATGCCATTGGTGGCGCCTCTGAGTCGGTTGTTGCCGGAGTTACGGGAGCGCATGTGGAGGCCTGGGATTCCGCAGATCAATTGCGTGCGGCGGTTGAGACTGCCCTGTCCGCGGACCCACGTGCCTGTGTCGCGCGGGCGCGCAAGTTTGACTCGGCGACCTTCGCCCAGCACATCCGAGATTTCGTGCAGGGTGCTGGAAGAGAAACGAACTCGCTTCGGTGATCTCTCATCATGAATCGCCCCGGCATGTCCGGAGACTGGATTCCTTGGAAGGATCAGTCTCATGGGACGTCCCAGTAAGTACCCGGCCGAGTTGCGGGAGCGCGCCGTCCGGATGGTCGCGGAGGTGCGGCCGGATCATGACAGCGAGTACCAGGCGATCAGCCATGTCGCCAAGCTCCTCGGTGTTGGTTCGCCGGAGACGGTGCGGCAGTGGATTCGTCGGATGCAGGTCGACACCGGCGCTCGGCCGGGCGTGACGAGCGAGGCGCAGGAGGAGATCAAGCGCCTCAAGCGAGAGAACGCAGAGCTGCGTCGGGCGAACGAGATGGCGGATTCAACCGGTCAGCGCAATGGGTGCTGTGAGATGAAGCAGACGCTGATCTCCGGAGGCATCGGTTTGACCTGCCCCACGGAAATGGTTCCAGTTGCGGTGGCTAATTGGTGGCCTGATCCTGTGGCAGGTCTCCGGCCGGTCGAGCTTGTCGTGGGACGACAGCGTGCGCCTCGACCTCTCCTACGTCGAGAACTGGAGCGTGATGGGCGACATCGTCATCATGTTCAAGACGGTGAAGGCA
>Ga0182749_1001535_pt1 | contig 18036 bp, 10 predicted proteins | sample eDN3rd37CKraftMG_FD_128875 | JGI IMG/M metagenome (GOLD analysis project Ga0182749, IMG submission 128875) | Enriched Miracle-Growth compost microbial communities from Emeryville, California, USA - eDNA 3rd pass 37_C Kraft MG (version 2) (version 2) ...
AAGTCAGATTTGACGATTCAAGTCACAGTTATAGCATATATTTGCGACCGCATAGCGGTACAGTTTCTCCCGGATTTCCGGCACGGAAAAAGCACGCGTTCCCTTACTGATCAAAGATAGCGCCCGGAGCGCAGCGGATAATCCGCCGCGGCTAGGGAGCCCGCGAAGTGGCGATTCGAATTGCCCATATTCCCCGCCTTACCTTCGAAAAGTCGCTCCCTGCCCGATTTCATCGCCACTTTCTTTCGATAGGTGCGGCCCAGCCTCTTCCCGACAATCTTTAATTTCGGGGATTTCCGCGTAGCGTTTTTCTGGAAGCATACCTTGATCCGAAACGCCAAGTTCGGGACCCGTATGCCTGGGCGATGGAAATCTCCGACTGATGATGGCTTTATGTCGGGACGCTTTATGGCGCTTGCATTAAGCGACGTTTAGTGCATCATTATATGACAATTATAACATTGTATTTCGCCACGCACGGCTGGGGGAATGCGGCTGAATCAATCAAACGGAATCCGTGAACCGCGGATGGCGAGAGGATTGGAGAGGGGCATGAAAATCAATCATATTCTGTTGCGTACGTCTGCGTTGGCCGTTTGCTTTCCCGGCATCGGCCATGCGCAGGACCGGGCGCCGGCCACGGCCGAGGCGGACGCCGGCGATATTGTCGTCACCGCCAGGCGCCAGTCAGAACTTCTCAAGAACGTACCGATCTCGATCATCGCCGTCGACGACCAGACGTTGAACGAGCGCAACGTCAAGACGACAAACGACCTTCCCCTGATCGCTCCAGGCCTGAGCGTACAGAATACGTCGGCGAACAGGAACAACAGCACCTTCTCGATTCGCGGACAGGGGCAGACATTTGGCCAGAGCTCGCCGGGCGTCGTTGCCTATTTCGCCGATGTGCCCGATTTCGCGACAACATTTTACGACCTTGAGAACGTGCAAGTCCTGAAGGGACCGCAAGGGACACTGTTCGGCCGCAACACGACGGGAGGCGCGATACTCTTCGTCCCGAAGAAGCCCACCGACGATATAGACGGCTTCATCAATCTGCGCGTCGGCAATTATAATCGCCATGACGCCGAATTCGCGATTGGCGGCGCGATCGTTCCCGGGAAGGTGGAGGTGCGCTTCGCTGCCCAGCTGCTCAATCGAGACGGCTTCACGACAAATATCGCCAATAACAGCCGCACCGATAATGAGAGGAAGCAGTCCTTCCGCTTCAGCCTCGTCCTGCGGCCGTCCGGGGATCTGGAAAATTACACGATCTTTGAATATGACAGGGCCGATGAACAAGGATCGGGGACGCCACTCGGCGCGATCGATCCCGATAATCCAACGCTGGTTGCCGCGGGCGTCGTCCCTCAGGTGGAAGCATATCTCGCCGCGCAACAGGCACGTGGACCGCGCAAGATAAATACGCCCTTCGTCCTGAGCAACGGCCTCAAATCATATGGCGTGATAAACACGACGACATATGATCTTGGTGATAAAATATCCTTCAAGAATATTTTCAGCTATCGTCGATTCGCGATCATGCAGGATTACGATATAGACGGAACGCCGTTGCCGATTCTTGACGTATTCAATCCATATCCGAACGGCCTCAACATGGAGCGCACGGAGGAATTTCAAGTCCACGGGAAATTTGGCATAATCGATGGCGTCGTCGGCTTTTTTGATGATCGCAATACTTCCCCCGGCGACAGTATCGGATTCAAATATAATCTGTTCGTCGATCTGTTTCCGACGGGGCTGCCTTATGCCGGTCCGGCCAGCGGATATCTTATAAGCAACGGCGGCCTCAACAAGAGCCGCGCTTTCTACGGCGAATTCAACGCCCACCCCCTCGATGGATTGACGCTAACAGCGGGCATAAGGCGGACGAGGGACTATCGTTCGAGTTCGACCCAACCACTCCTGCTCCAGCTGCCGTTCCTGCCTGAGCCGATCCCGGCCGGCGCGGCCTCCAGCAACGCAGGATCGTTCAAGGCGACAACCTGGAACCTGGCAGGTCTCTATCAGATAAATTCCGACCTGAACGTCTATGCGACGGTCAGGCGCGGATACAAGTCGGGTGGTTTCAACGGGACCGCGCCCGCGGAGTTCCGGCGTTTTGAACCCGAAACGGTAACCGATTATGAAGTCGGGTTTAAGGGCAAGTGGAATCTCGGCAGCGGCGTGAAACTCGGCGCCAACGTCGACCTGTTCTACGACGATTACAAAAATATCCAGCGTTACAAGAATATCGTTATACCGGGCGGGGCCGCCACCATTACGACAAACGCTGCGGCGGGCAATATCAAGGGAATAGATGTCGACGCAAATCTCATATTCGGGCGGAATTTTGATATTTCCGCGCGATATACATATTTGAAGACCCATTATGATGCGTTCGATGACGCGACGCTTGGTGATCTGAGCAACAGTCGTTTTCCAAATTCACCGACACATCAGTTGACCGTAACGCCGCGAGTCATTCTGCCGACACCGGAGGACAAGGGCCAGATCAGCCTGCTCGCGAACATCTTCTACCAGAGCATGATCGCATTCGACCCCGCTAACCGTCCCAATGGCAATCCGGCCACCCTGCTGAGTTCATATGGCGCCCTGGGACCGGCCTATACGCGCGTCGATCTGCGCGCGGATTGGAGCAGGTTTCTGGGCACCAACCTGAGTATTGCCGCATATGTGCGCAACGTCACCAACAAGGCGTATATCGTGGGCAGCGACAATCAGTTGCCGACCTTCGGGACGGTCACGTATCTTTATGGCGAGCCGCGTACATTCGGTGCCGAGCTGCGCTTCAACTTCTGATTGAAGGGATGAAACCGGCGATATTGCCGCAGGATATATCCTGCGGCAATATCCATTAAAGATACCCGCTCACGGCCGGCTCGCTTCCGATCCGGTCTCGAAATATTGTAGCAGCGCACGACGGGCAAACGCATTGTCGCGCGAAAGCAAGGTCTCGTACATTTCCTTAAGCTCAGGCCACGGCGTCGTGCGCTTTCGAGCGGGTTTCGTGTGCCGCACCATCGCAAATTCCTGAAGAACCTCGATGAAAATGGCCAGAGCTGGATTGGCGGCCAGACCGGCGATCGCGCTGCAAAGCTGATGGGTCTCGCCGACGTCGGTAAGAATAGGCGCGCGGGCTGCGTCGACAGCGTTGCGGCAGGCTTCCAAAGCGGCCGGGGTCGCGCGGCTCCGCGCCATGCTCAGGCAGGCAAGCAGCAATTCGAGAAGGAACGACCGGGCGTCAACGCCCGACAGCCCGGCCATCCGGAGATGATAGCGCGCGCGCGTGATCGCGGTTTCGCGGGAAGGCTTCGCGATAAAGAGACCGCCGTGGCGTCCGCGTTCCATACGAACGGCGGCACACTCCTCAAGAACGCGGACGGCCTGGCGAAGCACGAGCAAGCTGACCCCATAGCGATCGATGAGGTCTCCGGCGCTGCCAAGCCGGGCGCCTTCCTGCCATCCGAGCGAGCGAGCGTCCCGCAATATTTCGCGCGTGAGAATATCCGCACGCGATTTTGGCGACGAGACGTTCGCATAGTCCCTTTGCCGCAGGGGCTCCGGGTTGTTGGCAGGCGCGTCGATCGGCCATTCACGCAAGCTATCATCCATGATCCTGTATTGCCGCAGGCGAATCTCGAAAAGACGCGAGATATCCTGCGCGATCATCGCTTCGAGGCATTGCACGGACAACGTCCAGAACTCGCTGCGTGTGCGCTCGCCGATCGCGTGCGGTCGGGCCGGAGTAAGATCGATGCCACATTCCAGGCAGGTCCATTGCGCCAGGGCAAGCGCGGGATCCGGAATGGCGCGACGAACCGCATCCAGCAACATGCGGTGGCCCGACACCTTCCCGAACTCCTCACTGGAAATGGAGTCGAGATGCGCAGCCAGCGCCCGCAACTCACGAAAATCCGCGATCGAGATTCGCGTCAGGTCACGGGTGAATATCTGATTGTCCGACGCCTTGAGCAACTCTCGCAAATCGTTGGGGTTTTGAAGCTCGCTCTCGATCAGGATCGCCAGCGAACGGGCGGCCGCTTCAGGACCAGGTTGCTGGACGACCAGCCCCCCGTGCTGGCCGCGCCGCATCCTGACGACGCCCCTGCTCTCGAGAATGCGCACCGCCTGGCGAAGAACCGAACGGCCGGTGTCGTGCGTCGCGCGCAAATCGCGCTCCGACGCGATGATCGATCCGGGATCCATCGCCGATGCCTCGATCTCACGCTGAATTTCGTCGGCAAGCTGCTCACCGGCTGGTTTGACCGCCCTTGCCATCGTTCCGCTTCTCCGCCGACCTGCTCAACTTTCCGGCTGTGTGCCCGATGCGATCGCCAAAGGGAACCACCGACGCCTGATTTCGCTTCGGCGACGCGGGGCTGAGCGGCTCCCCCCTCGCCCGACAGAGCGATGCACATCGATCAAGTGTCGCGGCCAGGGCAAAGCGGATGGCGACATGTATCCCGCCGCTGGCAACATCGGGACATCGGAGAGCCGCTCCGCTAGGCCCTTCGGACTTTCGCTCAGCTGATCGGCGGGCGCTCGTTGCGCGCGAATGCCTTTTGAAAGGCATTTGCGGCGCGAAAGATGCGCGCCTCGGCCCCGGGCGGACCGACGATCTGGAGACCGACCGGCAAACCTTCGATAAATCCGCAAGGGATCGAAATTGCAGGAAATTTGAGCCAGTTGAACATATCCGTATGGCTGCAATAAGTGCCAAGGAAATTGCCGTTGGGATAATTGGGCCCTTCCGTCGTCCACGCCGCTTCCCATTCCGCGATCGGGCGCGCAATGCGTTGCGACGTCACCGACAACAGGAGGTCGAACGAACCGAACAGCTTGCGGAAGCGATCCCAGTTGCGGCCGCGCGTCTCGAAGCCGCTGCGCATCTCGTCTTCGTTCGGCATCGGCAATCCTTCGGTGCGAAAGAAGGTCATCCACTGCGCCATGCGGCCGGGCCAGAAATCCTCCCAGCATTCGTCGGTCGTCTCTACCGTCGCGCCGAGATCGCGGAATTGTTCGGCCTGGTTGCGTACAAGTGCGATGAGATCGGGACTCTCCGCGGCCGCGTAGCGCCCGGCGAAGCCATAATCGTCGGTCCAGGCGAAGCGCATCCCCTCCACGCCGGCATCGATTTCGGCGAGATAGTCGCCCGGATCTGCCTGGATCACGAATGGATCACGCCCGTCGGGGCCCGCCATGATCCGGGTCACCAACGCGGCGTCCCGCACATCGCGGGCAAGCGGGCCCACCGTAATCCCGGCGGGCGGGATCGGCGCGAGATAGTTGAGCTCGGGAATCAGGCCGCCGGTCGGATGCATGCCGACCACGCCGCTATAGGCGGCCGGCAAACGTGTCGATCCGCCGCCATCGGATCCGATCGTGAATGGCAGCATCCCGGACGCCACCGCCGCCGCGCCACCCGAACTCGACCAGCCGGGGACCATATCGGGATTCCAAGGATTGCGTGCCTCCGCTTCCCAATTGAACGGGTTGAACACGGCGGCACTTTGCATGCCGCCACCGCCGCCGGCCCCCATCATCGTGTTGAGACCGAGGATGATGGCGCCGTCCGCCCGCAGCCGCTCGACACCGAAATGCCCGTCGCGTGTGATCCGCTCGCCCTTGCCATGAGTATTCATCGGCATTCCGGCGACCGGAATATGATCCTTCACGGCGGTCGGCACGCCATGCAGCCGGCCGAGCGGTTCGCCCTTGAGAACCGCCGCTTCGGCCCTGCGGGCCGCTTCGCGGGCACCCGCCGCGTCGAGATGGCTGAAGGCCTTCAGTACCGGATCGAGGGCCTCAATCCGCTCCAGCACGTGATCGATCAGTTCGACCGGTGACAATTCCTTGCGGGCGATCAACTCGGCCGCACGCCAGGCGGGCAGCCAGGCGAGATCGCCATCGCTGCCCGGCGGCGGGGCTGGAGCAGTCGCAGGCGTCGAAGCCTCCTGCCCAATCATCTCTCTGGCCATCTCACTCTCCCTGGTTGCGCGCGGCGCCCTCGATTAATAAGGCGCAGGAATCGCGATTTGATAATTTATTGACACAGTTTCATTGGCCCGCAAAGAGGCATGATCCGGTACTTCCTCACAAGACGTGTAATATTATGGCCCGCAGCCGTTCATGGATGCTCGCGATATTGCGATTGCGGCTACAGAATTATCACGGTATCGCGCTAACGCGATGCACGCCAAAACCACCTATCCCGACGAGTCCTCGATCAGCCGCAGGCTGGCGCTGAGCGCAATTCTGCTCGTCCTGTTGCTCAGCGCGCTCGACCAGACGATCGTCACCACGGCCATGCCGACGATCATCGCACAGCTACGCGGCTTCGAGCGCTATGCCTGGGTGACGACCGCCTACATGCTGACGTCGACCGTACTCGTGCCGATCTACGGCAAGCTCGGCGATCTCTACGGGCGACGAATAGTGCTCGTCGCCGGGATCATCCTCTTTCTGGGCGGCTCGATGCTGTGCGGCATCAGCGGGGAGGCCGGCGATCTTCCCCTGATCGGCGACGGCATGAACCAGCTCATCCTCTTCCGGGCGATCCAGGGACTCGGTGCCGGCGGCCTCGCGACCGGCGCCTTCGGGATGATCGCCGATATCTTTCCTCCCGCCGAACGCGGCCGGTACGCGGGGCTGTTCGGCGCGGTCTTCGGCCTGGCGAGCGTGATCGGGCCGTTCGTCGGAGGCTTCTTCACCGATCACGGCACGGTGGCGATCGGCAGCCTCGTGATCGCGGGATGGCGATGGATCTTTTATCTGAATGTGCCGCTTGGCATCGTGTCGCTCCTGGTGTTGCTGAAGAAGCTGCCACCGTCACGCAGCCATCGGCGCGAGCCGATCGACTGGGCGGGAGCACTGCTGATCCTGGCGACCTTCGTGCCGCTCCTCCTCGCGCTTTCGTCCGGCGGACAGTCGCATCCGTGGTCCTCGCCCCCGATCGTCGGCGGGTTCGCGCTGGCGGCAGGCAGCTTCGCCGCGCTGCTGCTCGTCGAGCGCGGCAGACCGCACGCGATGTTGCCGCTGCCACTGTTCCGCAACCCGATAGTCGCACGCTGCAATGCCGCGCTGTTCGTGCTGAACCTGGGATTCCTCGGCATCGTGCTGTTTCTCCCGCTGTTCGTGCAGGTCGTTCTTCAGGCGGGGGCGACCGTGAGCGGCATGGTGATGCTGCCGATGATGGGCGGCCTGATCTTCGGCAGCATCGTCGCCGGCAGGATCGCGTCGACGACCAGGCGCTACAAGCCGACGATGATCGTCAGCGGCGTGGTGCTGCTGATCGGAATGCTTCTCCTGATGCGTGTCGATGCGGGGACCAGCAAGATTGAGCTTGGAGCGGTGATGATCATCATCGGCCTGGGCCTCGGGCCATCCCAGAGCCTGTTCACCACGGCCATACAGAATGCGGTGGACCGCCATCACATCGGCGTGGCGACAAGCTCGGCCCAGTTTTCCCGGCAAATCGGCTCAACGCTTGGCGTGGCCGTCTTCGGGGCGCTGCTCACCAACCGGCTGGCTGCCGCGCTTCCGAGGCACATGCCCGGCCTCGCCACGGCGGCGGACGGACGGATCGATCTCAATCTTGCGCAACGCCTCGCGATGGAGCCCTCTCTTCTTCACGCCGCTGTTGCCAGCCGGGTTCCCGCGAATGCGGTCGAGGCGACCGTTGCGCAGAATCAGACAGTCCTCCGTCTCGCCTTTGCGGACTCGATTACATCGCTTTTCGCTATCGCCGCCGCGATCGCTTTCGTCGGATTGCTGATCATGTTTTGCGTGCCCGACAGGAAATTGCGCGGGAATGAAACGGGTGGCGAGCAGACGCCGCTTGAGCCGGTTCACCAGCCGACCGAACCGACCAGAGGATGAAGGCGACCGGTCACGGCCCGGCTGCGCAGGGCTATTCCCGGAATTCGGGTTCGGACAAGACGCATATGCGATTTTGACGCACTATTTATTTTCCAGCACGGCATCAAGGATATTGACCTTGGCCAAAATTTTGGGAGATTATAACCTCGTCCGTGGCAGCGTTATGTCCGTCTCAAAAGCAGCACGGCGTTTTTCATAATTACCAAAATGACCACTGAATAAGGTGGCGGCGGAAAGGGAGTGGAATTTGATTTCGCCTTGCTGCTGGCCACCTCGAAGCGAGCGGTGCTCGCGGCATTCAGCGATCGACACGCCGTTTCTCTCGTTCCTCCGGCACGAACACAGAAAGGGAGCCACATGCATCCTCGTCGCTTGAAGATACTCATTCTGGCTACGACGGCAGCGATTGCCCCGCTGAACGTCGCGTCCGCCGAAACCGGCCCTGCAACGCCACCTTCCACGCCCGCGATGAATTGCTCCATCGCAAATATTCAGGGTGTCGCGCCCGCCGATACGACGATCACCATGGCCCAGCCGACCGCGGCGCCCGTCCCGCACTGCAGGATCGAGGGTTATGTAACCACAACCAATCCGGGGCCCAACAAGGTGATGTTCCGCCTCCAACTTCCCGACAAGGGCTGGACAGGGCGCTATTATTTCATCGGCCTGGGCGCCGCTGCGGGCTATGTCCCATCGGATTCGCAGGTTCCGGCCGGCAATCCGCTCTATAAGGGCTTCGCGGTCGCCGGCACGGATACCGGCCATGAGGGGCCGATGGCGGACTGGAGCTTCATGGGCCGCAACAAGGCCCAGGCAGTCGACCATATCGATCGCGGCGCCCATGTCACCGCCGTCGCCACCCAGCAGATCACCCAAGCCTATTATCACGCGGCACGCCTGTTCCGATATCACAGCGGCTGCTCAGGCGGCGGTCGCATGGGGGTGATGGCGATCGAGCGCCATCCGGAGGATTATGATGGCGTCCTGCTCGGCGCTCCGGGTGGTCGCAGCAACATGACCATGGTGAAATTCATCGTGGCTTCCCAGGAAATGATGCGCGAGCCCGGCGCCTGGCTATCGCCGGCCAAGCTGCAGATGGTCGAGAACAAGGTCACCGCGGCCTGCGACATGACCGACGGGGCCAAGGACGGCATCGTTGCTGATCATCGCAAGTGCCATTTCGATGTCGCGAAACTCGCGTGCAAAGGCGGAGATGGGCCGGAATGCCTGACCGGACCCGAAATCCGCAGCATCAAGGCAATCCTCGCCGGCCCGATCGGTCCCGATGGAAAACCGCTAACGCAGGGCATGCCGATCACCAACATGAGCGTATGGTCCGGCTTTCTCGGCACGACGCCGCCGCCATGGTCGAACGATCCCGTCGAGGTGATGAAGCAGCACACGTCCGGAGGCTATGTCATCGGCAACTCGATGGGTCAGGCGCTGCTTGGACAGGATTACGACGCCGTGAAGCAGTTCAATTCACGCAAGCAATCCGATCTCGATGCATGGCGCGCTGCTTCTATAAAGCTCGATTACGGCCAACCCTACACGGCCAACCTTGCGGGTTTCTACAAATCCGGGGGCAAGCTTCTCCTATGGAATGGCGTGAGCGATCCGTGCTGCTCCGACATTGAGCTGGAACAATATTATGACGATGCCGCGAAATTCGTGCCCGGGGGCATGAACAGCTTGCCGAGCTTCATCCGCTACTACCGCGTTCCCGGCATGGCGCATTGTGGCGGCGGCACGGGCCCTGGCGATGCGCCCGATCAAATGCTCGACGCGCTGATTGCGTGGGTCGAGCAAGGAAAGGCGCCTGGTGACATCGTGGCACACCGGGGAGCTGATCGGGTGCGGCTGCAATTCGCCGATCCCACCACGAAAATGGTGTCAGGCGTTCTGGTTCCGCCGCCGAGCGGGCCGTCGCGCGACTTCCTGCTCTGCCCATTTCCCCAAACCGCGGTGTTCAACGGGTCAAAGGCACCGGATGCCGTGTATGACGCCGCCAACTGGTCCTGCAAGGGCCAATCCCCCGGAAGTGTTGCAAGCAAATGATGGATGCCCGCAGGCGGCAGCAGCCGCCTGCGGGATTTTCGAACCCGTCTCCCTCCAACGCAATTCTCCGCTTTCTCGAAGAAAATCTACCGGCACGCGCGCAAGATACCAATATTCTCCAAGCCGCTTCGCTTGACGAGCCACATATCCTATCGCACGATTTTCAGCCGCGGCAGCCATTCGCACCGTTAGAGGCGAAGGTGGCGCATGGGTGGAGGATGGTGTTGGAACGCTTGGTCGTGCCGGCGCGAGCCGGGAAATCGCAGCTTGTGTGGCTGGAAGCGCTCGATGATCGAAGCAGCCGCCATGGGCAGGTCCTTGATCTGACGCGCGCTGAGGAGCGGCAATATTTCCTCGTCCATAGCGGTGGGGGAGAGGCTGAACTCGATGGCTGGCGCACGGCGTTGCGGCCCGGCGAGGTGCTGTTTGTCCCGTCAAGGACGGTAGGGCGGATGACGATCGCCCCGGGATCACGGATCTTCTGGTTCTGCGTTGCGGACAGCTTCCTGATCTCGCGCGTACTGCCGGCGCTTGGCGTGTCCTTCGCTTCATGGTCGGCGGAATTCCCGATGCCGCGCAAGCTCAGCCACTGGAGCAAACCCGAAGATGCGGGAGAGCGCGACCGGCTCTGGCTGGAACTGACCCTTGCCGCGCGACGGCTCGGCGGAACCGGTGATGCGGCCATCGCCGCTTATGTCCTCCTGACATTATTCGAGAAATATAATTTTCCTCTGAAGCCGGAGGCCGCGCTCGAACTGGAAGAAACCGTAACCACGCTGAACGAAGCCAGCGCTCCCAATGCGGAGGTTGCTCTCGTTATCCGCTTTCGCAGCCTGATCGAACGTCATCTCGCCGATCAGTGGAAGGTACAGGATTATTGCAACGCGTTACAGGTGCGCGCCGCCGAATTGGGTGATGCCTGCAAGAATGTAGTGGGGGAGACGCCCTCCGTCCTCATTCGCGAACGATTATTGCTCGATGCGAAGCGCCATCTTGCTTTCTCGCGAATGCCTGCCGCGCAGATCGCTTATCGTCTGGGCTTCACCGACGCCGCTTATTTCAGTCGCTATTTCAAGAAACAAACGGGGCAGTCGCCGCTCGAATTTCGCCGTTCGCGCAGGCCGATCTTTGCTGCGGGAGCCTCGCTCGCTTCCTGATTACCACGTGTCCGAGAGCGAAAGTGCCAGAGATTCCTGCGCGGCTCCATTTTTCCGGACGCGGCTTTCGGCCAACATAAGTCCCGCTGGACAGGGCGCGTTACCCGCAGCGCCCGGCAGAACAGGGAGAGGATGCCCGTGACCTGGACCATCGACCGTCGGGCAATGCTGCGGACGACAATCGCCGCAGGGGCTGCCGCCGGAATTCCTGCCTGGGCGGCGAGGAAAGGCAAGGAGCGCAATATGGACAGCATCGTCGAAACCAATGCCGGCAAGGTGCGCGGCATCGAGCAGAATGGCGTGCACATATTCAAGGGTATTCCCTATGGCGCGCCAACCGGCGGGGCCCGGCGCTTTCTGCCGCCGCTGAAGCCTGAACCCTGGGCCGGGATACGCGACGCCATCGTCTTCGGACCAACCGCGCCACAGGCATCGATGGCGGAAGCCGGCGGCGGATCGTCCGCGCCCGGCGCGCCGGGTGGTGAGCGGATGGCCCGGATGATGCGCTTCCTGCACGAACTGAGCGGTGACGAGCCCGCCATGAGCGAGGATTGCCTGGTTCTGAACGTGTGGACAGGCGGCGTGCGGGATGGACGGAAGCGGCCGGTGTTGTTCTATATGCACGGCGGCGCCTTCACCTCCGGCTCCGGATCGTGGAAGCTTTATGACGGGGTAGGCGCCGCCTGCCGCGGCGATGCGGTGGTCGTCACGATGAATCACCGGCTGGGGCCGCTCGGCTATCTGCACCTCGCCGAATGGGGCGGGCAGGAATATGCTACCTCCGGCAATGCCGGGATGCTCGATCTGGTACTGGCGCTCGAATGGGTTCGCGACAATATCGCCCAGTTCGGCGGCGATCCGGATCATGTGATGATCTTCGGCTCGTCCGGCGGCGCCTCCAAGAGCGCCGTGCTGCTGGGGATGCCTCGCGCCAAGGGGCTGTTCCACACAGCGAACCTGATGAGCGGCCCGATGCTGCGCGCCAACACGGCCGAAGGGGCGACCCGCACGGCTGAACGCCTGATGGCCCGCTTCGACATCGCGCCCAAGGACTTTCGCAAGCTGCTTGATATTCCGGCGACGCAACTCGCCGGCGAGGCCGAAAAACTTGGAGCGCAGATCAATGCGGGCCTCTCCGGCGGCGCCAGCCCCGAAGCGTTTATGCCGATCGCGCCGATCGTGGACGGCATCTCGCTGCCCGCGCATCCGATGGACCCGGTGCCCTCGCCTTATGGCGTGGACGTGCCGGTGCTGATCGGATCGACCAAGGACGACATGACCCTCATCATGTACGCAACGCCCTGGTTCGGCAGCCTCGACGATGCCGGTCTCGCCAAGATGGGCGCGGGTCTGCACGGCGCGATGGCGACCGAGGTGCTGGAAGCGTATCGCGACGAGATGCCCGGCGCCACGCCGACGCAGATCGCCTGCCAGATGATTACGGATCGCACGATGTGGCACGGCTCGATCGCATGGGCGGAGCGACGCGCGGCGGCGAAGCGCGGCCCGGTCTATAGCTATCGCTTCGATTTCGACACGCCGGCGATGGGCGGTGTGCTGGGCGCCACTCATGGGGGCGATATTCCGTTCGCGATGAACAATTACACCGCCAGCGGCATGGCAGGCGATCGGCCGGATAATCCCAAAATGGCCAAGGCCATGAGCGATACGTGGGTCCACTTCGCCGCGACGGGGAACCCAAACAATCCTGCCATTCCCGACTGGCCATCTTATGATTTGGAGACGCGCGCGGTAATGCATTTCGACCTTCCCACATATGTCGAGAACGATCCGCGCGCCAAAATGCGTGCCCTGCTCGACGCGGCGTTCGCCGCCTGATCAATAGATCAGCCGAACGCCTTCTGGGCAAAAATCCTGTATTTTCCGGCGAGCGTCCATTTCGCCAGCGGGTGCCTGAGCGATAGGCTAGAGCATTCCAACCAGGTTGAACCACCAGATGACCCGGAAGATGCGGTAAACAAAGGAGCATCATCGCACCATGCTCCAGGAATGATGAAGAATGAGGCATGAAAATGCCCGTCTTATTGCGTGTCAAATAGGGGATGGCATGGATAGATTAAGCAGCATTGCGCTCGCGATATTGGTCATGATGGACGCCCCGGTCGTTGCGCAGGACAAAACTCCCGTCGCGCGTCCCGTTCTGCAAGCCGATGGCTCCGTGCTCATGCCCGGCAGAGTTGTTCAGATGCCGTCGAGCTTCAGCCCGGAAGCGCGCCAAGCCTTTCTCGATTATTACGCACGCGGCGGCGACCCGGCGTTTGCCGGCGACATTTTCGCGATCCGCCGCATCTATGACGAGAAATGGGCCGGCCCGATCCTGACTGCCTGGGAAAAGCGCTTCCCTGTAAAGACGCAGCGCAAGACCCTGGCAGGCGTGATGGTGGACGAAGTGACGCCCGCGGCCGGTGTCGCGGCGGACAAGCGCGACAAGATCCTGCTGAACTTCCACGGTGGTGGCTTCGTTCTGGGCAATGGCGGCATTGGTGGGCGGATAGAGGCGGTGCCGGTCGCCGGTCTCGGTGGATATCGTGTGCTCAGCATTGATTATCGGCAGGCGCCCGAAGCCCGCTATCCGGCAGCGACCGACGATGCCGTTGCCGTCTATCGCGAGATATTGAAGACTTACCGGCCTGAAAATATCGGTGTCTACGGGTCCTCGGCAGGGGGCATGCTGACGGCGCAGCTTATTGCGCGTCTGCAAAAGGAAAAGCTGCCGCGCCCCGCCGCCATCGCGATAATGGCAGCCGGCGCCAGCCGCTCCGGCGCGTCGGATTCGTCCGGCTGGTTGCTTGGCCTCACGGGCGCAGAGGTGAAGGCGCCGGCGGAAATGCCGCACATGCCGCAATATTTTTCGCCGACAGACATGGAAGACCCCGCGGCATTCCCGGCGGATGCGCCCGATATCCTCGCGCGCTTCCCCCCGACCCTGGTGCTGTCGTCCTCGCGCGATGCGCTGCTCGGAAACGCACTCAATACAAGCGCCAAGCTCGTCGAAGCGGGGGTAGAAAACCAGCTCTACGTCCGGGAAGGCTTCGGCCACGGTTATTTTACGCAAGTGCCGAATGTGCCGGAAGCAATTGCTGCCTGGCAGGTCACGGTCGCTTTCTTCGATCGTCATCTTGGGCGGCTCCAGGAAAATAAGTAACGAGCAAAAAAGATATTTTCGGGATCTGCGACAAAACCAGCGGTTCCCCGAAATACAGGGAGCGGACAAATGTCGAATATACTCCGGGCCGGCGGATCATTGGCCGCGCTGATCGTCAGCCTGCATCTAAGCAGCGTCGCCTTGGCCCAGAATGGCGCCACCGCCCTGCCTGATGCCGGCTCCGTGGCGGCTGGCGACGGACTGGGGGATATCGTGGTCGTCGCCCGGCGCGCGGAGGAGCGCTTGCAGGATGTTCCGATCTCGATAACGGCGATCAGCGGTGAAAAACTGAAGGCCGCACAAATAACACAAGGCAGCGATTTGATCCGGCTGGTGCCGACGCTCAACGTGCAGCAGTCGTCGACCGGTCCGGGACAATCCTATTCTCTCCGTGGCATCCGCACCGGCGTCATCACCTATTTTAACGAGGTTCCGACGTCGACGAATGCGGTGAACAACCAATTGTGGGATCTTTCCTCCCTACAGGCTCTGGCGGGCCCGCAAGGGACGCTGTTCGGACGCAACAGCACCGGTGGCGCCATCCTGTTCGTTCCTCAAAAGCCGACTGGCGATCTGGAAGGTTTCGTCGAGGCAGGATATGGCAATTATGATTGGCGCCAGCTGACCTCGACTGTTAACCTGCCCATAATGGAACAAATAAAGCTGCGCGTCGGCGGAAGGCTGGTGCGACGCGACGGGTTCGTCAGGAACGAGATCGGCCCAGACCTGAATTCGCAGCATCGCGATAGCTTCCGCGCATCGCTTTTGCTCGAACCGAGCAACTTCATCTCCAACTATACGGTATTCGATTATACAAAGGCAAACGAGACGGCTCCGGCACTCATCACGTCGAACGTGCTGGCCACAGCGGGCTGCTTTCCCGGGCTCGGCTGTCTTTATGGCGATCGACCCGCGGTGCTCGGCGCCCTCCAGAACAGGCTTGGCATTCGCAGGATACGATCCCATTTCCCTGGCATTCAGGACAGCAAGGAATGGGGACTTTCAAACGTCCTTGCGGTCGAACCGGCGGATGGAATCACACTAAAATACATATTCGGGCTTCGTCGCAGTTCATATAATCGCTATACAAATCAGACATCCCTTGATCTTCCGATCCAGATTGGCAACAATTTCCAGGATTACGGCCGCACTATTTCCCATGAGATCCAGGCTCTGGGTGCCGTACTCGGCGGACGACTGAATTGGGCGACGGGCATATTCCTGTCCAGGCAGGTTTCGGATGGGGGCCTATCTTACTCGCTTTTCGGCGATGCGACGTTGCCTTTCTCAAACGATCGCAACAATTATACGCGGATCTACCAGAGTCAGAAGACCACCGGCGTCTATGCCCAGGCAACGCTGGAAGTGGCCGAGGGACTGAATCTGACTGGCGGCATACGCTTCAACCAGGATATGGCGGGGTTGACAACGTCATCAGTCGGCCCGCAATTTACCTTCTTCGGGCCACAGATATGCCGTTTCTCGCCCACGGCACCCGGCGTCGATTTCGTCAATTGCGTTCGGCGTATCAAAGACAGTTATGATGCCGTCACCTACAATTTCTCGATCGACTATCGTGCCAGCCGAAACCTGCTTCTCTACGCGACCACGCGGCGCGGCTATAATTCGGGCGGCTTCAATCCCAGCGTGCCTGCAACACAGGAGCCAAGGGCGCCACAGCCAGCCTTCGGCCCGGAATATATCCGCGATTACGAGGCCGGTGTGAAGGCGGACTGGTACATTGCCGGCATGCCGGTGCGTACCAACCTGTCCGGCTATTACGCCAAATATAGTGACATCCAACGCAGCACATTCGGCGTCAGTGAAAGTGGGCAAACCTTTATCGGCACGTCCAACGGCCCGAAAGCGACGATTTACGGCCTCCAGCTCGAATCGACACTTCGCCTGGTCAAGGGATTTCTAATCAATGCCAATTACGGCTATCTGCATACGCGCTATGATGAGGGTTCACCTGGCTTCCCCAAGGGGAATAGTTTTGCGCAGGCTCCCAAGCACACGCTCAATCTGACGGCCAATTACACCCATGATCTGGGCCCTGCCGGTGCGATCGTTGCCAATGCCGGCTATACCTATCAGAGCCGCGTCTCCTTCCAGGACGCGAATCTGGGGTCCGCTCTGGCATTCCAGAAGGGATACAGCCTCGTTGATGCTCGGCTGGGTTGGAACGCGATTGCCGGATCGCCGATCAATGCTGCCCTGTTCATCAAAAACCTGACGAACGAGGCTTATGCGCTCGAACGACAGGATCTTGTCAGCGCCTTTGGGTTTGCGGGAACCATCTACAATGATCCCCGTACCTTCGGTATCGAAATAAGCTATCGCTTTGGCGGAAAACGTTGACCAAACAGATCACTTCGAAAGCGGAGATGTTCAATCGGCCTTGGCAGCACAAAAAAGTACACTTGCGGCCGGCGGTCGTCCCGCCCTGGCCCAGCACGATCTCGACCTCACGCAGCTTCCCGATGATTAAGGCATGTTTCCGCCGGTTCGCGGGCATGTACGGATCATTGCCGCGGCGCCCATGACGAGCAGTGGCTTCTCGTCTCGACTGGTCCGTTGAGCACCCGGCAGACGCCGCAGTCGGACAGGTCGGCCTCCACGAAGAAGGCGCAGCCGCCGCATGTCTTCTCCGGATCGGGCGAGGCGGGCACGAAGGCTAAGGCCGTTCGCATCTTCTTCTGCTCCGGCGTGAGCGTTGCCGGGTCGAAGCATTGGGGCGTGGCCATGGCGGCGCTCACGCTCGCCCATGCGCCCCCGGCGGCGGCGGCAAGCAGCAATCCGCGCCGCGTCAGCCTCTCTGTCTTGATCTTCTCCATCGGGGCCGGGCATCGGGGCTGCGAATGGGCAGGTCCAAGGACAAAGCCGCGCGCAGGCTTGTAGTTTTCCATCTTCGCGGCGGCGCGGGGAAAAAACCTCCAAACCGGACGCCCTCCCTGTCCATTCCACCTGCACGGCACGCATCTTAAGATCGATGTGGTCGGGCAAATGTCCCAATAATAAGGAGATGTTTCTTGGAAGACCTCGATACGTCGGACGAGTCTGTACGCGATCCCGACCGCCGCGCCTTCATCGCCACCGGCGTCGGCGCCACATTGGGAGTCACCGGAGCCATGATATTCGCCGAAGAAGTCGCCGAAGCGGCAACGCAATCCAGCGCCAACCTGCTGCTCTATCACCTCGACGGGACTCGTTCCGAGCGGGTGATCTGGCTGATGGAGGAACTGGGGCTCCCTTATGTGTTGAGCGCGAAACCCGGCATGGCGGGCATGGCGGACATCAAGGCGGCGCATCCCATGGGCATGTCGCCGACCGTCGTGGACGGCAAGCTCACGCTGGTCGAATCAGGCGCGATCCTGGAGTATATCATCCACCGCTACGGCGCCGGGCGGCTCGCGGAGGCGCCCTCCTCGCCGGGCTATGCCAGCTATCTGCTGTGGCTTCATTATGCCGAGGGGTCAGCGGCGCCGCGTATCATCAACGACTATGTCTCTCGCTCCATTCCCGATGTCGCGACGCTCTCGCCGATCGCCGGCCGCCAGATTGGCGGCGCTGGCCGTGTCCTCAACTTCGTGAACATGCGACTGGGCGAGACGCCACATTTCGCGGGTGAAAATTTCACGGCGGCTGACATTATCATGCATTTCCCGCTGAAGCTCACGCGGATGTGGGGCGTGGACTTCTCGCTCTATCCCAATGTGGCTGCCTGGTTCGATCGCGTGGAGGGCCGTCCGG
>Ga0182749_1001537_pt1 | contig 18008 bp, 14 predicted proteins | sample eDN3rd37CKraftMG_FD_128875 | JGI IMG/M metagenome (GOLD analysis project Ga0182749, IMG submission 128875) | Enriched Miracle-Growth compost microbial communities from Emeryville, California, USA - eDNA 3rd pass 37_C Kraft MG (version 2) (version 2) ...
AGACGTGGTCGACGCCGGTCTCGAGCGCCGCCTCGACGCTGCGTCGCCAGTCGTCGAGCGACTCCCCCGGCGTCCCGTAGATGAGGTCGAGCGACACGTCGAGGCCCGCGGCGCGCGCCCATCGCACGACGTCGGGCACGCGGGCCGGGTCGTGGGTGCGCTCGAGCGTCGTCAGGACGTGCGGGACGGCGGACTGCATGCCGAAGGAGACGCGGGTGAAGCCCGCCTCGGCGAGCGTCGCCAGGTAGCGCTCGTCGACCGAGTCGGGATTGGCCTCCGTGGTGACCTCGGCGTCCGGTGCCAGGCCCCAGGCGTCACGCACGCCGCCCAGGATCGCGGCGAGGTCCGCGGCGGGCAGCATCGTCGGGGTGCCTCCGCCGAGGAAGACCGTCGAGACCGCGCGCGGGGCGACACCAGCGTCGTCCATCGCGCGACGTGCGAGCGCGACCTCGCGCAGCGCCGTCGTCGCGTACCTGTCCGCGTCCGCGCCGCCGCCCAGCTCCGTCGAGGTGTACGTGTTGAAGTCGCAGTAGCCGCAGCGCACCCGGCAGAACGGGACATGGACGTACACGCCGAAGGAGCGCGACGACGAGCCACGCACCCCGGGCGGCAGGGCGCCGTCCGGCGGGGCCGGGGAGCCGAGGGGCAGCGAGGGGGTCACCTCGGAGCCTTCACTTCGCGGCACTCACTTCTTCTTCGCGTCCTTCTCCTTGCCGCCACCGCCGTCGGACGAGAGCGCGGCGATGAACGCCTCCTGGGGGACGTCCACGCGGCCGATCGTCTTCATGCGCTTCTTGCCCTCCTTCTGCTTCTCCAGGAGCTTGCGCTTGCGGCTGATGTCGCCGCCGTAGCACTTGGCGAGCACGTCCTTGCGGATGGCCCGGATCGTCTCGCGGGCGATCACGCGCGAGCCGACGGCGGCCTGGATCGGCACCTCGAACTGCTGGCGCGGGATGAGCTCCTTGAGCTTCGCCGTCATCATGACGCCGTAGGAGTAGGCGTTGTCCTTGTGGACGATGGCGCTGAAGGCGTCCACCTGCTCGCCCTGCAGCAGGATGTCGACCTTGACCAGGTCGGCGGCCTGCTCCCCCTGGGGCTCGTAGTCGAGGCTCGCGTAGCCACGGGTCTTGGACTTGAGCTGGTCGAAGAAGTCGAAGACGATCTCCGCGAGCGGGAGCGTGTACCGCATCTCCACGCGGTCCTCCGAGAGGTAGTCCATGCCGAGCAGGTTGCCGCGGCGGGACTGGCACAGCTCCATGATGACGCCGATGAACTCGCTGGGCGCCAGGATGGTGGCGCGCACCATCGGCTCGCGGACCTCGGCGATCTTGCCGCCGGGGAACTCGCTCGGGTTGGTGACGCGCACCGTCGAGCGGTCGTCGAGCGTGACGTCGTAGATGACGTTGGGCGCCGTCGAGATGAGGTCGAGGTCGAACTCGCGCTCCAGGCGCTCGCGCACGATCTCCAGGTGCAGCAGGCCGAGGAAGCCGACGCGGAAGCCGAAGCCCAGGGCGACCGAGGTCTCCGGCTCGTAGTTCAGCGCGGCGTCGTTGAGCTTGAGCTTGTCCAGCGCGTCGCGCAGCGCCGGGTAGTCCGAGCCGTCGATCGGGTACAGGCCGGAGAAGACCATCGGCCGGGGGTCGTGGTAGCCGCCGAGGGAGTCCTCCGCTGGCTTCGCCGCGTTGGTCACCGTGTCGCCCACCTTGGACTGGCGCACGTCCTTCACGCCGGTGATGAGGTAGCCGACCTCACCGACGCCCAGCCCCTTGGTGGGCACCGGCTCGGGCGAGATGACGCCGATCTCCAGCAGCTCGTGGGTCGCGCGCGTGGACATCATGACGATGCGCTCGCGGTGCTGCAGCGCGCCGTCGACGACGCGGACGTAGGTGACGACGCCGCGGAACGTGTCGTAGACGGAGTCGAAGATCATCGCGCGAGCGGGGGCGTCGGCGTCCCCCACCGGCGCCGGGATCTCGTGGACGATGCGGTCGAGCAGCGCGGGGACGCCCTCGCCGGTCTTGCCGGAGACCTTGAGCACGTCGGCGGGGTCGCCGCCCACCAGGCCCGCGAGCTCCTCGGCGTACTTCTCGGGCTGCGCGGCCGGCAGGTCGATCTTGTTGAGCACCGGGATGATCGTCAGGTCGTTCTCGAGGGCCAGGTACAGGTTGGCGAGCGTCTGCGCCTCGATGCCCTGGGCGGCGTCGACCAGCAAGACGGCGCCCTCGCACGCGGCGAGCGAGCGCGAGACCTCGTAGGTGAAGTCGACGTGACCGGGGGTGTCGATCATGTTGAGGGCGCAGGCCAGCTCGGTGCCGTCGTCCCGCTGGACCGCCCACGGCATGCGCACGGCCTGCGACTTGATCGTGATGCCGCGCTCGCGCTCGATGTCCATGCGGTCCAGGTACTGGGCGCGCATCGCGCGCTCCTCGACGACGCCGGTGAGCTGGAGCATGCGGTCGGCGAGCGTCGACTTGCCGTGGTCGATGTGCGCGATGATGCAGAAGTTGCGCAGCAGCTCCGGCGGCGTCTGGGACGGGCGGATGCGCTCGTTCGCGGCGGGGCTGGGGATCGGTGACACGGGTACGGGGCTCCAGGGGTGGTCAGGACTGTGCTGCGCTGGGTGCTGCGCTCTGTGCTGCCGGGGGCGGGCCGGATCGAAGATGACCTCCATTGTCCCATGCACCGACGGCACCGCGTTCCCGCCCCCTGCTGTTCTGGCTCCACCGTCACACCGACGATGTGAGAACCGTCGATCAGACGCTAGCCGGCCCGCTCCGGGAACCCTCCGCGGTTCCGTGCCGCGTCGAAGAGCGCTCGTTCGACCGCTACCGCTCTGCCGTCGTACGGCGAGCTCTTCAAGGGTCCCTGGTTCGCAAGTCGGCTCATGAGCCGTAGGTAGTAGGCGTACTGCGGCGTGGTCCAACCAGAGGCCCGGAAGGTGGCCAGCGGCGTCTTCCTCGTCACACGCTGAGGGACCTCGACGGGAAGGTGGTAGTTGGCCACTGTCGCCATCCAGCGGTCGAGGATGAGAGCCGGGAGGTGACCGCCCGAGGAGTCAGGTTCACCTGCTGGATCCGTAGGGAAGTCAGGCTGGTTCGACGGATCGGCAAACGTGAGGAACTTCGTGAAGAATGCCGGGCCCCAGCCGGTAACGTGCAGGGAGTTGTTGAGGAGGTAGTACGCGTCGACCGCTCTGGTCGTTCGTGATGTGTCGTGCAGAACACCGAGCACAAGCCGGGCAGAAACCGGAAACTGCGGATCTTCCGCAACCGGTCGGGTGCGGGCTACCCCCCTACCACTGGTTCCGTAGCCCCACGCGTTGACGAGCCACAGGAAGCTGCGGAGCTCGTCGTCACTGGATGACGGGTGCAGCGCGCGGCCTTGCTCAAGCAACACCGCGCGGCTCAGCCTCCGTCGTTGGAGACTTTCGCCAGCTTCCTCCGACGTGAGCGGCGATCCCGACAGGTACTGGCTGAATGAACGGCTGACCCGGAGCTCCGGGTCAAGGTCTCGAGTCAGCTCTGTGAAGGGCAGCGGCCGGAGGTCGGTCGCTGCAGCGGCACTGTCTGCAGCCTTGACGTGTGCTCGCATGTCATCGCTCAGCTGGAGCAGGTCAGGATCAGTTTCCACAAGATTCCTTCGACTCGAAGATGGGCCTGCTTGAGGCTGGCCAGGAGACAAACCGAGAGAGATGTCCCTGAAACCCGAACGGTACGATGCATCGCGCACCGTACCGATGCTTGGCGACGACGACATCGGCCTCGCCGCCGACGCACGCTGGATCGAATATCTCTTCGCGATGCACCAGCATGATCAGGTCGAACAGGTCTGCAACCGCTTCGTAGTCACGCAGGTCCTCCATGCGTGGCAACCTCGTTCGTGCCTGACGAGACATGAGCGCCGCAGACACAAGCATGACGGCGGCATCGTTCTTGTGAGCGAGCACGCGCAGTCCCCGGACCAGGTCCCGAAGGTGAGGCTCGACCTGACTTGTGCCGTCCACAACGACAAGCCGGATATCGAGCGTCTCCATCATCGATCTCACGAGGCCGACTGTCTCCCTTAGTGGATCTTCGGCTCCCAGCGTGCTCTCGAACCAGAAAGGTGCGCTCGCAAGCTGCTCACGCGACTCACTGAGCTTCCCTCGCTCAGCTTCCGTGAGGCGTCCGCGCCGGATGCCGTGGACGGGCACGCCAGATGTCGCGGCGATGACGCGAGTGGTGGTCTCACGAACAGAGGAGTCCGTCGTGATGACAGCTGTGCGTATCCCCTGGCTCAGAGCCGCCTGCCGTGCCACATCCAGTGCGAGCACCGAGGCGCCCGCGCCAGGCACACCGGCGATCACCGAGAGCTGACCGGTGCGGAGCCCTCCGCCGAGCGGCTCGTCCAGGTTGTCGAAGCCTGTGGGGATCACATCGTCGGCCGCATCGGATGCTGTGCCATCGAGGATCGGTCCGAGCACGGACTGTACAAGATCACCAAGGTTTGCGGGTTGCTCGTGTGCCATCAGACGTCCCTTCAGCTTCTTGATACCGATTCCGCACCGGCCGCCCGTCGACCCACCGAGCCGCCAACGGCCGGTGGGCCTGAGATCCAGCGCCGCGTGGAGCGCCTTAGGCCCGACCTCCGACATCTCTCGTAGGTCTTGCCTGAGCGGGCGTCAGACGTCGTCCAGCTCCGGGTCGAGCACCAGGCGCATCCACGAGACGATGTCGTCGACGTCGCGCGGTGCCGGGAGCCAGGAGCCGGTGCGGACACGGGTGGTGACGACGTGGACTGTGGACAACCTCCGCCGTGTCAGCGGCGCCTCCTACTGTGGACGCATGAGCACCGCAGAGATCGGGACGGACGCCGTCGGGACCGCGTCGTCGCGCGACGAGGCTGGCGCAGCCACCTTGCGCACCGACGCCACCGCTGTGCTGCGTCGCCTGGTCGGGCATGACGGCGCCGAGCTACGGGACGACCAGTGGTCCGCGATCGAGGCGCTCGTCGCGGGGCACCGGCGCGTCCTTGTGGTGCAGCGCACGGGGTGGGGCAAGTCGGCCGTCTACTTCGTCGCGACCGCGCTGCTGCGAGCCGCGGGCGCGGGGCCGACCGTCATCGTCTCTCCGCTGCTCGCGCTGATGCGTGACCAGGTCGCCGCCGCGCAGCGGGCAGGCATCCGTGCGGTGACCATCAACTCCTCCAACGTCACCGAGTGGGACGACGTGCACGAGCAGATCCGCGCGGGCGCCGTCGACGTGCTGCTGTGCTCGCCGGAGCGGCTCAACAATCCGGGCTTCCGTGACGAGGTGCTGCCGCGGCTCGCGGCGGACGCGGGGCTCGTGGTGGTCGACGAGGCGCACTGCATCTCCGACTGGGGGCACGACTTCCGCCCCGACTACCGACGCATCCGCACCCTCGTGGCCGATCTTCCGCCCGGCGTGCCGGTGCTGGCCACCACGGCGACCGCGAACGCCCGGGTGACCGCCGACGTCGCGGAGCAGCTCGCGACCACCTCGGCGACGGCGCAGGACGCGGGGGGCGAGCACGGCGACGTCCTCGTGCTGCGCGGCAACCTCGACCGCGAGTCGCTGCACCTGGCCGTCCTGCCGGTGATGGACCAGGCCACGCGGGTCGCGTGGCTGACCTCGTCGCTGCCGGGGCTGAGCGGTTCCGGCATCGTCTACTGCCTGACCGTGGCGATGGCGGAGCAGGTCGCCAGCCAGCTGCGCCAGCACGGGATCGACGCGCGCGCCTACACCGGGCAGACCGACCCGGCCGAACGCGAGGTGCTCGAGGACGATCTCAAGAACAACCGGGTGAAGGCCCTCGTGGCGACCTCCGCCCTCGGCATGGGCTTCGACAAGCCGGACCTCGGCTTCGTCGTCCACCTCGGGGCACCGTCCTCCCCGATCGCCTACTACCAGCAGGTGGGACGCGCCGGGCGCGGGGTGGACCAGGCACTGGTCGTGCTGCTCCCCGGCGAGGAGGACCAGGCGATCTGGGACTACTTCGGCTCGCTGTCGTTCCCCGCCGAGCGTCAGGTGCACGAGGCCCTCGGGGCGCTGCGGTCCGGCGGGGTCCAGTCGGTCGCCCGATTGGAGACGAGCGTCGACCTGCGCCGCTCACGGCTCGAGGCGATGCTCAAGGTGCTCGACGTCGACGGCGCGGTGCGACGGGTCTCGGGCGGCTGGGAGGCCACCGGCAGGCCGTGGTCCTACGACGCCGAGCGGTACGCCCGCGTGGACGAGGCCCGCGAGGCGGAGCAGCGGGCGATGCTGGCCTACGAGGCGACCGAGGGCTGCCGGATGGCTTTCCTGCGTGCCGCGCTCGACGACCCCGAGCTGACGGGCGGCTGGACCTGCGGCCGCTGCGACCGGTGCGGCGGCATCGAGGTGCCCGCGCCGCCGTCGTCCGAGGAGGTCACCGCCACCCGTGACTCCCTCGCCGTGCCCGGCGTCGACGTCGCCGCACGTCGGCAGTGGCCCTCCGGGATGGACCGGATGGGCGTCGACCTGCGAGGGCGCATCCCGGCGGGCGAGCAGGCCCAGCCGGGCCGGGCGGTCGCTCGGTTGGACGGGCTCGGCTGGTCGGCGACGCTGCGCGAGGTCTTCGCTCCTGGCGGCCCCGACGGCGAGACACCGGTGTCGTTGCGGCACGCCGCGGTCGCCGTCCTGCAGGCCTGGGCGGAGCTCGGCGTGCCCGACGCCGTGGTGCACGTCGCCTCGACCACCCGGCCCCGGCTCGTGGAGCACCTCGCGACCGGTCTCGCACGATTTCTGGGGGTGCCGGTCCTCGGGGCGGTGCGCCCGGTCGCCGGTCACGAGGCACCCGACCGGCACGACGTGAACTCCGCGACCAGGCTCGCCGGCGTCGTGCGACGGCTGAGCCTCGACGCCGCTCCCTCCGCCCTGACCGGCCTGAGGGTGCTGCTCGTGGACGACCTGGCGGACTCGGGCTGGACCCTGACCGTCGCGGCGCGACAGCTCCGGCTCGCGGGCGCGGCCGAGGTGTACCCGTTCGTGCTCGCGCAGCGGTGAGGCGGTGGTCAGCCGCGAGCCAGTCGGGCGGTGATCGCCTCCCCGTGGGCCGGCAGGTGCTCGGCCTCGGCGAGGCGCACGATCTTCTCCCCGATCGCCGCGAGCGCCGGCTCGCTGTACTCGATGACCTGCACGGCACGCAGGAACGAGTGCACACCGAGGCCGCTCGTGTAGCGCGCCGATCCCCCGGTGGGCAGCACGTGGTTCGAACCCGCCATGTAGTCCCCGAGCGACACCGGCGAGAACGGGCCCACGAAGATCGCGCCGGCGTTGCGCACGCGCTGCGCGAGCGCTGCGGCGTCCGCCGTCTGGATCTCGAGGTGCTCGGCACCGTACGCGTCCACCACCGCGAGCCCGTGCTCGACGTCGTCGACGAGGACGATCGCCGACTGCGGACCACCGAGCGAGACGGCGACCCGCTCGGCGTTCGGCGTCGCTGCGGCGCGCTCGGCGAGGCGCGCGGTCACCGCGTCTGCGAGCTCCTCGCCAGGCGTCACGAGCACGACGGCGGCGTTGGGGTCGTGCTCGGCCTGGCTCACCAGGTCGCTCGCGACGAGATCCGCGTCGGCGCCCGCGTCGGCAAGGATCGCGATCTCCGTGGGACCGGCCTCCGCGTCGATGCCGACGGCACCCCGCACGAGCCGCTTGGCCGCGGCGACGAAGACGTTGCCCGGGCCGGTGACGACGTCGACCGGCTCGCACAGCACCGCGCCGTCCTGCGGCTCGCTGCCCACGGCACCGTAGGCGAGCATCCCGACCGCCTGCCCGCCGCCCACCGCGTAGACCTCGTCGATGCCGAGCAGCGCGCACGCGGCAAGGATGGTCGGGTGCGGGAGGCCGCCGTTCTCCTTCTGCGGCGGGGTGGCGACGGCCAGCGAAGGCACGCCGGCAGCCTGGGCTGCGACGACGTTCATGATCACCGAGGAGGGGTATACGGCGAGGCCGCCGGGCACGTACAGACCGACCCGTCCGACGGCGATCCAGCGCTGGCGCACCTGCGCGCCGGAGGCGACGTCGACGGAGAAGTCCTGCGGCACCTGCGCCTCGTGGACCTTGCGGACGCGTGCGATCGCCTCCTGCAGCGAGTCCCGCAGGCCGGGATCGAGCGAGTCGAGCGCGTCCGTGAGCGCGGACTGGGGGACTCGCAGGTCGTGGGGGCGGACGCCGTCGAACCGCTCGGCGAGGTCGCGTAACGCGGCCGCGCCGCGGGACCGGACGTCGTCGAGCAGCGGCTGGACCAGAGCGGTCGCGTCCGAGACGCTCACCTGGGCTCGCGGGAGCACGTCGACAAGCTCCCGGGTGGACAGGGAGCGGCCGCGAAGATCGAGTCGGGAGATCACCTGATCATTCTAGGTGGGGGCGTCCAACGGATTCTGCGGGATCCGGGGTGGGCGTCCATAGGCGCACATCGGATCAGGTGCCGGTGGCGGCCGCGGTGCGGCTCGCCCGCCGGGGCCGTCGTGCGGGAGACTTGTCCCATGACCACGCCCCCAGACGTACCGCAGGACGTCCCCGTGCGGGACGAGAGCATCCGCCTCGGCCAGTTCCTCAAGCTCGCCGACCTGGCGGACGACGGCGGCCATGCCCGCGCCCTCATCGCCGAGGGCGACGTGCTGGTCAACGGCGAGGTCGACACCCGGCGCGGGCGGCACCTGGTGCCCGGTGACGTCGTGACCGTCCAGGGCCCCGAGGGAGAGCGCAGCGCGCGGGTCGTGACCGCGGGCTCGTAGGAGGCCGGGGTCGGCGCGAGGCTTGGTGGCGCCAAGGACGTTCGGGGCTCCCGAGGTCGTCCACATGCCCCCTGCCGAGCGGTGGTGGTCCACAGGCCTGGCTCCTGCCGCAGGCTCTCGATATCGTTGACACGGACGTTCGATGGAGACGAACGAGGAGTCGGCGCCGGGATCAAGGCGGAACGGCACGGCGTCGGGGACGACGGCGGGACGGGTCGGTGTCGCGTGAGAGGGGGGTCATGAGCGAGGTGCAGCTGTCACCGGGCTCCTCGCAGCTCGCATGTGCGCGGGTGGTGCTGGCCGACCTTGAAGCCTGGGCGCAGAGCGATCCCCGTCACCTTCCCGTGTCGGCCAAGGTCGAGCTGATCCAGGTCCTCGAACAGGCGGCCGCCAGGCTCGCATCGATACGGCTCCGCCTGCTCGGCGCCGCAGACGACGTCGCCCGGTCGACCGGTCACCGCGACGCGGCGTCCTGGTACGCCGCGGCGACCCGCACCGACGTCGGTGCCGCACGCGCAGCACAGCGAACCGCACGCGGGCTGACGTCCGCTCCCCGCGTGGCACGCGCGCTGGAGACCGGTGCGATGAGCGAACGCCACGCCGCGACCATCATCGACGCCCTGGACCGGTTGCCGGCGACCTCCGCACAGCTGCGGCGCAGGGCCGAGGAACGGCTCGTCACTCATGCGCGAGCACTGCCGCCCACGCAGCTCGCGGCACGGGGCAAAGGCATCCTGGACGAGGTCGACCCTGAGCGTGCTCAGCATCTCGGGACGACGCTGGCCGACGAGGCGTCCCGCGCCTGGGCCGCCGCGACCCTCACGTTCCGCGACCGCGCGGACGGGACCACAGCGGTGGACGGAGTGCTGCCCACCCCCGTCGCCTCGCGCATCAGGACGGTCCTGCACGCCTTCACCGGTCCTCGGGCGAGGCGGCGCGCGGAGAAGATCCCTGCCGTGGACGGTGTCCCGCCGTCCTCCGCCACGCCACCAGTGGCTCACGCCACGCGTATGGGCCAGGCGCTGTGCACCCTGTTCGAGAGGCTCGACCCCGCAGACCTGCCGCAGCACGGTGGCGCCGCGACGACGGTGATCGTCACGATCGACCGCGACCAGCTCACCGAGGAGCTCGGGACGGCCTCGCTGCTCGGTGCCGCCGGCGACGGCCGCGGCACCGCCATCTCGGCGGGCGAGGCGAGGCGCCTGGCCTGCGCTGCAGGGATCCTGCCGGCCGTTCTCGATGGCGCCTCCCAGGTGCTCGACCTGGGACGGAGGAGCAGGCTGTTCACGGCCGCCCAGGTCACCGCGCTACGGCTCCAGGACGGTCGTTGTCGGGCGCAAGGCTGCACGATCCCCGCCGCCTGGTGCGAGGCTCATCACCTGCGGCCCTGGTCACAGGGCGGCAGCACGGACCTGTCGAACGGGGTCCTGCTGTGCTCGTTCCACCATCACCTGGTCCACGATCCCACCTACCACCACGAGCATCGGCCCGATCGCACCGTGCAGTTCGAGAGACTGCCGGACGGCTCACCCGGACGGAGAGTCGAACGACATCCGGACCGACGAGGCGCACGTCCTCTGGACGCGCCGAGCCGACAAGGACCCGACGGGTGAGTCGCGCCGACGGTGACGAGGGGCACCGGACCTGAGACTTGCGCAGTCCTCGGGGCGAGCAGGCATCGCGGCCCTGGCACAGTCCGTGGGCAGGAGTAACAGGCAGCGCCGCCCGAGCACGGTCCCGTCAGGACGGCAGGCAGTGCGGCCCGAGGAGCGCCTTGAGGTCGCCGTAGAGGCCCGGGCCGCGGTCCACCCGCAACCGGTCGTCCAACTGCATGACCGTGGTGCGACCGGGCTTGGCCAGGTGGAGCTGCACGCGCGCGCTGCCGGGATGAGTCTGCAGCACAGCCCTGAGCTGCTCGACCACGGGGGCGGTCGCGCGCATCTCGGGAAGGTGGACGACCAGGGGAGCGTCTTCGGCCACGGTCAGGTCGGGGATGGTCATCTCGATGGCCTGCAGGGTGATCTGCTCGTCACGGCGGCGGAGGCGGCCCTTGAGGACGACTACCTGGTCCTCCGCGAGCGCCGTCGAGTACGCGAGGTAGGTGTCGCCGAAGAACATGACCTCGACCCCGCCCTCGAGGTCCTCGACGTTCACCAGCGCCCAGAAGTTCCCCGCCTTGGACAGCTTGCGCTGCAACGAGGTGATGAGCCCCGCCACCGTGACGACCGAGCCGTCCGCGCGGGTCTCGTCGGCGAGCAGCTGCGCGATCGAGACCTCGGCGGCACGGCTCAGCATGCCCTCCAGCCCCGACAACGGGTGGTCGGACACGTAGAGGCCGAGCATCTCTCGCTCGAAGGCGAGCCGCTGCTTCTTGCTCCAGTCCGGGACGTCGGGCACCTCGATCGAGAACGACACCGCGTCGTCCCCCGCGTCGCCGAAGTCCGCGAACAGGTCGAACTGCCCCTCGGCCTCCTTGCGCTTGACCCCGATCACGGCGTCGACCGCCTGCTCGTGCACGGTCACCAGCGCGCGGCGGGCGTGGCCCAGCGTGTCGAAGGCACCCGCCTTGATGAGCGACTCGATGGTGCGCTTGTTGCAGACCACCGCCGGCACCTTGTCCAGGAAGTCCGTGAACGACTCGAACGCCCCGCTCGTCTCACGGGCGCTGACGATCTCGTCGACCACGTTGGCGCCCACGTTGCGCACAGCGGTCAGACCGAAGCGGATGTCGCCACCCACGGCGGTGAACAGCGCCGCCGACTGGTTGACGTCGGGTGGCAGCACGGTGATGCCCATCCGGCGGCACTCCCCGAGATACAGCGCCATCTTGTCCTTGTCGTCCTTCACGGACGTCAGCAGCGCCGCCATGTACTCGGCCGGGTAGTTCGCCTTGAGGTAGGCCGTCCAGTAGGAGACCAGCCCGTACGCCGCGGAGTGGGCCTTGTTGAAGGCGTAGCCCGCGAACGGGACGAGCGTGTCCCACACCGCCTGGATCGCGGCGTCCGAGTACCCCCGCTCGCGCATGCCCGCCTGGAAGGGAACGAACTCCTTGTCGAGGATCTCCTTCTTCTTCTTGCCCATCGCGCGGCGCAGCAGGTCTGCCTGGCCGAGCGAGTACCCGGCGAGGATCTGCGCGGCCTTCTGCACCTGCTCCTGGTAGACGATGAGGCCGTAGGTCGTGTCCAGCACCTCGGCGAGCGGCTCGGCCAGCTCGGGGTGGATGGGCGTGATCTCCTGCAGCCCGTTCTTGCGCAGGGCGTAGTTGATGTGCGAGTTCATGCCCATGGGACCGGGCCGGTAGAGCGCGATGACGGCGGAGATGTCCTCGAAGTTGTCGGGGCGCATCTGGCGCAGCAGCGACCGCATGGGCCCGCCGTCGAGCTGGAACACCCCGAGGGTGTCGCCCCGGGCGAGCAGCTCGTAGGCCGCCTTGTCGTCGAAGGTCAGGTCTTCGAGGACCACCGGCTCCTTGCCGTTGGCGACGATGTTCTCCAGGGCGTCGGAGAGGATCGTGAGGTTGCGCAGCCCCAGGAAGTCCATCTTGATCAGGCCGAGGCCCTCGCAGGTCGGGTAGTCGAACTGCGTGATGACGGCGCCGTCCTGCGGGCGGCGCATGATCGGGATGATGTCGATGAGCGGGTGGCTCGACATGATGACGCCCGCCGCGTGCACGCCCCACTGGCGCTTCAGCCCCTCGATGCCTCGGGCGAGCTCGACGACCCGCTGCGCGTCCGGGTCGGTCTCGTGCAGCTGGCGGAACTCCGCCGCCTCGGCGTAACGCTTGTCCTCCGGGTCGAAGATGCCGCTGAGCGAGATGTCCTTGCCCATCACCGGCGGCGGCAGCGCCTTGGTGAGCTTCTCCCCCATCGAGAACGGGAAGTCGAGCAGCCGGGAGGAGTCCTTGAGCGCCTGCTTGGTCTTGATCGTCCCGTACGTCACGATCTGGGCGACCCGGTCCTCGCCGTACTTGTCGGTGACGTACCGGATCACCTCGCCGCGACGGCGCTCGTCGAAGTCGACGTCGAAGTCGGGCATCGACACGCGCTCGGGGTTGAGGAACCGCTCGAAGATGAGGCCGTGCTCGAGCGGGTCGAGCTCGGTGATCTTCATGGCGTAGGCGGCCATCGACCCGGCGCCCGAGCCACGGCCCGGCCCGACGCGGATGCCGTTGTCCTTGGCCCAGTTGATGAAGTCGGCGACCACGAGGAAGTATCCGGGGAAACCCATCTGGACGATGACGCCGACCTCGTAGTCGGCCTGCTTGCGCACGGCGTCCGGGATGCCCTCGGGGTAGCGCTCGCGCAGGCCCTCCTCGACCTTCTTGATGAACCAGCTGGTCTCATCTTCCCCCGGCGGGCACGGGAAGTTCGGCATGTAGTTCGCCGAGGTGTCGAAGGAGACCTCGCACTGCTCGGCCACGAGCAGCGTGTTGTCGCAGGCCTCGGGGTGGTCGCGCCACACCTCGCGCATCTCGGCCGCGGACTTCACGTAGTAGCCGGAGCCGTCGAACTTGAAGCGGTCGGGGTCGACCAAGGTGCTGCCGGAGTTGATGCACAGCAGCGCGTCCTGGAAGCGCGAGTCGTGCTCGTGGACGTAGTGCAGGTCGTTGGTCGCGAGGATGGGCGCGTCGATCGTCTTCGCCAGCCGGAGCAGGTCCCCGATGACCCGGCGCTCGATGTCGATGCCGTGGTCCATCAGCTCGACGTAGTAGTTCTCCTTGCCGAAGATCTCCTGGTACTCCCCGGCGGCGCGCACTGCCTCGTCCCACTGCCCCAGGCGGATGCGCGTCTGCACCTCGCCCGAGGGGCAGCCGGTCGAGGCGATGAGGCCGTCGGCGTAGGTCTGGACGAGCTCGCGGTCCATCCGGGGCCACTTGCCCATCTGCCCGTCGAGAGAGGCCAGGGACCCCATGCGGAACAGGTTGTGCATGCCGGTGTTGTTGCGCGCCCACAGCGTCATGTGGGTGTACGCACCACCCGCGGAGACGTCGTCGCTCTTCTGGCTCGGCTCGCCCCAGCGGACCCTGGACCGGTCGTGCCGGCTCGTGCCCGGCGTGACGTAGGCCTCCAGGCCGATGATGGGCTTGACGCCCGCCGCCGTCGCCTTGGACCAGAACTCAAAGGCTCCGAAGAGGTAGCCGTGGTCCGTCATCGCGATGGCCTGCTGGCCCTGGCGCTGCACCTCGGCGAACAGGTCGGGGAGCCGTGCCGCGCCGTCCAGCATCGAATACTCGCTGTGGACGTGCAGGTGGACGAAATCCTGGGCAGAGGGCATGGGAACAGTCTAGGTAGCGAGCACGTCCAGAGCGTGCTGCAGGTCGGCTGGATACGCACTCTCCACCGCTACCCACTCCCCCGTGCTGGGCTGCGCGAAGCCCAGCCGCATGGCGTGCAGCCACTGCCGGGAGAGCCCGACGGTCTCGGCGAGCCGCGGGTCGGCGCCGTAGGTCAGGTCCCCCACACAGGGGTGCCGGAGCGTGGACATGTGGACGCGGATCTGGTGCGTGCGACCGGTCTCGAGATGGATCTCGAGCAACGAGGCCGCGGGCAGCATCTCGAGCACCTCGTAGTGCGTCACGCTCGGCCGCCCGTCGGCCACGACGGCGAACTTGTAGTCACGGCTGGGGTGGCGTCCGATCGGCGCGTCGATCGTGCCCGACGTGGGCTCGGGGTGGCCCTGGACGAGCGCGTGGTAGACCTTCTCGACGGTGCGCTCCTTGAAGGCGCGCTTCATGACCGTGTAGGCGTGCTCGCTCTTGGCGACGACCATGAGCCCGGACGTGCCGGCGTCCAGCCGGTGCACGATGCCCTGACGCTCGGCGGCCCCGGACGTGGAGATGCGGTAGCCCGCGGCGAGCAGGCCGCCCACGACGGTCGGGCCCTCCCAGCCGGGCGACGGGTGCGCCGCGACGCCGACCGGCTTGTCGACGACGACCACGTCGTCGTCCTCGTAGCGCACGAGCATGCCCGGGATCGGCTCGCTGTCGATACGTGGCGCCCGCGACTCGGGGTCGGGCAGGTCGACCTCGATCCAACCGCCCTCGGGCAGGCGGTCCGACTTGCCGAGCTCACGGCCGTCGAGGCGTACCCCGCCGGACGCCGCCACCTGGGCCGCCGCGGAACGGGAGAGCCCGAGCATGCGGGCGAGCGCGGCGTCGACGCGCTCGCCGACGAGCCCGTCGGGGACGGGAAGGGCGCGGGTGGTCATGCCGAGGTCGTCAGGTCGCTCCGGGCCTCGTCGTCCCCCGGCTCGACAGCGTCTGTCTCGGCACCATCTGTCTCGGACGCGCCGACCTCGACCGCGACCGGCCGTGTGCCGTCCAGGCGCACACCGAAGAAGGTCAGCAGCACGATCATCACCGCGGCGAGCACGATCGCGATGTCCGCGATGTTGCCGACGAACACGTGGTAGTCGATGAAGTCCACCACGTGCCCGGAGGGAAAGCCCGGCGCCCGGAAGAGCCGGTCGGCGAGGTTGCCGACGGCGCCGCCGAGGAGCAGGCCGAGCGCAGCCGCCCACGTGCGCGAGCGCAGCCGACGGGCCAGCCTCACGACGACGACCACCACGACGGCGGCGACGATCGTGAAGACCCAGGTGGTGCTGTTCCCGATGGACAGCGCCCCGCCCGGGTTGAGGACGAGCGTGAGCTGGAGCAGAGAACCCAGGAGCGGCCTGGGCGCCGCCCCGGGCTCGAGCGCCGACAGCGCCCATGCCTTGCTGAGCTGGTCCAGCAGGACCGTCAGCAGGACCGTCGCGCTGAACAGTCCTACCGCACGCAGCCCCGCGGCACGGCGATCGGCCACCTAGCGACGCTCCTCACGCTGCTTGCACGCCACGCAGAGCGTCGCGCGGGGGAACGCCTGGAGCCGGGCCTTGCCGATGGGCTCGCCGCACAGCTCGCACGACGCGTAGGTGCCCAACCGGATGCGGTCGAGGGCGTGCGCGTTCTGCACGAGCAGGTCACGGGTGTTGTTCACCATCGAGAGCTCTTGCTCACGTTCCAGCGCGGACGAGCCGTAGTCCGCCTGGTCGTCGCCGGCTCCGTCACCCGAGTTGCGCAGCAGGTCCGACAGGCCCTGGTCCGCAGCTGCCAGCTCCTCACGGAGCCGCCCGTTCTCCGCGATCAGCGCGTCGGCGATCTCCTGCAGCTCCGGGAGCGTCCAGGGGTCCTCACCCTCGCGCACCGGGAGGGCGGAGACGTCGGTCGTGAGGTTCGCGAAGTCCTCGGGCGCGGCGGCTGCCTCCGCGGCAGCGTCGTTGGGGCTCATGCCACACTGCTTTCGTCGTCGGGTGGGTAGCACTGCGCCCGCACCCCTCGTGCGGCGAGAGCCGCAAGCAGGGCACGGGCGTCGTGCGCGGCGCGGGCCGTGGCAGGCCCGCGCCGGAGGTTCAGAAGGAGCTCGTGCTCGGCGCCGGGGAGCTCTCGGACGCACCCAGGTCGTGCAGCAGCGTCTCGAGGTGGCCCTTGAGCTTGCCTCGGTAGTCGCGCTCGAAGGTGCGCAGCTCGTCGATCTTGCGCTCCAGGGCGCCGCGGTCCTGCTCGAGCTTGCTGAGCGTGCGGGCAGAGGTCTCCTCCGCCTCGCGGATGATCCGGGCGCTCTCGGTCTTCGCCTCGGCGACGAGGCGGTCGCCCTCCTCCTGGCCGGCGCGCACGTGGTCGTCGTGCAGCTTCTGGGCGAGCTGGATGATGCCGGTGGCGGCTTCCGGCTCCGGCGCCTGGGCGGGGGCCGCGGCCACGGGCTCGGGAGCCGCCACGGGCTCCGGCTCCGGCTCCGGTGTCGGCACCGCCTCGGCGGCCGGGGCAGCGGGGGCGGCGGACTCGTTGCGGGCTAGCTCGGCGACCCGTTCCTGCGACGCGGCGAGCTGGCCCTTGAGGTCCTCGTTCTCGGCGTAGATCGAGCGGAGGGTGCCCAGGACGAGGTCGAGGAAGTCGTCGACCTCCTCGACGTCGTAGCCCTCTCGGAACTTCGTCGTCGAGAACGTCTTGTTCAGGACGTCATCTGCGGTCAGCAGCTCCATCGTGTTCACCTCAATGAGTCGTGCGGATCAGGTCAGGACCCGCGTGCTGGGACAACGGTAGCCGACAAGCCCGAGAGATGCCGATCAACACCAGTCGTGGGGACTTTATCACCGGGCGTCGCGTTGCACGAGGGCAGAAAGGCGTGCTCAGCGCAGACCGCCGACCACGCCCAGCAGCACGAAGCACAGCAGGAAGACCAGGGAGAAGGACAGGTCCAGCGCGATGCTCCCCAGCCGCAGGGGCGGGATGAACCGGCCGAGAGCGCGCAGCGGCGGGTCGGTCACGGTGTACACGGCCTCCGCGAGCACCGCCGACCAGCCGCGCGGACGCCAGGAGGGAGAGGCGACCTGCACCCAGCCGATCACCATCCTCGCGACCAGCGCGAGGAGATAGAGCAGGAGGAGCCACCACAGGACGAGCCAGACGACGCTCACTAGCTCTGGTTGTAGAAGCCCGCGCGGGAACCCTCGCGCGTGGCCTCCTCGCCCGCGATCTCCACGTGCTCAGGGGACAGCAGGAAGACCTTGTTCGTCACGCGCTCGATGGCTCCGTGGAGCCCGAAGATGAGCCCTGCGGAGAAGTCCACGAGCCGCTTCGCGTCGGCGTCGTCCATGTCGGAGAGGTTGATGATCACCGGGGTGCCGGCTCGGAAGGCCTCGCCGATGGCGCGCGCGTCGTTGTAGGAGCGCGGGTGCACGGTCGTGATGCGGCGCAGCTCGGCCTCCCCGAACGCGACGTGGTCGTGATCGACAGGTCGCAGGGGGGTCACCTGGGCCTCGTAGTCCTGGGCCACCTCGCCACCTGCCTCGTCGTAGTACTCGTCCTCGGCGTACTCGTCCTGCTCCTCGGCGGTCAGCCCGAGGAACCTCATCGTCTTGTGCACCGCTCCGGCCATCGCAACCTCCAGCTCCTGGCGTCGTCGGCGGCGGGCACCCACGACGTGACTTCTCGCCTCACGCTAGCGGCCGCGAGGGCGCGGGCCAGGCACGACACGCCCGGCACGGAGAGGTTGCCGCTGGGAGGCTGCTAGGGGGACCCGTCGAGCACGACGACGCCCGCGAACCGTCCCGTCGTCGTCCCGGCGCGCGTGGCACGGCGGTGCGAGTAGAACGTGTCGTCCTCCATCGTGCAGCGACGCACGTGCTCCACCCGGGTCACGCCGGCCTCCTCGAGGCGTGCTCCGACGGCGGCGCGGAGGTCCAGCGACGGTGTGCCCCGTCTCGTCCTCCCGCGCGC
>Ga0182749_1001538_pt1 | contig 18000 bp, 18 predicted proteins | sample eDN3rd37CKraftMG_FD_128875 | JGI IMG/M metagenome (GOLD analysis project Ga0182749, IMG submission 128875) | Enriched Miracle-Growth compost microbial communities from Emeryville, California, USA - eDNA 3rd pass 37_C Kraft MG (version 2) (version 2) ...
CATCGCCCGGGCCGTGATACGGGCCTGACCGCCTGGTGGCACCGCAGCAGGGTTTCTGGTCACCAATCTGGTCACCGGATCGGCTGCGGTCAGGTCCGGCAGAAACCGTCACAGGTCCGTCTGAGTCACCCCGGTGTGTCCGGAGAGTGTTTTGCTGGTGTCAGCCCGCTCTTTCGAGGGGTTCGGTGTGAGCGTAGTCGAGCTGCTCGAGCTCGACGGGGGTGAGGTCGTCGATCGAGCCGTGGGTGCGTTCGGTGTTGAACCATTGGACCCAGGACGCGGTCGCGGCCTCGACCTGATCGACGTCCCGCCACGGGCCCTCGTGGTGGATGAGTTCGGACTTGTAGAGCCCGATCTGCGACTCGGCGAGGGAGTTGTCATACGCGTCCCCGACGGACCCGACGGACGGATCGATGCCTTCGTCGACGAGCCGGTCGGTGAACGCGATCGACGTGTAAACCTTAGGTTCAACCAGTCGAAGCAACACCGGCTTGTGCCATCGATGTTAGGTGCTGGGTGAGAGCTTCGGCGGGCGTCCGCCAGTCGAGTGTCTTGCGGGGCCGACGATTGAGTGAGATGGCGACGGCTGCGAGGTCGTCGACCGACCATCGAGCGAGGTCTGTGCCCTTCGGAAAATACTGCCGCAGGAGCCCATTCGTGTTCTCGTTGCTCCCTCGCTGCCATGGGGAGTGTGGATCACAGAAGTAGACGGACAGCCCCGACTCGATGCGCAGCTGAAGGTGCTGGGCCATTTCGGATCCCTGGTCCCAGGTGAGCGACTTCCTCAGCTGGGTGGGCATCGCCCCAAGCTGCTCGACGATCGCGTTGCGGACCGCCTCGGCGCCGTGGCCGGCCAACGGCGGACCGTTCTTGGCTCGCTGTTCTCCGAATCCGTCCATCCGCGGCAGGTGCAGCAGCATCGTGAAACGGGTGGTGCGTTCGACGAGCGTGCCGATCGCGGATCGGTCCAAGCCGATGATGAGGTCCCCTTCCCAGTGCCCCGGGACCGCGCGGTCTTCTACCTCGGCGGGCCGGGCGTTGATCATGACTTCGGGAGTGATGAACTTCTTTCCCCGTCGGGACCGTGCTTGCGGGACACGAAGCGCGCGTCCGGTGCGGAGGCAGGCGCTGAGTTCCCGCTGAAGCGCGCCACGGCCATGAATGTAGAGCGCCTGATAGATCGCCTCGTGAGAGATCCGCATCGATTCATCATCGGGGAAGTCCACGCGCAACCGGCGACTGATCTGCTCCGGACTCCACGCGACTCCCCATCGCCGGTCCGCACGTCGCCCATGCCGTCTGCCCTTCCACGGAACGTTCGGACCAGGGATCGGACGGCCGTCCACGTCGGTGACGACACCAGCGAGGCGATCCTGGACGTACTCTCGGAGCCTGTCGTTGACCGCCAGCTTCGCGCGCTTCGGACGCCGGGCAGCTCGCTCGGCCTTCCACTGCGCTGTCGTCGCTCGGTACTCGCAGGTCCGACCACGCGTCGCGGCGTTCCGCCTCAGCTCACGGGAGATCGTGGACGGGTCACGGCCGATTCGACGAGCGATCTCGCGAACGCCCACACGCTGAGCACGCAGGATCGCGATCTCCTCACGCTCGATGAAAGACAGATAGCGCCCCGACGGGGCCGTCAGGCTGATCGGTGGCATGCCGCCACCGTCGCGGAACCACCGCGTCCCGACCGGTGTCGACACGCCGACTGCAATGGCAGCGGCCTCGCTCTCCATGCCCGCGGCGATCCGTCTCCAGAACTCACGCTGCACGCCGCGCTGATTGACACCGGGGCGACCTTCCGATCCCATCGCCGGCCGAACCGCACGATCCGCGTCCCGCTGACGCCGACCGATTCCCGCCATGACACACCTCCGAAGTCGAGGTGTTGCGACGACCGGTTGAATCCGCCAACCGAGCCTGCATCGGTGTGGTGAGTGAGCCCGGCGAACCCGGCGACGCCCTCTCGTCGACGCGTCCAGAGCGCCATCTCGAGACAGTCCAGCACGAGCGGGGTGGTCATGCTCGTGGCGGCGCGCCAGCCGAGGATGCGGCGGGAGTGCGCATCGAACACGAACGCGACGTAGACCCATCCGGACCACGTCCAGACGTACGTGAAGTCGGCCACCCAGAGCTGGTCCGTGCGGAACCTCGCGAAGTGCCGGTCGACGAGATCCGCTGGCCTGGTTTCCCGCGGATCCGCATCGACCGGTCGCTTCCGCTTCCCGCGGATCACCCCGGCGATGCCGAGGTCTCGCATGAGGCGTTCGACCGTGCAGCGGGCGATGTCGTGCCCGTCGCGGCGGAGGCGGAGCCAGAGCTTGCGCGCGCCGAGCACCTTCCTCTGCTTCTGCCACGTGGTCAGGACGATCGGTTTCCACCGTTCGTCGGACAGCTCCCGCGCCGACGGTTGCCGTCCGCGAGCGTCGTAGTAGGTCGATGGGGCGATCTTCACGCCGTGCTGGGTGAGCACGGCGCAGATCGACTCGACACCCCATCTGAGCCCGCCGTCGGCGCGGTCGCGGTGCTCGTCGATGAACGCGACTATCGCTGGTGTGGCCGGTCGAGTTCGGCCGCGAAGAAAGCCGAAGCCGCCTTCAAGATCTCGTTCGCCCGACGCAACTCGGCGTTCTCCCGCTTCAGTCGCTTGATCTCCACCGCCGCATCGGTCGTGACGCCGGGCCGATCACCGGCGTCGACCTGCTGCCGGCGGATCCAGGTCCGGATCGTCTCCGGGGAGCCGATGCCGAGCATCCCCGCCACCGCGGTCATCGCGGCGTACTCGCTCGGATAGTCGGGCCGCACCTCGGCGACCATGCGGACAGCGCGCTCACGAAGCTCGCGCGGGTACTTACTGGGACGTCCCATGAGACAGATCCTTCCAAGGAATCCTGCCTCCGGACACGCCGGGGCGACTCAGATCACCATTCAGGCGCGTATCAAGGCTGGCGCGAAGGACTCTGAACTGATGGGGCTCGTTGGTGTCGGACGTGCTTACGGTGGCGCAATCAATGGCCCCGGGACGGGGACGTCGGATTCGATCCCTGCGATGTTGTCGAACGGTGAGCATGTGTGGACGGCGGCTGAGGTTGCGAAGGCCGGCGGTCAGGGGGCTATGTATGCGATGAGTGCTGCGGTCAGGAGTGGCACGTGGCGCGCGTACGCGGACGGCGGGGCGGTCGGAGTCGGCAAGAGTGCAGGACCAGCGCCCGTGACGAACAACTACACGTTCAACGGGCAATACGCCATGAGCGCCGACGAGATCGCCCGCAGCCTCGAGCGTGAGCGCCGTTGGGCGTACGCGCTCGCGGGGGTTCTTTGATGGAAAGGGGGCAAGCAATGGATGACATCGAGATCCCCGACGCGCTGCACGACCCGGAGGGCACCGCAGCACTAGTCGAGCACATCTTCCAGTTGATGCTCAGGGACGCCGAGAACTCACCGAGGAAGTCGGGCGAGGCGGTTGACGCTGTGCTGCAGGCGTTCGCAGCCTCGCCACCGGACTACTGCGTAATGGTCGTCCGCGACGTCGCAGACAAGACCGTAAGTCAGCTGCTCCTCAACGACCAGCTCTCAGGCGTGTTCGGTGTCCAGGTACGGGATCAGCTGTGGCGAGTGATTGATACAGCCGCCATCCAGTACCGAATTGCCGCGGCAGAGTCTGGCGGCTAATCCACGCATGTTGCACGACGTAGACAAGGGGCCTAATAGCACCAAAGCAAAACCCCCGCCTGAGCGGGGGTTTTCTTCTTGCTGGGGTACCTGGACTCGAACCAAGAACAACTGAACCAGAATCAGCCGTGTTGCCAATTACACCATACCCCATCGGTTCCGGCCGGAGCCGTACCGAGGATCGAGTCTATCCGACTCCGGAGCCCCGGCCAAACCGAGCATCCCCGGGCGTTTCGCCCTCTCGCCTCTTCCCCGCAGGGAGGCGATTCGCCCGACGAAGGCGGATGCCGCAGACATCCGCCTTCCTCCGGCGATCCGCCTTCCTCGGGCGACGCGATGAGGTGCCGGGCTCAGCCCAGGCGCTGCACGAGCGCGCCGAGGCGACGCACCGACTCGGCCTTGCCGAGCAGCTCCAGGGACTCGAACAGCGGCGGCGACACGCGGCGTCCGCTCACGGCGACGCGCAGCGGCCCGTAGGCGACGCGCGGCTTGAGACCGAGCCCCTCGATGAGGGCCGAGGCGAGGGCCTCCTGCACCGCGGCGGCCGTGAACTCCGACTCCGGGATGAGCTCGAGTGCGCCGACCGAGGCGACGAGCACCTCCCCCGCGTTGGCGGGCAGCGAGGCGAGGGCGTCCTCGGCGTACTCCACGTCGTCGGTGAAGAGGAACCCGAGCAGGCCCGGCACGTCGCCGAGCAGCTGGACGCGCTCCTGCACGAGGGGCGCGGCCTGCGCGATGAGGGCACGCTCCTGCTCGGTCGGCTCGGCGCCGATGACGCCGGCGGCGGCGAGGTAGGGGACGATGCGCTCGGCGAAGTCCTCGGGGGCCAGCATCCGGATGTGATCCCCGTTGATGGCCTCGGCCTTCTTCTGGTCGAAGCGGGCCGGGTTCGGGTTGACGTCGACGATGTCGAACGCCGCCGTGAACTCCTCGAGCGAGAACACGTCGCGGTCGGCCGACAGCGACCAGCCCAGGAGAGCCAGGTAGTTGAGCAGGCCCTCGTGGATGAAGCCCTTCTCGCGCTGCAGGAAGAGGTCCGCCTGCGGGTCGCGCTTGGAGAGCTTCTTGTTGCCGGTCTCGCCCAGCACGAGCGGCATGTGGGCGAAGCGCGGCACGAAGTCGGTCACGCCGGCGTCGATGAGCGCGCTGTACAGCGCGAGCTGACGCGCCGTCGACGGCATGAGGTCCTCGCCGCGGATCACGTGCGTGATGCCCATGAGCGCGTCGTCGACGGGGTTCGTGAACGTGTACAGCGGTTGCCCGCCGGCGCGCACCACCACGAAGTCGGGGAACGATCCCGCCGGGAAGGTCACCTCGCCGCGGATGAGGTCGACGTAGGTGACGTCCTCCTCCGGCACGCGCAGGCGCCAGGCGGGCTCGCGGCCCTCGGCGCGGAACGCGGCCTTCTGCTCGTCGGTGAGGGTGCGGTCGTAGTTGTCGTAGCCCAGCTGCTTCGCGCGCCCGTTCGCCTCGTTGCGGGCGTCGATCTCCTCGGCCGTCGAGTAGCTCTCGTACACGGCGCCGGTCGCGATGAGCTTGTCGAGCACCTCCGCGTAGATCTCGCGGCGCTGCGACTGGCGGTACGGCGCGTGCGGGCCGCCCTTCTCGACACCCTCGTCCCAGTCGATCTTGAGCCACGTGAGCGCGTCGACGAGCTGTCGGTAGCTCTCCTCGCTGTCGCGCGCGGCATCCGTGTCCTCGACGCGGAACACGAGCTTGCCGCCCGTGTGGCGGGCGTAGGCCCAGTTGTAGAGCGCCGTGCGGACCATACCGACGTGCGGCAGGCCGGTGGGCGACGGGCAGAACCGCACGCGCACGTCGGCGCCCGTCGCGGTCGTCGTGCGGGGATCAGGTGAGGAAGGCATCCCCTCGATTTTAGTCCGCTGATGAGAGGATGCCGGGGCTCACCGTCGCGCGAGCGGTGCGAGCACCACCACGACGGCGACGATGCCCAGCGCGCACAGCGCGAGACCGCCGTATCCGATCCCGCCGAGGACGACGCCGGCGAGGATCGCGCCGAGCGCGCCCACGAGGTTCATCGTGAGGTCGCTGCGCCCCTGACGCCGCGTGCGGTGGTCCTCGGAGGACGTCTCGGTGAGCAGCGCCGACCCGGCGACGGTCGTCGCGCTCCAGCCGAGTCCCAGCAGGATGAGGCCGACCGTCACGGCCGCCGTGGACGCCTCGCCGAACGACGCGGTCAGCAGCGCCGCGATGAGCAGCACCTGCCCGAGGAGGATCGTCCCCACGCGGCCCACGCGGTCGGCGAGGATGCCGAACACCGGCGACAGCGCGTACATGCCGGCGACGTGGAGGCTGATGCTGAGTCCGACGATGTTCAGGGTCTCGCCGTGGTGGACGAGGTGGATCGGCGTCATCGCCATCACCGAGACCATGACGCCGTGGGCGGCGGCCACCGTGAGGATCGCGTAGCGCGCCGCAACAGGGCGGTCCGTACGGGCGATGCGGGGCCCCGTGGCGCCCGCCGCGCGCACGATCTGCTGCGCGAGCAGCAGCGGGTCCGGCCGGAGCGCGAGCAGGTACAGCGCGATGCCCAGCAGCTGCGCTACGACGGTGAACAGGTACGGGCCGGTCAGCGGCGGCATCCCGATCGCGTCGCCGAGCGCCTCTCCCGGTCCGACGAGGTTGGGGCCGAGCACCGCGCCGATCGTCGTCGCCCACACGACGACCGAGAGGTCGCGCGCCCGCGACGTGTCCGTCGAGAGGTCCGTCGCCGCGAAGCGCGACTGCAGGTTGGCGGCCTGCCCCGCGCCGATGAGCGCGAAGCCGCCGAGCAGCAACGGGAACGAGCGCACAGCCGCGGCGAGGATGACGACTCCGACACCCGCGAGGGCCAGGGACATTCCGGATGCCAGGGCGAGGCGGCGGCCGCGGCGGCGCGCCGCGGCGGCGAGCGGCACCGCGAGGGCGGCCGCCCCCAGGGTGATGAACGCGGTCGCCAACCCCGACAGCGCCTCGTCGCCGGAGATGTCCGCGGCGAGGACGGCCCCGAGCGAGATCGTCGCGCCGAAGGCGACGCCGCCGAGGATCTGTCCGAGCGAGAGCACCCAGACGACGCGCACCCGCACCCGCCGCACGGCGTCGGCGGCGGTCTGCGCGGAAGCCGGGCCGGTCACCGCGTCACGCAGCGCGCGCGGGATTGCGCAGCAGGCCGAGACCCGTGATCTCGACCTCCACGACGTCGCCCGCCACGAACGGGCCCACGCCGGCGGGCGTGCCCGTGAGGATGACGTCGCCGGGGAGCAGCGTGAACGCCGCCGACGCGTACGCGATGATGTCGGCCACCGAGTGGATCATGTCCGAGATCGGGCCCTCCTGGCGGACCTCGCCGTTGACCCGGGTCGTCACGACGGCGTCGCCGGTCGGGTCGAAGTCCGTCTCGATCGCGGGGCCGAGCGGGCAGAAGGTGTCGAAGCCCTTGGCGCGCGACCACTGGCCGTCGCTGCGCTGCAGGTCGCGCGCCGTGACGTCGTTCGCGATCGTGTACCCCAGGACGTGCTCGAGCGCACGCTCTGCGGGGACGTTCTTCGTGATGCGGCCGATGACCGCGGCGAGCTCGCCCTCGAAGTCGACGCGCTCGGACTGCGGCGGCAGCACGATCGCGTCGTTCGGGCCGATGACCGACGTGTTCGGCTTGAGGAACAGCATCGGCTCCGGCGGCACCTCGTTGCCCATCTCGGCGGCGTGGTCCCGGTAGTTCCGGGCGATCGCGACGATCTTGGAACGCGGGATCACCGGCGCCAGCAGGGTGACCTCGCCGAGCGGGATGCGCTCGCCCGTCGTGTCGAACCCGGCGAAGAGCGGGTCCCCCGCGAGGACGACGAGATCCGTGTCGTCGACGATGCCGTAGCGGATGGCGTCCTGATGGCTGAAGCGGGCGATTCTCACCCGCCCAGCCTACTCAGGCCGCGCGTTCGTCTCGCCGCACCGACTCGACGACGCTCACGCGTCGAGGCGCAGCATCCAGCCGTGCTTGTCCTCGATGCGGCCGTACTGGATGTCGGTGAGCTCCTGACGCAGCGACAGCGCGAGTTCGCCGGTGGGCTGCTCGTCGATGAAGTCGCGGCCCTTGAGCACGCCGATCGGCGCGACCACCGCGGCCGTTCCGCACGCGAAGACCTCGACGATGTCGCCCGAGGCGACGCCCTCGCGCCACTCGTCGATCGACACCGAGCGGCCGACGACCTTGTGGCCGCGGTCGACCGCGAGCTGCAGGAGCGAGTCGCGCGTGATGCCCTCGAGGATCGAGTCGGACTGCGGCGTCACGAGGGTGCCGTCCTTGTAGACGAACACGACGTTCATGCCGCCGAGCTCCTCGACGTTGCGGTTCTGGTCGAGGAAGACGACCTGGTCGCAGCCCTGCTCGTAGGCCTCGGCCTGCGGCAGCAGGCTCGCGGCGTAGTTGCCGCCGGTCTTGGCCGCACCCGTGCCGCCCTTGCCCGCGCGGGCGTAATCCTCGCTGAGCCAGATCGAGACCGGCTGCGCGCCGCCCTTGAAGTAGCCGCCCACGGGCGAGGCGATGACGTAGTACGCGACCTTGTTGGCCGGGCGCACGCCGAGGAACGCCTCCTTCGCGAACATGAAGGGCCGCAGGTAGAGGCTCTGGTCCTCGCCGCTGGGCACCCAGGCGCCGTCGACGGCGATGAGCGCCTTGAGCGACTCGATGAAGTACTCGACGGGCAGCTCGGGAAGAGCGAGGCGACGCGCGCTGCGCTGGAGGCGCAGGCCGTTCTGCTGCGGACGGAAGGTGTGGATCGACCCGTCGGCGTGGCGGTAGGCCTTGATGCCCTCGAAGATCTCCTGGCCGTAGTGCAGCACCGCGGCGGCGGGATCCAGCGACAGCGGGCCGTAGGGCTGCACGCGCGGACGGTGCCAGCCGCCCCGGACCGACCAGCAGATGTCGACCATGTGGTCGGTGAAGACGGTTCCGAAGGCGGGCTCGGCCAGCAGCGCCTCGCGCTCGGCCGGGCTCTTCGCGGCGAGGTTCTTCGTGACGGCGAACTCGAGCGGGGCGAGTCCGGCGTCGGGGTCGTAGGTGAGGGTCATGTCACATCCTGAAGGAGAGAGATACGAGGACGACCTCGTATTCACAGGGTACGCCTGGGGCGGATGCCGCCGCGACGCGGTCAGGGGGCCAACCGCGACACGATGGCATCGCCGATCTCGGCGGTGGCCCGTGCCTGCGAGCCGCGAGCCGCGATATCCGCCTCGACCGCGCGGATGACGCGGGCGGACTCGTCGCGCAGCCCGAGGTGATCGAGCAGCAGCGCGACGGAGAGGATCGCGGCCGTGGGGTCGGCCTTCTGCTGACCTGCGATGTCCGGCGCCGAGCCGTGGACGGGCTCGAACATCGAGGGGAACGCGCCGTCGGGGTTGATGTTGCCCGATGCGGCGAGACCGATGCCACCGGTGACGGCGCCGGCCAGGTCCGTGAGGATGTCCCCGAAGAGGTTGTCGGTGACGATCACGTCGAAGCGGCCCGGGTTCGTGACCAGGAAGATCGTCGCCGCGTCGACGTGCAGATAGTCTACGGCGACATCCGGGTGCTCCTTCGCCACCTCGTTCACGATGCGCTGCCACATGCCGCCGGCGTGCACGAGGACGTTCGTCTTGTGCACGAGCGTGAGCTTCTTGCGGCGGCGCTCGGCGAGCTCGAACGCGTACCGCACGACCCGTTCGACGCCGTAGGCGGTGTTGACGGAGGTCTCGTTGGCGACCTCGTGCGGCGTGCCGGTGCGGATCGATCCGCCGTTGCCGACGTACGGCCCCTCGGTGCCCTCGCGCACGACGACGAAGTCGATCTCGCCCGGGTCGGCGAGCGGGCCGGGGGCACCGTCGTAGAGCTTCGACGGACGCAGGTTGACGTAGTGGTCGAGCTCGAAGCGGAGCTTCAGCAGGAGTCCGCGCTCGATGTTGGCGTTCTTCAGGCGCGGGTCGCCGGGCACTCCCCCGACCGCGCCGAGCAGGATCGCGTCATGCGCCTTGATGGCGTCGAGGTCCGCGTCGGTGAGGGTCTCCCCCGTCTCGAGGTACCGTCCGGCACCCAGCGAGAACGGCGTCTTCTCGAACCGGATGTCGGACCCCGCCGTCACGGCGTCCAGCACCTTCTCCGCCTCGGCGACCACCTCGGGACCGATGCCGTCTCCGGGGATGACGGCCAGTTTCACGACACGCGACATTGCACTCCTCACGTCGCATCCAGCCTATCGGCGCGGAGACGCCGCTCCCGCGCGAACCGTCCAGCTGGTGCACTATCGGAGCGCATCCGGGCTAGCATCGACCCCATGAGCCGACCGGCCCGCGCCCGCGAGAGCGTCCTCGACGCCTTCGAGCGCATCCTCATCGAAGACGGCGGGCGTGCCGCCACGATGGACGCGACGGCCCGCGTCGCCGGTGTCTCGAAGGGCGGCCTGCTCTACCACTTCGGCTCGAAGGAGGCGCTCGAGAGCGGCCTGATCGAGCGCCTGAAGGTGCTCGCCGCGCGCGACATCGAGGCGATGAACACCGCCGAGGAGGGCCCGATCGCCTACTTTCTTCGGTCGTCCGCGATGGAGGACGACCCGCTCGACCGCGCCCTGGTGGCCGTGTCGCGGCTCGCGCAGGGCGGCAATCCGGCCGCGGGAGCGGTGATCCGCGGCATCCGCGAGCAGTGGGCGGACGCCCTCCGTCCGCACGCCAAGGACGAGACCGCGCTCGAGCTCGTCATGCTCGTCTCGGACGGGCTCTACTTCAACAACGCGATCGAGGGCGCCGAGATCTCCGGCCCCGTGCCGACGGGCGCCGAGATGGATGCGCTCATCGCCCTCGTCGAGGCGTCCGCCCGCGCCTGAGCCTCGCGTCGCACCGCTGACCGTCTGCTCGTGCACGACTCGCGCACCCTCGAGCTCGCGCAGAACCTCGAGATCCCGCCTCACGCGCCTCGCGCGCCTGCCCGGGATCCGGCGGCTGCGCGTCCGCCTCGCGGGGCGGCGCTGAGCGTGCTCAGTCCTCGGTGATCTCGATCTGGCGGAACACGTCGCCCCCCACGGCTTCGCGCATCTGCGCGAGGATGTCGTCGGGCACCGGCGAGTCCACCGTCAGCACCGAGAGGGCGCGGCCGCTCGCATCGGGATGCGCGACCTGCAGACCCTCGATGTTGATGCCCGCGTCGCCGAGCAGCTTGCCGTAGATCGCGACGATCCCCGGGCGGTCGGCGTAGCGCATGACCACGTGGTGCCGCTCGAACGGCACCTCGATCTCGTACCCGTTGATGCCGACGACCTTGGGCACCATGCGGGTGCCGGCGAGCGTCCCCTCGACCGTGAGCACCGAGCCGTCCGACAGCGTGCCGCGCAGGATCGTGATGTTGCGGTACAGCGGGCTCTCCGCCTCGACGATCAGACGGGTCTCGATGCCGCGCTGCTCGGCGAACAGCGGCGCGTTCACGTACGAGACGTTCTCGCTCACGATGTTCGTGAAGATGCCCTTGAGCGCGGCGAGGCGGTAGACGCTCACGTCGTACTGGGCGAGCTCGCCGCGCACCTCGATGTCGAGGCTGGTGAGCGCGCCGTGGGAGAGACCGGTGAAGAACTGGCCGAGCTTCTCGACGAGCGCGATGCCGGGACGCACGAACGGGTCGATGACGCCGCCGGCGACGTTGACGGCATCCGGCACGAGATCGCCCTCGAGCGCGAGCTTCACCGAGCGCGCCACCGAGATGCCCGCCTTCTCCTGCGCCTCGTCCGTCGAGGCGCCCAGGTGCGGCGTCACGACGACGTTCGGCAGAGTGAGGAGGCGGTGGGCGGAGCCGCCCTCGGCGGGAGGCTCGGTCGTGAAGACATCCAGACCCGCACCGGCGATGACGCCGTTCGTGAGGGCGTCGTAGAGCGCGTCCTCGTCGATGAGGCCGCCGCGCGCGACGTTGACGACGTAGGCGGTCGGCTTCATGAGCCGGAGCTGCTCGGCGCCGATCATGCCGGTCGTCTCGGGCGTCTTCGGCATGTGCACCGAGATGAAGTCGCTCTGCGTGAGGACCTCCTCGAACGGCAGCAGCTCGACCTGCAGCTGCTGCGCGCGGGCGGGCGTCACGTACGGGTCGTAGCCGACGACGCGGACCCCGAAGGAGCGGAGACGCTCGGCGATGAGACCGCCGATGCGGCCGACGCCGAAGATGCCGACCGTCTTCTCGTAGAGCTCGGTGCCGGTGTAGGCGCTGCGCTTCCAGGCGCCGCCCGCGAGGGACGCGTGCGCGGCGGGGATGTGACGCGCGAGGCTCAGGATGTGGCCGATCGTCAGCTCGGCGGCGGAGATGATGTTCGAGGTCGGGGCGTTGACGACCATGACGCCGGCCGACGTGGCCGCCTTGATGTCGACGTTGTCGAGGCCGACACCGGCGCGGGCGACGACCTTGAGCTGCGGCGCGGAGGCGAGGGCCTCGGTGTCGATCTTGGTCGCGGAGCGGATGAGGACGGCATCCGCCTCGGCGAGAGCCGCCAGCAGCGCGGGGCGATCGGTGCCGTCGACGGTGCGGACGTCGAAGTCGGGCCCGAGGGCCGCGATCGTGGCGGGCGAGAGTTCTTCGGCGATGAGCACGACGGGCTTCGTCACAGATGGGTCCTTAGAGCTGTGCACGACGGCAGGATGAGGGAAGGCCACGCCGCACGCCTTCGGGGCGAGGCTGCAACCAGACTACCGGGGTCGCCGCATGTGCCCCGACCGTATGACGTCGCCGGTCACCCGATGAGCGAGGCGCTGCTGCCGTAGAGGTACGCGAGAAGGTTCAGCCAGAACACCGCGACGAGCACGAGCCCCGTCAGCAGGATGAGCGCGAAGTGCAGCGCGCGGCGGCGGTAGCCCAGGGCGAATGCGAAGGCGAAGACGATCACCGGGAACACGATCGCGAAGATCCAGACGATCCAGCCCATCGCGTTGAGCGGGGTGAACGCGAGCGTCTGGACGAGGTTGCCGAGGCTGTTCCACACCGCGTAGGCGTAGAAGAGGCCGAAGATCCCGGACAGGGCGACGATGAGCCACGTCGGCATGCGCCGCGCGGCGGTCGTGGTCGTGTTCTCGCTCATGCCGGCACCGGCCCCACCGTGAGGAACGGCCACGGGATGAGCAGGATCGCTCCGGCGAACAGCCACACGAACCGCACCCACAGGCGGCTCGTGGCCGTCAGCACGAGCACCGCGGTGAACCAGATGACCGGCGCGAGGATCGACAGCCACCACGACGCGTAGAACATGGCGTCCGGGAGCACCCACACCTGCAGGCGCGAGCCGCCCACGATCCAGCCGATGGCGTAGAGGAGGTACACGCCGCCGAGCACGCCCATCCCGACGAGGGCCGCGTTGCCGAGCGGCGTCGCCGTCGCCTCGGAGGACGCGACGGTCGGCGCTGCGGGCGCCTCGGCCTCGACGCGTCCGACGGTCTCGCTCCCCTTCCCCACCGCCGTGTAGCCGTCCGGCAGGGCGGGGATCACGGGCTCCGCGGCGGCGGGTTCCGGCGCGGATGCCTCGGGCTGCGCGTGCGGGTCCGGTTCGGCGTCGACGACGGGCTCGTCGTCGCCCTCCCACCGGAAGGCCTCGTCGTCATCGGGGCGTGCGGTCACGCCTGCCAGCGTACCGGCCCGGCGCGCGCCGCCCGGTCGCCTCGCGGAGCGTCCGTGAGACGAAAGCGGTCCGGCCGCCGACCCCGGGTTGCGGGGGTCGACGGCCGGACCGAAGCCGTGCCGGATGGGAACGGCCGATCGCGCGCGGCGACTCAGCGGGCGGCCGAGCCCTCCACGTAGTCCTCGTCCTGCTGCTTCCAGGCGAACAGGGCGCGCAGCTCCTTGCCGACCGACTCGATCGGGTGCTGGGCGGCCTTCTCGCGCAGCGCGTAGAACTCGGGGGCACCGGCGTCCTGGTCGGCGATGAAGCGCTCGGCGAACGCGCCGGACTGGATGTCGGCGAGCACGCCCTGCATGTTCTCCTTGACGCGCGGGTCGATGACGCGCGGGCCCGAGACGTAGTCGCCGTACTCGGCCGTGTCGGAGACCGACCAGCGCTGCTTGGCGATGCCGCCCTCCCACATGAGGTCGACGATGAGCTTGAGCTCGTGGAGCACCTCGAAGTAGGCGATCTGCGGCTGGTAGCCCGCCTCCGTGAGCGTCTCGAAGCCGTACTGGATCAGCTGCGACACGCCACCGCACAGGACGGCCTGCTCGCCGAACAGGTCGGTCTCGGTCTCCTCGGTGAAGGTCGTCTTGATGACGCCCGCACGCGTGCCGCCGATGGCCTTGGCGTAGGACTTCGCGACGTCCCAGGCCTGACCCGAGGCGTCCTGCTCGACGGCGATGATGTCCGGGATGCCGCGGCCGGCGACGAACTCGCGGCGCACCGTGTGGCCCGGGGCCTTCGGCGCGACGAGGATGACGTCCACGCCCTCGGGCGCCTGGATGTAGCCGAAGCGGATGTTGAAGCCGTGCGCGAAGGCGAGGGTCTTGCCCGGCGTCAGCTTGTCCTTGATGGAGTCGGCGTAGATGCCGCGCTGGTGCTGGTCCGGCGCGAGGATCATGATGAGGTCGGCCCACTCGGCGGCGTCCGCGACGCTCAGGACCTGGAAGCCGTCGTCCTGGGCCTTCTGCGCCGACTTGGAGCCGTCCTTGAGGGCGATGGCGACCTCGACGCCCGAGTCGCGCAGGTTCTGCGCGTGCGCGTGACCCTGCGAGCCGTAGCCGACGATCGCGACCTTCTTGCTCTGGATGAGCGACAGGTCGGCGTCGTTGTCGTAGAAGATCTCGGCCATGTGTGTGTTTCTCCTTGGTGTGTGGTTCGGGGGTCAGCCGCGCAGGACGCGCTCGGTGATGCTCTTGCCGCCGCGGCCGATCGCGAGCATGCCCGACTGGGCCAGCTCCTTGACGCCGAACGGCTCGACGGCGCGCAGGAAGGCCTCGACCTTGCCGCGGTCGCCGGTCACCTCCACGACGAGGGCGTCGGGCGCGTAGTCGACGACCGACGCGCGGAACAGGTTCACGACCTCGATGAGGTTGCTGCGCGTCGCGTTGTCGGCGCGCACCTTCACCAGGACGTGGTCGCGCTGCACCGACTGGGCGGGGTCGAGCTCGACGATCTTGATGACGTTGACGAGCTTGTTCAGCTGCTTGGTCACCTGCTCCAGCGGGAGGTCCTCGACGTCGACGACGACCGTGATGCGAGACAGGCCCGGCACCTCGGTGACGCCCACGGCGAGCGACTCGATGTTGAAGCCGCGACGGGCGAAGAGCCCGGCGACACGGGTCAGCAGACCCGGCTTGTCCTCGACGAGGAGGCTCAGCACGTGACTCGACATGTCAGTCCTCCTGCTCTGCGAAGGCGGGCGAGTGGTCGCGGGCGTACTGCACGTAGCTGTTGCTGACGCCCTGCGGCACCATCGGCCAGACCATGGCGTCGGCGCTCACGACGAAGTCGATGACCACCGGACGGTCGTTGGTCTCCAGCGCGGTCTTGATCGCGGCATCCACGTCCTCCTCCTTCTCGACGCGGAGCGCGAGGCAGCCGTAGGCCTCGGCGAGCTTCACGAAGTCGGGGATGCGGACCGTGCCGTGGCCGGTGTTCAGGTCGGTGTGGGAGTGACGCCCGTCGAAGAAGAGCGTCTGCCACTGCCGCACCATGCCCAGCGACGAGTTGTTGATGATCGCGACCTTGATCGGGATGTTGTTGATGGCGCAGGTGGCGAGCTCCTGATTGGTCATCTGGAAGCAGCCGTCGCCGTCGATCGCCCACACGACGCGGTCGGGCTCGGCGACCTTCGCGCCCATGGCGGCGGGAACCGAGTAGCCCATGGTGCCGGCGCCGCCAGAGTTGAGCCAGGCGTTGGGGCGCTCGTACTTGATGAACTGCGCGGCCCACATCTGGTGCTGTCCCACGCCTGCGGCGTAGATGCCCTCCGGGCCGGTCAGCTCGCCGATGCGCTGGATGACGTACTGCGGCGACATCAGGCCGTCGCTGGGCTGGCTGTAGCCGAGCGGGAACTCGTTGCGCAGGCCGTCGAGGTACGACCACCACTCCGCGATGTCCGGCTTCTCCGGCGAGGCGACGCGGAACGCGGCGTCCAGGTCGACCAGCACGTCCCTCAGGTCGCCCACGATCGGCACGTCCGCCGTGCGGATCTTCGAGATCTCCGCGGGGTCGATGTCGACGTGCACGATCTTGGCGTGCGGGGCGAACTGCGACGCCTTGCCGGTGACGCGGTCGTCGAAGCGCGCACCCAGGGCGACGATGAGGTCGGCCTCCTGCAGCGCGAGCACCGCGGGCACCGTGCCGTGCATGCCCGGCATGCCGAGGTGCTGCGGGTGGGAGTCGGGGAACGCTCCCCGCGCCATGAGCGTCGTCACGACGGGGGCGCCGGTGGACTCGGCGAGCGTGCGCAGCTCCTCGGACGCCTTCGAGCGGATCGCGCCGCCGCCGACGTAGAGCACCGGCTTCTGGGCCTCGGCGAGCAGCTGCGCGGCGGCCTGTATCTGCTTGCCGTGGGCCTTGGTCACCGGTCGGTAGCCCGGCAGGTCGATCTTGGGCGGCCAGATGAACGGCACCTCGGCCTGCTGCGCGTCCTTCGTGATGTCCACGAGCACCGGACCGGGGCGACCGGTCGAGGCGATCTCGAACGCCGCGGCGATGGCGCCGGGGATCTCCTCCGCCGTCTTCACGAGGAACGAGTGCTTGGTGATCGGCATCGTGATGCCGACGATGTCGGCCTCCTGGAAGGCGTCCGTGCCCATGAGGGTGGAGAACACCTGGCCGGTGATGCAGACGATCGGGACGGAGTCCATGTACGCGTCGGCGATGGCCGTCACGAGGTTCGTCGCGCCGGGTCCCGACGTCGCGATCGCGACACCCACGCGTCCCGATGCCGCCGCGTAGCCCTCGGCCGCGTGGCCGGCGCCCTGCTCGTGGCGGACGAGGATGTGGCGGACCGACTCATCGTCCATGAGCGGGTCGTAGACCGGCATGATCGCGCCGCCCGGGAGACCGAAGACGTCGGTCACCCCCAACAGGCCGAGGGAGCGGACGACCGCCTCAGCGCCCGAGAGCACGGGCGCGGACGCAGTGCGAGCGGGTGGCCGGGGAACGGCCGTGGCGGGTTCGGCGGGCATGATGGATTCCTTGTCTCGGAGGACGGATGCGAATGGTCGGCTCTTACCCCGTGACCGCGCCCTCCGCAGCGGAGCGCACGAGCTTGGAGTACTTGGCCAGGACGCCACGGGTATAGCGCGGGGGAAGCGGCTCCCAGCCAGAGCGGCGGGAGCTCAGCTCGGCCTCATCGACGAGTAGGTCGAGAGTGCGAGCCGCGATATCGACCCGAATCAGATCACCATCGCGCACGAAGGCGATGGGACCGGCGTCCACCGCTTCGGGTGCTATGTGGCCGATGCACAGGCCGGTTGTGCCACCTGAGAATCGTCCGTCCGTCAAGAGTAGTACATCTTTTCCGAGCCCCGCGCCCTTGATGGCGGCGGTGATCGCCAGCATCTCGCGCATGCCGGGGCCGCCCTTGGGGCCCTCGTAGCGGATGACGATGACGTCGCCGGCGGAGATGCGGCCCTCCTCGAGCGCGTCCATCGCGGCGCGCTCGCGCTCGAACACACGGGCGGGGCCCTCGAACACGTCGGCGTCGAAGCCCGCCGACTTCACGACGGCGCCCTCGGGGGCGAGCGAGCCCATGAGGATCGTGATGCCGCCGGTCTTGTGGATCGGGTCGTCGAGCTGGTGGATGACCTCGCCGTCGATGGGGTCGGGGTTCAGCTCCTCGAGGTTCTCGGCGAGCGTCTTGCCCGTGACGGTGAGCGCGTCGCCGTGCAGCAGACCGGCGTCGAGCATGCCCTTCATGATCACGGGGATGCCGCCGTGGCGGTCGACGTCGTTCATGACGTACTTCCCGAACGGCTTCATGTCGCCGATGTGCGGCACGCGGTCGCCGATGCGGTTGAAGTCGGCGAGGCTCAGCTCGACCTCGGCCTCGTTCGCGATCGCGAGCAGGTGCAGGACGACGTTCGTCGAGCCGCCGAGCGCCATGGCCAGCGCGATCGCGTTCTCGAACGCCTTCGGCGTGAGGATGTCGCGGGTGGTGATGCCCTGGCGGAGCAGGTTGACGACGGCCTCGCCGGAGCGGTGCGCGTAGTAGTCGCGGCGGCGGTCGGCCGACGGCGGGGCCGCCGAGCCGGGCAGGCTCAGTCCGAGCGCCTCGGCGACGGAGGCCATCGTGTTGGCGGTGTACATGCCCCCGCACGCGCCCTCGCCCGGCGCGAACGCGCACTCGATGCGCTTGAGGTCGGCCTCGCTCATGCGACCG
>Ga0182749_1001540_pt1 | contig 17999 bp, 14 predicted proteins | sample eDN3rd37CKraftMG_FD_128875 | JGI IMG/M metagenome (GOLD analysis project Ga0182749, IMG submission 128875) | Enriched Miracle-Growth compost microbial communities from Emeryville, California, USA - eDNA 3rd pass 37_C Kraft MG (version 2) (version 2) ...
CACAAGCCCTATGCCCTCCCCCAGGCCGAGGTCTACCGCGCCATCCACGTCGGCCGCGCTGCCGCGAAGGCCGAGCTGGGCTTCGCGGGCGACGACACCGGCGACAACATCTCCCTGAAGAACCCGACGTACTGCGAGCTGACCGCCCTCTACTGGATCTGGCGCAACACGGACGACGACGCCTACGGCCTCGCCCACTACCGCCGCTACTTCGCCGGCTCCGGACCCCGTGGCGTGGCCACGGCCGCGGAGATGCAGGAGTGGCTGCGCACGGCCGATGTGGTCGTCGCCCGCCCACGCCGCTACTACATCGAGACGGTGCGCTCGCACTACGCCCGCGCGCATCACGAGGCCGACCTCGATGCCGCGCGCGCCGCCATCGCGCGGCTGCACCCGGCGTCGCTGGGCGCCTTCGATCGCGTCATGCGGCAGCGACAGCTCTCGCTGTACAACATGTTCCTCATGCGCCGCGAGCTCCTCGACGCCTACTGCGAATGGCTGTTCCCGATCCTCGCGGAGTGTGAGAAGACCATCCCTGTCGAGAGCTACGGACCACAGCAGGCGCGCGTCTTCGGCTACCTCGGCGAGCGGCTGTTCAACGTGTGGCTGGAGGAGCACCGCGGGAGCCTGCGCGTGGCAAGGCGGCGCGTCGTCAACCTGGAGCCCGAGAACCTGGCGAAGAAGGCGTGGGGCCTTCTCCTGCGCCGCTTCGGGCGCGGGCGCGCGCACTGAAGGGCCTTGCGACGCATCGGGGCTTAGCCGGCGCGGTCAGGGAGCCGCCTGGATCGCGTCCAGCTGCTCCCGGAGGAAGTCCGTGGCGAACGACCGAGTGAAGTATCTGCTGAGGTGATTGCTGTCCGCGTATGCCGGTATGCCTCCGACGACGCCATGGCAGACGGTGTCGCAGAGCACGGGCGTGTAGTCCACAGAGAAGAAGTTCGGATTGCTGATCTGCGCGGCGGCCCCTGCGAGAATCGAACTCCCGCCTGCTGCCGGTGCGGGGATGGTGCACGGTTCCGCGCTTGGAGCGGCACGGACGGTGCAGCTCGCAGGCGGCACGGGGAATTCGGGCACATCGACGATGACGATCACCTTCTTGCCTGCGGCCAACCATTCGTTCCACGCCTGCAGATAGCCCGCTCCGCTGTCCGCCTTGCCATCGGGCGTGCGGTAGATCGACGCACGTGAGCTCGTGACGACGACGTCGATGTCCGGATCTCTGGCGACCGCGTCGATGACTGTGGAGCGCCACTGCCTGCATCCGTCCGTGTCAGAGGGCACGTCTCCGCGCAGCTCCAGGTCCAAGGTCGGCGGACAGCCGGATCGCCCCAGCATCTCCACATAGGCCGCCCGCTGCTGCGCAATGGCGTCGAAGGCGGGCATCCACATCATCGCATGCGAGTCGCCCACGACCGCGATGTGCATACGCGCCTGGCCTTCGGGGACTCCGACGACGCAGAGGGACGCGTCAGTACCGTCAGGCACAGACACGCGACAGTCGATGTCCGTGTTGAAGTCGAGCTTCGTGTTGATGAGCAAGTCATTGGAATCAGCCAGCTCGTGTGAGCCCGGGCAAGTCTCGCCGCTCAAGGACGCTTGAGCCCCGAAGCACGGGCCGGGATCGCGCGCGCCGGCTTCCAATGCCGCCCGCGCCCCGGCCGTGGACCGCTCGATCGTGTCGGCCGCCGCCGCGGACCCGCCGAAGAAGGTTCCCATGAGGGCGAACGTCGCGACCAGGGCGATCGCCGGGCGCCAGCGAGCCGGCGCGCCCCTGCGGACCGGGTCCTCCACGTAGCGCTTGGACAGCCAGGCGATGCCGAGGGTGAGGACGAGTATGACGGCCTTCACGACGTCGTCGATCGGTCCGAGCAGCGCCACAGTCCCGATGATGAGCGGGTAGTGCCAGAGATAGGCGGAGTAGCTGACGTCGCCGACCGTCTGCACGGGACGCAAGGAGGTGAGGCGCCAGGGGGACCAGTGCCCCGGCTCCTGCCCGACGAAGATCACCGCCGCCGCGCCCAGCACAGGAAGAAGAGCGGCGGGGCCCGGCACTCCTGAACTGCCGTTCAAGACGAACACGCTCGCGACGATCGCCGCCCAGCCTGCCCATGTCAGGGCGACGAGGCGTTGCCGAGTCGAGGAGGTGAACGCAGGAAGCAGCGCGAGTAGAGCGCCGACGCCGAACTCCCACGCACGTCCGCTCGTCTGGAAATACGCGGCGTCCGGAATCCGGATCGAGGCGTAGGCGGCCCATGCCAGCGAAGGCACCAGCACGGCGATGAGCGTGCCGGCGATCACGATCCTCTGCACGCGTCGTGAACGGCGGCGCACGCAGAGGAACGCCGCAAGCAGCAGCAGCGGCCACACCGCATAGAATTGCTCCTCAACCGATAGCGACCAATAGTGCGTTACGAGCGTCTGATCACCGCCCTGTGCGAAGTAGTCCAGCGAATCGGCCGAGAGGACCCAGTTCAGGATGTAGAGCGCGGCGGAGCCGATCTGCGTGAACGTCTCCTGCCGCTGGGTGATGGGGAGCACGAACACCGTGAACAGGAAGCACAGCAGCAGCACGAGGAGTGCCGCCGGCAGCAGGCGACGGGCCCGCCGCGCCCAGAACGCGCCCAATCGGATCCGCCCCGTCGATCTGCCCTCGCGCAGCAGCTGAGAGGTGATCAGGAACCCGCTGACCACGAAGAACACGTCGACGCCGATATAGCCGCCGACCACCTGCCCTGGCCACAGGTGATTGAGGACCACCGCGATGATGGCTACGGCGCGCAGTGCCTGGATATCCGCACGCATGCCGTGCGCAGTCCCGGAGGCGACACCCACGCACTCGACATACCCTCGACCGGCAGCCGCATGCACCGCCTGCCCTCACGGGGGCGCTTCTACTGCAGTATCTCGGCGAGGTGACGCTCGAGGAACGGGCTGAGAGTCAGGGCGAAAGTGGTCGACAGATGGTTGTCGTCGGCGTAGACGATGGTCCCGCCGATCACGGCATGACAGCGGCCATCGGGACCGCACAGCACCTCACGCGGATCGATCACTGCGGCGCCGACCGTGTGCGCCGCCGTGATGAGCCAATCCTGATAGTCGGCAGGCGGAGACCACGAACAGGGGTCGGGAACCTTCGGATGCTCCTCGACGCAGGCGGGCGCGCTTTGGACGACGGTCTTAACCGGCCAGGTGTTCTGCATGCCCGGAACGAATCCGATGATGATCAGCCGCTTGCCTGCGTCTACGAGCGTCTCAAGACGCTTGACGGTGAGTTCTTCTGACGGCCCGCTCTTGGAGATTGTCCGTATATCTACGATCACTGCCGTCGTTTCAGGGTCGGCGGCGAGATCATCGAACACGCGATCCCCCCAGCGCTGGCAGTAGACCGCCTCCGCGCTCGGGTTTGCAGCTGGTGGAGCCGGAGGCTGAAAGCCTGAGCATCCTGTCAGCGCTCGAACGCTGAGCTCCCAGCCAAGTCGGTCGGCCGCGACGCTGAGGGAAGCAGCGAGAGACGCTGCGTGCGAATCGCCGACGAGCGCGATCTTTCGTGTCGAGAATGGCCTACCCGCCTCGCATTGGATGTCCAGCTGGCGGCCGACTTTATCCTCAATGCACGCGTCTGTGCTCGGCAGACCGGTGTTCTTGTAGGTGTCCTGCGCGGTGTATTGCGGATTGACGGTGTCCGTGATGGCGTAGGGATCGGGGCAGGCGTTGAGAATCGCGTAGGCGCCGAAGCAGCCCTGGGTGTCCGCGATAGCAGCGCTGATGCGGGCTTTGTATGCCTGCGCCTGCGCGTTGGCGACCAGCACGGGGGTGAGGGTGAGCGCGAGAACGGCGGCCATGCCGGTGGCGGCGAAGCTGTAGGCGGGCCATCGAGCGCGGAGCCTGCCGCGCGCGTTGCGGGCGGGGTCTTCCACGAGGTATTTGGTGGCGGCGGCCAGCGCCACCGACAGGGCGATGATCGCGAGACCCGACTTGAGGCCGATGGCTTTGTGCGTGACGAGCGGATACAGCACGATCAGCGGCCAGTGCCACAGGTAGATGGCGTACGAGGTGTTGCCGAGGAATTGGACGGGCCCGGAGCGTGCGAGGAACTGTGGTGCCCACACCGAGTCGGTGTCACCGATCCAGATCAGCGCTGCGGTGGCGGCCACCGGCACGACCGCGATCCAGCCGGGGAAGGCCGTGTCCGCGTCGAACAGCAGCGCGCAGGCCAGGATGACCAGCAGCAGCGCCCAGCTCGTCGCGGCAACCAGGCCCTTCAACCGAGCTGATAGCGCCGGCAGGGTCGGCAGCATGGCGACCACGCCTCCGGCGGCGAACTCCCATGCCCGAGTCGTGGTGATGAAGTAGGCGGAGGCTGCGCTGGTGTGGGTCTGCCAGACGGAGTATGCGAAGGACACGAGAAAGACCGCCGTCAGGGCGAGGAAGACCGCGCGCATCAGGGCTCTCTGGCTCCTCGCCCTCGCCAGCTTGGAGACGACCCACAGCACCGCGAGGATGATCAGCGGCCAGACGATGTAGAACTGCTCCTCCACCGACAGCGACCAATAGTGCTGCACGATCGAGTCCGGGTTCGTGGCACCGAGGTAGTCCACTGCGTTGTTCGCCAGCACCCAGTTCAGGACATACAGGCCAGCCGCGCCGATCTCGAGGAGGTTCTCCTGCAGCACCGCTCGCGGCATTACCAGCAGCGCCAGCACGGCACAGACGAGCAGCACGAGGAACGCCGCCGGCAGCAGGCGCCGGATCCGTCGCGCCCAGAACCGGGTGACCGACACCCGACCGGTCGTGACCACTTCCCGCAGCAGGTGACCGGTGATCAGGTAACCGGAGATCACGAAGAAGACATCGACGCCGATGTATCCGCCGGAGACCCCAGCAGGCCACAGGTGGAACACCACCACGAGCAGCACAGCCAGAGCACGCAGCCCCTGAATATCCAGCCGCAGAGCCGTCGACTCCCGCTTCTGAGTACTCTGACCACTCAAAATACCGGCCGCCACTCCCCCCATCAGGGACAACCATAGCCCGCATCCGCGTTGACGCTCTCACCGCCAGGGGCAGCCCGGCGCACCCGCGGTCGCGACTGCGGGGACGGTCGCCGGAGGCAAGACCGAGCGGCGGCCAGGCCGAGCGGCGGCTAGGCCGAGCGGCGACGCTGGCGCAGGAGCAGCACGAGCAGGATCGCCGCGAAGACAGCCACGACCGCCATGGTCGTCAGCGGCTGCCCGGGCAGGATGCTCCCCTGCACGCAGACGAGCACGCCCAGGCCCAAGGGCAGCAGCGCTCTGCGGACGCGCGCGGGCGGGTATCCGCTGCCGCGGGCGAGCAGGTAGGCGAACAGCGCCTGGAACACGTAGAACAGGGGCCAGGCGATCCCGTACACGACCAGCGAGCCGTCCGCCGGAAGGAACGTCACCAGCGCCCACAGCACGAGCACGGCGATCACGAGCGAGAGAGGCGTGGTCAGGGCGAGGGGAAGCGTGCGGCCGGACAGGAAGGTGAGGTGGATGTTCGCGAGATACAGGACGAGGAAGAGCGAGCCCGCGGTGATCATCATCGACGCCTGCGCGGGCAGCGAGTCGTCGGCGACCGGGCCGCCCACCAGCGCGACGGCGTACGGCGCGATGATGCCGTAGCCGGACACCAGCACGAAGGCCGCGAGCGCCACGACATGCGTCGAGCGTGCGAGCACGGACTCCCGCTCGATGGAGGGAGCCTTGAGGATCATCGGCGACCACGCGTTGTTCATCGCGTTGAGCACGGTCACCGCTGCCGTTCCGAGCATCGCGGCCAGCTGCAGCCGGCCGGCCTGCGCGACGCCCTCGTTCTGCAGCACGATCGACAGCGAGATCGTCAGGATGAGCGGCACGGACACCAGATGCGGGACCGTGGGCACTGCGATCGCCAGACCGCTGCGCAGCTCCCCCGCGCTCAGCCCCGGCCGCTCGTGACGCATCACGACGACGACGCTCACGAGCCCCACCAGCAGATATGCCGCCGCGAGGGCCGCCAGATATGCCGAGGGCGACGCGTTCCAGGCCAGCAGCACGATCACGCCGGCCAGCGGAGGCACGATCGCCGCAGCGCCGCCGATGGCCACGAAGGTCCACACGCGCTCCGCCGCGCGGAACACTCCCTGAGCCAGTGTCACGATGGCCAGTCCGGCTCCCGCGGCGAGCGCGTACTGGACGGCGTCCACCGGGATCGCGGGGAACGCGGCGGGCGACCACAGCGGAGCGCTCACCGCGGCGAGCGCAGCGAGCACGACCGCCAGGCCGCTGCCCGCGAGCACCAGCCCTCCGGCGGCACGGAATCCCCCGCCCTCGATGAGCGCGTTGCGCGTGATCGCGGCCGGCAGTCCGAGCCCGAGGATCACCGAGGAGAACTGGTAGATGGACACGGCGACCGCGACCTCGCCGAAGGCGCCCGCACCGAGGATGCGGCTCACCACCGGCGTCACGGCGAGAAGCGTGAGGATCGGGGCGACCGTGGCGATCGTGTACAGGCTGCCCGCTCCGAGGAAGCGCGCCATCTCGCCGCGCGCTCCGCGCGCCCCGGATGCCGGGTCGCTGGCCTTGTCCACGTCCGAACTCATTCCTGCGCGCCGAGATCGCCCCCGCGCTCCGGAGAGCAGCGCGGCGGAGCACGGATGCGCCTCGATCAGGAACGGCCGGCGGCGCACCCCGAGAGGGCCAGAGCGCCGGACAGCCGGAAGGCCATCCTAGCCTGAGCACCCCTCAGCACGAGTCTCACGCACCGCAGGCGCGGTGAGCGCGGCGGCGGGCGCCGGGAGGGTCGTCAGCGGAATGAGCGGCGGCGGCGCTCCTCAGGAGGCCGCGGTCGTGCGACCCGTCTGCGGCTCGGCGACCGGCTGTGCGACAGGGGCGGGCTGCCCGCCCGCGGCGGGCACAGCGGCCTGCGGGCCGGCGGCGGACTCGGCGGTCTCCCCGCCGGCGGGCGCCTCCGGATCCGTCCGGACCTCCTTGCGGAATATCTTCATGGACTGACCGAGGCTGCGCGCGAGAGCCGGGAGCTTGGGGGCGCCGAAGAGCAGAAGCACGATGATGAGGATGACGAGGGCGTGCCATCCGGTGAATCCCTGGAACACTGAGACCTCCCGGGCGTCTGTGTGATCACATCATGGTAACCGACGCCCCTGAGAGGCGTCCATGATGCCCGACGAGAGCCGCCGCGCTCGTTCAGGAGCCGGCGAGCGCCTTGAGCCGCGTCAGCAGCTCCGGCGCGGTGCGGTCGAGGGTGCGGCCTCCGAGCACGACGCCCAGGGCGAGCACGACCGCCCCGAGCACCACGCCCACCGCGACGGTGATCCAGCCCAGCAGGGCGTCCTGCGTCACCATCGCGATGATCCCGAGCACGATCTCCGGGATCGAGAGGACGATCGCGCTCGCCCAGATGCCGAGGAAGGAGATTCCCATGAGGAACGTCGTCCCGGGCACGCGCTTGAAGGGATTGTCCCCGGGAGCGGCGACCGGGATGACCAGACGGGCGGAGCTCACCGAGCTCACCCCGTAGCAGGTGAGCAGGACGCCGACGGAGATGCCGAGGATCGGCGGCAGCAGGGGCCAGTGGCCGGAGATCCCGATCGTCACCACGGCCACGAGCAGCAGCAGCGGGAGGGCGATGATCCCTGCCGCGAGGACGCGGCCCAGGCGGTCGGCCCGGCCGCGCACGCCGCGGGCCACGACGAGCCCGAACGCCGTCCCGTCGTAGGAGACATCCGTGTAGAGCGTGATGCCGAGGATGAGCGAGACGATCGGCGCGCTGAGATCGATGCCGCGGAAGCCGCCGTCCGCGTGCCCGAAGCTCGAGTAGAAGTAGAGGATGATCGGCATCAGCGGCACGATGATGAGCTGACGCTGATAGCGCGGGTCGCGCATCCAGTAGGTGAGCGAGCGGGCCGCCGACGCCCCCGTGGCGGTCGCCGGGAAGCGGCCGAACGCGCCGATCTTGCCGGGCTTCACCGCCGTGGAGGAGCGCTGCTGGGAGCTGCCCGCCGACGCCACGAGGGCGTAGCGCCACAGCAGCAGGAGCACCGCGAGGGTGGCCAGCGCGATGAGGAACCGCGCCGCGGCGCCGACCCAGTCGCCCTGCGCGGCCGCCGCAGGGGCAGCCCACGCGGCGCCGATCGGGGTCCAGCCCAGCACCGCCGAGGTCGTGGAGAGCGTCTCCAGCAGGTTCCCGCCCGAGGTCGCCACGCCGCGGATCACGCCCGCCACGATCGGGCCGATCAGCACGATCGGGATGAACACGAGCACACCGGTCAGCTCGCGGTAGCGCCGGCCCGAGCCCAGCCCGGAGGCCAGCGCGGCGACCGCGCGGGAGGCGACGACGCAGATGAGCACGGCGAGCGGTACGCAGGGCACCGCGGCCGCCAGAGCGCCGGGCCAGTGCGCCCAGGTGACGAAGGTCGCCAGCGCGGCGACCGAGGTGACGATGCCGGGAATGCCCACGATGCCGGCCATCGTGAGGGCGAAGATCAGCCGGTTCGTGGAGATCGGGAAGATCGCCAGCCGCGAGGGCTCGAGCGTGGTGTCCATGCCGAACACGAGCAACGGGGCGAGCACCCAGCCCAGCACGACGAGCGAGCCGACGCCGACGATGATGGGGGCGGCGATCGCCGGTCCCGCGAAGCCCAGGGCCACCAGTCCCGTGGTGGCCCCGAAGAGCACGCCTGCGGCGTAGAGAGCGCCGATGATGAAGCCGACCAGCTGCCAGGGATGCCTGGACAGGGCGTTGCCCAGGATGCGGAAGCGCAGCCTCAGGAGAGTCGCAACCACTCGGGCCCCTCACTGTGCCTGCGGCCGCCGACGAGGTCGACGAAGCGGTCCTGCAAGGTCTGCCCGGCCCGGACCTCGTCCACCGTCCCGGCGACGAGCACGCGGCCGGCGGCGATAATCGCCACGTGGTCGCACATGCGCTGCACGAGGTCCATCGAATGGCTCGACACGATGACGGTGCCGCCGCCGCGCACGTAGTCCACGAGGATGTCCTGGATGTTCGCGGCGGAGACGGGATCGACGGACTCGAAGGGCTCGTCGAGCACCAGCACCCGCGGCGCGTGCACCAGCGCGCAGGCGAGGGCCACCTTCTTCGTCATGCCGGCGGAGTAGTCCACGACGAGTTTGCCGGCCGCGTCGGTGAGGTCCATGAGGGCGAGCAGATCCTGGGTGCGCTTGGCCACCTCGCCGTGCGAGAGACCGAACAGCAGCCCGTTGTAGGTGATGAGCTGCTCGCCGGTGAGCCGGTCGAACAGGCGCACGCCGTCGGCGAGGTTGCCGAGCATCGCCTTGGCCGCGACGGGGTTCTCCCACACGTCCACGTCGTGCACGAACGCGCGGCCGGCGTCAGGACGAAGCAGCCCCGTCATCATTGAGAGGGTCGTCGTCTTGCCGGCGCCGTTCGGCCCGACGAGCCCGTAGAAGGAGCCCGCCGGCACCACGAGGCTCAGCTGCTCGACGGCCACCTTCTCGCCGAAGCGCTTGACGAGCCCCTCCGCCCGCAAGGCCTCACCGCTGTCGCCCATGCTCTACCTCCCGCCACCCGACGCTACGGGTCCGGTGGGAGCCGGGTCAAACGGGGCAGGTGTCTGCCTTGTTAGGCTGCCCCGCGATGAGCACCCCCGACGGCGCCGGGGCGGAGCCGAGGCGCCCGCCGTGGGGCGGACGCGTCCTCGCCCGCTCGGTGCTGCTCCTGCTGGCCGGGCTCGTGCTCGCCGGGCTGGCGACCGCGCAGAGCGGGCTGGGCGCCGCGGCCGCACCGGCCGGCCTGCTGCTGCTCTGGCTGTGCTTCGCCGCCGCCATCGCCTGGGCGGTCGCGAAGGAGGCGCGCGGCGACCTGGCCGGCTCGCTCGGCCTGCGCCGCTGGCGCATGGCGCCCCTGCCGGCCCTCGCCCTGGCGCTGCTGATCGGCCTGGTGCTCCGTGCGCTGTCGATGCTGCTGGAGGCGGCCGTGCTCGGTCCTGCGGCGGCGCAGCATCCACCGGCGTTCGGGCCCGGGCCCTGGCTGTGGCTCACGGGCTTCGCGGGCCCGATCGTCCTCGCGCCGACGCTGGAGGAGGCCTTCTTCCGCGGCGTGGTGCAGACGAGCGTCCAGGGCGTGCTCGGCGGCCGGGTCTGGCCGTCCGCAAGGGCCGGGCGGATCGGATCGGTGATCGTCACCGCGATCCTGTTCGCCGCGGCCCATGCGGTCAGCGCGACGGAGGCCGGCGGGCTGCTCGTCACCGGGATCAGCACCCTGCTGGTCGGCCTGGGCTGCGGAGCCCTGGCTGTGCGGACGGGCTCGATCGTCCCTCCGATCGTCGCGCACGCGATCTTCAACGCCTCGGCTGTGGTGTACGCGGTCGCGACCACCGGGCTGCCCGGATAGCCTGAGAGCGGATGCGGCCACAGCGTCGGGGCCGCCGGAATGAGGGGATCGCCATGGCCGGACGGGTAGTCGTCGGAATCGATCGGACGGATGCGAGCTCGCGCGCTCTGGAATGGGCCGCGTCCCGCGCCGCGCACCGCGGGGAGTCCCTCGCGCTCGTGCATGTGGTCGACGAGACGCTCGAGGCGACCGGGGACGCGCAGCTGCTCCTGAGCGTCCAGCAGGCGGCCGAGGAGATGCTGCAGAAGTCGGCGCAGCGCGCAGCGGCACTCGCGCCCGCGATCACCGTGACCACGAGCGTGGAGCAGGGCTCCAGCATCCCCGAGGTCTTCGAGCGCCTCTCCCGCGAAGCCGAGCTCATCGTAGTCGGCAGCGACTGGCGCGGCGGGGACCGTTCGAGCCGCAAGGGCACGCACAGCCTGCGGATCGCCGCGGCCAGCAAGGCGCCCGTCGCGGTCATCCCCGACGTGGATGTCTCGGACCGCCGCGGGGTCGTCGTCGGCGCCGACGGCTCCGATGTCTCCAAGCATGCGATCGCCTTCGCCGCGGCAGAGGCCGACCGGCTCGGCGAGCCGCTGATCGCTGTCTACGCCTGGAGCAACCCCATCGCCTACGGCTACGAGTTCACCGTGACGCCGGAATACCTGGACGTGATGGAGCAGGCGGGCGAGGAGAACCTCGCGATGGCGATCGCCGGGCTCGCCGAGGAGTACCCGGACCTGGAGATCCAGCGCGTGGTCGTGGAGCGCGATCCGGCCGGCGCCCTGCTGGATGCCGCGGCCAAGGCCCAGCTCCTCGTCGTCGGCAGCCACGGCCGGGGCGCCTTCGCCCGTCTGCTGCTCGGCTCCGTCAGCCACGGCGTCCTCGCGAACCTCATCGCGCCCACCGTCATCGCACGGTGAGCGTCGCCCCGGGGGCTGCGCCCGGCGACGGCCTTCCCGAGGACCCTGCCGGCACGGCCCCTCCCCCGGGCTGGTACCCCGACCCGGCCGCCGAGGGCCGGCAGCGCTGGTGGGACGGCGGCACGTGGAGCGGCGTCGTCTGGTCCCCCTGGGTGCAGCAGCCTGCTGCGCAGCACTCGCCCCCGGCCACAATCCGGCGGCGGGCGGACAGGGCCGCGGAGGGCCCGTTCATCTGGTGGCTGAGCGGGCTGCCGTTCGTCAACGCGATCGTCTGGCTCGTCGTGGCCAGCCCGCTCCAGACCTATCGGGCTCCCTCCGGAGCACCCGGCGGGCTGACGCTCGGCTATGGGCTGCGCAACGGAACGTTCCTCGTCGACTGGATGCCCACACTGCTCGGCTGGGCGGTGGGAGCCGCCTGCGTCGTACTGGCCTGGTTGGACGAGCGCGAGCTGCGGCGGCGCGGCGTCCCGGGGCCGTTCCCCTGGGCGTGGAGTCTGCTGCAGCTGCTGATCAGCCCGGCCGCGATCGTGTATCTGCTGGGCAGGGCGGTGGTGCTGCATCGGCGCGGCCGGCCGGCATGGCGGCCGCTCTGGGCCTTCGCCGCCGCCTGTAGCGCGGTGCTGCTGCTCGCTCTCGCGATCGCGCTCGTCGTCGCACTCGCGACCCTGCGCGCCTGAGCAGGGGGTGCCGCGCGGCTCTCGCGGCGCGTTCCGTCGGGCTCCTTGCTCGAACATGAGTACTCGTGCGAGAGTAGATGCATGTCCTCCGTCCGCCTGTTCATCCTCAGCGCCCTCGCGGACGCCGGCGACATGCACGGCCACCAGCTGCGCCAGCTCGCCGAGAAGGAGCACGTGGACAACTGGACGGACATCTCCGTCGGCTCCCTCTACGGCGCGATCAAGCGCCTGGCCGCGGAAGGCCTCATCCGGGAGCTGCGCGTCGAGCAGCTCGGCAACTACCCGGCACGGCAGGTCTGGGGCATCACCCCGGACGGCCGGATCGCCCTCGCACGGCTGCGCGAGGAAGGGCTGCGGAAGGTCGTGTTCCGGCACGACCCCTTCGACCTCGCCCTCGCGCGACTCGACCGGGATCAGCTGGACGAGGTTCCGGCTCTGCTCGAGCTCCGCCTGGCGGAGCTGCGCTCCATGCTTGATGACGCGCAGCGCCATGAGCGCCGTGCCGCGCCCTACCTCACCCCCCTGGAGGCGGTCGTCATCGGGCACCGCTCTGCCCGGCTCGAGGCGGAGATCGCCTGGCACGAGCAGCTGCTCTCCGCCCTTCCGGCCCTGCTCGCCGACGAAGAATCAAGAAGGGACCAGCCCCGTGGCTGACACAAGCTCCCGCAGCGGCCGGGCCCTCGCGCTCGCGGCCCTCATCCTCGGCATGGCGATGGCCATGCTCGACGTGACGATCGTCAACGTCGCGCTGCCGACGCTGCGAGAATCGCTCAACGCCGACGAGGCGACGCTCTCCTGGATCATCTCCGGCTACGCCCTCGCCGGCGGACTCGCGCTCATCCCCGCGGGACGGCTGGGCGACCGCGTCGGCCACAAGCCGGTCTTCATCGTGGGCATCACGGTGTTCACCCTCGCCAGCCTGTGGTGCGGGCTGTCCACCTCCGACCTCTCCCTCGTCGCTGCGCGCGTCGTGCAGGGCCTGGGCGCGGGGACCTTCGGGCCCGCTGTCGCCGCGATGATCCAGCTGATGTACACAGGCCGCGCTCGGGGGCGGGCCTTCGCCGTCATGGGGGCGACCATGGGGCTGTTCACCGCCATGGGGCCGATGATCGGCGGCCTGCTCATCCAGTGGCTGGGCGACCAGGACGGCTGGCGCTCGATCTTCTACGTCAACGTGCCGCTGGGCGCGATCGCGATCGTCGGCGCCATCGTCTTCCTGCCCTCCGGCGGGGAGGATCGCAGCAAGGCCGGCATGGACTGGCCGGGCCTGGTCTTCGTCACGCTGGGCATCCTCGGCATCCTCGTGCCGCTCATCGAGGGCCAGGACCTCGGCTGGCCGGCCTGGACCTGGCTCTGCATGGCCGCGGGGCTCGCGCTGCTCGTCGTGTTCGGCTGGTGGCAGCTGGCACGGGCCAGAGCCGGCCGCAGCCAGCTCGTGCCCCCGCACCTGTTCTCGCACCGCGCCTTCACCGGCGGAGTGCTGCTGGCCTTCGTCTACTTCGCGGCGTTCACGAGCATCTTCTTCACCATCTCGATCTTCTGGCAGGCAGGGCTGGGCCATACCGCCCTGGAATCGGGGCTCGTCTCCTTGCCCTTCTCGATCGGCTCGATCGTGGGCGCCTCCCAGGGCGAGCGCCTGGTGCACCACCTGGGCCGGGCCACATTGGTGATCGGAACCGCCTGCGTGGCTGCGGGCCTGCTGGCGATCTGGGCGATCGTCCAGTTCGTCGACCCGCTGAGCCTCACCCTCTGGCACCTCGCTGCGCCGATGGCGATCGCGGGTCTGGGCAACGGCCTGTTCATCGCGCCGAACGTGCAGTTCATCGTGGCGACGGTGGACCGCCCGGAGGCCGGCGCCGCCTCGGGCGTGGTCAACGTCATGCAGCGTCTGGGCACCGCGCTGGGGATCGCCGTGGTCGGCACCGTGTTCTTCGGGCTCCTGGACGAAGGCTCCCTCGCCCGCGCGGGCCAGGAGACCGCCGCCCGGCACGACCCCTCGATCATGCAGAGCGCGCTCGCCCACGCCTTCGGCACGAGCGCGGCGGGCGGGCTGCTGGTCAGCGCACTGTTCGCCGTCGCCGCCTTCGCCCTCGTCTGGGCCCTGCCGCGCCGCCTGGCGACGGAGCACGTGCCCGGCTCAGGCCCCGGGCGGGCGGCGAGCCCGGCGCCCGCCGCGGGGGCCTGAGCGGAGGCCCGAGCGCGGGAGAACCCGCCCGCCCGGCGCGGCCGCGTGCCAGAATGGTGGCCACGCAGAGCATCACGCGAAGCCTCGCCCCGTCTCATCGCGACGGGCCGCGTCTGCGATTCCTCACGAGGAAGCCCAGCTTCCCCACTGACGCGAAGGAGTCGCCATGCCGATCGACCGTATCGAGACCACCACAGCGGGGAGCCTGCCCCGCTCGCCGGAGCTCATCGCCGCGAACGCCGCCAGGGCTTTCGCCGACGACGGCTTCACCCTGCTGCGCACGCCCGAGTACGACGAGCTCGTCGCCCAGGCCGTGAACGGCATCGTCGCCCGGCAGAAGGAGGCGGGCATCACCCTCGTGGGCGACGGCGAGTTCGGCAAGGCCATGTCGACGGCCATCGACTACGGGGCCTGGTGGTCCTACTCCTTCCAGCGGGTGGCGGGGCTGTCGCTGTCCGAGGAGAACGCCTTCACCCAGCGCCCGCGGCGCTCCGAGCCCGGCCGCATTCGGCTGACCTCCTTCAGCGACCGCCGCGACCGGCAGATCTTCGCCCGCGCCTACGCCGAGGCGGCGACGGTGCAGACCGGCGGTCGCGCGACGCCGTTCCCCAGTGCGACCGGCGCGCTGAGCTATCGCGGGCAGGAGGCCGTCGCCTCCGACATCGCCAACCTCAAGACTGCGCTCGCGGCCAACAGCCTCGAGTACGGCTTCATCACGAGCATCGCGCCCGGCTCGGCCGCCCGCGTGGTCAACCAGTTCTATCCGACGGACAGGGACTACGTCTGGGCCTGGGCGGAGGCGCTGCGCGAGGAGTACCAGGCGATCGTGGAGGCCGGGCTCATCCTGCAGATCGATGACCCGTCCCTCGCCGAGAACTGGGACCAGATCAACCCGGAGCCCAGCGTCGAGGAATACCGGGACTTCTCCCGGGAGAACATCGAGGCGCTGAACTGGGCGCTGCGGGGGCTGCCTGCCGACCGGATCCGCTACCACCTGTGCTGGGGCAGCTGGCACGGGCCGCACTCCACGGACCTGGAGTTCGAGCACATCGTGGACCTCATGCTGTCCGTGAACGCGGGGGCGTACTCCTTCGAGGCGGCGAACGTCCGCCACGAGCACGAGTGGAAGGTCTGGCGCGACGTCATCCTCCCCGAGGGCAAGAAGATCCTGCCCGGCGTGGTGAGCCACGCCACGAACGTCATCGAGCATCCGGAGCTCGTCGCCGACCGCATCGAGGCCTTCGCCTCGCTGGTCGGCCCCGAGAACGTGGTCGCCTCCACGGACTGCGGCCTCGGCGGCCGCGTGCACGAGCAGCTGGCCTGGGCGAAGCTCGAGGCCCTGGCCGAGGGCGCCCGGCGCGCCTCCGAGCGGCTCTTCGGGGCGCGCTAGGGCACGGCCGGGCGCCGCTCGTGCACGGCGGGGCGCGCTAGGGCACGGCCGGGCGCCGCTCGGACGCCGGGCGCGCCGGCACGAGCAGGGCGAAGCCGACGCTGACGAGCGCCACGATCCCGGAGACGACGAAAGCCAGCAGGAAGCCGTCGATGGTCGGCAGCTCAGCGGAGCCGAGCTTCACCGAGTGCGCCGAGAGGATCACGGCGATGACCGCGGACGCGCTCGTCGTGCCCAGCGAGCGGCCCAGGGAGTTGATAGAGTTCGCCGACGCCGTCTCGGTCGAGGGCACCGAGCGCATGATGATCATCGGCATCCCGGCGAAGGACAGGCCGATGCCGACGTTCTCCAGGATGTTCACGATCAGCAGCTGCCAGACCTCGCTGTGGGCGACCAGAGCGAGAACGTAGCCCGCCGCGCACAGCGCAGGGCCGACGGCGATGAGGATCTTCGCGCTCCACCGGTTCGCGATCCACGTCGCGACCGGGGTCATCGCGACCCCGACGAGAGCGCCGGGCAGCAGCACGAGGCCGGCCATCAGCAGGGTCAGGCCCATGCCCGCGCCGGTCCCGGTCCCCGCGGGCAGCTCGAGCAGCTGCGGCAGGGCGATGCTCGAGGCGAAGAAGCCGAAGCCGACGGTCAGCGCGGAGAGGTTCGTGAAGAGCACCGCGGGCCGAGCGCTGATGCGCAGGTCCACGAGCGGGCTCGCCTGGCGCAGCTCGTACCAGCCCCAGAGCAGCAGGACCACGACCCCTCCCCCGGTGAGCCCGAGCGTGAGCGGGCTGATCCATCCCCATTCGTCGCCCTGGGAGATGGCGACGAGGATGGACCCGAGCCCGAGGGACAGGCCGGCCGCGCCGACCAGATCGAGCTGCCCCGGCGAGCGCAGCACGCTGACCGGGACGAGCCAGAACACGAGCGCCAGCGTGATCGCGCCGAGCGCGGCCGCGCACCAGAACAGGGCGTGCCAGTCCAGGAACTGCGCGACCACGGCGCTGAGCACCAGCCCGATGGCGCCGCCCACCCCCAGGGTGGCGCTCACCAGCGCGACACCGCCGTTGAGCCGCTCCAGGGGCAGGACGTCGCGCAGGATCGCGATCGCGACCGGGATGAAGCCCATCACGAAGCCCTGCAGGGCGCGTCCGACGAGCAGGCCGACGAGGTTCGTGGACAGCGCGGCGATGACCGAGCCGAGGACGAGGCACCCCAGCAGGGCGAGCGCCACCCGGCGCTTGCCGTAGAGATCGCCCAGGCGGCCGGCGATGGGGTAGGCGATGCAGGACGCCAGCAGCGTCACCGTCACGACCCAGGCGGTGGCCTGGCGCTCCGCCCCCAGCAGCTCCGGCAGCTCCGCCTGGATCGGCAGGACGAGCGTCTGCATGAAGGACGCGCCCATGCTGGCGATGGCCAGGACCGCGGTGACGGCGTTGGGCCCGGGGATGCGCCTGAGGTTCGTTCGATTCTCCCCGGCGCCGTCCATCACATTCAGCTTAATCCCAGGGTCCGGCGGGCACGGCCTCGTCTGGGAGAATGACCGGGATGTCCGAGAGCCTTGAGCCCCTCCCCGCCCTCGTCGCCTTCGACCTGGACGACACCCTGGCGCCGTCGAAGTCGCCGCTGGACCGGCGCATGGCCGGCCTGCTGGGCAGGCTGCTGACCGTCGTGCCGGTGTGCATCATCTCGGGCGGGCATTTCGAGCAGTTCCGCACGCAGGTCGTGCACCGCCTGGGCGAGCTGCCCGCTGAGGCGCTGGAGCGCCTGCACCTGATGCCGACCTGCGGCACCCAGTACTACCGCTACGCGGGCGGCGACTGGGCCCGCGTGTACTCGGAGGACCTCACCCCTGCCGAGCGCGAGCGGGCGCTGACCGCGCTGGAGGAGTGCGCGCGCGAGCTCGGCCTGTGGGAGGAGCGCAGCTGGGGACCGGTCCTGGAGGACAGGGGCTCCCAGATCACCTTCTCCGCACTCGGCCAGGCCGCGCCCGTCGAGGCGAAGCGCGCCTGGGATCCCACTGGGGAGAAGAAGGACGTGCTGCGGCAGGCGGTCGCCGCGCGGCTGCCGGAGCTGGAGGTGCGATCGGGCGGGTCCACCTCCGTGGACGTGACACGCCGAGGCATCGACAAGGCCTACGGGATGCGCCGCCTCAGCGAGCTCACCGGGCTGCTGCTGGAGGACGTCCTCTTCCTCGGCGACCGGCTCGACCCGGCGGGCAACGACTATCCGGTGCTCGCGCTCGGGGTGCGCTGCCGCGCCGTCGACGGCTGGGAGGACACGGCCGACTATCTGGAGACGCTGATCCCCGCGATCGACCGCGCGCTGCTCTGACGCCGGCTCGCCGTCATCCGTTCACTCGGGCTCCGGCCGGTGCTCGCCGCCGAGGAGCTCGAGAGGCTCCGCGGATGAGGCGCCAGCTTCCGGCAGCTCAGAGCGCCGCGCCCACGCTGCCCAGCAGC
>Ga0182749_1001542_pt1 | contig 17981 bp, 12 predicted proteins | sample eDN3rd37CKraftMG_FD_128875 | JGI IMG/M metagenome (GOLD analysis project Ga0182749, IMG submission 128875) | Enriched Miracle-Growth compost microbial communities from Emeryville, California, USA - eDNA 3rd pass 37_C Kraft MG (version 2) (version 2) ...
CGGGGTGGCTCGGCTGCGTGACGTCGTCTTCGACGCGGGCCACCCGGCCGCGGCCGCGCACTTCTGGGCCGCGGCCCTCGAGGGCTACGCCGTCGCCCCGTACGACGACGCCGAGCTCGCGCGTCTGCGCGCGCTCGGCGTCACGGACGTCGCCGACGACCCGACAGTGCTCGTCGAGCCCGCGGACGGCGGTCCGCGCCTGTGGTTCCAGCGGGTGCCGGAGGGCAAGGTCGTGAAGAACCGGGTCCACCTGGACCTGTTCGCGACGGACCTCGACGGCGAGGTCGGACGGCTGACCGGGCTGGGCGCGACGGTGCTGGGCCGCCACGCGGACCACGTCGTGCTGGCCGACCCGGAGGGCAACGAGTTCTGCCTCGCCCCGGAGCGCTGACGGCTCACCGGTCCGGCCCGGCGACCGCGGCGCTGCCCGGGCGCCCCGGCGTGGTTCACGGCAGGATCGGGGGGAACCCGGTTCCGAGGGAGGACGAGCGATGGCGTGGCCCGACGGACGTGACCAGGACCGCCCCCGCGGCCCCCGCCGCAGCGTGACGGTGACGGGTGCGGGCACGGCGAGCGGGGTGCCCGACGTCGTCGTGGCGGAGCTCGGCGCGGAGGCGGCCGGTCCCGACGTGCAGGCGGCGCTGGACGCCGCGACCGCGGGCCTGGCGGCGCTCCGGGCGTCGCTCGCGGCGGCTGGGGTCGACGCCGCCGACGTCCGCACGTCCCAGACCTCGACGTGGACGGACCGGGCCGCTCCCGCAGCGCCGCCCGCCGGCGGGCGTGCCGTCCCCGAGGCCGAGCCCGCGTCGCGGACGACGGCCCGCACGACCCTCCACGTCGTCCTGCGGGACGTCGAGGGCGCGGGCGCCGTCGTGCGCGACGCGCTCGCCGCGGCCGGGCCGGTCGCCCGGCTCGAGTCGCTGAGCACGGCTCTGTCCGACGTCGCGCCGCTGGCCGAGCAGGCGCGCGAGGCCGCGTTCGCCGACGCCCGGGCCCGCGCGGAGCAGTACGCGCGCCTGGCGGGCCGGTCGCTCGGGGACGTCCTCGAGGTCCGTGAGGACGGCGCCGCCGGCTCCCCGCCGCCGGGTGCGCTCCGGGCGGCGCTCGTCGTCGAGCCGGGTCAGCAGGAGGTGCGCGCGGCGGTCACCGTCCGCTGGGCGTTCGCGGACTGACGCGCGCCCGCGTACGCGTTCTGCGCCTGCGGCCTCCTTCCAGGTGGAGGCGATCGTCATGGGCGACGGCTACGGGGATCGAGAGAACATCGAGCCGAGTGCGCGACGGCGGCTGCGCGCGGTCGTCGCGGGGTGTGCGCTGCTCGTCGCGCTCGCTCTCTCGCTCGCGGGCTGCGGAGGGAAGCCCCCGGGCGACGGCGGCGGCACGGGTCAGGGTGCGGGTGCGAGCGCCACGGACGCGGGCGGAGACCTGCTCGAGCCGCAGGCCGCGCCGGCCAAGAAGCTGTCGTTCCGGGGTGCCGGGCCCGGAAACGGGGCGTTCGGCGATGCGCCCTGCGCGTTCTGGACCTGGGACTCCGACACGGTGGGCGACGTGCTCTCGGGAGGCGTGGCTTTCGTCGTCGAGCGGATCGGGTTCGACCCAGACGTGGCGACGGCGACCCGCGTCGGCTGCAGCCCCGGCGACAAGCCGTGGTGCGAGTCCGGGACCCTGCTCACCGCTGACAGCACGGTGTGCCAGTTCGGCGTCGAGCCGTCGGCCGGCGCGGCCGGGACGGTGACAGCCGTCTTGTACGGCCACGTCGACTGCAGCCGGGCGACGGAGGTTCGGTGCGCGGACGCCGTCGCGGCGCTCCGGGCTGCGCCGCCCAGCGGCGCGACGCTCGAGCTCCCGCCGGCGGCGGGCGACGACGGCGCGAGCCCGAGCGACGCGTCGTCGTCCGCCGACACGTCCGTCAGCCCGGGTGGGGAGACGGACGATGGCTGACGAGCCCGCCTCCACGCGCGGCGGCAGCAGCCCGGTCGCCTTCCCGCCCTGGCTGGGGCTCGCCTTCCAGATCGCGGCGCCCGCGACGTTGCTGAGCGCGCTGCTGTTCTACTTCGGCTACGTCTACACGCAGGCGTACTTCTGGTACTTCGGGCTGGAGGTCGAGCTCGTCGGCTTGTCGACACGCGAGGTGATCCAGCGCAGCCCGCTGCCGCTGTTCCTGCCGCTCGTGGCGATCGTGCTGGTCGTGGTGGCCCTGGTCGCGGTCCGTCGACGTGCCGACGCGCGGCTCGCGGCGGTCGCCGACGACCCGGCGGCGCTCGCGCGGCTCCAGCGCCGGGGGACCGCGGTCGTCCTGGTGGGGGCAGCGGTGGCGGCGGTGGGCCTGGTGCTGCTCGTCGGAGCAGGCCTGTTCGACGGCTGGTTCGCCTACCCGCTCGTCACGCCGCTGCTGCTCGCGGTCGGCGGCACCGTCGCGGGGCTCGGGCTGCGGTACTCGCGTCTCGGGACCTCGGTCACCGCCGTCGGGGTATGGGTCGTCGTCGCGGCCTCGGCGTTCTGGGCCACCTCGACCGTCGCCGACGCCCTGGGGCGTGGCGCCGCGCGCGACCTCGCCGCGGATCTCTCCGACCTGCCGGCCGTCGTCCTGGACAGCCCCGTCGACCTGCACCTGACCAACACCGTCCGCCCGCCGCAGGACCTGTGCGTCGAGCACCCGCGCGAGCCCCCTGACCCCGGATGCGTGAAGGCTGGCGGCCCCCGCTACCGGTACACCGGGCTGCGGGTCCTCGTCCGTGGGCCCGACGCCACGTTCGTGGTGCCCGGCCGGTGGGACCCGCACGGCTCGACCGTCCGGATCCCCGACGACCTGCACGCCCGGGTGCAGTACCAGTTCGTGTGCGACCCGCCGTCCACCTGGGAGGGTGCGGCGGACCCGTGCGCACCCGGGTGAGCGGGCTCGGACGGAGGCGTCCGGCGTCGTCGTGGCCCTGCTGCCAGCGGCGCCGTGGTCGCGGTCCCACCACCCCGCCGGTTCCTCGCGCGCGCCCGCGGGCACGCTCCTAGACTCGGCCCGGGGCGCGGGCCCGCCGACCTGCGCCAGGGGCATCTCTCATCACCAGGGGTGGCAGGGTGGCGGAGCATCGGTCAGGGCACGGCAGGGATCACGGGCGGCGCCGGATGCCAGGGCGCGGCGGTGCCGTCGTCGCGGTGCTCGCGCTCGCGGCGCTCGGCGTGGCCCCCCGCAGCGGTCCTCGTCGCCCAGCCGGCCGCGGCGCAGGACGGCGGCTCGCTCATCCTCGACGACGGGTTCCGCCAGTCGTCGACGGACCCCCGGTTCCTTGCGCTCGGGCAGGCGTGCCTGACGTCGGCGACGGCGCCCGGCACCGACGGCCGGCTCGGTGCGTGCACCGCGGTGAGCCCTCCGGCGCCGGGCCTGACCGCCGACGGCGAGGGTTACCTCAAGCTCACCGACGCCGAGCAGGACCGCACCGGCGCTGCCCTGTACAACCACCCCATCCCCTCGTCGGGCGGCCTCGACATCACCTTCACGCAGTACCAGTACGGGGGCACCGGCGTGGGGGCGAGGCCCGACCTCCGGGCCGACGGCATCGGCTTCTTCCTCACCGACGGCGAGAGGCAGCTCACCCAGCCCGGCGGGTGGGGCGGCTCTCTCGGCTACGCGCAGACCGGCACGGGCGAGGGGGTGCGTGGCGGCTACCTCGGCGTCGGCCTCGACAGCTTCGGCAACTACGTCAACGACGCGTTCGGGAAGGGGCAGGGCTGCACTCCGCCCACGGGGAGCCCCTCGCCGGTGACCGCGACCGCCTACGACGACCTCGTCCCCGACACCGTCGGCATCCGGGGTCCCGGCGACGGCATGACGGGCTACTGCTTCCTGACGGCGACGATCCGCCGCACGAACGACACGGGCCAGCCCCCGGCTCCGCCGCAGGGGCAGGCTTCGGCCGCGGGCCGGTACTGGACGACGACGCTCCCGGGCCAGCTCAGCGCAGCGAACCTGGCGGACGCGACACGGTACGTCCACATCACGGTGAGCCCGGCCACCGCCGACGAGCACCCGCTCGTGACCGTCTCGGTCGACTTCGACGGCCCGGGGAGCGCGGGGTTCGTGCAGGTGCTGTCGTACCGGATGCCCACCCCGCCTCCGCCGACGTACAACTTCGGCTTCGCGGCGAGCACCGGCGACCACACGAACGTGCACCTCATCCGGGACCTGCGCGTCGAGTCCGTCGAACCGCTCGACCAGCTCAACCTCGTCAAGCAGGTCGACCGCACGCACGACCAGCCCGAGAGCTACGGCGAGGGCGACCAGGTGCCCTACGAGTTCGTGCTGACCAACACCGGCCAGTCCACGCTGACGGACCTGCGGGTGGACGACCCGCTCGTGTCCGACGTCAGGTGCCCGGTCACGTCCTTGGCGCCCGCAGGCCAGGCGGGGTCGTCGACCGTGTGCACGGGCACCCGCACGGTCACCGCCGAGGAGGCCGCCACCCGGACCGAGCTCACCAACACCGCGATCGCCCACGGCACGGCGGCAGGCGGCGACGTGACCTCCAACGAGTCGAGCGTCACGGTGCCCGTCACGCTCCGTCCGGCGATCGCCGTGGAGAAGAGGGTCGAGACCATCACCCGGGCCGGCGAGGAGGTCGACGTCGACGGCCCCGTCCGGGTGGGTGACCGCATCACCTACGGCTTCCTGGTCCACAACGCCGGGAACGTCGAGCTCACGGGCGTCCATGTCACCGACCCGAGGCTCGCGGGGCTGTCGTGCGCGTCGTCGACGCTCGCGATCGGCGCCACCACGACGTGCGCGGCGGAGCCCTACACGGTCACGGACGCCGACCTGGAGCGCGGCGAGGTCGTCAACACCGCGACGGCTCACGGCACGGCGACGATCCCCGGGAGCGAGCCGCGGGAGCTGGAGGCGAGCGACGGCACGACCACCCCGACCGTGGCCGCCGCGCCGGGCATCACGCTCACCAAGACGCCGCGCCTCGTGCCGGCGGGCGGCGCGGACCGGGCGGACGCCGAGGTCGGCGACGCCGTCGCCTACACCTTCACGGTGCAGAACACGGGCACGGTCACGCTGACCGGAGTGACGGTCACCGACCCGTCGCTCGGCGGGCAGGTGGAGTGCGCCGCCACCCCGGCGTTCGCGTCGACGCTGGCTCCAGGCGAGTCGACGACGTGCGAGGCGACGGCCCGGCACACCGTCACGCAGGCCGACGTCGACCGCGGCAGCGTCGACAACACGGCGACGGCGAGCGGCCACCCACCGACCGGCCCCGCAGCCGTCGACGAGGACGACGCCAGCGTCCCCACGGTCGCGGCGGACCCGCGGATCGAGGTCTTCAAGACGGCGACGCTGCCGGAGGACGCGACCGAGGCGCAGGTCGGGGACGTGGTCACGTACGGGTTCGTCGTCTCGAACGTGGGCAACGTGACCCTGACGGGCGTGCGCGTCACCGACCCCCGGCTCGGGGCCGTCACGTGCGAGGACTCCCGCCTCGTGCCGGGCGCCTCCACGACGTGCAGCGCCCCGCCGTACACGGTGACCGCCGACGACGCCGGTGGGCTCGCGAACACGGCGACCGCGAGCGGCACCCCGCCGTCGGGAGACGACGTGACCGACGAGGATACGGCCACGGTGCCGGTGTTCGTCGCGGCGCCCTCGGTGGTGCTGGAGAAGCGGGCGGACCGCGCGCCGGGCGATCCGCTGCCCGCGGCGGGCGACACGATCCGGTACGTCTACACCGTCACGAACAACGGGAACGTGCGGATCACCGGCCTCACGGTCACGGACGACCACGTCCCCGCGGGGGCCGAGTGCGTCGCGACGGCGCTCGACCCGGGCGACCAGACGACCTGCACCGCGGCCTACGTCGTGACGGACGCCGATGCCGTCGCCGGGACCGTGACGAACGTCGCCACCGCCACGGCGACCGGTCCGGACGGACCTGTCACGGACGACTCCACCGAGACCGTGCAGGTCCAGCAGCCGGTCGCCGGGATTGCGGTCGTGAAGTCGGCCGACCTCGGCACGCTCCCGCCGGCGATCGGTGACACGGTCACCTTCGAGCTGCGCGTCACGAACACGGGCACCGTCGCGCTGTCTCCGGTGACGGTGACGGACCCGCTCGCCGACAGCGTCGACTGCCCCGCGACGTCCCTCGCCGTCGGAGCGTCCATGACCTGCCGGGCGACCCTGACGGTGACGCAGGCCCAGGTGCTGGTGGGCGAGGTGCACAACACGGCGCACGCCGAGGGGACGCCGCCGGCGTCGTCGGGGCTCGACCCGGTCGACGACACGGACGACGAGACCGTGCCCACCGTCGAGCCCGTCACGGGCCTCGTGGTGGACAAGCGGGCCGACGTGCCCGGCCCCGACCCCGACGTGGTCGCCCTCGGCGACCGGATCGTGTACCGCTACGTCGTCACGAACACCGGGACGCTGCCCGTCACCCGCGTCGTGGTGCACGACGACCGCCTCGGTGTGGTCGACTGCCCGGCGGGAACGCTCGCGCCCTCGGCCAGCACCACCTGCACGGCGTCGTACGTCGTCACCCAGGCGGACGTGGACGCCGGGCACGTCGCGAACGTCGCGCGGGCGACCGGCACGGGTCCGGGAGGCGACGAGGTCCGCAGCGACGAGGACCACCAGGACGTCCCCACCGTCCCCGCGAACCCCACCCTGACCGTGAGGAAGACGGCGACGCTCCACGACGAGGACGGCGACGGTCTTGCGGACGTGGGCGAGGCCGTGAGCTACCGCTACGTGGTCACGGCGACGGGCAACGTCTCGGTCCACGCCGTCCGCGTCGCCGACGACCGCGTGCGGGTCCGCTGCCCCGCTCGCACGCTGGCTCCGGGGGAGAGCCTCGTGTGCACGGCCCGGGGCGTCGTCACCCAGGCCGACCTGGACGGCGGCGCGGCGGTGAACGTCGCGACGGCCCACGGCACCGGGCCTCAGAGCGAACGCGTCAGGAGCCCGGAGGACCGGGCGGCCGTCCCCGCGGACGCGCGCTGGGAGCTGGCGGTGCACAAGCGCGCCGACCTGCTGGACACGGACGGTGACGGCCTGGCCACGACGGGCGAGGTGATCGTCTTCCGCACGACCGCGACCAACACCGGCACCACCACGCTCACCGACGTGGTCGTCACGGACGTCGACGACCGGGCGACGTGCACCCGTGCCACCCTCGCGCCCGGGCAGACCCTGACATGCACGGTCCGGCACACGACGACCCGGGCGGACGTGCGTGCGGGAGCGGTGACCGACCGGGCGACCGGGCTCGGCAACAACCCCTCCGGGTACGTCGTGGGCGGCGAGGCGTCCGCCACGGTCGGGACCGTGCCTGTGCCGCCACCGCTCGCGGAGACCGGCGCTGACGCGGTGCACCCGGCCGGCGGAGCCGTGGCGCTCGTCGTGCTCGGCTCGCTCCTCGCCTGGGCCGGCGCCCGCACCCGGGTTTCGTCCCCGAGAGGAGGGCCGGTACAGTAGGGGGGTTGCCTCGGCGAGGGACGTCTGACGGGCCGGCAGCTCGCGAGAGCGAGCGGCGCCCGTCATCCACAACATCGGAAATCCCGGAACTGCTCCGGGCTCTCCGGCGTCCGTGATCGACACAGGCGGCGTGCACGTGCGCGTCCGTCATGCGTCCCGCGCCGATGCAGCCGCCCGTCCGCCAGGACGGACCGTGCAGGACCGCGCGGGGCAGCCCTCTCACGCTCACGCCCCGGTCGGTGCTCCGGTCCGGCAACCTCCTGACGGACGACGCCGTCCGCACCCCACTGGCGGTCGGCCCGCTCAGCACTGGAGAGAAGAACCTCATGTCCGAGACGAAGCTCGTCGCCCAGACCCGCACCGAGTTCGGCAAGGGTGCCGCCCGCCGCCTGCGCCGCGCCGGCCAGGTCCCCGCCGTCCTCTACGGCCACGGCTCCGCGCCGGTGCACGTCGCCCTCCCGGGCCACGACACCATGCTCGCGCTCAAGCACTCGAACGCCCTCCTCGAGATCGACGTCGAGGGCAAGGACCAGCTCGCGATCGCCCGCGAGGTCCAGCGCGACCCGGTCAAGAACGTCATCGAGCACGTCGACCTCATCATCGTGAAGCGCGGCGAGAAGATCGCCGTCGAGGTCCCCGTCGTCGTCGAGGGCGAGTCGGCCCCCGGCACCACGCACCTGCAGGACGCCACGCACCTCCAGCTCGAGGTCGAGGCGACGCACATCCCCGAGGCCGTCACGGTCTCGATCGAGGGCCTCGAGGACGGCGCGAAGATCCACGCCGGCGAGATCACCCTGCCCCAGGGCGCGACGCTCGTGTCCGACGCCGAGACGCTCGTCGTCGCCGTCAACGAGGTCCGCGCGACCGAGCCCGAGGAGACCGAGGAGGGCGCCGAGGGCGAGACCGCCGAGGCTGCCGCCGAGGCGTCCGCGGAGGCCTGAGCCACCGCTCTCACGCACCACGCCCGACGGCGCCCGGTACCCTGCGAGGGGCCGGGCGCCGTCGTGCGTCCGGGGGCAGACGGCGCGCCCGGACCGGCATCCACAGCACCGACCAGGAGGATCACGCATGGCGGACCGTTGGCTCGTCGTCGGGCTCGGGAACCCCGGGCCCCGGTACGCGGGCAACCGTCACAACGTCGGGCAGATGGTGCTCGACGAGCTCGCGCGCCGCGTCGGCACGACGTTCGCCGCGCACAAGGGCTCGCACGGACTGGCCCTCGCCGCCGAGGGCAGGCTCGGCACCGCGCCGGGCGGGGCGCCCGGGCCGCGCGTCGTGCTCGCCAAGCCGACGTCGTACATGAACACGTCCGGCGGTGCCGTGAGCGCACTCGCGCGCTACTACGACGTCGCGCCCGAGAACGTCGTCATGGTCCACGACGAGATGGACATCCCGTTCGGTGACCTCAAGCTCAAGATCGGCGGGGGCGAGGGCGGCCACAACGGCCTGCGTGACACGACCAAGGCGCTCGGCACCAAGGACTACGTGCGGGTGAGAGTGGGCGTCGGGCGTCCCCCGGGGCGCATGGACCCGGCAGACTACGTGCTCAAGGACTTCTCCGCGGCGGAGAAGAAGGAGCTCCCGTTCCTGCTCGACGACGCCGCGGACGCCGTGGAGATGGTGCTCACGCAGGGCCTTCTCGCGGCGCAGGGCAAGTTCCACACGAAGGCGTAGCCGATCCGGTGCCCCGCGGCCTCGCGGGCGCCGCTCCGAGGGAGTTCGCATGACCGCAGGTGTCGCGCTCGCGCACGACTACGCCACCCAGCGCGGCGGCGCCGAGCGCGTCGCGCTGCTGCTGGCGCGCGCGTTCCCCGGTGCCCCGCTCTACACGACGCTGTACGACCCGGCGGCGACGTTCCCGGAGTTCGCCGACCTCGACGTCCGGACGGGCCCGCTCGACCGCGTCGGCGTCCTGCGGCACCACCACCGGCTCGCGCTCCCGTTCCTCGCGCCCTCGGTCTCCGCCCAGCGCGTCGACGCCGATGTGCTGCTGGCCAGCTCGACCGGCTGGGCGCACGGCTACCGCGGCGCCCGCCGGACGGTCGTCTACTGCCATGCTCCCGCCCGCTGGCTGTACCAGCGTGACCGGTACCTGTCGGGCGAGGCCGGCGCGCGCACGTCCGACCGGGCGCGGCGGGCCGTCGCCGGCACGGCGCTCGGTCTGCTCGCGCCCCCTCTGCGCGCGTGGGACCGCCGCGCCGCGGGCCGCGCTGACCGCTACCTCGCGAACTCGACCGTGACCGCGCGTGCCGTCCAGGCGGCGTACGGGATCGAGGCCGAGGTCGTCCCCCCGCCCCCGGCCCTCCTGCCCGACGACGGCGCCTCCCTCCCGGTCGACGGCGTCGCCCCGGGCTTCCTCCTGTGCGTGGCCCGGCTCCTCCCGTACAAGAACGTCGATGCGGTGATCGGCGCCGTGCGCGAGCTGGGGAACCGGCGCCTCGTCGTGGTCGGCGACGGTCCCGACCGGGCACGGCTCGAGGGGCTCGCGCGGGCCGCGGGCACCGTGCCGTCGTCGGGCGGGGGAGCGGCCGGGAGCCCCGACGGGGCGGGCGAGCCGCGGGTGCGGCTGCTCGGCCGGGTCGACGACGGCACGCTGCGCTGGCTGTACGCGCACGCGGCGGCGCTCGTCGCCGCCTCGTACGAGGACTACGGGCTCTCACCCCTCGAGGCGGGGGCGTTCGGGGCGCCCGCCGTCGTCCTGCGCGACGGCGGGTACCTGGACACCGTCGTCGGCGGCGTGACCGGCACCTTCTTCGACCGGCCGGATCCTGTGGAGATCGCGCGCGCGATCGAGGAGGCCGCCAGGACGACGTGGGATGATCAGGCGCTCGCGGACCACGTGGCGCGCTTCGGGACCGGGCGATTTCTGGACCGGATCCGCACGATCGTGGAGCACGAGCGTCATGATGGGTAGACGGGGCCGCGAGGGCTCGTCGAGAGGCTCCAGAAGGCGAGGCTGCGCGTGACGGTCCGCGAGTTCCTGCGCACGGTGTGGGACGGCAAGTGGTACGTGCTGGCCGCCGTCGTGATCGTCATGGCGGCAGCCGTGATGTACCTCAACCGGCAGGTCACGACGTACCAGGCCACCGCGACCGTCCAGCTCGCGTCCGTCCAGAGCGGTGGGGACCAGGGCGGCACGGCCGTGACCGCGAACACCGACCCGACGCTCGTGACGTCGACTCCGGTCGCCCAGGCCGCGGCCCAGGAGGTCGGGGGCGGCGCGAACCCGCGTGACCTCGCGTCACGGGTGACCGCGACGTACGACGCCGAGACCCTCGTGATGTCGATCGAGGCCAAGGACGCCGGACCCGTCCGGGCGGGGACGCTCGCCAACGCGTTCGCCAAGGCGTACGTCGACTACCTGCCGACCGTCGTCGGGCAGCAGGCCGACAAGGTCTCCAAGCAGATGGACGCGGCGAGCAAGCAGATCACCGACGCGCAGGCGACGTTGCGGACGCACAAGAACGACCCCAAGGCCAAGGCGCTGCAGTCCTCGGGCACCGACACGCTCAACTCGCTCACGCGGACCTGGTCGGCGTACGGCTCGCTCAACCCGCCCGGGCAGATCGCCAAGCCGGCGACCGCGGGCGTGCCCCTCGGGCTGGGCCGCGACAGCGTGCTCGCGCTGTCGTTCCTCGCGGGCCTCGCGGCGGGCGTCGGGCTCGCGTTCGCACGGCGTGGTGTCGACTTCCGGCTGCGGACGGTCGCGCAGGCCTCCGACATCGCCGACGCGCCCGTCCTCGCGGAGATCGACGGCGTGAAGCGCGCGCTCAAGGACGCCACGCACCACGGCCACCTGCCCGTCGCGAGCCGCGTCGCCACCCCCTACACCGAGTCGATCCGCGAGCTGCGCACCGCCGTCCAGGTGTCGGCGGCCCACCGCGACCAGATCGCCGTCGTCGTGACGGCCGCGGACCCCAGCGCGCCCCGCTCGTTCATCGCGGCGAACCTCGCGGCGTCGTGGGCGCTGTCCGGGCGCCGGACGATCGCCATGTCGGGGGACATGCGCCGCCCCGAGCTCGACGACATCCTGCCCGCGCCCGAGGGGTGGACGGGCGATCCTCGCGCGCTGCGTCCCACGCGCGTGCCGAACCTGTCGCTGTTCCCCGTGCCCGACCAGCCGCTCGACCCCGCCGACTACCTCGCGACCGCGCAGGCGCGCGAGCTCGTCGCGTCGCTGCGCGGGCAGGCCGACGTGCTGGTCATCGACGCGCCGCCCGTGCTCGCCGCCGCCGACGCGACGATCCTCGGCAGCTACACGGACGGCGTCGTGCTCGTCGCGAGCGTCGGGAAGACCGACGAGCTCGTGCTCGCCGAGGCCGTCAAGCGCCTGCGCGTCAACCACGTCCACCTGTCGGGGCTCGCGGTCGCGGGCGTCAAGGGCAGCCGGCGCATGGCGTACGCCGCGACGTACGGCGAGGCGTCCGCGGCGCCGGCGACCGTGTCGACCGGGGCGTCCACCGCCTCGTCGGCGCCGGCCGGCTCGAGCGGTCACGCTGCGCCGGTCGGCACGCCGACGGCCGCGTCCACGACGTCCGCCGGGGCGTCGCGCGCCGAGCGGCGCAACGTGCTCGGCGCCCGGGAGGCGGCCGCGGACGCGCCCGCCGTGCGGTCGCAGCCGGTCCGCCACCAGCCGGCCGGCGCGCGGCCGACGCCGCCGGCGTCGTCACCCTCGTCGCCTGCGTCGACCTCACCCACGTCGCCCTCGCCCGCGTCCCCCTCCGCCGCGACGCCCGCGTCGCCCTCGCCCGCGGGGCCTTCGTCTCCCGCGCCCAGCGCGTCGGCCCTCCCCGCGCGACCGGTCCCGACGACGACGGGCTCGGTCCGCACCGCGCCGCCGACCCTGCGCCAGGGCCGGCCCCGGATCCAGCCGGCGTGGAGCCCGGTGCAGGACCGCCCGCGGACCGGCGCGGTCGCCGTCGTCGACGACACCACGGACAAGCCCTCCACGACTGACGCCCGGTGAGCCGGCGGGCACGGTCGGACGACCGGCTGCGCGTCGTCGTCCTCGACCACACCGCCGACCTCGGGGGCGGCGAGCTCGCGCTGGCGCGCCTGTGCGAGGCGCTCGACCCGGCCGAGGTGCAGGTCCGGGTGATCGTGTTCGCGGACGGCCCGCTCGTGGGGAGGCTCCGGGCCGGCGGCACCGCGGTCGAGGTGGTCGGGCTCGGGGAGGGCGTGCGCGCGAGGTCGCGGGACGCGCTCGGGGCGTGGTCCAGCGTCCGCTCGGCCTGGTCGGCGGTGCCGTTCGTGTGGCGCCTCGCGCGCCGGCTCCGGGCGCTGCGGCCCGACGTCGTGCACACCCAGTCGCTCAAGGCCGACCTGCTCGGCTCGGTGGCGGCCGCGGCCGCACGGGTGCCGGTCGTCTGGCACGTCCACGACCGGATCGCCGACGACTACCTTCCCGCCCGGGTGGCGGGGGCGTTCCGGTGGCTCGCCGCTCGCGTCCCGCGTGCGGTCGTCGCGAACTCCGAGGCGACCGCCGCCACCCTGCCGCCGGGCGCCGTCGTCGCGTACCCGGGGTTCGCGCCCGACCAGGTCCGCCCCGGCGGGGCGCGGCTCCGCGCCTGCCCGGAACCGCCCGTCGTCGGCCTCGTCGGGAGGATCAGCCCGACCAAGGGACAGCTCGAGCTCGTGCGCGCGGCGCCGGCCGTCCTCGCCGCGCACCCGGGCACCCGGTTCCGGCTCGTGGGCGCGCCGCTCTTCGGGGGCGAGGAGTACGCGGACGCGGTCGCGGCCGAGGTCGACCGGCTCGGGCTCGGTGACGCCGTCGAGACCGTGGGGCACGTCGACGACGTCGCCGCGGTCCTCGACGGCCTGTCCGTGCTCGTGCACGCGTCGCCCGTCCCGGAGCCCTTCGGTCAGGTCGTGGTCGAGGCGATGGTCCGCGGGGTGCCGGTCGTCGCCACGGACGCGGGGGGCGTCCCCGAGATCCTGCGCGGCGAGGACGGCCCGCTGGGCGTGCTCGTCCCGCCCGGGGACAGCGGGGCGCTCGCGACCGCGGTCGTCGACGTGCTCGACGATCCCGCCGCGAGCCGGGCGCGCGCGGTCGCGGCCTACGACGCGGCGCTCGTGCGCTTTCCCGTCGCGCGCACCGCGGCGACCGTCACCGCGACGTGGCGGACCGTCGCCGCGCGTCGCGGAGCGCGTCACGCATGAGCTCCGCCTGACGCGCCCAGGTCGGCAGGTCGGCCGGCGGCTCGACGGTGGCCACGTGCGGCCCGGACGCCGTGTCCGCGACCGCGGTCGCGAACTCGGCGCCCTTGGCGACCGTCACGGGTGCGGTGGCGTCCCGGAACCCCGCGACCGGCGTCGAGACGACCGGCCTCCCGACGGCGAGGTACTCGTAGAGCTTGATCGGGTCGAGGCTGTCGGTGAAGGCGTCGACGACGTGCGGCACGACGAGCACGTCGGCGTGCTGCAGGTACGCGGGCACGGCGTCCCGGGGGCGCGCCCCCAGGAGCACGACCTCGGCCTCGCGGAGCCGGCGGACGTCGTCGGCCTCGAGCGCGACCGGGCCCACGAGGACGAGCGTCCCGTCGCCGTCGAGCGCCTGGCTCGTGGCGATGCACAGGTCGACGTCGAGCCGGTCCGAGTGGAGCGTCCCGACGTAGACGGCGGTGCGGCCGGGGGGCAGGTCGTGCGGGCGCGCGACGGGCTCCCGGTAGCGCGCCGCGTCCACCCCGTTGGTGACGAGGACGGGCGCGAGCGCTCCCGCGGGCCGTCCGGCGCCCTTGGAGGTCGCGAGCGCGGGCGAGCACACGGTGACCACGTCGGCGCGCGCGAGCAGCGCGCCCTCGGCGCGCGTGAGCCGGGCCGACTCGTCGGGCGTGCGGGCCGCGGCGAGCCAGTCGTCGGTGACGTCGTAGAGCGTCGGCAGACGCTCGTCGAGGAGCGCGGCACCGCCGACGTCGTTGACCCAGAGCGTGGGGTCGGCCAGCCCGGCGTGGCGGGCGGCGCGGAGCACCCGGTGCGCGCGACGGTCGTCGTAGCGGGGGGCGACCTTGCGGGGGAGCGTCTTGGTGGGCTCGTAGAGCCACAGCCGCTCCGGCTCGACGCCGTCGAGGGCCGGACCGTGCCGCAGGCCGCGCCCCGGGCGCGGGGTGGTCCGGCGCAGCGCGGCGTACGTGACGTCCGCGGGCGGCTCGACGAACAGCACCCGCAGCCCGGGGTCGGCGCGCAGCAGCTCGGTCACGAGGTACTGGTTGCGCCGCCACACCTCGTCCCACGGCTCGAGCGAGACGACGATCAGGGACTCACCGGCGCCGGCGCCGGGGGGTGCCGGCGCGGGCGCGGACGGGCGTGAGGTCACAGCACCGTACGGTAGACCGCTTCGGTGTGCCGCACCTGGTTCTCCAGGGTGAAGGCGGCGCGCTGGCGCCCCTGCTCGGCCGCGCCGTAGGCGTCGCGGGTAGAGGGGTCCGCCGCGAGGGCCTGGAGCGCGCGGGCGGCGTCGGCAGGGTCGCCGGGGGCGACGAGGCACGCGCCCTCGAGGCCCTGGAGCAGCTCGGTGTGCCCGCCCGCGTCGGCCGCGACGACCGGCAGCCCCCGGGCCATCGCCTCGAGCACGCTCAGCCCGAGGCCCTCGACGCGGCAGGGCGCGAGCAGGACCGCGGCGTCGTCGAGGAGGTCGGGCACGTCCGCCCGGTGGCCGAGGAAGCGGGTCGCTCCGCCGATCCCGAGCCGGGCGGCGAGGCCCTCGAGGTCCGCCCGGAGGGATCCGTCGCCCGCGACGTGCAGCTCCCAGCCGTCGTCGGCGAGGCCCGACGCCGCGAACGAGCGCAGCGCGACGTCGCCGTCCTTCTCGGCCTCGAGACGCTGGGCGAGCAGGACGACGCGCGAACGGTCGGCGGCGGGCCGGGCGTCGGGCGCCACGTCGACGCCCGGGCTGACGACCACCGACGTGCCGTCCACGTGGGCGGCGACGTAGGCGCTGATCGCGAGCTGGGCCCGGACGGGCCGGCGTGCGACCGCGGCGGTCAGGCGACCCAGGCGGCCGGAGCCCCGGGGGCGCGCGAAGTGGCGCGTGGCGACGACGGGGGCGAGCCGCCGCCCGCGCAGCGCCGCGAGCGGCCCGGCGAGCGACGCCGCGACCTCGGCTGCGGTCATGTGCACGTGGACGACGTCCGCGGCGGGCCCGAGCCGCGCGACGGCCCGAGCCGTCGCCCGCAGCCCCCGCACCGGCTCGACGACGACGCGAGGGCCGGCCTCGGCGCGCATCGCGTCCGGAGCGCCCCCGAGCACGCGGAGGTCGTGCCCCGCGGCGGCCTGGGCCCGGGCGAGCCGGGCGACGTGCCGCTCGACGCCGGCGAACGCGTCCGAGTCGACGACGTGGAGGACCCTCATGCGGCGACCGGGCTCGCGGGCGCGCGCTCGTCGGTCGCGGCGGGCGGGCCCGCGGGCTCGGCGTCGTCGTCCGGCGGCGGTGGCGGCTCGGCCTCGTGCCGGGCGAGCGCGCCCACGCACACGCCTGCGATGACGAAGGGCACGGAGGTCTGCACCGAGACCCAGAAGAGGTCGAGCTGCCCCTGGATGAGCCGCGACGCGACGACGGCGAACGCCAGGGTCCCGTAGACGGGCGAGATGCGCCACAGGACGATCAGCGCGCCGAGCATGAGGACGAGGAACCCGACCAGCCCGACCGTCCCCGCGGACGACAGCACCTCGAGCTCCGCGTTGGGCGGCTGGAACGAGTAGGCCGTGCGCCCGGAGTACCACCAGCGCAGCCCCGCGCCGAACCACTGGTTGAGGTTCCACACGACCAGGGCGTCCTGGTACCAGCTGATCCGCTGGTAGGCCGAGTTGAACTGGTTCCCCGAGCTGAGCTGGTCGACGAGGACCTGCACGACGAAGAACCCGGCCGGGATGATCGCGAGGAGCACGAGCTTCGTGTGCCGCACGCCCTGGCCGCGCCGCAGGGCGACCACGAGGACGAGGAGCCCGAGGCCGACGATCGCCTGGCGCGACTGCGTCGCGGCGAGCGCCAGCACGAAGAGCCAGAACGCGGGGTAGGTGACCCTGCGGGGAAGGCCCAGCCAGGGCGGCCGGGCGTAGACGACCAGGGCCGCGATCCCGAGCAGGTCGCCCACGAAGTTCTTGTGCATCCCGTACGGCCAGCTGAGATAGACCGCGCTGGTGTCTCCGTGGGCGAGCTGGGTCAGCCCCTGGAGGCAGGTCGCGGCGGCGAGCACCCCGCACGCCGCGAGGTACAGGCTCACGCCGACGCGTGCGTGCCCCGACCGGCCGACGGCCCACCCGACGACGAGCGCCCCCGCGACCGACAGCCACGCGTGGAACCACTCGATCGTGTTGGCGCGGTACGGGTTGGCGATGACGGTGAAGAGGGTCGCGAGCTGGTACACGGCCGAGAGCCACAGGAGGCTTCGCATCGGGCGCGAGTAGGGGCGCGGACCGAGGAGCAGCGCGGCCCAGAACGCGCCGAAGAGGGCGAAGTCGCTGAAGGAGAGGTTCGTTCCGGCTCCGCCGACGCGCTGCACGACGACCAGCGCGGGCATCGCGAGCACCGGGATCGCCACGGGGTTGTAGACCGTCGCCCCGGTGATGAGGACGGCGACCGCGGCTGCCAGCGCGTAGAGACCGTTGTCCGGGACGGCCACGCCGATCGCAGCGAGCAGCGCGAGGACCGCGACGGCGCCGAGGGCCGCGGCGAACCAGCGGCGGGCCACCACGGCGCGGTCGGCGACCGGGAGGCGGCGGGTCACGGTGCCCGCGGGCCGGCTCACGGGGTGCCGTCCACGCGGTCGAGCTCGGCGACCGGGCCGCGCGCGTAGAGGACCACGCGCCGTCGCGCGGCCGCGCCTCGCTCGCCGGGCAGCACGGCGCCGCGGACGGCCGACCCCGCGAGCGCCGCACCCCGGGCGGCCTGCCAGCCGAGCGGTCCGAAGTGCTTGCGGTAGTAGCGCTCCTGCGACGCGTGGAAGGTCCGCTCGCGCCGGGTCTCGTCGGCGCTCGTGGCGCCGCCGGCGTGGGTCGCGACCGCGTCCGGCACGACGGCGTGGCGCCAGCCGAGCGCCGCGGCGCGCCGCGCCCAGTCGGTCTCCTCCGCGTAGAGGAAGAACGTCTCGTCGAACGGGCCGACGTGCGCGAGCGCCTCGGCGCGCAGCAGCAGGACCGACCCGATGACGAAGTCCTCGCGCGTGCGGAGCCGGCCGAGCCCGACGGCCTCGAGCCACGCCCCGCCGGGGGTCGGGAACGGCCATGCGACGCGTGCGGGAGCGCCGCCGTCGTCGACCTGGCGGGGTCCGACGCTCGCGAGCCGCGCGTCGGCGGCGAGCGCGTCGGACAGGCGCCGGACGTCGTCCGGCCCGACGACGGCGTCGGGGTTGAGCAGGAGGAGGTCGGCGCCGGGGGCGAGACGGTCGGCGAGCGCGTGATTCACCCCGGCGGCGAAACCGCCGTTGCGGCCGGGGTCCAGGTAGCGGACACCGGCGTCGGCGGCGACCTGCGCCACCGCGGGGGAGGACGAGTTGTCCACGACCGTCACGGGGAACCGGCCGGC
>Ga0182749_1001545_pt1 | contig 17941 bp, 19 predicted proteins | sample eDN3rd37CKraftMG_FD_128875 | JGI IMG/M metagenome (GOLD analysis project Ga0182749, IMG submission 128875) | Enriched Miracle-Growth compost microbial communities from Emeryville, California, USA - eDNA 3rd pass 37_C Kraft MG (version 2) (version 2) ...
GTGGCGTCGGCGATCTTCGTGGCGCGGGCGCTGGCGCGCCACCCGCGCTTTTTCGGGCGGGGGTTCATCCTCCAGCTCTTCGCCATTCCCCTTGCGCTGCCGGGGATCGTGGCGGCACTCGGTATCCTCGCGCTTTTGGGAAGGGCGGGCTTCCTGGCGCCGCTCCTCTCGTCGCTCTCGGGGGAGAGATGGCAGGGCATCTACGGGCTCTCCGGCATTCTCGTGGCCCATGTCTTCTTCAACCTGCCGCTTGCAGCGCGGCTTTTGCTGGCTTCGCTCGAAGCGGTCCCGGCCGACCAGTGGAAACTTTCCGCCCAACTCGGCATGGGCCCCGGCGCCACCTTCAGGCTGATCGAGTGGCCGGCATTGCGGGCCGCTTTGCCCGGCGTGGCGGCGCTCGTCTTCATGGTCTGCGCCGTTTCCTTCACGGTCGTGCTCACGCTGGGCGGCGGCCCGCGCGCCACGACGCTCGAGGTCGCCATCTACCAGGCGCTGCGCTTCGACTTCGACCCCGCGCGGGCGATCGCGCTGACGCTGATGCAGGTGGCCTTGACGGCGGCGATCGTGCTCGTGCTTTCCCGCCTCGGCGCCTCGATAACCGCCGATGCGAGCCTGCCGGTGGCGCCGCGACGCTCCGTGTTCCCACGGCCGGGCGAAGCCGCTTTCAACCTGGCGCTGATCCTGCTCGCGCTTCTTTTCGTCGGCGGGCCGATGGCCGCGACGGTGATCGCCGGGCTCGGCGCGGACCTCGCCCGGCTTGCCGGCGAGCGGGCGGTGCACGATGCGACGATCACCAGCCTGCTTCTTGCGGGCCTCGCGGCTTCCTTATGCCTGCTGCTCTCGATCGCGCTGGTCACGGCGAGGCGGTCGCTGGAAATCGCGCGGGGCGGCGAAAGAGCCGGCCTTTTCGAGCGGCTGACGGACACCGGCGCCAGTATGGTGCTGATCGTGCCGCCCATCGTCATCGGCGCGGGCTGGTTCATCCTTCTGCGCCATTTCGGCGATGTGTTCGCCTTCGCGCCGGCGATGGTGGTTGCGGTCAACGCCGCCATGGCCCTGCCCTTCACCATGCGCGCCATCCGTCCCGCCTATGACGCGGCAAGCGCGCGCCATGAGAAGCTGTGCCTTGCCCTCGGCATTTCCGGCTGGAGCCGCTTCCGCCTGGTCGACTGGCCGGCGCTGAGGCGCCCGGCCGCCACGGGCCTTGCCTTCGCCATGGCGCTCTCGCTCGGCGATCTCGGCGTGATCGCCCTCTTCGGCAGCGATCGGGTGAAGACCTTGCCTTATCTGCTTTTCGAGCGCATGGGCAGCTACCGAACGGCCGATGCCGCGGGGCTCGCGCTCTTCCTCGGCGTTCTCTGCCTCGGCCTGATGTTCCTCGCCACCCATTGGGGAAAAGAGAAGCCGTGATGGTTCCGCCGCAAAAGGGCGCCGCCGTGAAGCTCGACAAGCTCGCCTTCGCCTATCCGGGCGGGCAGGCCATGCGCTTCGACCTTCAGGTGCCCGCCTCGGAAATCGTGGCGCTGATGGGGCCGAGCGGTTCGGGGAAATCGACGCTGCTCAACCTGATCGCGGGCTTCGAGCGACCGGACAGGGGACGGGTGCTGATCAGCGATGCGGATATGACGCGTCTTCCGCCGTTCGAGCGGCCGGTTTCCATGGTGTTCCAGGAAAACAACCTTTTCAGCCATCTGACGGTGGAGCAGAATGTCGGGCTCGGACGCTCGCCTTCGCTGCGCCTTTCGGGCGAGGACCGGGCCGACGTGGACGAGGCGATCGCGAGGACAGGCCTGGCGGGAAAGGAAAAGCGCCTGCCGCAGGCCCTTTCCGGCGGGGAGCGGCAGAGGGTTGCGCTCGCGCGCGTTCTTGTCCGGCGGCGGCCGGTGCTCCTCCTCGACGAGCCCTTTGCTTCGCTGGGGCCGGCGCTGCGAGACGAGATGCTCGACCTCGTCGCGGAGCTGCATCGCGAGCAGGGCATGACGATCCTCATGGCGACGCATGATCCGCGCGATGCGGAGCGGCTGTCGGACAGGCTCGTCTTCGTGGAAGACGGGACGATCGCCGCCGCCGGAGCGACATCGGAGTTCCTGGGCGGGCGGGGGCCGGCCGCTTTCGCCCGCTACCTTGGCGAGAGGAAGCCGATCCGATAACAACCGGCCCATTGTTCGGCCAGATTCGGTCATTATTTATGGCCAGAAGACCGGTTGATCGAATCAGCCCGGCCACTGTGGCGCGCAGATCATTGTCTTGAACCGAAGACTATGGCTAGGTCTTCGCCAGCCCAACGGGACAGAAACCCGTCGAAAGGATGTTCGCTCTGCCTCGATTCAGTGCCACAGGATCTACGGGCGCCGCGCGGAAAAGCCGCTGCCGCATGGCTGTGTTAGCCGGCGTTTTTGCGCTTTCCGGCTGCCAGGCGCTCGACATGTCGTCGGACCCGAATTTCAAGCCGTCGCCCAACCCGATGACGGTGGATACCGTCACGCGCAGCGATTCGCTGGCCAATCTCGCGCGCCGGCAGCACCCCAAGATCGTCCAGACCTATGGGGGCGAATACTCCGATCCCAAGCTGGAGCGGATGCTGGCGCGGGTGGTCGGCAAGCTCTCGCAGGACCCGCAGAACCCCTCCCAGAGCTATCGAATCACGATCCTCGATTCGCCGAGCATCAACGCTTTCGCGCTGCCAGGCGGGTACCTTTACGTGACGCGCGGCATTCTGGCGCTGGCGAGCGATTCGGCGGAGATCGCCGCCGTGCTGGCCCACGAGATGGCGCATGTGACAGCCAATCACGGCCTCGAACGCCAGCGGCGGGAGGCGGAGGCAACGCTTGCCTCGCGCGTCGTCGACGAGGTCTTGAGCTCCGACAGGAACGCGCAGGCGGCGGTCTGGCGCGGCAAGCTCCAGCTGGCGCAGTTCTCGCGCAACCAGGAGCTGGAGGCGGACGCCATCGGCATCGCCACCATCGGGCGCGTCGGCTACGACCCGTATGCGGCGGCGCGCTTCCTGCAATCGATGGATGCCTACCAGAAGTTCAACAGCATCTCGGGCGGCGAGAACGACGCGAGCCTCGACTTCCTGGCGAGCCATCCCAACGCGCCCCGGCGGATCGAGCTGGCGCAGCGCCACGCGCGGCAGTTTGGAATGCCCGGCACGGGCGAACGCGACCGCGGCCCCTTCCTGGAGGGGATCGACGGTCTTCTTTTCGGCGACAAGCCGGACCAGGGCTATGTGCGCGGACGCAACTTCCTGCACCCGACGCTCGGAGTCGCCTTCTCCGTGCCCGAAGGCTTCGTGATCGACAATTCGGCCGGAGAGGTCGTGGCCGCCGGGCCGGGGGATCTCGCCTTCCGCTTCGACGGCGCGACGGTGCCGCGCTCCCTGGCGCTTACCGATTATCTTCAGGACGGATGGCTCGCGGGGCTCGACACCAGCACCGTGCGGGCCGCGACGATCAACGGCTATGAGGCTGCAAGCGCCCGCGCCTATGCCGGCGAATGGCAGTTCGACGTGACGGTTGTGCGCGTGGGCGACCAGGTCTACCGGCTGCTGACCGGCGCGCCGCGCGCCAGCACCCAGCTCGAGCCGGTCGCGCGGGCCATCAGCAGCAGCTTCCATGTGCTGAGCCCGGAGGAACGGGCGGGGCTGAAGCCGCTTCGCATTCGCGTTGCAACGGTGCGGCCCGGCGATACGGTGGCGACCTTCGCCAACCAGATGGTGGGCGTCGACCGCAAGCTGGAGCTCTTCCGCCTGCTCAACGGGCTTGGCCCCGGCGCCAACATTTCGGCGGGCGACAAGGTCAAGATCGTCACGGATCGTTAGAGCGCGATGCGTTCCGATGGAATCGGAACGCGCGCTCTAGCGGTTTTGATTTAGCCGCATGATCTTGTCCAAAAAGTCTGCAACTTTTCAGGATCATGCTCTAATGGAAATTGCGCCCCTTCGGCATCACCCGCGCCACGGCCGTGGACTGCGACACGCCCTTCCGCTCGGCCGTTTCGAGCTGCGGTGACGCGGTCAACAAGGCCATCTGCCTTTCGGCCGCGACCGCCATTCCTTCCCGCACCGAATCCTTGACCTCCTGCGCTTCCTTCACCAGAGCGCCGAGCCTGGCGCTCAGATCGACGATCCTCTCGGCCACCACATGGATGACGCCGGATGCGCTCTGCAGCTTTCCGTCGATCCGCACGAAACGGGCGCCCATCACCTGCGGGCGGAAGCGCTTGAACATCTTGTCCCAGACGACGATGTTGGCGATGCCGGTCTCATCCTCGATCGTCATGAAGATGACATTCTTGGCCGTGCCCGGCCGCTGGCGGATGAGCACGAGGCCCGCAACGGATACGCGCCTCCCATTGCCCAAAACGTGCAGGTGCTTGTTGGGGATGATCTTCTCCGCCGCGAGCTGGCCGCGCAGGAAGGAAACGGGGTGCGCCTTGAGCGACAGGCTGAGCGATTGATAATCATGCACCACATGCATGCTGAGCGGCATTGCGGGCAGCCGCATCTCCGGCTCATGTTCGGTAAGGCCGATCTCCGGCCGGTCGAAGAGAGGCAGGCGCGCGGCCGCCCCCGTTTCATCCAGCGCCTGCACGGCCCAGAGGGCGGCGCGCCGGTCGAGCCCCAGCGAGCGGAAAGCATCCGCCTCGGCAAGACGGGCAATGACGCTCTTGCTCAACCCGGAACGGAGCCACAGATCGCGTACCGAGCGGTACCCGGCGCCGCGATTCAGCACGAGCTGCTCCATGTCCGCTTCCGCAAGGCCCTTCACCTGGCGGAAGCCGAGGCGCACGGCATGTTTCGTCTCGATGATGGAACCCATGCCGGCATGCTGCGCCGCCACGCGGGCGGGATCGAAGGATGCTTCTTCAAGAATGCAATCCCATTCTGAGGAATTGATATCCACCTCGCGGATTTCCACGCCATGCTCGCGCGCGTCCCGCACGAGCTGGGCCGGCGCATAGAATCCCATGGGCTGGGAGTTCAAAATCGCCGCGCAGAAGACATCCGGATAATAGGCCTTGAACCATGCGGACGCGTAAACAAGGAGGGCGAAGGAGGCGGCATGGCTCTCGGGGAAACCATATTCGCCGAAACCTTCGATCTGCCTGAAGCAGCGTTCAGCGAATTCGCGCGGATACCCGTTGGCCGCCATGCCTTCGATCAGCTTGTGCTTGTAATCGGTGACCGTGCCGGTGCGCTTGAAGGTCGCCATCGCGCGGCGCAGCTGGTCGGCCTCCCATGGCTTGAAACCGCCCGCCACAATTGCGATCTTCATCGCCTGTTCCTGAAAGAGCGGGACCCCGAGCGTCTTTTCCAGAATGGCCTCCAGCTCCGGCCGCACATATTCGGGCTTTTCTCGTCCTTCGCGCCGCTTCAGATAGGGGTGCACCATGTCGCCCTGGATGGGGCCCGGCCGGACAATAGCCACTTCAATGACGAGATCGTAGAATTTTCGCGGCTGAAGACGGGGTAGCATCGACATCTGCGCGCGGGATTCCACTTGGAACACGCCGATCGTATCGGCGCGGCTGATCATGTCGTAGACAGGTTCCAATTCCGGTGGAATGGTCGCCAGTTCGAGAGGCCGGCCGTAATCGTCCCTGACATCGTACTTCTCCTTCAGGAGACCGAAGGCGCGCTGCAGGCAGGACAGCATGCCGAGCGCGAGCACATCGACCTTGAGAAGGCCGACATTGTCGAGATCGTCCTTGTCCCACTCGACCATCTTGCGCTCGTCCATCGCCGTCTTGACGATGGGGACGATCTCATCGAGCCGGTCCTTGGTGATGACGAATCCGCCCACATGCTGGGAAAGATGGCGCGGGAAGCCCATCATCCCGTTGACCAGCTCGACCAGTTGCTTCGTTCTGCGATCGGCCTTGTCGAGGCCGGCAGCATTGGTTGCGGTATCGCCCACCTCCTCGCTCGACCAGCCCCAGATCGAGCCGGAGAGCGCCGACGTGACATCTTCGGAGAGGCCGAGTGCCTTGGCGACTTCGCGAAGCGCCAGACGGCCGCGATAGGAGATGACCGAGCAGGCGAGCGCCGTGCGCTTGTGTCCGTATTTCTCATAAATATAGGCGATGACCTTATCCCGATGCTGATGCTCGAAATCGACATCGATATCCGGCGGCTCGCCACGCTCCTCGGAAATGAAGCGTTCGAGCAGGTGGTCCATGATGTCGGGCCCGACATCCGTGATGCGCAGGCAATAGCAGATGAGGGAGTTGGCCGCCGAGCCCCGCCCCTGGCACAGGATATTCTGCGAGCGGGCGTACCTCATGATGTCGTAGACCGTGAGGAAATAGCGCGCGTATTCCAACTTACGAACGATCGCGAGCTCGTGCCGAATCGTGGCTTCCGTCTTCGGTGACATACCGCTGGGGAAACGTTCCTTCGCACCTTCCCAGGTCAGCCGTTCCAGTTCCTCCTGCGCCGGAAGCCCGGATTCCGACACCTCGTCGGGATAGTTGTGCTTGAGCTCGTCGAGCGAGAAAGAGAGGCTTGCGGCGAAGCGAAGCGTTTCGGCCAGCGCTTCCGGATATTGGCGAAAGAGGCGCGCCATTTCCTCCCGCGGCTTCATGTGGCGCTCGGCATTGGCCTCCAGGGCAAGGCCCGCTTCGAAAATCGTCGTGTTGAGGCGGATGGCGGTGAGGACATCCTGGAGGGGACGCTGCTCCGCCGCGTGATAGAGCACGTCATTGGTGGCCATCAGCGGGAGGCCCGCCGCTGCCGCCAGGCCGGCCGCCTGGGCGAGCCGCCAGCGGTCATCGCCGGCATAGGAGGGAGCGACGGCAAGCCAGACACTCTCCTTGAATCGAGCTCTTGCCGCTTTCAGGAAAGCGAGCGTTTCATCCGCCGGTGCTTGCAGGTCCGGCAGGATGGCAAGGGAGATCCGGTCGCCCCACTCCCAGAAATCCTCCGCGAGAAGGACGGGGGCACCCTTCTCGCTCTCCTCGTGCATATTCGCCTTGGTCAGCATGCGGCAGAGATGCGCCCAGCCCTGCCGATCCTGCGGGTAGGCGAGAATGTCCGGCGTGCCGTCGGAGAACACCAGTCGGCAGCCGGGGTGATAAGAAATCCGGGTGGGCTCGGCGTCCTCCGCAAACTTGATGCACTTGGACTGCACCCAGGCGCGCACCACGCCCGCCACCGTGTTGCGGTCGGCAAGGCCCACGGCCGAGAACTCGAACAATCTTGCCGTGACGACCTGCGCCTCCGGCCGCGAGGCGCCGCGTAGGAAGGAAAAATTCGACTGAACGCCGAATTCCGCATAGGCGGGAGCGGCCGTCATGGGAAAATCCCGTGCAGGAACCAGCGCGGCGCTGCCTTCTCGCCATAAAACCCTTCCCGATAGAGCCAGTAGCGGCGGCCATCCATGTCCTCGACGCGGAAGTAATCACGCGTAGGCCCCGGCTTGTCCTCACGCCACCATTCCGAGGAGATGCGCTCCGGCCCCTCGGCCCGCGCAACACGATAGAGCGCCCGCCGCCAGCGGAAGGAAAGGGGCGGGCCTTCCGGCACTTCCGCCGAAGCCTCCACAGGCTCGGGCTTTTCCAGGAGACGGATGGGGCGGATCTTTTCAGCGGGGCGGGTTTGCGGACTTACCGCCTTTTGGCCGGCTGCCTTTTTTCCGAAGGGAGCAAAGCGCGCCCTGCGCTCAGGCAAATGGCTTTCGGACAGGACGGGGACGAGGACGGCACCTTCGCCGAGGCGGGCGCGGATGCGGTCGGCAAGAAGGGAAAATTCTTCTTCCTCGTCGCAAACGCCTTCCGCAAGGTCCGTCTGCTCCACCTCGAAAGGCGCGGTGACGGCAACGGAAAGCCGCAACAGATCGAACCCGTATCCCGGGTCAAGACTGCCTTCGAGAGCCGAAAGCCGCTCATGGAACAATTTGGCGATCGTCAGCGGCTCGCGCTGGGGCCGCGAAGTGCCCACCATGATGCGGGCCACCGCGCCATCGACCCGGAAAAGGGAGAGCAGCAAGCGCCTTGCGCCTTCGCCGCGCCGCTCCAGATCATGCTTCAAGGTGCGGGCAAGGATGAGGACCAGCTGCTCGATCTCTTCCGTCGTGCCGATCGGCTCGGCAAGCTGGCGTTCGGCCGAGAGCGGAGCCACGGGCAGGCGCGGCGAGATGGCCTCCTCGACCAGGCCCAGGGCCTGCTCCAGGCGGGTGACGAGCATGCGCCCGAAACGGCGGGCGAGGGGCGCGCGGGGCGCATCGATGAGGGCGCCGACATAGCGCAGCCCCACGCTTTCCAGGCCGATCCGGGTTTTCTCCTCCAGGCGCAACGCGGCAAGCGGCATGGGCGCCAGGGCTGGTTCCTCCTGCCCCGCGGGCACATTCCGGTCAGCTTTCGCATAACGCGCCGCCGCCCAGGCCATGCCGGGGGTCGAGGCGAGGGCGGCGCGGACATCGAAGCCCTGATGCGTGAGCCGGCGGAGGATTTCGGCGAGCATCGCATCCTCGCCGCCGAAAAGATGGGCACAGCCGCTGATATCGAGAAAAAGCCCGTCGCGGCCGTCGAGCGCCACCAGGGGCGTGAACCGGTCGCACCAGTCGGCCAGGCTTTCAAGCAGCAGCCGGTCCTTGTCCGGATCGGCCTCGATGACCTCCACGTCCGGATACATGGCGCGTGCGTCGGCAATGCCCATGCCGGGTTTCAAGCCGAGGGCCTCAGCCCGTTCGTCCAGGGCAGCGATGCGCTGCGCGTTGTTCTGCCGGTGGCTTACCACCAGCGGCGGAAGGTCAGCCCGCGCGCCGGCGTTCTGGCTTGAGCGCCAGCCCGGCCCGTGCCGCCGACGCAAAATCCGGTCCGTCGAAAGATGCGGCAGCCAGATGGCCAGGATCCTGCGCTCCTCGGCCGCTTGCGCGAACAAGTCGCCGTTCTCCGACGGGCCATCTTTCCTGAAAGGCGAAGTCATGGGAGTTCCAATCGAGCACGAATGTTCCATTTCTCCCCGTCCTGCTTTTGGACAGGGTGACGGCGAAGGCCGGCGGACCGATGGAGCGGGGAAGCGGGCCGGCGAGCGTCTCCCGCAGGGGAGAGGATGCGGGCGAGACCAGCAGGCGTGTGGGCGCCGCCGTCGGCTGCGGCTCCGCCGAATGGCGGATGAGCACAACCGGTTGCCCCGCTTCCCTGGCGCGAAGATGGAGGCGGCGCGTAGCCGTCAGGTCAAGCTTTGCCGGGTTGCCCCGCAGCTCCAGGACGGTGGCGGAAAAGCTGCCCAGGCGGGCGGCCTCTTCCGCGGCCCAAAGCGCATCCTCCAGCCGCCCGGCCCGCGCCAGGAGGAGCTTGTCCGGCGCGATGCCGAAGAAGGGCTCCAGGCCCGGCGCATGCGGAAAGCCGGCCTCGGCAAGCATATCCGCCAGGCAGACCCAAAGGATCGGCCTGGCGGTTCGTCCGCCCTCGCCGCCACGCGAGACAATCGCGGCAAGGGCAAGCGCAAAACCGGTGACAGCCCCGCTGTCACGGGTCTCGCGGCCCGCCACTTCCGTCAGGGCCGCGCGCAGGATGCCGCCGCCGAGTGCGGCATCCAGATGCGGCGCACCCGTCTCAGCCACGGAAAATCCGGCGCCCGAAGCGAGCCGACCATAGCGGCGCAGCACAGGCTCGCTGCCGGGGCCCGCTTCTGGCACGGCAAGGCGCTCGGGCAGGCTGCCCTCGATTTTCGCGATTTCCCGGCGCAGGGCAAAAACCTTCTCCTGCGCCATGGCCATGCGTGCCATGCCGCTCACTCCGGCAGATAAGCTGTTCCTGTTATGTTCCTATGGATTCCAGAGCTGTACCCAGGAGTCAAGAAGGATTTTATTCCTTCTCCTTCTTCCCGGCCGGAACGGCGCCTCCATGGGCTCTCGAATCGCGAGCAGGAACGCGCTATATGCGCGGCAAAGGATATAAAATGGCCCGCATCTACCAGACACGCGCCTGGCACGACCAGCTTTCACCGTCACTTGCAGAATTCGAGCTCCTGGCGAGGGAAACCTATGCCAGCCTGCCGGAGGAATTCCGCAAGCTCACGGGCGACATCATCATCCAGGTCGCCGAGTTTCCCAGCGAGGAGATCATGGACGACCTGGCCCTGGAGACGCCGTTCGATCTGCTCGGCCTGTTCGAGGGGCGAGGGATCGCGGAGCGCTGGAACCCTGCCACGGGCGAGGGGCCGAACCGCATCACGCTCTATCGCCGCGCGATCCTCGACTACTGGGCCGAGAACGAGGAAACATTGGGGGATATCGTGGCGCATGTGCTGATCCACGAGATCGGCCACCATTTCGGCCTGTCGGATGACGACATGGCGCGGATCGAGGAGACCGTGGACGAATGGCCAAATCCGGGCTCGTGACCGGAAGCGTCGTAAAGCGCGATTCCGCCCGGCTTTTTATCGTCAGACCCGGAAGGCAGGTTCTGCTTTTCCGCTATTCGTATGAGGAAGGGCCGCTCTCGGGCATTTCCTTCTGGGCCACGCCGGGCGGGGGGCTGGAGCCCGGCGAAAGCTTCGAGGACGCCGCCCGGCGCGAGCTCATGGAAGAGACCGGGATCACGGCTGCGATCGGCGCCCCCGTGCACATCCACTTCAATCGCTTTCCGCTGCCGGACGGAAGGATCGCCGAGGCGGAGGAGCGGTATTTCCTGGTGCTCACGGACGGTGACTGCACCTGCGCGGACAATCCGGACCTGACGGAAGCCGATGCCATTGCGGAAACGCGCTGGTGGCGGTTCGAAGAGATCGCCACGGCGGCGGACATCATCTACCCGCGGGACATCCTGCCGCTACTGGAGCGGCTTGCCGGCGGGGAGAAGCGCAGGGCGGCGGCCCTGCCCTGAGGCTCTCAATATTGTCCGAGCTTCATGTCCGGAGAATAGTCCAGCCCATCCACTTCCTTGTAGACAGCCTGGCCGCACCGCATGGCCTTCGTTTCCGGGTCATAGGCATAGGTAGGGGAGCCGTGGAGCAGCCACCCCTTGTTCAGCGCCGCCGTGACCTTGTGACAGAAGCTGGAATCGTCCGGCCCGGACAGAAAGCGGTAGAGCCTCATTCACCCTTCTCCTTGATTTCCCGCGCCTTCTTGAGCAGCGCCTCGGATTGTTCGAGATGGAGACGCTCCACCATGCGGCCCTGGATGGAGACGACCCCGCGAAAGCGGTTTTCCGGTTTCGCGAATTCCACGACGATCGCCTCCGCTTCCGCGATCTCCGCCGGGGTTGGTGAGAAGGCGGCATTGGCGGGCGCGATCTGCGCGGGATGGATCAGCGTCTTGCCGTCGAAACCCATGGCGCGGCCCTCCGCGCATTCCAGCGCGAAGGCTTCCAGATCGCGAAAATCGTTCGACACCCCGTCGAGCACCGTCAGGTTGCCGGCGCGGGCGGCAAGAACGACCTGCATCAGCCATGGGCGCAGATAGCTCCTTTCGGCAACGCGTGTTTCCTTGGCGATGTCGTTCGTGCCGGCGACGAGGCAGGAAACCCGCGCGGCGGGATCGCGCCCCAATTCAGCGATGGCGCCTATGTTGAGCACCGCGCGGGCCGTCTCGACCATAGCCCAGAGGCGGATCGAGCGCGGCGCATCCGTCTCGTCGAGCACCGCATCCACGTCCAGGATGTCGCGCGGGCCGTCTATCTTGGGCACGAGGATGGCATCGGGCCGGCAGGCACGCGCGGCCAGCAGGTCCTCCGTCCCCCATTCGCTCGAAAGCGCATTGACGCGGATGACGGTCTCGCATCCCGGCCGGTCCGGTCCGGCAAAAAGGCTGCGCAAGCGCTCGCGCGCCTCCTCTTTTTCCTCGGGCCCCACGGCATCCTCCAGATCGAAGATGACCGCATCGCAGGCAAGCGCCGCGCTCTTGCGGAGCGCCTTTTCATTGCTGGCGGGCACATAGAGAACGGAGCGGCGAAGACGGGGCAGGGGCTCGTGCATGGGGACTTCATGGCGCAGCGCGCGGGATGGCGCAAGGGCTTTGCGTATCCGCGCGGTTGTTGTAAAGGGGTGTCCACCCAACTGTTGCAGCCAGGCAAGAAGCCCATGGAAAAGTTCACCACGCTCACCGGCGTCGCCGCCCCCCTGCCGATCGTCAATATCGACACCGATATGCTGATCCCGAAGGATTACCTGAAGACGATCAAGCGCACGGGGCTTGGCACGGGCCTTTTCGCCGAGGTGCGTTACAACGAGGACGGATCGGAGAACCCCGATTTCGTGCTGAACAAGCCGGCCTATCGCAACGCCAAGATCCTGGTCGCGGGCGATAATTTCGGCTGCGGATCGAGCCGTGAACATGCGCCCTGGGCCCTGCTCGATTTCGGCATCCGCTGCGTGATTTCCACGAGCTTCGCCGATATCTTCTACAACAACTGCTTCAAGAACGGTATCCTGCCCATCACCGTCACGCCCGAGGAACTCGACAAGCTGATGGAAGACGCCGAGCGCGGCGCCAATGCCACGCTGACAGTGGATCTGGAAGCGCAGGAAATCCATGGGCCCGACGGCGGCGTGATCAAGTTCGAGATCGACGCCTTCAAGCGCCACTGCCTCTTGAACGGGCTCGACGATATCGGGCTCACGCTGGAAAAGACGCCGGCCATCCAGTCCTTCGAGCACAAAAACGCCGAAAGCCGCCCCTGGGCCTAAGGCGGCCTCCTTGCGCCGCCTGATCTCCACCGGCTCGCCATTCGAGAAAACTGCCGGCTACAGCCGGGCGATGGTCGATGGCGACTGGTGCTTCGTTTCCGGCACCACCGGCTATGACTACGCCACCACGGCGATGCCGGAGACCGTGGAGCAACAGACGCGCAACTGCCTTGCCACCATCCGCGCCGCCCTTCGGGAAGGCGGGTCCGGGTTGGAAGACGTGGTGCGGGCGCATTACTACATCACGGATCAGGCCTATGTGGACCGGGTGTTCCCCATTCTGGGCGAGGCATTCGGAGAGATCCGGCCGGCGGCGACCATGATCGTCTGCGGCCTGAACAAGCCGGAGATGAAAATCGAGATCGAGGTGATGGCGCTCAGGCGCAACCGTCCGTCCTGAAGCCTCGAGCCCGTCCCCGACGCGGCAGGCCTTACCGGCGAGGCTCGTCGGGATCGAGCGGCCGGGCTTCCGAAGGAAGCATTACGGGAACGCCATCCCGGACCGGAAACGCAAGCCCGGCCTTGGCCGAAACAAGCTCGTTCTTCGCCGGATCCCATTTCAGCGGCCCCTTGGTGATGGGGCACGCCAGCATCTCCAAAAGCTTGGGGTCGACCGAGATCCTCCCTGTTCGCCGGCCGTCGGTCATGGCGGTCCTCTCCTCTTCAAATGGCTTATTGCAGCGTCCGGCGAGCATCGCCCTCCCTGCGCGCGAGGATGCGCTCCGTGATGGCGATCAGCGTCTCGGCCCGCATCTTCAGGTCCGGCGCCTCCAGGAGCGCCTGCTTCTCGGCGGGTCCGTACGGCGCCATCATGGCGAGCCCGTTCACCAGCATGCCATTGTCCGCGCGCATGAAGCTCTGCCAGTCGGCTTCGAGTTCATTCGCCTCCAGATAGGCGCGAAGCGTGCGCAGAAGCCTTACCCGGTCGACCTCTTCGGCGGAGCGGTCCTCCTGAAGATCCGCAGGGAAAGGCAGGATGCGGCACTGGCGGAAAGACGTTCCGGCGGCAAGCTCCTCGCGGAGGTGAAACCGGCAGACCCCGTGCAGGACGATGAGATACCGCCCGTCTCCGGACTCGCTCACCGACACGATCCGGCCGGCACAGCCGACATCGCAGAGAGCGGGATCCGCGCCCTCCCCTTCCGGAGAATCGAAACGGGGCTGGATCATGCCGATCAGCCGGCTGCCGGCGAGCGCATGATCGACCATGCGGAGATAGCGAGGCTCGAAGATGTTGAGCGGCAGCCTTCCGTCCGGAAGGAGGAGAGCGCCAGCCAGAGGAAAGACGGGAATGGTCTCCGGCAAATCGGCGACTTCGTTATAAACGACATTCCCGGCTTTCACATCTCATCTCCCGATCGGAGCCAAGGACAGCGCCGAGGGCCGCCGCTCGTGCCCGCAGCGTTTTTACGAGAACAGGAGCGACGAAAGCTTGCGCCGCGCGGCGAGCGTTGCGGGATCGGTCATTCCCCAGGAATCGAAGAGCTCAAGCAGCTTGGCGCGCGCCGCATCCTCGTTCCACTCGCGGTCGGCCTTGACGATGGCGAGGAGATTGTCCGCGGCCTCCGCACGCTTTCCCTGGGCATTGAGGATCAACGCCAGGTCGAAACGCGCCTGGTGATCGGCGGGGTTGGCGGCAAGCCGCCGCTGCAGCTCGGCCGGATCACCCAACCCGGCGACCTCATCGGCAAGCGCCATCTTCGCGCGCACGGCAGCAACGGCCGCGGCGTTCTTCTTGGCCTCCGGCACCTGATCGAGCAGGGATCGTGCCTCCTCGGTCTGGCCGGCTTCGAAGAGAAGGTCGGCCAAGGCCGCAAGCGCCTCGACATGCTCGGGCTCCTGCTGCAGGACGGCGGAATAGATCTGTGCCGCCATCTGCGGGTCGCCGGCTTCGCGCGCCTCCGCCGCGGCCGCCAGCGCATCCTCCACCTGCCTGCCGCCGCCCGCCGAAATCCGCTTGATGAACTCGCGGATCTGGCTCTCCGGAACGGCGCCCATGAAGCCATCGACGGGCTGGCCGTCCTTGAAGGCGATGATGGCGGGAATGGACTGGATGCCCAGCTGGCCGGGGATGGCAGGATGTTCGTCGATGTTGAGCTTCACCAGCTTCACGCGGCCGCCCGACTCGCGCACGACTTTCTCGAGAAGAGGCGTCAGCTGCTTGCACGGGCCGCACCACGGGGCCCAGAAATCCACCAGGACCGGCTGCTTGCGCGATTCCTGGATCACATCCGCGGTGAAGCCGGCTGTGCTCGTATCCTTGATGAGCTCACCGGCCGAAGGCGCGTTCGACAGGCCGGCGCCCGCATCCGCGCGCGGCGCGTTGCCGAAGGTGACATTGCCCGTCATTCCGCCGCTCGCATATGGATTTTCACGGTCGTTCATCTCTGCCCCTTCCTCGACTTTCGTCACTTGAGCCTTGCGAATAGCAGCCGATCGGGCAAACGCAAAGTAGCACCGGAGATGTGGCGATCATTGCGATACTTTCAAGATGAGCGGCTCATGTCCGGTGGCCTCGAGAAAGCGGATCAGATCGACACTGCGGATGGAGGTGGTGGCCTCATTGTGTAGGGGGTGAGCGTTGATCACCTCGCTTTCAGCGAGCGCCTGATCGAGGATGACCGTCACCTGCCGCCCCGTGTCGTTGATCGCGCCGAAGGGCGTGACGGACCCCGGCGCAACGCCAAGGAGCGTCATCAGCCTTTCCGGATTGCCGAAGGACACGCGCCCGGACGCGCCGATGACGTGGTGGATTGTCTTCAAATCCACCTGCGCGTCTTCCTCGACGGTCACAAGAAAGAACCGGTCCTTCTTGTCCTTCAGGAACAGATTCTTCGTGTGCGCACCGGGAATCTCCCCGCGCAGGCCGCGCGATTGCTCGACGGTAAAGAGGGGCGGATGCTCATGTGTCTCCACCTCGATGCCGAGTTCGGCGAGTTGTCGCATCAGGTCCGCGGGCGTTGCTGGCATGTGGCTCTCCCAACCTCGAAACGGCTTTCTCTATGCGCTTCGTCGAGGGGCATGCAAGCCCGAGAGCCGCACCGCCCGCCGCCTCCACGGCCGAGCGCGCTCTTCGTGAAGGAAACGCGAATTCCCTGTTGCAATCGCCGAGGAGTTCGGCCATATAAGCGCCGCTTGCGGTGTTTCACCGCGCGAGCGGGTGTAGCTCAGGGGTAGAGCACAACCTTGCCAAGGTTGGGGTCGAGGGTTCGAATCCCTTCGCCCGCTCCAGTTTCTTAAGGTCCTCAAAGCCGCGGAACGCCGCGGCTTTCGTTTTCCGGGGCGGTTGAAATCGCAATTCGAGATCTTGTCTCGATAGATCAGGGTCACCGCGTGGTCAGATTACGCATTCGACCCGGCATGAAGTCGTGGTGTTTGCCCGTTACCAGGCGGTCGACAATCCAGCTCCAGAATATGATCTCCAGCCCGAACGTCATCCCCTCGGGAATAATCCTACTCCCGCAGCAAATACTCTAATGAAGGACAGTGACTGAACTGATGAGAAAGAACGCTATCCCGGATTTGAACGATCGCCGCAAGCAGCAGGCGGAGGCTCGCCAGGCCATGCTGGAAAAGTTCCGCTCGGCGCCGGGGCCGGACGATCCGCGCATGGTCGAGAAGCGCCGCGAGCGCGAGGCGATCGCCCAGGCCCGGGCGGAGCGGCAGGCCGAGCGCGAGCGCGCCCGGCAGGCTGAGGAGGCCGAGCTTGCTCGTCAGGCCGAGATTGCGGCAGAGGCCGCGGCGCAAGCCGAGCGCCTCGCCGCCGAGGAAGCGGCGCGTCTTGCCGCCGAGGAGGCGGAGCTCGACGCGCTTCTCAAGGCTGAGCAGAAGGCCGCCCGCGACGCGCGCTACGCCGCCCGCAAAGCCGCAAAGAAGGACCGCCGCAAAGGCGGCGGCCGCGAAAGAGGCTACTGAGGGCGCATCGGGCTCCTGGATGAAGCCTTCGCAGTTTCCCAGGATTCCGATATTAACAGCAAGGCGGCAGGAAGGCGGCTTTTGTCGTACGAGGCGACGAGCTGAACGATCGAGGCTCAGCCGCCTGCCGACCTGATCCTTCACCCTCACAATATTAAACTATGTAAATATGTAAGCATATTGCCTGAGGCTGGTTGCCATGCGAGAAAGTCTATAAATGACAGTCCAAGATCGCGGATTCCATGAACGACCTCACGCCCAGCCCTTCGCGTCCTGCCTTGCGGATGGGGGACGTGGCTCCCGATTTTGAAGCGCGTTCGACACGCGGACCGGTTCGCCTCTCCGACTACAAAGGTCGCTGGCTCGTCTTCTTCTCGCATCCTGCAGATTTCACGCCGGTGTGCACGACCGAGTTTGTCGCGCTTGCTAGGGCGCATGGACGTTTTGCCGAACTGGACTGCGCGCTTTTAGGGCTCTCGGTCGACAGCCTCTATTCGCACCTCGCCTGGACCCGCGCGATCCGCGAACTGTTTTCCGTCGAGATCCCCTTTCCGGTCATCGAGGACCCCTCGATGCTGATCGGCCGGGCCTATGGGATGATCGACGAAACCGCGGAGAGCAGCGCCGGCGTGCGGGCGACCTATTTTATCGACCCGGCCGGCATTATTCGCGCGATCACGCATTATCCGCTGACCCTCGGCCGGTCGATCGACGAAATGGTGCGCATGGTGGCGGCGCTGCAGGCCACATATTCGGGGGAGAAGCTTGCCCCGGCCGACTGGCAGCCGGGACAGCCATTGCTGTTGCCGGCGAATGAAAAGGCGCAGCAGGAACCCGACTGGTTCTGCCGGAGCGACACATGAAGGCCCTGTGGCAGTCGCGCGCTCAGGCGGATGTTGCGGCCGAAAGGCTGCGAAAATTCGCGCAGCCTCAACGGTTGATGATCCTGTCCCTTCTGCTCGAAGGGGAAAAGTCGGTGACCGAAATCGACATGGCGACGGGGATCGGCCAGCCTGCTCTCAGCCAGCAGCTGGCAGAGCTCCGCAGGGCCGAAATGGTCACCACGCGACGTCAGGCAAAGCAGGTCTATTACAGCCTGGCCGATGAATCCGTCGTGCTCTGCGTCCGCAATATCGAAGCGGTCTTCGGCGCCGGAGATCCGCAGCGGGCGCTGCTGGGCGCGGCCGCGCCGGAAGCGCGGGCCGAGCGGAATTGGACCATGCGTGGCGCCGCGAATTTCGCGCGGATACGCTGAGCTCAAGGCAGGCCTGGCCTGAGCACTCGTCCGGCGGCTAGAGCCTTTCACGATTTGACGGAAGCGTATCCGGCGTTTTCGAAGTAGTTGCGGCATTCTGCAGGGTCGATGGCAGCGACGAGATGGCCGATGTGGCGCCA
>Ga0182749_1001546_pt1 | contig 17914 bp, 14 predicted proteins | sample eDN3rd37CKraftMG_FD_128875 | JGI IMG/M metagenome (GOLD analysis project Ga0182749, IMG submission 128875) | Enriched Miracle-Growth compost microbial communities from Emeryville, California, USA - eDNA 3rd pass 37_C Kraft MG (version 2) (version 2) ...
CTTCCGCGTCGTTCCAGCGCGCCAAATAGGTGGTGCGCGGCCGGGTCCCGAGCTCCTCGAGCAGCACGTAGTGGCGCCCGCTGCGGCGCCGTTGCGCCACTGCCGAGCCGCTGTCCTTAAGATCGCCGAACACGATGGCCGTGGTCGGGCAGGCTTGCTGACAGGCGGTCACCACTTCGTCGCGGCGCAGGTCACGGTTTTCCTTGTCGGCTGCCACGTGGGCCGTCTCGATCCGCTGCGTGCAGTAGGTGCATTTCTCCATCACCCCGCGCGAGCGCACCGTCACTTCGGGGTTCATGGCCGCACGCGCGGCCTCTCCGAAGTGCCGGTAGTCGTACCAGTTGAAGCGCCGCACCTTATAGGGGCAGTAGCTGGAGCAGGTTCGCGTGCCGATGCAGCGGTTATAGATCTGTTGATTGACTCCTTCCGGCGAATGCACGGTGGCATGGACCGGGCATCCCATCTCGCAGGGCGCTTTTTCGCAGTGCATGCAGGGCACCGGCTGGAAAAACGTCTTGGGACTGTCGGCCTCTCCGGCGTCGTAGCTGTCCACGCGCAGCCACAACATCTCGCGGCCGCGCATGATCTGGTCCTTGCCCACCGTCAGTACGTTGTTTTCCACATTGCAGGCCGCGATGCAGGCGTTGCAGCCGATGCATTGGTCGAGGTCGATGACCATGCCCCAGGCGTGGTCCGCAGCATTCTCGGGCATGTCGCCGGCGTTCCAATCCGGATACAGGCTCTCCGCCGCCTTTGGTAGAGCCGTGCGCGGGTGCGCGGCGCTCACCTCGCGCACGAAATCGAAGCCCTCCATGCGGTGATGGCTTTGGCTGGAGGCCAACGGATATGTCGCGCCGGTGCGCGCGAGGGTGCCGCGGACGACGAAGGAATGCGGCCCGGGCTGGATCGCGAAGGCATCGTAGCCGATGCCGGCCGCGACATCGCCGCCGGCGCGGCGGCCATAACCGAAGGTCAGCGCGACCGTTCCCGGTGCTTGGCCCGCCGCGATCCAGGCGGGGCCGTGAACGGTACGGTCCCCTGCCGTGACCGTCACCATGTCGCCATTCGAGAGCCCATGGGAAGCGGCAATGGCCGGGCTGACGGCAACCACATTGTCCCACGTGATCTTGGACAACGGCTTCGGCAGTTCCTGCAGCCAGGCGATGTTGCCGAAGCGGCCATCCCACACCGTCGGATCCGGCTGGAGCACGATGTTCAGGGCATCGCTGACGCCTTCGTCAGGTGGCGCTGCGGGTGTCCGTGCCGCAAGCGTGGCAGGCTGCGCTTGCGTGCCGGCGACGAAGCCGTCGTGCAGCGCGCGGCTCCAGCCCGTCTCGCTGTCGCCGCCGAGCCTGCCGCGCCAGGTGTCCCTCACGGCGGCGTCGGGCGCCGGATCGGCGGTCCCGAGCAGCATATCGGCGATCTGCCACAGGCTGTGCGACGCGTAGAGCGGCGCGACAACGGGTTGCAGGATCGTTGCCTGTCCGTCGATGGCCCGCGCGTCGCCGAAACTTTCCAGGGGATGTGATAGCGGCAGGTGCCACTGGCACAGCCGCGCGGTCTCGTCGGCATGAAGGCCGGCATGGACGCGGTGAGGCACCTTCGCGAGTTGCACCGCGAACTCCAGGGCGGCGGGCGCCGCATAGGCCGGATTGCAATCGAGGATCACCAGCGTATCGACCGCGCCCGCCGCCATGTCGGCCGTCAGTGCAGCAAGCGTTTCGGATTCGCCCGGCACGGCCTCGATGGGCTCGCTGTACCAGACCGTCGTCCCGGCATTGCCGAGTTGCCCGTTGACGAATGGGGCAAGCGCCTGAAAATGCGGATCGAGGCACGGCCCGATGGTGAGCAGCGAGCGGCCTGCATGGGTCCGCAGGTCGCCGATAGCGCGGTCGAGCCAGCGTCGCTCGGCCGGGGTCAGGTCCGGTGCGGTCCAGCCGGGTATCTCGAAAGTTGCGCCCATGGCCCGGGCGAGCCGGCCAAGGCGGGATGGATCGCACGGCAGCCGCGTCGAAGCGACCGCGCCGGTCAGGCTTGGCACGCTTTCGGCGACATGCAGCAGCACGCGTGACGCGGTCTCGCCGCGGCGCGAGGACCAAGCTCCGGCGTGGGTTACCTGGTGCGGGCCGGGTCCGAGCAGATCATGGCTCAGGCTGACGATCACATCGCAGCGTTCGAGGTTGTAATGCGGTGTGGCGGGCCGGCCGAACGCCATGGCCATGCCTTGCATCTGGCGCGCCATCCCGACCGGGTCGAAGCGGTGCCAGCGCATCTGGGGAAACGCGCCGGAGAGCGCCTGCATTTGCCGAAGAAGCGTGGGCGAGGTGACGGCGCCGGTGAGCACGCGCAGGCCTTCGCCCTGGCGATCGCGCCAGCGGATGCGGAGGCTCGCGAGATCGCGGGCAAACGCATCCCAGGTCGACGGCGCGCCGTCGCGCCGCGGAAGCTGGGACCGGTCGGGATCGTACAGATCGAACACCGCGGATTGCATGAACGGATCGCTCGATCCCCGTGTGACCGGGTGGTCGGGATTGCCATCGAGTTTGACCGGGCGCCCGTCATAAGTTGTGGCGATCACCGGTTGGGCATGGCCCCCGAATAATACCGCTGTCGCATAGTGGCGTGGGACGCCGGGAACGAGACCGTCAGGTTGGTTGACGTAGGGAAGGGCCTGGTCCGACCGACTTTCGCCACACCCGGCAAGGCCGCCGAGCAGCAGCGAAGCTCCGAGCAGCTTGAGGACCTGCCGGCGGCCCGGATCGTCCACGAACGGTGCGGCCGCCGGGCATTCCCCTGCAATCCATCGCCGGAAACCGCCTTCGTCGATGAGTTCTTCGAGGCCGGACCAGAAGCCCCGACTGCCGCAGGCGCGGATCGAACGAAGTCGCGCCGGATCGACAGGGGGAGGGGAGCGGCGCGTCATCGGTGGCACAGGTTGCAATGGGTCAGTTCGCCGACACGGATGCCGTACTGCCGGAGCAACGCATGGCCCAGTTCTGCGCGGTCGCCGGCGGGCGTCCAATCCATGTTGGTCACCTGCTCGCGCGGCCGCAGCCGCGGCCCGGGATTGCGGTGGCAGTCGAGGCAGAACTCCATGGTGAGGGGGATGGCGCGGTCGGTCAGCGGCATGGTGTCGATGCGGCCGTGACATTCGACGCAGCCGACGCCCTTGGCGATATGGATGTCGTGGCGGAAATAAACGTAGTCCGGCAGCAGCGCGACGCGATGCCAGCGGAGCGGCGCCTTGTTCGCGAGACTCTCCCGCACCGGCGCCAGCATCGGCGCGTTGGTCCAAATCTGCGAATGGCAGGTCATGCAGGTGTGGGTCGGCGGCAGGCCGGCGCGCGGTCCTTCGGCCACGGCCGTATGGCAATAACGGCAATCAATGCCGAGCTCGCCGGCATGATGGCGATGGCTGAACGGCACCGGCTGCTCTGGTGGGTGAATATTGGCGCCGGTGATCCAGTCGGACCGCGCGAGCGCCACGGAAAAGACCACGGCTCCCGCCGCCAGAGACGCCGCGCCTACTATGAACAGGCGCATCCACGTGTCCGCGGCGGGCGAGAAGATTTGGCTCATCGTGGAAGGCACCGGACCCGGAGCAGGCCCGTCCCGGAAATCGCCCCACTGGTAACGAAGTGGAGCGGCCCGAAGTTCCGCCGGCGATTGTTGTCATGACTTCCAGCGGAACCTTGGCTTTATATCGCCGTTGAATATCGGGGGGACGACGTCTCGCGACTTCTCGCGGCGGATCGATCCGATGCGCGATGTCTCCCATCCCAGCGGTCACGAAACCACAGATGCCGACCCGCGCCTGATCGGTGCATTGGCGGCAGGGCTTACGGTCTTCCTGGCGCTGACCCCATTGTTGATGTTGGCGCTGTTTCCCGGCTCGCCCGATGCCGGAACTACGGCTAGGGCACCATCGCCCCCGCAGCCGCGTCTTCAAGTGAAACCAAAGGCCGACCTCATCCGTCAGCGGAGAGAGGAGCACGCTCGGCTCGAGACCGCGGGCTGGGCGGATTCCGGCCATCAGATCATTCACATCCCGATCGAACGGGCGATGCAGCTTGTCGCTGCGCGCGGGTTGCCCGGCTGGCCCGTGCCGCGATGAGCTTTGGATCCCTGCGGCATTTCGGCCCATTCCGTTCGCTGGGCGAAACGGCTCATGCGGGCTCGGTGGACCTGCTGTTCGGCGGTCTTGTAGCGTGCAGCGCGCTGGTGTTGGCGCTGCTTTTTTTCCTGCTGCTGCGCTTCTCGATTCATTATCGAGCCGGCAATGCCGCTGCGGATCGCGATCACCGCATCAAGAAAAGCTGGCATTGGGAGGTCGCGTGGACCGCGGCAACGCTCGCCGTCTTCCTCGCGCTGTTCGTCTGGGGCGCGCAGCTCTATCTCGAGCTCCAGAATACGCCGAAGGATGCGCTGCCGATCTATGTCGTCGCGCAGCAATGGATGTGGAAGGTCGAGCATCTCGGGGGGCAGCGGGAGATCAATGAGCTCCACGTGCCGCTCGGCGCCAGCATCCGTCTCATCATGTCGTCCCAGGATGTGATTCATTCGTTTTTTATCCCGGAGTTTCGGATCAAGCACGACGTGGTGCCAGGTGCGACGGAGAACCTGTGGTTTCGTTCCCGCCGGGCCGGCGTGTTTCACCTGCTTTGCGCGGAATATTGCGGAACCGACCATTCGCGCATGACCGGCCGCGTCGTGGTCATGGAACCCGCGGCGTTCGAGCAATGGCTCAAGCAGCAGGACGTGTCCGGCACGCTCGCCGGCCAAGGCGAGGCGCTGTTCCGGCAACTGGGATGCTCCGGTTGCCACGGCGCCGGAGCGAGCATACGCGCGCCGGCGCTTGACGGGCTCTACGGCAAGCCAGTGCCCCTGTCCGACGGCTCCATCACTGTTGCCGACGATGCGTACATCCGCGACGCGATCCTGCGGCCCCGGGCGCAGATCGCCGCCGGCTATGAACCTTTGATGCCGTCCTACGAGGGAAAGATTTCGGAATACGAACTGGTGCCGCTCGTCGCTTATATCAAATCGCTCGCTGGCAGCGCGGGGGCGCCATGACGGAGCGCAACTATCTGACCGTGGACAATACGTTGCGCTCCTGGTTCTTCACCACGGACCACAAGCGCGTTGCCGTGCTGTATTTCGCCGGCATTACCTTGTTCTTTTTTATCGGCGGCGCCGCTGCCACAGTGATCCGTCTGGAATTGATCGAGCCGCAGGGACATCTCGTCACGTCGGACGTATACAATCGGCTGTTCACGATCCACGGCGTGGTGATGGTATGGTTCTTCCTGATCCCGTCGATTCCGAACACGCTCGGGAACTTCATCGTACCGCTGATGATCGGCGCGCGGGATCTTGCCTTTCCGCGTCTCAACATCGCGAGCTGGTACGTATTTATGCTCGGCGGCGCCGTCACGCTCTATGCCGTCTTCATGGGAGGAATCGACACCGGCTGGACCTTCTATACGCCATTTTCCACGATGTATTCGAACAGCTATGTTGTGCTGGCGGTGGCCGGCGTCTTCATCGCCGGCTTCTCCTCGATCCTGACCGGCCTCAACTTCATCGTCACCATTCACACGCTGCGCGCGCCGGGACTCTATTGGTATCGCCTGCCGCTGTTTCTCTGGTCGCTTTACGCGACATCGGCGATCCTGGTGCTGGCCACCCCGGTGCTGGCGATGACGCTGCTGCTGATGACGCTCGACCGCGTCGGCGGCCTGGGCATTTTCGATCCGGCCCGAGGCGGCGATCCGCTGCTGTTTCAGCACCTATTCTGGTTCTACTCGCATCCCGCGGTCTATATCATGATCCTGCCGGGCATGGGGGTGGTCAGCGAGCTCGTCGCCGCGTTCTCACGCAAGGCCGTGTTCGGCTACAAGTTCGTCGCCTGGGCGAGCCTCGCCATCGCCGCCGTCGGCTTTTTTGTCTGGGGCCATCATATGTTCGTCAGCGGGCAATCGCCATTCGCCGGGCTGGTGTTCTCGTTCATGAGCTTCGTCGTTGCGGTGCCATCGGCGATCAAGGTGTTCAACTGGACCGCCACCATGCACAAGGGCTGGATCAGGTTCGACGCGCCGATGCTCTACGCGCTGGCGTTCATCGGACTGTTCACCATCGGCGGACTGACCGGGCTGTTCCTGGCCTGCCTCGCTTACGACGTCTACGTGACCGATACCTACTTCGTGGTCGCGCATTTCCACTACATCATGGTCGGCGGCATGGTGACCGCCTATTTCGGCGGACTGCATTACTGGTGGCCGAAGATCACGGGGCGCATGTATCCCGAATACTGGGCGCGCGCCGCGGCCATCCTGATCTTCTTCGGCTTCAACATGACCTTCTTTCCGCAGTTCATTCTCGGCGTGCTGGGCATGCCGCGGCGCTACCATGTCTATCCGCCCGAGTTTCAGGTCTGGCATGTGATGTCGTCGGCCGGTGCGTCGATCCTGGCTGTCGCTTACCTTCTGCCGCTGTTTTATCTCGGCTGGTCGCTATTCTTCGGCGCCCGCGCTGCGGCCAACCCATGGGGCGCGACCGGACTTGAGTGGCAAACTCCATCGCCGCCGCCGCCCGAAAATTTTGCGCTGACCCCGGAGATCCGCCGCAACCCTTACCAATACACACACGACGGCGAGGCGGTTCCGCAAAATGCCTGACCCGCACCTCGCCGAGCAATTCGTCGACCTGCGCCAGCAGCAGAACGCAGCGGAGCTCGGCCTGTGGACTTTCGTCGCCAGCGAAGTTTTGTTCTTCGGCGGGCTATTCCTTGCCTACAGCGTTTATCGCATTGCCGATCCGACGGGTTTCGCCGCCGCGGCCCGCCATACCGAGATCGTGCTCGGCACGGCCAATACGGCGGTCCTGCTGACCTCGAGCTTCCTGGTGGCCTGGGCGGTCGCCGCGGCGCGGGCCCAAAGCCGGCGAACCGCGGCGGCTCTGCTATGGATGGCGGCGGTGCTCGGCGTTGTGTTCCTCGTCATCAAGGGTTTCGAGTACCGGCGGGAATACGATGAACATTTGATTCCCGGGCTGAATCTGGCAACGTCGGGCTCGCATGCGACTGCCGACAATCTGTTCTTCTCGTTCTATTTTGCAGCCACCGGCGTTCATGCGATCCATGTCGCCCTCGGCATAGCCGTCATTGCCGCGACCGGGCTGCGCGCTTGGCAGGGCGCTTATTCCGCGGAGTATCACGCACCGATCACCGTCGCGGGACTCTATTGGCACTTCGTGGACGTGGTCTGGATCGTGCTGTTCGCGCTCATTTATCTGCCGGGGCGGGCGCCATGACCTGGCCGCCGCGCGCCCTGCTGTTATCATGGCTCGGCTTGCTCGTTCTTCTGGCGCTCACGGTCGGTATCGCCTATCGCCCGCTCGGCGCGCTGAACACGCCCATTGCCCTGCTGATTGCGGGCATCAAGGCGGCCATCGTTGCCGCCTTTTTCATGGAACTCCGCCGGGCGCGCGCATTGACCATCGTCTTTGCGGGAGCGGGCCTGTTCTGGCTGGCGATCATGCTGTGGCTTGCGCTGTCGGATTACCTGACGCGGCCAACTTAGGAATACAATAAATTCAAGTATTTATACGGATTTTGGCGTTGTGTGGCCGCGTGCGCCAAAATTTTTCGTCGGGTCCTCTTGAATGCAATCGTCCCGAGCCTAGGTCGATTTCCGCGCCAGCCGGCGGTCGCCCGAGGGCTGGCGGTTTATGAGGTCGCCGATCAGAGCAAGGAGGATTTGCAATTCCGCCGGCTGCACGGTCAGTCCTCGCGCGCCGCACCGCCGTGGGGACGTTGACCGCCGGCGGCACGAGTACCCGAGGTTTCGCGAGGCCCGCAGGCTCCTGCGGGTCTCTTCATCTGCTGTGTCCGGCGCCGGAACAGTGACTGCCGCGTGGGCTTCACGCCGCGCGGTTCTTGTGCCGAAGCTTCGCTCCCAGGAGGTGTTGCTGATGAAAATCGCTCAGATTGCACCGCTCGCGGAACGGTGTCCGCCTAAGCTTTACGGGGGCACCGAGCGGATCGTGTCCTATCTCACGGAAGAATTGGTCCGTCAGGGTCACCAGATAACTTTGTTCGCTAGCGGAGACTCAAAAACGCAGGCCAGGCTGGTTCGCTGCTCCGACATGGCGCTTCGTCTCAATCCGTCGGTCAGGGACCACACGCCTTACCACGTGATGATGCTTGATTCGGTCCGCGAACAGGCGGACGAGTTCGACGTCCTTCATTTTCACATCGATCTGCTGCACTTTCCGGTGATCCGCGACATCGCCGATCGCACCGTTACGACGCTGCACGGCCGCCTCGATCTGCCGGACCTGAAGCCATTCTATGCCGCGTTTCCGGACGTTCCTCTGGTCTCGATCTCGCGCGATCAGCGTCGTCCGCTGCCTCGTCCCATCAACTGGGTTGGCAACGTTTATCATGGCATTCCGCGTGACCTGCTGCCGTTTACCGCCAATCCTAAGGGAGACTACCTAGCCTTCTTGGGACGAATTTCGCCGGAGAAGCGACCGGACCGGGCCATTGAGATCGCCGCGCGCGCCGGCATGAAGCTTAAGATCGCGGCCAAAATCGACCGGGCCGACCAAGCCTATTGGGACGGAACCATCGCGCCAATGATCGCAGCGCATCCGAACGTGGAATATGTCGGTGAAATCAACGAGGTGCAGAAGGCCGAGTTTCTCGGCAACGCGCGGGCGCTGCTGTTCCCGATTGACTGGCCGGAACCATTCGGATTGGTGATGATCGAGGCCATGGCCTGCGGTACGCCGGTCATCGCCTTCCGGTGTGGCTCCGTGCCCGAGGTCGTCGATTCGGGCCGGTCGGGCTTCATCGTCAGGACGGTGGAGGAGGCGGTGGAAGCGCTCGATAAAATGGAGAGTCTGGATCGGCGCAAAGTGCGCGAGACGTTCGAAAAGCGCTTTACGGTTGAGCGGATGGCGCAGGACTATCTCGCGGTCTATCGCGGCCTGCCCGGCGTGCGGATGGACGCCGCGCGGATTTGCCGTCTGCGCGACGACGAAGCTGGCCTGCAAGCGGTCGCTTGATGGAGTTCACGATGGTGACGTCATCCGGGGGCGCCGGTGCGGGAGCACACGCTCCGGCGCCCGCGGGAGCTGGCGGTGCGCCCATCGCGCAATTTTTCATTCCCGCGACAGCCTCGTTGCAGGAGCGCCGGCCCCGCACGCTCAAACACGGCGACACCTTTGCCGTGTTCGATCACAACGGCGACGCCCTGTTGGGCCCCGGAAGCCCCGAGGGCCTCTTCCATCGCGATACCCGGTATCTGTCGCACCTCTACCTGACGATTCAGGGTGTGCGGCCGCTGTTGCTGTCGTCCACGCTCCGTGAGGACAACGCCACGCTCACCTGCGATCTGACCAACCCGGACATCTATGACAATGCCGGACGCCTGACGCTCAGGCACGATCTCATCCATATTCGTCGATCGCGGTTTTTGTGGAATGCAACCTGCTTCGAGCGCCTGGTCGTGCGGAATTTCGACGAGCATCCGCAAAGCCTGACGATCGAGATCGCGTTCGACGCGGACTTCGCCGATATATTCGAGGTGCGCGGCACGCGTCGCAAGCGGCGCGGCACGATGGGAGCTCCGGACATCTCCACCAACCGCGTGACGTTGAATTATACGGGCCTCGACCATCGGCATCGATCAACGACCTTGTCGTTCGACCCGGTTCCAAACCGGTTGACGGGCAGGAGCGCGCTGTTCGCGATCGCGCTCGCTCCGAAGGAGGCCCGCTCGCTCTTTCTGGAAATCAATTGCGGCGCGGAGGGTGTCAATCATCCTCCGCGCCGCACGTTCTTCAGCGCTCTGCGCGATGCGCGCCGCGCGTTGCGGAAGGCGTCCTCGCGCGCCGCGTCGATCATGACTTCCAATGAGATATTCAACGAGACCGTGAGGCGAAGCGTGTCCGATCTCTATATGCTGACGACGGACACGCCCGAGGGGCCTTACCCTTATGCCGGTATTCCTTGGTTCTCCACGGTCTTCGGCCGCGACGCGTTGATTACCGCTCTGCAGACGCTCTGGCTCGATCCGGCGCTGGCGCGCGGCGTCCTGTTGCATCTCGCGGCCCATCAGGCGACGAGCACGGATTTGCTCGCCGATGCCGAGCCAGGAAAGATTCTGCACGAAGTCCGCTCCGGCGAGATGGCCGAGCTTGGCGAGGTGCCTTTCCGCCGATACTACGGCAGCGTGGATTCCACGCCGCTTTTCGTCATGCTCGCCGGCGCCTATCTGGACCGCACCGGCGATCTCGTCACCATTCGCCGTCTCTGGCCGCACATCGAGGCCGCCTTACGATGGATCGAGCGGCATGGCGATCGCGACGGCGACGGCTTCGTCGAATATTATCGGCAGACGTCCGACGGGTTGGTCAATCAGGGGTGGAAGGACAGTTACGATTCGGTTTTTCACGCCGACGGAACGTTTGCCCAGGGACCGATCGCCCTTGCCGAAGTGCAAGCCTACGTCTATGGCGCCTGGACTGCCGCCGCGAGGATTGCAGGGCAGTTGGACCACACTCCACGCGCAGCCGAATGCGAAGCGCGAGCGAGGCGGCTGCGCGAGGCCTATGATACCCAGTTCTTCGATGAAGACCTCGGCACCTACGTGCTGGCGCTGGACGGCGACAAACGCCCATGCCGGGTGCGAACGTCCAACGCGGGGCATGCGCTCCTGACCGGCATCGCTCTGCCCGAGCGGGCCGGTCCGCTCGTGCGCACCCTCATGGAGGCGTCTTCGTTCTGCGGCTGGGGCGTGCGCACCGTCGCCGCGACCGAAGCGCGCTATAATCCGATGAGTTATCACAACGGGTCGGTTTGGCCGCACGACAATGCTCTGATCGCCGCAGGGTTTGCGCGCTACGGGTTTCGCCGCGACGCTGCCCGCATTTTTGAAGGCCTGTTTGCCGCCTCCCGCTACATGGACCTGCGGCGTCTTCCGGAGCTGTTCTGCGGCTTCCCGCGCCAGCGCACTCAGGCGCCGACCTTCTATCCCGTCGCCTGCATACCGCAAGCGTGGGCGGCTGCGGCGCCGCTTTATATGCTGCAGGCATGTCTTGGATTAAGCTTCGACCCTCACGAGATGAGAATTACATTCGACGAGCCGACGATGCCGGACTTTCTGGATCAGGTCGTTCTTCGCAATCTCTCGCTTGGCGACGGAAGAGCCGACGTTGCGATCCGCCGCTCCGGCCGGCATGTCATCGTTGATGTTCTTGATCGGCAAGGTTCGGTTCGGGTGTTGACCACGAACTGAAGAGTGCGAGCGCCTTCGGTGCGCTTACCGCCAGCCTAGGGCAGGGGCGACATGGGTCAGGATCGACTCGATAACGTGTGCGTTATAATCGACGCCTAACTGATTGGGGACGGTCAAGAGCAGGGTGTCGGCTTCCGCGATGGCCTCGTCCTTCTCAAGCTCCTTGACGAGAACATCGGGCTCGGCCGCATAGCTTCGACCGAAGATGGCGCGGGTATTGTCGCCGAGGTATCCGATCTGGTCCTCGTTCTCGCCGCCTCGCCCGAAGTAGGCGCGGTCGCGGTCGTCCACGAGCGCGAAGATACTGCGGCTGACCGATACCCGGGGCGCGCGCGCGTGGCCGGCCTCTTTCCAGGCCTCGCGGAATACCCGGATTTGTTCCGCTTGCTGGATATGGAACGGCTTTCCGCTCTCGTCGTTCTTGAGCGTCGAGCTCTGCAGGTTCATCCCGAGCTTGGCTGCCCAGATTGCCGTCGCGTTCGATCCCGCGCCCCACCAGATGCGTTCCCTCAGCCCTTCCGAGTAGGGTTCGATTCGCAGGAGTCCTGTGGGATTTGGGAACATCGGCCGCGGGTTGGGCTGCGCGAAGCCCTCGCCGCGCAGCACCTCGAGCAACATCTCGGTACGGCGTCGGGCCATCTCCTCGTCGGTCATACCCTCGGGCAGCGCATAACCGAAATAGCGCCAGCCGTCGATCACCTGTTCGGGCGAGCCGCGGCTGATCCCGAGCTGCAGGCGCCCGCCCGCGATGATGTCGGCGGAGCCTGCGTCCTCCGCCATATATAATGGGTTCTCATACCGCATATCGATGACCGCCGTGCCGATCTCGATGCGTTTTGTCTTCGCGCCGATCGCGGCCAGCAGCGGGAACGGAGAACTGAGCTGGCGGGCGAAGTGATGCACGCGGAAATAGGCGCCATCCGCGCCGAGATTTTCGGCCGCGACGGCGAGGTCGATGGACTGCAACAGCGCATCGGACGCCGACCGCGTCTGCGAGCCGGAAGAAGGCGTCCAATGGCCGAACGACAGGAACCCGATCTTTTTCATGGGCATGGAGTGTCAGGGCGACGCGATTATGGGAGATACTGTGCCGGCACACCATATGGTGCGCCCGCTGTTTGACCCCAATAGCAGAATTTCCCGCCCGGTGCCGCCCCCGGAAGCGATTGAAGACAGCGGGGCTGCCGCGACCGGTCGACGGGCCGCGGCCGCGTTGTCAAAATTCGATATTGGCGGCCTTGATGACGGGAGCCCATTTCGCGATCTCGGCGGCAACGAATGTCCTGAGCGCGTCGGGAGTACCGCCGTCGATTGAGACACCGAGCGTGTCGAGGATCGCCTTGGCTTTGTCCGAAGCAAGATAGCGATTGGTCTCGGCGTTGAGCTTGTTGATCACCTCCGGGGGCGTGCCCTTGGGGGCAAGCACGGCGTACCAGACGCTGGCCTCGAAACCCGGAAGCCCAGATTCGGAAGCCGTCGGCACGTTGGGAAGCTTCGACCATCGCTTGGCGCCGGCAATGGCCAGCGCCTTGATCGTGCCGTCCTGCACGTTCGAGACGTAGGCCGCCATGGAATCCATTCCGATATCGATGTGCTTGCCGATCAGGTCGGCAATGATCGGCGGACTGCCGCGATATTGCGCGTCCGCGAACGTGATGCCGCCGGTCTTCTTGAGCAGTTCGCCCGTGACGTGGCCAAGCGTTCCGTTCCCGGGAAAGCCGGCGGTCAACGCATTGGGATGCGCCTTAGCGTAGGCGACGAGTTCCTTGAGGGTTGAGAACGGCGCGTCGGGGCGCGCGACCACGATGATCGGCGACCGGCCGACCAGCACCACCGGCTCGAAGTCGCGCTGCGGATCGAACGGCATGTTTCGGTACATGAGCTTGTTGGTGGCGGCGGGACCCGTGGTGGCGAACAGCAGCGTGTAGCCGTCGGCAGGTGCCTTGGCCACCATGGCGCCCCCGATGTTGCCGCCCGCGCCGCCCCGATTATCGATCACCACGGACTGACCCAGAGCATTCGACAGGTGCTCCGCCAGTCCCCGGGCGACGATGTCCGATGTCGCTCCGGCGGTGAAGGGCACCACCATGGTGATCGGATGCGAGGGCCAGGACGACTGCGCTCCGGCCTGCGAGGCGCACAGCAGCACGAGCGCCGCCGATGCGGCGCGGAAAAAGGCGGTCATGGCGTTTGCTCCCCTTTGTTTTCGTTTTGGACGCGCCCCCTGTTCAGGCGCAAACGTAGTTCTTCCAGTTATCGGTGCGCAGCGGCATGTCGCGGAACGTCTTGCGCTGGTCCGCGGCCCGTCCGATCAGGTCTGCAGCCGTCACGCCCTTGCGCGCGAGATAAGCGGTGAAATCCGCAAGCGCGCCGGCCAGCGTGTCGAAGCCTCGCAGCATCACCGGCGTTGACATTTCGACGGCGCTGGCGCCGGCCAGCATCATGCGCGCGATGTCAAGGCCGGACTGGGCGCCGTTAGTCGCGATCAGCGGCTTGCCGGGGGCGAGCTGGCTCCGCGACAGCGCGAGCCAGTGGCAGGTGAGGGGGAGATTCCAGAAGCCGCCCACGCCGAGCATGGTGCCGAGCATGGGTTCGAAGGTCTCCACGTCGGGAATGAGGCCGAGGGAACGGCCGGCCATGACCACGGCGTCTCCGCCGTGCGCGAAGGCTGCGGCCGCGAGGTCCGGCACACGTTCGCTCTGGCCGGTGATCTTTACCCAGATCGGCAGGGAGACGGCGCGGCGCACGGTGGAGACGATCGTCGCAATGCGCGCCGGATCGAGCTCGGTGGAGACGGCGCCTCTGGCCTGGCTCGCGTAGGGGGTGCCGATGTTGAATTCGAGCACGCGGATTCCGGCCTGCTCGACCTGCTTTGCCATGGTCACCGCGTTGTCGAGCTCGGCGAGAATGACGCTGGCGACAGCATAAGAATCATAGCTGCGCGCCTCGCGGTCGAGCGCGGCGGTCTGTTCGAGCCAGGCCTCGAAACTCTGCGGCGAAAGCCCGGAACGGCAGGCGACGAAGACGTGCGGCGGTGCATCAGGCCCCCACGGCACCGGCCGCCATGTCTCGTCGAGCACCATATACTCCGCCCGCTGCAACTGGTCGCGCGCCGCCTGCGACTCGTTGGTCGACTTGACCACCACTGCGCCGACGCCCGCTCTGAACGCCCGGCGCACGCCGTCAGCCTCGATCAAATGCTCCGCGGCGCCCGCAATGAGCGGATTCTTCAGGGACACACGTCCGATCGTGGTCTGCAGCGCATTCATTCGATCAGGCCGCCTTTGCGGTTCGTATGGCTTATCGCGCCGCAGTCATTCCGGCGCGTTTCAGGATCGGCCCGCTCGCGCGCCCGTGTCCGAGCTTGCGCGACAATTGGCGGCTTGCGTCGAGCAGCGCAGCGACGTCGGCCGGCTTCGGCTTTCCGGGGAGAAACTGGATCGATCCCACGATTGCGAGGGCGGCGACGCAAGCATCGTGGCTGTCGAAAACCGGCGCCGCCACCGCATTGATGCCGAGCATGGCTTCCTCGGGCGCGGATGCATATCCGCGCCTGAGAATGTCCACGAACTCCTTCTCGATCCGCACAGCCGACGTGATTGTCCGGTCGGTGAAGGAACGAAACGGTCGCGTGAGAATGCGGGTCTGGAACGGGCGCGGCGCAAAGGCGAGCATCACCTTGCCTTGCGCGGAAGCATGAAAGGATAACTCGCTTCCCGGCCGCACGCCGATTTCGATTGGCGACGTGCCGGTCAGCTTGGCGACGACCACGGCGCCGCGCGGTGTCATCTCGGAAAGCACCACGGTGTGTCCGAGCGCATCGCGCAAGGCGTGCATCGGACCCTCCGCAAGCCGTACGAGATCGGTCTCGGGAGCAAGTCTCGCCAGCACACGGCTGCGCGGGCCGATGGCATAGCGGCTCGTGACCGGGTTCTGCGCGAGATAGCCCCGCTCGACGAGGGTGTGCAGGTGCCGGTGAACAGACCCTTTAGTGAGCCGGAGCCGATCGGCAATCTGCGTGACGCCGAGTTCCTCCTCGGCAAAGGCCACGGCCTCGAGCACGTCGATGGCGAGCTGGACCGAGCGCACCCCCGCGCTGTCGCTGGTCATGTTTGCCGGCCCGATGTCATCCGCGACGGCAGAACAGCATATTTCTTTTGAGAACGCATTCAAGGCCCCGCAGGAGAAGATGCACCGTCGGATCCAGGCGCTGATGCTCATCGACGCGCCTGACCGGACCCTACCATTGACACGCTCCGGGATAAATTGCTACGAAAAATCAGAACATCGTTTTGTTGTCGCGAACAAAATGCGACAAGCGATGCGGCCGGCGGCTGGAGCGGTCCGCAGCGCATCATGGGCAGGAAAATCATGGCTTCGTCGTCCGAAAACGGCATCGAGCGTCGGGTCGACGGTCTCCTGAAAGGCGCGATCGACCCGCACGTGCACAGCGGTCCGTCGATCGCACCGCGCGCCCTCGATCACCTCGAGTTGTTGCAACAGGCCTCGGCCTCCGGCTTTGCGGCGGTCGTGACCAAGGACCACGACTATAGCGGCGTAATGACCGCGGCCCTCATCCGGCGGCACTATCCGGACCTGAAAACGAAAATCTATTCGAGCATCGTGCTCAACAACGTGGTCGGCGGCTTCAATCCCTATGCGGTCGAACACACGGCGGCCATGGGCGGCAAGATCGTCTTCATGCCGACGCTGGCTGCGGAAAACCACCTGCGCTGGCAGGCGCAGGCGAAGTGGACCCATCCCGCCTCGACAGAGAAGATGCGCCCGGCCGTGGGAATACCTGTGCTGAACGGCGACAAGACGGTGCGCGACGATGTCAAGGAGGTTCTCGACATCATCGCGCGCAACGACATGGTGCTGGCCAGCGGCCACCTCCACATCAGCGAGACCTGGCCGATTTTCGAGGAGGCGAAGCGCCGCGGCGTCAAGCGGATGGTGCTGACGCATCCCGAGGAAATCGTCGAGGCGAGCATGAACGATGTCAAAGGCATCGCTGCCATGGGCGCCTTTGTCGAACACTCGCTGTGCATGTTCCTCGATGGCTCGAAATTCAAAATTGCCGACGGCGAGGAGTTGCGCAAGCATATCCAGGCGGCCGGCGTTGAGCAGACTGTGCTGTGTTCCGATCTCGGCCAGGTCGGCACGTTCAGCCCGATCGAGGGATTCCGTCGGGGCATCAGGCTCTGCATCGGTCTCGGTTACGACGACGCGCAAATCAGAAAGATGGTTTCGCTTAACGCCGCACGCATGATCGGAATTGAAGCGGATTTGCCGTCGCTGCAATGAATAAGCCCCTGCCGGGCAGGAGCCCCGCTGCAGCGGTACGGATCTTGGGAGGTTGCAAATGTACGATGTAACGGATCCGCGCTCGAAGCTGGCGCCCGCACCCGCTGCGGCAAAGCCGCCGGCGGCCGGTCCGTTCGGCGGCGCCGACTACGTGCGATTCTATCAGGAAAAGCCGCAGGAGGACGGTCCCGGCGGAAAGACCTGGTACGCGCGGGGCCAGAATTTCGTCATCGCCTATACCGAGCCGGCCAAGGGCGCGGTGCTGGCGCGCGAAGCGCAGCCGGACGAGTACGTGATCCTGCTGCCGGACCCTGGCGTTGCAGTCGAGATCACAACCAAGGAGGGGACGCGGCAGGTCGGCGGCCGTTCGCTCGTTTTCGTCCCGCCCGGCGCATCCAGCGTGCGCGTGGTCGAGCCGGGCCGGATCGTGCGCATGTTCACCACGAAATCCGCTGACCTCGCCGCCAAGTGCTCGAACAGCGCTTCCTATGTTCAGCCGAAGCCGTATGTCGCGCCAGTTGAGCCGTGGCCCGCTCCCAAGGACGGCTATCGCTTGCGCGTCTATAGCCTCGATGTTCCCGCCGAGCCGGGACGGTTCGGCCGCATCTGGCGCTGCACCACGTTCATGGTCAACTATCTGGACGCCTACCAGGGCCCGCGCGACGCCACCAGGCTGTCGCCGCATTTTCACGACGATTTCGAGCAGTGCTCGCTTGCGCTCCATGGCGAGTTTGTCCACCACCTGCGTTGGCCGTGGACGGTGAACAAGAACTTCTGGCGGGAGGACGATCACGAGCTGTGCGGCAGCCCGTCGATCGCGGTGATCCCTCCGCCATCCGTGCACACCACCGAAGCCGTCGGGAAGGGCTTCAACCAACTCGTCGACATTTTCTGCCCTCCGCGCCTCGATTTCTCGCAGAAGCCGGGGTGGGTGCTGAACGCCGGCGACTATCCGATGCCGTGAACCTTGGCGGGAGGGGGACTTCACGATGGTCAAGGATACTGCGCCGTTCCGGCAGCGCCTGCTTGCAGGCGAGCCCCTGGTCGGCACGTTCTTGAAGACGCCGACCAGCCATGGCGCCGAGATCGTGGGCGGCGTGGGCTTCGACTTCGTCGTGATCGACCAGGAGCATGCGCCGTTCGACCGCATCGCGACCGACGCCGCGCTGCTGGGGGCGCGCGCCTTCGCAATGCCGGCCCTGGTCCGGATCGCCTCGCGGGACGCGATCCTCTCGGTGCTCGATTGCGGCGCCGCCGGGGTTCTGGTTCCCCACGTGGCAAGCCCGGCCTATGCGCGGGAGGTC
>Ga0182749_1001547_pt1 | contig 17911 bp, 18 predicted proteins | sample eDN3rd37CKraftMG_FD_128875 | JGI IMG/M metagenome (GOLD analysis project Ga0182749, IMG submission 128875) | Enriched Miracle-Growth compost microbial communities from Emeryville, California, USA - eDNA 3rd pass 37_C Kraft MG (version 2) (version 2) ...
CCGGCGGCCAGCGCGGCCAGCGATTTGGCGTTGTCGCGGGCGATCCCGAGATCCACCGGCTCACCGCCGCAACTGCGGATCAGCGCGGCCAGGGCGTGGCTGTTGGAGCTGACGATCTGGCTCGGCCCCAGCGCCTCGCCCGGCAGCACGATCTCGTCGCCGGTCGCCAGCACGGCCACGCGCGGCCGGCGGCGGACATGCAGCCAGGGATGGTTGGTCGAGGCGGCGATGCCGATGTCGCGCGCAGTCAGGCGGCGGCCGGGCTGCAGCAGCACGTCGCCGGCCCGGAAGTCCAGCCCGGCCTTGCGCACGTGACGGCCGGCGGCGACGCCCTCGCGCACCGTGACCCGGTCGCCTTCGGCGTCGGCATCCTCCTGCAGCACTACGGCATCGGCGCCGTCCGGCAGCGGCGCGCCGGTGAAGATGCGGACGCACTGCCCGGGGCCGACCGCGCCGTCGAACCGGCCGCCGGCCGGGACCTCGCCGATCCGCCGCAGCGTCGCCGGCACGGCGGCGACATCGGCGGCCCGCACCGCCCAGCCATCCATGGCGGAGACGTCGAGCGGCGGCTGGGTCAGCCGCGCCGCCACCGGCTCGGCCAGGACGCGCCCCAGCCCGGCGGGCAGGGGCACGGTCTCGGCCGGCAGCGGGGTGAAGGCGGAGAGGATGCGGGCGCGGGCCTCGGCGACCGGGATCATGGCGCGGCCTCATACGTACCAGACCGCCCGCCCGACTTGTGCAGCAGCCGCAGACCGGTCACGACCATGCCGCGGTCGACCGCCTTGCACATGTCGTAGACGGTCAGGGCCGCGACGGAGGCGGCGGTCAGCGCCTCCATCTCCACCCCGGTGCGGTGGGTGACCTTGACCGTGGCCTCGATCTCGACGCGGCTGTGCTCGGCGTCGCAGCGCAGGGCCAACTCGACGCTCGACAGCGGCAGCGGATGGCACAGCGGGATCAGGTCGGATGTGCGCTTGGCGGCCATGATGCCGGCGACGCGGGCGATGCCCAGCACGTCGCCCTTGGCATGGCCGCCGGAGGCGATCAGGGCCAGCGTCTCCGGCTTCATCTCCACCCGGCATGCGGCCCGCGCCACCCGCACCGTCGCCTCCTTGCCGGAGACGTCGACCATGCGCGCCTGGCCGGCCGAATCGAAATGGGTCAGCTCGCCGGTCATGCGGCGCTCGACCTTTCCTCCGGGGCCAGCAGGGCGCAGGTCGCGGCGGCGACGTCGTCGTGGCGCATCAGGCTTTCGCCGATCAGGAAGGTGGTGGCGCCGACCCGGGCCATGCGGGCCAGGTCGGCCGGGGTGAACAGGCCGCTCTCGGCCACCAGCAGCCGGTCGCCCGGGACCTGCGCCGCCAGCGCCTCGGTGGTGGCGAGGTCGACCTGCAGGGTCTTGAGGTTGCGGTTGTTGATGCCGAGCAGCGGCGACCGCAGCTTCAGCGCCCGGTCCAGCTCCGCCGCGTCATGCACCTCGACCAGCACGTCCATGCCCCGGTCGATCGCCGCCTGCTCCAGCTCCCGGGCGGCGGCGTCGTCCAGCGCCGCCATGATCAGGAGGATGCAGTCGGCGCCCAGCGCCCGGGCCTCGTCGACCTGGTAGCGGTCGACCATGAAGTCCTTGCGCAGCACCGGCAGCTCGACCGCGTCGCGGGCGGCGGTCAGATACTCGTCGGCGCCCTGGAAATACGGCATGTCGGTCAGCACCGACAGGCAGGTGGCGCCGCCGTCGCGGTAGGCGCGGGCCAGGGCCGGCGGGTCGAAATCGGGGCGGATCAGCCCCTTCGAGGGCGAGGCCTTCTTGATCTCGGCGATCAGGCCGTAGCGGCCGTCGGCCTGCGCCCGGCGCAGCGCCGCCAGGAAGCCGCGCGGCGGCGCGGCGCGCTCGGCGAGATCCGCCCGCCGGCTCATTTCCGTCGGCGGCACCGCCGCCTTGCGGGCCTCGATGTGCCGGCGCTTGTCGGCGACGATGCGGGTGAGGGTGTCGCTCATGCCGTTCCCTGGCTGGTGATGCGGGCCAGCCGCTCGAGCACGCGGGCGGCCGATCCGTCATCGATGGTTCGGGCCGCGAGCGCGGCCCCGTCCGGCAATGTAGACACCCGGTCGGCGACGATGAAGCAGGCTGCGGCGTTCAGCAGCACGATGTCGCGATAGGCACCGTGCGCCCCGCCCAGCACGGCGCGCAGGGCGGCGGCATTGGTCGCCGGATCGCCGCCCTTGAGGTCCTCGGGCACGGCGCGGCGCAGCCCGGCATCCTCCGGCGTCACTGTCAGACGGCGCACCTGGCCGCCGCGCAGCTCGGCCACGGCGGTCGGGCCGGTGGTGGTCATCTCGTCGAGCCCGTCGCTGCCATGCACCACCCAGGCGGCCTCGCTGCCCAGCTGGTTCAGCGCCTGCGCCACCGGCTCGATCCAGGCTTCGGCGAAGACGTCGAGCAGCTGCCGCTTCACGCCGGCCGGGTTGGCCAAGGGGCCGAGCAGGTTGAAGATGGTGCGGGTGCCCAGCTCCTGCCGCGCCGGGCCGACATGGCGCATGGCGCTGTGGTACAGCGGCGCGAACAGGAAGCCGATCTGGGCCTCCCACAGCGCCTCGCGCATCACCTCGGGCGGCGCCTCGACATTGACGCCCAGCTCGGCCAGCACATTGGCCGCCCCGGTCAGGCTGGAAGCGGCCCGGTTGCCGTGCTTCGCCACCGGCACCCCGGCGCCGGCCAGGACGAAGGAGACCGCGGTCGAGACGTTGTAGGAGCCGGAATTGTCACCGCCGGTGCCGCAGCAGTCGATCGCGCCCTCCGGCGCATCGATCGTCACCGCCTTGTCGCGCATCACCCGGGCGGCGGCGGCGATCTCCTCCGGCGTCTCGCCGCGGGTGCGCAGCGCCATCAGGAAGCCGCCGATCTGCGCCGGCGTCGCCTCGCCGGACATGATGATCTCGAAGGCGGCGCGGGCATCGGCGGCATTCAGCGGCTGACCCAGCGCGGCCTTGGCGATGAAGGGTCGCATCTCGGTCGTCATGCCGCGTTCCGCCGTTCCGCGATGGCCAGGAAGTTCTGCAGGATCTTGTGGCCGTATTGGGAGGCGATGCTCTCCGGATGGAACTGCACGCCGTGGATCGGCAAAGTCCGGTGGCGCAGCGCCATGATCACCCCGTCCGCGGTCCAGGCCGTGGCCTCCAGCTCGTCCGGCATGCTTTCGGGCGCGATGGTCAGCGAGTGGTAGCGGGTGGCCTCGAAATTGTCCGGCAAGCCGGCCAGCACGCCGCCGCCATGGTGGTGCACCGGGCTGATCTTGCCGTGCATCGGCTCCGGCGCGCGGACGATCCTGCCGCCGAAGACCTGGCCGATCGCCTGGTGGCCGAGGCAGACGCCGAACACCGGCACCCGGCCGGCGGCGGCCCGGATCAGGTCCATGCAGATGCCGGCCTTATCCGGGTCGCAGGGGCCGGGGGAGATGACGATGCCGTCGGGCCGCAGCGCCAGCGCCTCGTCGACCGTCAGCGCGTCGTTGCGGCGGACCTCGGTGTCCGCCCCGAGCTCGCCGAGGTAGTGCACCAGGTTGTAGGTGAAGCTGTCGTAGTTATCGATCAGCAGAAGCATGGAGATCGCCCTTTCGAGGCACGGGAATGGGGAGGAACGGCGGTTGTCCGGCCGGCCTCACCATCGAGACGCCAGGGGGCGATGCTGCTGCGAAGGGGTGCGGTTCTTACACATGACCCATGGGCCGGTTGCCGTTGCGCGGCCGGTTGGCGAAGCGTACCGCATCTTCGGCGGCGCGCACCAGCGCCCGGGCCTTGTTGCGGGTCTCCTGGTACTCGCCTTCCGGGCTGCTGTCGGCGACGACGCCGCCGCCGGCCTGGATGTAGAGCGTGTCGTCCTTCACCACCGCGGTGCGCAGGGCGATGCAGGTGTCCATGTCGCCATTGGCGCCGAAATAGCCCATCGCCCCGGCATAGACGCCGCGCCGCGCCACCTCCAGCTCGTCGATGATCTCCATCGCCCGCACCTTCGGCGCGCCGCTGACCGTGCCGGCCGGGAAACCGGCGGCCAGCGCCGCGATCGCATCCTTGTCCGGCGAAATCCGCCCGACGACGTTGGAGACGATGTGCATGACGTGGGAGTAGCGCTCGATGATGAAGCGGTCGGTCACCTTCACGGTGCCGATCTGCGCCACCCGGCCGACATCGTTGCGGCCGAGGTCGAGCAGCATCAGATGCTCGGCCCGCTCCTTCGGGTCGGCCAGCAGGTCCCGCTCCAGCGCCACGTCCTCTTCCGGCGTCGCGCCGCGCGGGCGGGTGCCGGCGATCGGCCGGATGGTGACCTCGCCGTCGCGCAGCCGGACCAGGATCTCCGGGCTCGAGCCGACGATGGCGAAGTCCCGGAAGTTCTGGAACACCAGGAAGGGCGAGGGGTTCAGCCGCCGCAGCGCCCGGTACAGCGCGAAGGGCGGCAGGGTGAAGGGCAGCGAGAAGCGCTGCGACAGCACCACCTGGAAGATGTCGCCGGCGCGGATGTACTCCTTCGCCCGCTCGACGATCGCGTGGTACTCCTCGCGCGTCATGTTCGAGCTCGGCTCGGGCAGGGCGGGCAGCGCGCCCTCGGCCGCCGCCTCGCGGTGCGGCAGGCTGGCCTCCAGCGCCGCGACGACATGCGACAGCCGCTCGCAGGCCGCCTCGTGCGCCTGTTCCGCCGGCACCGCCGGGTCATGGAACACCGGGGTCACGATGGTGACGACGTCGGCGATGGTGTCGAAGACGCAGACGATGGTCGGCCGGATCATGATCGAATCCGGCACGCCGAGCGTGTCGGGATTCGTATCCGGCAGGTTTTCCATCTGCCGGACCATGTCGTAGCCGAGATAGCCGAACAGGCCCGCGGCCAGCGGCGGAAAGCCGCGCGGCAGGTCGATGCGCGATTCCGCGATCAGTTGGCGCAGGCTGTCGAGCGGCTTCTGCCGGACCGGCTCGAAGGTGTCGAGGTCGGCCAGCGCCTTGCGGTTGATCTCGACCGCGTCGCCGCGGCAGCGCCAGATCAGGTCGGGCCGCAGCCCGATGGCGCTGTAGCGGCCGCGGACGGCGCCGCCCTCGACCGATTCGAGGAGGAAGGAATAAGGCTCGTCCCCGGCCAGCTTGAGCATGGCCGAAACCGGCGTGTCGAGATCGGAGACGAGACGGGTCCAGACGACCTGGGGCTTTCCGGCCCGGTAGGTGTCGGCGAAGGCGTCAAACGCCGTGGAATCCGGCATGGTGGTGACCTGTGGCGATCGGGAGGGAATGGGCGAGGGCGGAACGGTCGCCGCCACGCCATCGCTCCCCGCCGCCCGCCCGGCCCGACCAGGCCGCCTTCCCCCCGCCGCCCGGCCAGCGCCAGCCCGTCGCCACTCCGCGCGGAGAGGACGGGGCCGCCGGACGGTGTCCGGCGAAGGGGCGCAGCGTCGCCGCGAGGGGAAGCATCGACATCATTCCTGGTAATTCAGCCGGGCGAGGACCGCCTGGTCAATGGAAACTCCATAGCGGGCGCGCAGCGCCTGGTCCAGGCCGCCGCCGATATCGACCGCGAGGCCCTGCGCCAGGTCCTGCTTCACCGCGGCCTCGGCCGTGGCGTCCGGCTTGGCCGGCTCGATCCTGGTCAGGCGGGCGACGATCCGGCCGCCCGGCGTCTCCGCCGTCGCGGTGTCGCCGACCTTGGCGGCGAACAGGTCGCGCACCAGCGCGGCGGGCAGGGCGCCGGCATTGCTGCCGTCGCGCAGCAGGGCCGGGGTCTCGGCATATTGCCCGCCGACCGCCTTGGCCACGTCCGCCGCGGCCTCGCCGGCCGACAGGCGCTTGGCGATGTCGGTCGCCAGCGCCGCCGTCGCCTCGGACTGCTTCTGCTCGGTCCAGGCGGCGGCGACCTCGTCCCGAACCTTGGCCAGCGGCTCGGTCGCCGGCGGGACGATGCCGTCGACCCGGACGATGAAGGAGGTCTTCTCGTCCACCGTGCCCATTGGGCTGACGTCGCCCTGCTGCAGCTGGAACGCGGCCTGCAGGATCTGCGCCTGGCCGGGCAGGGCCGGCAGCGGCTGGCCGTCCTGGGTGGTGCCGTCCTTGGCCACGGCCGGGACCTTGGTCACGGTAAAGCCGAACTCCTGCGCCGCCTTGTCGATCGGCACGTTGTCGGCCAGCGCGTCCTCGAACTTGTTGGCGGCGTCGTACAGCGCATCGGCCGCCTTGCTCTGCTTCAGCTGCGCCTCGATCTCGGGCCGCGCTTCCTCGAAGGGGACGGTGCGGGCCGGCTGCACGCCGGTCAGCACCAGCACGTGCCAGCCGAAAGGCGACTGCACCGGGTCGGTCGCCTGGCCCTGGGCCAGGGCGAAGCCGGGGTCGGCCAGGGCCGGGATCGGCATCGCCGATTTGGCGGTGAAGTCGACCGGGATCAGCTTGACCGCGGCGTTGCCGGACTCGTCCACCGCCTGCTGCACCGGCTTGCCGCCGCGCACCGCCGCCGCGATCTGCTCCGCCAGCTCCTTGGTCGGCGCGATCACCTGGTCGAAGCGCCGCATCTCCGGCTTCTGATAGCTGGTCTGGTTCTTGTCGTAATAGGCGTGCGCCTCGTCCTCCGACACGGTGACGGTCTTGGCGAAGGCGTCGGTGTTCATCAGCACGACGCTCAGCGTCCGGTATTCCGGCGACTGGAACTTGTCCCCGTGCTCCTTGTGATAGGCCTCGAGATCGGCCTGGTTCGGCTGCGGCACATGGGTCTGGTCGGCGTTGCGCAGGGTGATCGTGTCCGCCACCCGCGTCTCCCGCTGGTAGCGCAAGATCGGGTCGACCAGCGCCTGCGGCGGCTCGGCGCCGCTGAACAGCGCCCGCATCACGTTCTGCTGCTCCAGCTGGCCGCGCAGGGAGGCGATGTAGCCGGCCTCGTTCATCCCGACCGACTGCAGCAGCTGCAGGAAGCGGTCGCGGCTGAACTGGTTGGTGGCCGGGTCCCGGAACTGAGGATTGGAGCGGACCGAATCCGCGATCGCGTCGTTCGACAGATTGTAGCCGAGATCGGCGGCCAGCTGGTCGTACAGCAGGCCGGAGATCATGCTGTCCAGCACCCGCTGCGGCAGGCCGAGCTGCTGGGCCATCGCCAATGGGATCTGCTGGCGCTGCGCCAGGGTCCGGAACTGGTTGTCGAGCTGCTGCAGGCTGATCGTCTGGTCGCCCACCGTCGCCACCGTGTCGGACTGGCCCCGGTTGCGGAAGATGTCGCCGATGCCCCAGATCGCGAAGCTCAGGATCAGGAGGACGAACAGCACCTTGACGACGATGGAGCCGGCCTTGTGGCGGAGGATCTGCAGCATGGCGACCGTAAACAAAGGACGAGGCCGCGCCGGTCTCCCGGGCGGTTGGGCCGCGCATCATAGGTGCGGCCCCTTCGGGCAGCAATGCACAAGGCGCGCCTGCGACATCGTCCAGGAGTCGATGTGGCGTCGCTGCGTCCGGGTTGGTACATGAAGGTATGTCGAGGACAGCCGGAGAGGGCCGATGGCGCGGAAGCTGATCGCGGGCAACTGGAAGATGAACCTGCTGCGCAACGAGGGCACCGCGCTGGCGCGCGACCTGGCCCTGCGCCTGGCCCGCACGGTCGATCCGGCCTTCGACCTGCTGATCTGCCCGCCCGCGACGCTGATCGCGCCGATCGCCGACGCGGTGCAGGGCAGCGGCCTCCTGGTCGGCGGTCAGGACTGCCACACCGCCCGGGACGGCGCCCACACCGGCGACATCTCGGCCCGGATGCTGGCCGATCTCGGCTGCAGCCACGTCATCGTCGGCCATTCCGAACGGCGCCAGGACCATGGCGAGATCGACCTAGTGGTGGCCGAGAAGGCCGCGGCCGCCCAGGCCGAGGGCCTAGTCGCGATCATCTGTATCGGCGAGACCGAGGCCGAGCGCGACCAGGGCCGGGCGCTGCAGGTCTGCAGCCGCCAGATCGCCGGGTCGCTGCCGCGCGGCGCCACGGCGGAGAACACGGTGATCGCCTATGAGCCGGTCTGGGCGATCGGCACCGGCCGGACCCCGACCGCGGCCGATGTCGCCGAGGTGCATGCGCAGATCCGCGCGGCGCTCGGCGCCCGCGTCCCGTCCGAGGCGGCGGGCATCCGCATCCTCTATGGCGGCTCGGTCAAGCCGGGCAATGCGGCGGAGCTGCTGGCGGTGCCGAATGTCGACGGTGCCCTGGTCGGCGGCGCCAGCCTGAAGGCGGATGATTTCTGGGCCATCGCCGAGGCCAGCGCGGGCTGAGCCGCATTGCCAGCATCGCCGTTGCATAGGGGCGGGGCGGTGGCTATAGTCCCGCCCGCTCGCCGCCCGGCACCCGCCCGGCGGCAGCCCCCGGTCGGAGCGTAGCGCAGCCTGGTAGCGCACTTGCATGGGGTGCAAGGGGTCGCGAGTTCGAATCTCGCCGCTCCGACCATTATCTTCCGGATCCACGTCATGATCGTCGCCCTCGATTGGGGAACCTCCTCGCTCCGCGCCTGGCTGCTCGACGCTTCCGGCGCCGTGCGGGACGAGGCTTCGGCCCCGCTCGGCATCCTCAAGGTCCCGGGCGGCGATTTCGACACGGTGTTCCGGCAGGTCGCCGGGAAATGGATCGAGGCCGGCGCCACCGCCGCCATCGCCTCGGGCATGATCGGCAGCCGCCAAGGCTGGGCCGAGGCGCCCTATGCGAATTGCCCGGCCGACGAGGCGGCGCTGGTCGCCGAGCTGACCGAGGTCCCGACCTCGCTCGGCATCAGCCTGCGAATCGTCCCCGGCGTCAGCCGGGTCGATGCCGACGGCATCCCCGACGTGATGCGCGGCGAGGAGGTGCAGATCCTCGGCGACGCGCCCGCCGCCGGCCGCCGCCTCTACGTCCTGCCCGGCACCCACAGCAAATGGGCCCTGGCCGAGGATGGCCGCATCGCCTGGTTCGCCACTTCGATGACCGGCGAGGCCTTTGCCGTGCTGGCCGAGCACAGCATCCTGGGCCGGCTGATGGACGGCCGCGCCTACGACCAGCCGGCCTTCCGCCGCGGCCTCGCGGTCGGCGGCTCGGCCGGCGGCGGCCTGCTGCGCCGGCTGTTCAGCGCCCGCACCCTCGGCCTGTTCGGCGAGCTGGAGCCGAAGGCCATCGGATCCTATCTCTCCGGCCTGCTGATCGGGGCGGAGGTGGCCGACGCCCGCGCCACCGTGGCCGCCGCCACCGGCACCGCGCCGGAGGAAGTGACCGTCGTCGGCGGCGCCGAACTCACGGCCCGCTACGCCGAGGCGATCGAGGCCGCCGGGATGCGCAGCCGCATCGCCCCGGCCGACACCACGGTCAGGGCGCTGTGGCGCCTGGCCAAGCATGCGGAGCTGGTGTGAGATGAGCCTGTCCCTGCACGACGCCCTCGCCGGCCTGCCCCTGGTCGCCATCCTCCGCGGCGTGAAGCCGGAGGAGGTCGAGGCCATCGGCGCCGCCCTCATCGAGGCCGGGTTCCGCAGCATCGAGGTGCCGCTGAACTCGCCGCAGCCCTTCGACAGCATCCGCCGGCTGGCCGACCGCTTCGGCGCCCAGGCGCTGGTCGGCGCCGGCACGGTGCTGAAGCGCGAGGACGTGGCCCGGGTCCAGGCTTCCGGCGGCCGGCTCATCGTCATGCCGCATGCCGATGTCGAGGTGATCGCCGAGGCCAAGCGGCTGAATCTGGTCTGTGCCCCAGGCGCCGCCACCCCGACCGAGGCCTTCGCGGCGCTGAAGGCGGGGGCCGACGCGGTGAAGATCTTCCCGGCCGAGGCGATCCCGCCCGCCGTGGTCAAGGCCTGGCGCGCCGTGGTGCCGGCTTCGGTGCCGCTGATCGCGGTCGGCGGCATCACGCCGGACCGGATGGCGGCCTATCGCGACGCCGGCACCACCGGCTTCGGCCTCGGCTCTGCCCTCTACAAGCCCGGCATGACCGCCACCGAGGTCGCCGCCACCGCCGCCGCCTTCGCCCAGGCATGGCTGGCGCTGAAGGGCTGAATCCGGGACGCATCCGCCCGTGACACCGGCACCGCCGCCGTCTATGACCATCGCACGAGCGACCGGGCAGGGAATCAGCGCGTGGTGCAGGACGGGGGCGTTCAGGCCGGGCGGCCGGGGTTCATCCGGCGGCAATACGACCGGCTGATCCGGGCGGCGCACGGGCCGCGGGCGCAGTGGACGCTGGCCGGCGTCGCCTTCGCCGAAAGCTCCTTCTTCCCGATCCCGCCCGACGTGGTGCTGATCCCGATGATGCTCGCCAACCCGAAGCGGGCATGGTGGCTGGCGGGGCTGTGCACCGTCGCCTCGGTGGTCGGCGGCCTGCTCGGCTATGCCATCGGCCATTTCCTGTTCGAGACGGTCGGCGCTTGGCTGATCAACCTCTACGGGCTGCAGGCCGGGTTCCAGGAGTTCCAGCAGAAATACGCCGAATGGGGCAGCTGGATCATCCTGGCCAAGGGGGTGACGCCGATCCCCTACAAGCTGGTGACGATCACCAGCGGCGTGGCCGGGTTCCCGCTCGTGCCCTTCATCCTGGCCTCGATCGCCTCGCGCGGCCTGCGCTTCTTCCTAATCGCGGTGCTGATGCGCATTTATGGCGACCAGGTGCGTTATTACCTCGAGAAATACCTGAACTGGGCCTTCTGGGGCTTCCTGCTGCTGGTCGCCATCGGCTTCGTGGTGGTGACGCGGGTCTGATCTCCGGGGCCGCCGTACCGCGGAGACTCCGGCCATGACCGTGCAAGCCATCCTCCTCCCGGTCTTCGTGCAGGTGGCGCTGATCTTTGTGCTGACGATCTGGGTGCTGCAGTTGCGCTATGGCGCGCTGCAGCGGGGCGAGGTGCGGCCGGGCGACATCGAGCCGGCCTGGCCGGCGCGAGCCACCCGGGTCGCCGACAGCTTCCACGGCCAGCTGCAGTTGTCGCTTTTATTCTTCGTGCTGGTGATCCTGGCGATGATGACGAAGAAGGCGGACCTGCTGTTCGTGGTGATGTCCTGGCTGTTCGTCGCCACCGCCATCCTGGATGTGGCGGTTCACACGGGATCGAACCGCCTGGGCCCCCGCTTCGCCGCCTTTGCCGCCGGCGCCGTGTTGCTGCTGGTGATGTGGGTGCTCTTCGCCCTCCGCATCCTGCTGGCGGGGGTGGAGCCGGTGTGAGAACCGCGCCTCGCTGGACGAGTGGATGGACACCGAGAAGGCGCTGATGCTGCAGGGCATGGCGACCAGCCTGGCCACGATCCTGGCGACGGCCGGGATGGAGTGATTCCAGGGTGTGAGCCGCCGACCTCTGTCTGCCCGAAGCCTGGGCGGGCGGTGGTCAGCGGCGAACGGCGCCGCTCTTCTTCCGTCGCGCCAACTCCAGGAACTCGGCTTTGATCCGCGCGAACAGGCCCGGCGGGATGAAGCCGTAGGCGAAGACGCCGGTCTTGCCGGGCACTGGCGAAAGGCCGCCATTCGGCCATTCGTCGATGTTGTGCTCCGAAACGATCACCCAGCTCGGTTCGTCGTCGAGACCGATCGCCTGCCTGACCTTCGCGGGGATCTCGACTCCAATCGTGTCGCCCAGGGGCGGCGTGTGCGTGATCGGCAGCAGGACGACATAGCGAGGACGCGCGGCGCTGTCGCTCGCCGCCACCAGACATGTCGGGCGATCCTTGCCCTGGTCCTGTCCGCGCTCGGCCTCGCGCGCCCATAGATAATCATAACGGACGACGAGGCCGGGCTTCGGTTCGGGGAACGACACCGGTGCGTCCTCGACGCTTATTTCAGCAGTTCATCCAGCGCGTCGTGTTCCGGGTCCATTTCGGCCCGCTCCACGGCGGCAATGACCACATCGGGCGCGTCCACCGTGTGATGGGTCCGCTGGGCAGCCGCCTTCAGCCAGTCATAGTGCTCGGCCGACATCAGCACGAACTCACGCCGGCCGTGACGGGTGATCTCGACCGGCTCGCGTTGCGCCTGATGCTGAAACTCGCCGAACTTGCGCTGGAATTCGAGAGCCCCGACCTTGGGCATGGACGAAGATCCTGTCGAATGGATGATATCCGAATTATACGTATAATTCGTACCTCCAGCAACAGTCGTTCCGTAGGCTGGCCCGAAGTCTACCCTCTCACCAGCAGCCGGCCCGCCCGATCCACCTCGGTCTCGCCCGCGCGCCAGGACAGGCGGCCGTTGACCAGCACGAAGTCGAGGCCGCGGGAGGGGGTCTTCGGCGCCTCGAAGGTGGCGGCGTCGGCGATGTGGGCCGGGTCGAACACCACCAGGTCGGCGGCGTGGCCCTCGCGCACCAGGCCGCGGTCCGGCAGGTTGAAGCGCATCGCCGACAGGCCGGTCATTTTGTGCACCGCCGTCTCCAGCGGGAACAGGCCCAAATCGCGGCTGTAATGGCCCAGCACGCGCGGGAAGGTGCCCCACAGGCGCGGATGCGGGTGGCTGTCATGCGGCAGCCCGTCCGACCCGATCATGGTCAGCGGAAAGGCCAGGATGCGGCGGACATCGGCCTCGTCCATCTGGAAATAGATGGCGCCGGCCGGGTGCAGCCGCACCGCGGCCTCCTTCTCGGTGCAACCCCATTCGGCGGCGATGGCGGCCAGGTCGCGGCCCGCCATCTCCGGCTTCGCCTTCGACCAGGCGACCATGATGCGGATGTCGCCGGTGACATGGTCCGGGTCCAGCACGGTAGAGCCCGCCGTGTAGGGATAGGCGTCCAGCCCGACCGGCTGGGTCTTGCTCGCCGCCTCGATCACCGGCAGGGTCTCGCGGCTGCGGCCCCAATTGTGCGGCCCGGCGCATTTGTGGTGCGAGATCACCACCGGCACCCTGGCGCGGCGGGCGGTGGAGAAGCTCTCCTCCAGCGAATCCAGCACCTTGTCGTGCTCATCGCGCATATGGGTGGCGTAGACGCCGCCGCGGTCGGCCAGCAGCTCGGCCAGCGCCGCCACCTCGTCGGCATCCGCTGCCGCGTTCGGCTTGTAGTAGAGGCCGGTGGAGAAGCCGATGGCGCCCTGGTCCAGGCTGTCGGCCAGCAGGCGGCGCATGGCGTCGATCTCGCCGCCGTTTGCCTTGCGGCCGACATCCGCCATGGTGCCGATGCGCAGCGAGGAATGGCCGATCAGCGCCGCCACGTTGACGCCCGGCACCACCCGGTTCAGCCGGGCGCGGTACTCGGCGAAGCTCGGGAACTCGTAGGCCGACTGGTCGCCCAGCAGGTTGAGCGGCGGGGGCGGGGCGCGGTCCAGCGTCAGCGGCGACAGGCTGATGCCGCAATTGCCGACCACCACCGTGGTCACGCCCTGGCTGATCTTCGGCAGCATGTCCGGGCCGTCGATCACCGCCCGGTCGTCATGGGTGTGCACGTCGATGAAGCCGGGCGCCACCACGCGGCCGGAGACGTCGATGCTCTCCCGGGCCTGCGCCGGCGCGATGCTTCCGGTCGGCGCCACGGCGGCGATGCGGTCGCCGAGGATGGCGACGTCGGCCTGGACGCGCGGAGCGCCGGAGCCGTCGATCACGGTGCCGCTGCGGAGCAGGAGGTCGTATGGGGCGCGGTCAGGCATGGATCTTCTTCCGTCGGGCGGGGCGGGGCGACGAGTCGCGGGGCGGCGCAGGCGTCGCCGGCTCGTCGATTGTGGGGATCTGGCTCAGGGCGAGTTTGACCCGGCGCAGGCTTTCCAGCGCGGTCGGGCCGCGGCGCATGGCGACGCCGGTCGCGACCACGTCGATCACCGCCATATGGGCCAGGCGCGACGCTGTCGGCTTGAAGATGTCGCTGTCCTCCGGCGGTGCTGCCGCCAGCAGGATCTCGGCGGCGCGGGCCAAGGGCGTGTCGGGGCGGGTGAGGGCGACAGTGGTGGCGCCGTATTGCCGGGCAATCTCGATGCTTTCCACCAAGTCGCGGAAGCGACCGGAATTGCAGATCGCCAGGACGCAGTCGTCGGGGCCGAGGGTGGCGGCCGACATCCGCTGCAACTGGGTGTCGGCGTGGAAGTCGGTCGGCAGGTCCAGCCGGAAGAAGCGCAGATGGGCGTCGTGGCCAACGGCGTGGGAGCCGCCGCCGACGCCGTAGATGTCGAGCCGGCGCGCCTTGGCGATCGCCTCGATCGCCTGGCGCAGCGGCTGCGGATCCAGCTGGTTACGGACGGCGGTCACCGCCTCGATCACGCTGTCCAGCACCCGGTCGGCCAGCTGGGCGACGTCGTCCGGCGCGCCGTTGGCCTGGGGACGCCGCTCCAGATAGGGGCTGGCGACGGCCAGGTTCTGCGCCAGCCGCACCTTGAAATCGCGCACGCTGTCGCAGCCGAGCGCCCGGCAGAAGCGGGTGACCGAGGGCTCGCTGACCCGGGCGCGGCGCGCCAGCTCGGCGATGCTGGCGCGGGTGGCGAAGCCGGGATCGGCCAGCACCGCCTCGGCCACGCGCTGCTCGGAGGGCCGCAGCGAGGCCTCCATGCGGCGCAGGCGCGAGACGATGTCGACCACATAGGCCATCAGAAGAACGTCCGGATCGCGCCCGAGACGCGGTAGTCGTCCTCCACCACCATCATCACCTGCCATTTGTCGAAGGTGGTGCAGGGGTGGGAGATGCCGCAGCAGACCAGGTCGCCGACCTGCGGGTCGAAGCCTTCGGGCAGCTTCAGATAGGCGTGCTGGTCGTTCATCGCGGTCAGCACGGCGCCGGCCGGCATCGGCTGCGAGGCCGAAGCACCGGCCGGACGCCACAGGGTCGGGATCGGCAGCTCGATGTCGTAGGAGACGTCGCGCTTGCCCATGGTCAGGAGGGCCAAGCCAGACTCGGGACGGGACTGCACCATCGACCAGACCTCCAGCGCAGGCTCCAGGGCGCCATGCCGGCGCCAGTCGGCCGGGATGCGGCGGACGACATGCTCGAACAGCCGGGTGTATTGGCCGGAATCATGGGTCAGGTAGCAGCCGCTGCGCACCACCACCTGGGTCGGGCGCGACAGCCGGACCTCGGAGAGCCTGCGGGCGACGATGTCGTAATAGGCCGAACCGCCGGCGCTCAGCAGGACAGGCCCGGCCGCGAACAGGCCGGCGCCGTCGATCTCGACCGCCAGCGCCGCCAACTGATCGAGGAAGCCGGCGACGGCGATCTCGTCCGCCGCCGCGTCTTTGGTGACGACCAGGCCCTCATAGCCCTCGACCCCGCGAAGGGCGAGGCCGGGGGCGTCGGCGGCGGCGCGAGCCACCGCCAGCGCCTCGGCGGCGGTGCGGCAGCCGGTGCGGCGTCCGGCCATTCCGAGCTCGACCAGCAGGCCGAGCGGTCGCCGCGTCGGCACGGCGCGGGCGGTCTCGGCCAGGCGGCGCACACTGGCGACGGAATCGACCAGGCAGAACGCCTCCAGCTGCGGGTCGGCGGCCAGCGCCGCCAGCACCGAGCGCATCGAAGCGGCATCGACCAGCTGGTTGGCGATGAGGATCCGCTTCACCCCGAAGCGGCGGCACACCTCGAACTGCTGCGCGGTGGCGACGGTGATGCCCCAGGAACCGTTGGCGAGCTGCAGGTCGAACAGCTGCGGGCTCATCGTCGTCTTGCCGTGCGGCGCCAGGGCGACGCCGGTCTCGGCCAGGATGTCGCGCATCCAGCGGGCGTTGCGCTCCAGCACCGACCGTTTCAGCAGCGCCTGCGGGAAGGGCAGGTCGCCGGAGAGTGCGTTCCAGCCCTGCTCGCCGATGGCGCGGAAGGGGATCGGCTTCAGGTCGGGCGGCAGCCCCTTGCTGGCGCCGTCGATCGGGGCGTCGAGGATCGGGTCGAGGGCGAGGACGGAGGGGGTGAACATCAATTCGTCTTTCGTTTGTAAAGACCTGATCCGACCAATATTCCACTGTCATGCCCGGGCTTGACCCGGGCATCCAGAAGGTGTCGACGCTCTCTGGATTGCCGGGTCAAGCCCGGCAATGACAGCAAAGGGAAGGTGAGAGCTGCACCGTTCATCACCGTCACCTATATGCGGCGGCCGGAGGCCGCGTCGAACAAATGGGCGTGGGCGGCGAGGGGGGCGAGCGGCACCACGTCGCCCGGCGCCACCGGGCGGCGACCATGCATCACCGCGGCGATGCGGGTGCCGGCGAGGGTGCCGTAGAGATGGGTCTCGGCGCCGGTCGGCTCGACGAGATCGATTGTCACCGGCACGCCGTTACCAGTCTCGGCGACCGTGAAATGCTCCGGCCGCACGCCCAGCAGCACCGGCTGGTCGTCCTCGGCGGCGCGGTCGGGGGCGGGCAGGCGGGTGCCGTCCTCTGCCTCCACCACCGGCCCTTCAGCGCCGCGGCGGTAGCGGCCGGGCAGGAAGCTCATGGCCGGCGAGCCGAGGAAGCCGGCGACGAAGGTGTTGGCCGGCAGGTCGTAGAGGTCCAGCGGCCTGCCCTGCTGCTCGATCCGGCCGCCATTCATCACTACGATCCGGTCGGCCAGCGTCATCGCCTCGATCTGGTCGTGGGTGACGTAGACGATGGTGGTGCCGAGGCGCCGGTGCAGCGCCTTGATCTCGGTGCGCATCTGCACCCTGAGCTTGGCGTCGAGGTTGGACAGCGGCTCGTCGAACAGGAAGACGGCGGGGTCGCGCACGATGGCCCGCCCCATGGCGACGCGCTGGCGCTGGCCGCCGGAGAGCTGGCGCGGCAGCCGCTCGAGATAGTCGAACAGGTTGAGGATGCCGGCGGCCTTGCCGACCTTGGCCTCGATATCCGGCTTCGCCTCGCCGCGCAGCTTCGGGCCGTAAGCGATGTTCTGCCGGGCGGTCATGTGCGGGTAGAGCGCGTAGGACTGGAACACCATGGCGATGTTCCGCTTCTGCGGCGGCACCTCGTTGGCGCGGGCGCCGCCGATCACGAGCTCGCCGCCGGAGATCGTCTCCAGCCCTGCGATCATGCGCAGCAGGGTGGACTTGCCGCAGCCGGACGGCCCGACCAGGACGACGAACTCGCCATCGGCGATGTCGAGGTCGATCGCATGGATCACCTGCGCGTCGCCGTAGCGCTTCAAGACCCCGTCCAGCCGCACCGTCGCCATCGATCGGCCTCCCTCAGAAGTCTTCCAGCGTCAGCTCGCCCGCCATCACCCGGTTGCCGGCGGTCAAGCCGCCATCGACCGGCAGCACCGCGCCGGTGATGAAGCCGGCCTGCTCGTCCGAGGCCAGGAAGGCGACCGCTTTGGCGATGTCCTCGGGCTCGGCCACCCGCTGCAGCGGGTACCATTTGCGCAAGGACTCGAAGATCTCCGGCTTCCTGTCGACCCGCGCCTGCCAGATCGGCGTGCGCACCGTGCCGGGGCAGATGACGTTGGCGCGGATGCCGAAGGGTCCGTATTCCACCGCCAGGGCACGGGTGTAGCTGATCAGACCGGCCTTGGCGGCGCTGTAGGCCGGATGGCCCAGCGCCTGCAGCGCGTTGACGCTGCTGATGTTGACGATGGCGCCGCGGCGCCGCGCCTTCATGCCGTCGATCACCGCGGCGGTGACGTGATAGGCGCCGTTCAGGTTCAGCTCGACATCCGCGGCCCATGTTTCTGCCGTGGTCGAGGCCAGGCTGCCGCGGTCGCCGCCGCCCGCATTGTTGACCACGATGTCGACCGGGCCGGTGCGCGCGACGGCGGCCTCGATCGCGGCGCGGGTGGCGCCGGCGTCGCGCAGATCGGCCGGCGCGAGCGCCTGATCGATGGGCATCGGCAGGACGGAGAGGCCCTCGTACTCGTCCTTCGGCGCATCGTAGGCGGCGCGGCGGTGATTGCGGATGACGCGCAGCATGTGCGGCGCGTTCTTCTCATATTCCGGGAAGGGCCCGAGCACGCTCGCCAGCTCGGCGGAGGCGGCGTAGCTCTCGCCGGTCAGCAACGCGGTGACGGCACCGGTCCAGGCGCGGGCCTCATCGGAGTCGTAGGGCAGGCCGAG